>OGPS01000057.1_pt1 | contig 112401 bp, 110 predicted proteins | sample 1552931 | NCBI WGS metagenome assembly OGPS01 (sample SAMEA2580252, study PRJEB22360) | human gut metagenome | biome: human gut; feature: human-associated habitat; material: faeces | place: Denmark | collected 2008/2010 | reverse complement strand
CCCCCGCCGCTTCTAACTCTCGCTCCGTTCAATTCCTTTTCTGCACAACGAAAGCGATACTATATAAGAAATAACGAAAAGCGCAACCGATATTGTCGGAATAAGCCACGTCATCAGCTTTATCGGCGGGCTTTTCATAAAATTATACAAGTCCTGTGCGGAGGAGTCCCCGAAAAGAAACGAAACATCTCCGAAAAGCCCGTAAATCAGCGCCAGAATTATCACGAAAAGTATCGACGCCGCTTTAATTCGCGAGCCGTTCTCCGAGCCGAACCGAAAATAGAACGGATAATCGAACGAGTTGAGAATAAGCGAAATTCCGAAGAAAATCAGCCCCGCCTGCATATGCGTGAATTGATTTTCGCTTGTCATTAGCGTTGCTATAAAGCAGCCAAACACGTCGAAAAGCAATATCGCAGCGTAAATCATTATCGTGAAAACGTACTTCACGGCGACCTGTCCTTTGACTGAAATCGGCGTTGATATCGCAAAATTGCGCCATTTTGGGTTTTCTGAAAATCGAAAAAGCTCGGCGTTTATCAGCAAAAAGATTATATACGGCATTATTATACAGGCGTTAAATCCAAAATCCTCGGAATAGCTGTTTTGGCTGTCGCCTATTGTGGCGATAAGGGAAACGACCGACATAACGGATATACATATTAATGGCATTCTGAACGTCCTGAACTGATTATACAACAATCCGCGCATTATTTCTCCCTCCTTTTTATTCCCGCAGCCGTCAGGAGCAGGCACGCGGCGAGCAATCCCAAAATTATAAGCGGCGAAAACGGGAAAAGCTTTAAGAAAAAACCTGTTATATCCTCTTGCGAAATCTCAAATGCCGTTCCCTCCGTGATGAGAAATATAAGAAACATCGGAATACAAAACATAGTAATCATCATAATTCCCGCTTTGTCCTTGGATACGTGCAAAGAAGCCTGAAATATCGTCATTATCACGTTCATCATAAGCACGACTTCTATGCAGAAGAATATCGCGGCGGCGTGTTCGGCTGTAAACTCAAGCCCCGATACCGCTAAAACAACCGCCGATAATCCGAACGCAAGCCCCAGACCTATTATGAAATACAGACTTATTATAATAACGTTTACCGCCGAGTATTTAAGCGGTGAAATCGGCGTCGAGCGGCGGAACAATCTGTAACACAAATTGTCTTCTCTGCTCCCGTCTATCGCCGCATCAACGATAAATCCCGATACTATCGCAATCAGCGGAACAGAAACCGAGTTGTTCATATCAAAAAAGCTCTCTTTCGCTTCTATCGGCAGCTTTCCGAGGTTTCCGTAATTGAAGCTCAGCGCAATCAGCACGAAAATTCCCACTGCGAGAACCGTGAATATTACGGATAAAACCGCGCTTTTCCGCGAGCGCTCAAGTTCGCTGTAAATTAGCCACTTCATCAGTTCCACTCCTTTTTCTCACGGTTTACATAAAACAGCATTATTTCCTCGAGCGTTGTTTTTTCGATAAGCAGGGAAGGGTATTTTTTATGGCAGGCTTCTCTGTCCGAAACCATTGCTTCCGCACCGAAATCGCTTATTCTTGCACTTATATAATCCTCTTTCGCAATCTCCGAAAGCTCCTCTTTTCGGCACTTTATTAAGCCGTGGTTTTCCAGAATTTCGTCCTTGACGCCCGAAAGAAGTATTTTTCCCTTGTCGATAAACGTCACGCAGTCCGCGATTTTTTCAAGGTCGCTTGTTATATGCGAGGACATAAGAATACTGTTAGTTTCGTCCTGCAAATACTCGCGGAAAATATCGAGAATTTCGTTTCTTACAACAGGGTCAAGCCCCGTCGTCGCCTCGTCCATTATCAGCAGCTTTGCGCCGTGCGAAAGTGCCGTTGCGATTTGCAGCTTCATTTTCATTCCCTTTGAGAAATCCTTCAGCTTTTTCTTTTTCGGCAGTCCGAAACGCTCTATATAACCGAAGTACGTTTTGCTGTCCCAAGTCTTGTAAAGCCCGCGAAACAGCGTGTTTATCTGCACTGCGTTGAATTTGTCGTAGAACGGAAGCTCGTCGAAAACCGCAGCAATCTGCGATTTTACCTCGTATTCGTCCTTAATGTAATCTTTTCCGAGCAGCTTTATTTCGCCGCCGTCAACCCCGATGATATTCAAAATCGCCTTTATTGTCGTGGATTTTCCCGCGCCGTTTTGTCCGATAAACCCCATTATGCTCCCAACGGGCACGCTAAAGCTCACATTGTCGAGCGTGAACCCGTCATAGTGCTTCGTTAAGCCGCTGATTTCAATTGCGTTCTGATAATCGCACATTTCATTCCCCTCCGTAAATAATGTCAATCATTTCCTTAAGCTCATCTGCGGTTAGACCGCAAATCCTCGCCTTTTCGCAGACTTTCCCCAGAAGCTCTTCGGTCTGACGAACCGCTTCTTCACGCAGAAAATCCGTGTTCTGCCGCTTTACAAAGCAGCCCTTTCCGGCGAAGTTCTCGATAAAACCATCGCGCTCAAGCTCCTCGTAGGCGCGTTTTGTCGTGATAACGCTTATCCTGAGCTGCGACGCAAGCGTTCTCATCGACGGCAGAGCTTCCCCGGGCGAAAGCTCCCCGCTCATTATCTGCTGCTTAACTTGAGCCTCAATCTGCGCATAAATCGGCTCGTTTGAACTGTTGCTTAAAATGATATTCATAGTCTTCTCCTGTAATCTGTATATATACACTAATCACAGTATAGCACGCTTTTTAATTTTGTCAATACTTTTTCTTAAAAATATAGAAAATTCCCCGAAATTTTCGGGGATATTTTGCGGCAATTTGCTTCAGCGCATTCCGTAAACCTTCGCTCACGGTCAGGGATTGCGGAACAAACAACCGTAATCACTGCCCCCACTGCTTATCAAGCATACATCTTGACAACATACCCGGCGACCGCTCAGCCGATTGCGGAGGGATAATGGAGCCTATCAGCATTTATGTCCGTCCCGACGGTGAATGGGCGCTGATACACCGCTGTAAGAAATGCGGCGAGCTTAAAATAAACAGGATTGCCGCAGACGATAACGAATATCTGCTGTTATCGCTTGCCTGCAAGCCGCTTGCAAATCCGCCGTTTCCTCTCAGCGCATTATCGTCCAATTTCGGCAAAGAAGACAAATAAGCATACAGACACCAAAACGAGCCATTGCACAAATAAAGTGCAACGGCTCAATTTTATTCACGGCGTTGGCTCAATCAAGAACCGCGCCTCCCCATTCAACAACCGTAAAGCCTTTACGAATGATTGGCGTAATTTCGGGCGGCATTATTTCATCACCGCTGTATTCGGCAAAGCCGAACCATATACGGTATATGCTGTCAGGCTTTACCGAGAAAGTCAGCGGCATCGCATTATCTACACCTTCGGTCAGCATCGGATGCATGACATAATCCGTGCCGTCTTTAAGATAATCCGCCCAGTATTCAATGAAGTCTGCAGTTTCCTGCTCATTAAAGCCGTAAGAAGTCAGTATTTCACGGAAGGCTTCTGCACGTTTATTTGAAGGAATAATGAAGCCTTCTTCGGTCGAAAACGCTTTCCTTTTCACAAGAGCTTCGTAGAACAGATAACCGTAGCTGTTTTTATCCTTATCGGTAAGCGTGCCGTCCGGCGATGCCGTTACCGTCCAGCCGTCATTATATTCGGGAATCGACAAGGTAAGATAACCCGGTTTACCGAATATGACCGTTATTTCTGTTTCGGTTTCAGGATAAAGATATATGTTAGGTTTTTTCGCCGTAACGTGATTCGGCAGGATTGTACTGCCTGCCTTAGGAGCCATATTCAGCAGTTCGTCACGCAGCCACTCAAACTCCTTTTCACGCCCCTCCCTTACCATCTGCGCATAGAAGTTCAGCTTATCATAATAGCTCTTTTTCCACCAGTCCTCTAACGACCATTCGGCATCTCTTGACGGATAAAACACATTCTGAAACAGGTCTGTATAATAATCGTTGACATTTTGAAGTGTAATATCGACCGTTCCGATAATCGTACTGTGATTGGCATAATCCAGTAAGGCTGTCTGCGTTGCAACATCCGACCAATTCTTCACCGCCTCACCAAGCAGTAGATTCATACCCTTTACCGTTCCTGTCGGGTCCTTATCCCCCACAGCCATATCCGCCCAGTTCATCATAGCCTGCCATGCGGTAAGCGTATCGTATGCTGTTGACAGTGCCGGGTGTGATGCGTAGGGATTATCCTGCGGATGAGTAAGCTGATTTGCCGCAGAAAGCGAATCCATTAAATTTGTGGCGAATCCTGCGGCAGAAAAGATTCCGTCGCCTGTCTTCACCGCATCGCCGTAGCTTGTTTCAAAGCCGGGCGTATTTTTTACGCTATTCCAGCTCTCTCCTGCCAGATTAAAACCGTCTGATATATTGTTGCCGTAATCATTCCAGAAGTTAAGCGAGGCTGTATACGCTTCGGTTGCGGAAGAACCGATCTGACCGATAACATCGGTAGCAGAAGGAGGCGTAACCGGTCTGCCTGCCGTATCTCCTCCGTTTGCAAAAGCGGTAAACGACAAAGCGGTTATCGGCAATATGCCGCTTAATATAAGCGAAAAGGTCTTTTTTCTCATTATGCCACCTCCCTTGCTACGCATTCCTGATATGTTTCGACAAGACTTAACAGATAGCTGTCTTTTCCTGCCAGTGCCTTTGCGTCCGACAGATATTTCTCCGCTGCCTTATAGCTTCCTCTGTCATAGGAGATTACCCCAAGGTAGCACAGCGAATAGCCGTCAGACATATCGAGAAGATGCGCTTTTTTCAAATAGTATATTGCTGATGTATTGTCATTGTTTTCGTAATACGAAAGTCCAAGCATAAGATGCCCCTTTGCCCAGTACGGATGCTCGGCAACTGCGTCAAGCAACGTGCTGACTACATAAGAGAAATTGCCCTTATCGAATTTGTTGTACCATTCTGCCATTGTGCAATAATAATCTATGCTTGTTGTATTCTTGAGCTTAAAAAGCATCGACCTGCTCTTATCCGCTTCTTCCGCTCGCATATAGTATTGTGCAAGACAGAGTGCGGAAGAATCGTCCTCGCCGTAAGCTTCGACATAATCAGCATATTTTTCTTCGGCGTTCTCTGCTGTTTCGGCACTGACCATTTGCTCAAGAAGTATCTCTTTTTGCCGCAGCGTACCCGTGCCTGAGTCTGATGTAATAAATAAACAGCACACAACCGATATAACAATTCCCGCAAGAGCCGATACGTTGCCAAGATACTTCTTCCGCTTTTTAAGCACGAAAGGCAATACGACCCCTGCCGCCGACAGTAGCATTCCGACAATTCCGAGCCAGACAGTACCTCCCAGAAAGAAGGTCTGCATTGTCAGAATAAGAAAGATTACAATTGAAATAATAATCGGCATTATTCATTTCCCCCTTTCTGCGATGCTTCATGTTGCTTTTCTATCATTGCTTTCGCACCCTCACGATATGAATACGGATGGATACCTATTCCCTCATAATCACTGTAATAATTGAACCACGGACTAAGACCGATAGCAATCTCTGCGGCGGTATAGGCATTTTCCCACTCCTCCAGTTCCTCGTATGCGGCATAAAGCGCATACCATATCATAGGATCATCACTCTTATACTCTATCGCTTTTTTGTAAGCCGCCACAGCTTCATCGTATTTTTCCTGTTGCATAAGCGTCACGCCCTTGAGATAATAAGGATAACACAGCTCGCCACGCTCTGAAATTACCCGATCAGCAGCGGCAAGCGCCGTTTCCATCGCCTGTGTATAGGCGTCATCATAGATAGAATGACCGCCGTAAGACGGGTAGCAGGCATTGACATAAGCCGCCAGATAATTCTTCAGGAACTCGTCGCTGTTAAGCTTGTTTATCTGCTCATCGCTGAGAAGGCTGTACTTTGCTTTTGTGGTTTCGGTATCCACCACCAGCAAGGAAAAGTAGGAATGCAGTAATTCGTCCGCTTTTTTAGGATATTCACTCGTCTTTACCTGCTTTGCAAGTTTCAGTACATACTCTGCGGAAGCATCAAATTCTCCGCTTTCAAGCGTTGCCGCCGCCGCATAATAGAGAGGAACGGGGTTTGTATCGTCCTGCACCTCTTTTGCGAGCTTAATACATTCATCGTACCGTCCCGTTTTCAAAAGCGCATACATAGTATTTTCACGAATAAAGAAATTGTCGAATTCCTTGAGTGCTTCCAAGCCGTAATCCGCACACTTGTCAAGTGCCAACGCCCTAAGATAAGTCTGCATGACCAGCTTTTTGATACCGAGCCGTTCCTCTTTGGTTATGTCTTTTCCGAGCTGCTTTTCAAACTGTTTTTCAAAGTTTTCGACTACAGCAAGAATCCTCTTATCATCCGAATAGTCAGCAGTGAGATAAAGCGAATGCTGCTCCTGATTGTTATAAAACATAACCGCTATGTAGCTCCATACGAAGTCCTCAGGCGATTCCAGTGCCTTTTCGATTGCTTGGCTTACAAGCTGATAGGTGATACCGGTACCGACAGAATCGGCAATGTTCGTGCCGTTTGTAACACCTACCCGCATTTTAGCGAGCATCTCGGCATATTCGAAGCTGTTTTGGTAAGAGAAAGCCGTTTCAATCACTTCTGCCATAACTGTGGAATTTTCCGCAACATCGGGCAGTCCTCCGACATATATTCCGCTTGCCGCTAAATTCGTCAGTATTTCTGTACGGCGATTTTTCTGCTCAGCCGTCAGCTCATCGGCATTTTTATATTCTGTAAGCATATCAAAGCAGAAATCGGTATCCTTTATATAGCCTGCCGTATAATACTTCTCCATAGTTTCAAGTCGGTCATCGGTGTGGTTGGCATAAGTATCAAGATAAGCCAGCATCTGATTTGTTGCTATCTCGCTCTCGGAAATATCATTCCAACCGCCGTCGGCTATTTCTTTCCATATCTCAAGCTCACGCTGAATCTCCCTGTAGTCGTTGACTGCCGTGATGATGTTTCCTCCGAGCAGATTATAGCACGCCGTATTTGTGCGGCTGTAGTATTCAGCCATCAGCCTGTCGGAAGACGAAACCGTTGCGGGAAAAGTCATCACGGCACAGATTGTAAGTACCGCCGCACCTACAGCAGTCGGTATATAACCAAGCCTTGATTTTTTCGTTTGTGCCGATGTGATTTGTTCATCCGTTCCTGCCTTTGACAGATTCCCGAGGCACACAAATTTAAGTACGGGAACAATCAGCGCCCGGCAGAACACCGCATAGACAAGTTCGGCTATGAGCTTTATACACCACACCCGTTTTTGTGCGAAAGCCGATTCAACACCCAGCCCGAAAATATACGGCAAAAGATACGCAAAAACGATTGCAAGCAATATGCATACCGCTGTCAAAAGCAGCTTTCTGCCGACTTTTCGTTTAATGCCGCTATTAACAGCACAGCTTAACAGATAAAACGAAAGTCCGAGCAGTATTCCGCCGGCGGCTATCCCTATAAATTCACCGACCGTTCCGAAGCACTTGACAAAAAGCACCGTCAGGAGTTTTCCGCCATACAGTGCCGCTATACAGGGAATACAGCCCTTAAGCCATACTGCGACAGCCTCCTTTGCCGTTTTTCCGATTGAGCAAACTGCAAAAAATGCGAAAACGAATGCACATACAACGCATAACACGTCGGCAATAAACACCGTACCCGCCGCTAACGATTCTTTCTTTATGCAAAGCAAAACGGTCTTTATCAGATCGGGTAAAATGACAAGCGATGCGGTTATTCCGAAAATCCACCTTGCAAAAGCATTTTTATATGCTCCTGCGAAATATTCTCCTATTCTTTTCATAGGCAATTCCTCCACTTGTATTCTTTATGATTTGATTTTGCTTAAAACAAGCTCGTTTTCAAGATATTGCGATATACTATCGGCTACGGCTGTTATAGCTCGTTGCACTCCGGATTCTGACAATCCCTCGCACTGTCTGACCATCGTTACGGACAATTCGGTACCTTCCTCCTGCCTGCTCACCGAAACGGAAAAAAGGCTTGAATTTCCGTACACTGATATTTCCGATAATATGGTCGATGCGTCCTCTTTTTTATATTCGGCGCCGTTTTTGTCCAGCACTTCGTAAATTGCAAGTATCACATACTGCCGATTATACGGAAGTGTTCGTTTTGTTGTTTTTCTGTCCGGCAAAGCACAATGCCGCATATTCATAATCCGCTCCCCTTTCTGAATATATTCGATTGCAAGCTGTCATTGTGTCGTTTCATACACCGTTTGTTATTGTAATTATATCTGAATAACGCTCCGCTGTATATAAGGGAAGTCCGCCAATCTGCAAAAAACAGGTTGGCGGACTTCCGCCATTTTGTAAAAATCGGCATAACAATGCGGTTTTTACGATATAACGCAAAAATACCTCCCGCCTGAGCGGAAGGTACGAGCATTAGGATATTTTATATGTTGTTGTAAAGAGAAACAAGACCGATACGGGATTTAGTTCCCGTTTTTCCGTATATGGCGGATACATACCGCTCAAGAGTTCGCCTTGATATGTACATATTGTCTGCTATCGTCTGTAATCCGTCCTCGGTGTTTACCAACAGCCCGAATACCTCAGCTTCTCTCGGAGTGAGCGAAAACTTTTCCGACAGCTTTTTCAATATCTCTTTGTCGCTCAGTTTGTCGCCGCCTGTTGAGGAAAGCTCATCAAAAAACGTTTTTCTCTTATTGGTATAGAAAAATGCGACGATGCTTGCCAATACAAATAAAATCAGCTCAATGGTGATTATCGCAATGTTATTGTCCGAATTCAAAAGGGCGAGAGAACCTGCCGAGATCAGCACGGCGACAAAATTATTGACTGCTCTGCCAACCCCCGACAAAAGCTCGGGAGTTTTTGAATAACGGGCAATCTCCATAAAAGAAGCGGTAAAAAATACAACAAAGAAACCTGCGGATAAATAAAAGATAACCAGCCCCAGCATAATCGGCCCCGCAAATCTGAGAATAACAAGGCAGATGGTTGACAGGATCATTACGCTGTACATAATCATACTCATATACTTTCTGCCGCCAAAATCGAACAAAAATCCTGCCGCAAGTCCGCTGAGTGCAAGGAGTATTCTCGGCCACTGTCCGATATTCACCACACCGTTTGCGTGATAAAGGGTGATTGCATTATCCATTGTGCTGAAAATACAGGTCATAAACGCAACCAAAAAGACAAGTAAAACGCTGATTTTTACGACTTCTTTGCCCGCCTTATCGGTTTTCTCGTCAGCTTCGTTTTTCGGGAACGCAGGAACGATGCTGTTCTTTTCCGCTCTTATCAGCATAACGGACAGTAGCAATATAAACAAAGAAAGCACCGCAACTTCGATAATATCAATGTGGATCAGGTTATTATTAGCAATCTGGAGCAATGTTCCGAGCATATAGGATAAGCCTGCAAGACGTGCAATATAAGTGTTATCCTCCAACAGACACAGCGATTTATAAAACACCGCACTTCCGAACAGACCGAGAATCAAAAACAGCACAAGCCCCATACACAACGTAAATGCGTAAGTGCTGTGACGGCATATCAGAAAAAGACAAACGACCGACAGCACTGCAGCCCCAATAGAAATTACAGATTGCAGAGCCTTTTTGCAAAGCCTTGAATACAGAGGGTACAAAGCAAATCCCACCACGCTTGCACCGAGAGCGTAATTCTGAGCGTTTACCGACTTATCGCCCGATACTGTGCAGGAAATCATATCAACAAATAAAAACTCAGCCTCCAAAAAGGTAAAAGTAAACAGGCTCATCAATATGACAGCTTTTATACGGGAAACCCTGTTTTCCTTGTTAAAGGCATCGCTTTGCCTGATTTTTTTCAAAATGCTGTTCATAATCTAATCCTCTTACCTATATCGGACGCAAATTCCTTAATACTGTTCGGCTCACAGGCACCGCCATAATTGCGGCGGCGATATTTCATTCCTGTTTATTCGTTTATTATGGCTTACCCTAAAAACAGGAACAGCCGACTTTTACTGTCAAAAATATAATAACACATTTTACAAAATAACACAAGTGCCTGCAGGACAGGGATTTGTTTTTACTGCCGCTGTTACTTCTTAGCCGATTGCAACAAATGTCAAGGCTTCTGCACAGCAAAAAAATAAACCGCACAACAATGCGGTTTAAAAAATCAAATTCTTATACTGCCCTATGCAGCTTTAAAGTCTTAGCTATAAAGCCTCCGGTTTTGCGGTCTGAAGATACTCTAATAAAACATCCCTTCATATTTATGAGCTTTCTTTCTGAATAAAAGTCCACGGCAACACCTCGGACGTAACCTCCTTGCCGTTCAGAATATCAACGAGCTTCTGAGCCGCAATTCTGCCTATGTTTCTGTCCTCATAGGAAAGCGATGTTATCGTGACCGGAGAGATCCGGCTAAGATTACTGTTGTCAAAGCTGACTACGGCAACGTCCTCAGGAACACGTCTGCCGGCTGAAAGCAGGCACTTAATAAGTCCGAACGCCACCTCATCGTTATAGCATACGACCGCCGTATTATCGCCAAGACGATTCAATACCTCCTGAGGATTATTGAAAAGATCCTCCTTCGTTTCGGTAATGTACCAGAACACATTCTCATCGGGAATTATCAGACCGTTGCGAAACAGCTCCGAAATAAAGCCGGAATACCGCTGATGACCTTGAATGTCATCGCTTTTGAAAAAGCCTGCGATTTTTGAGTGACCACGTTCAATAAGATGCCGCACAAGCTCTGCTCCACCTGCCTGATTATCCGCACATACAGAATATGTGCCGCTGAGCGATGGGTAATATCCGTTGAAAAATACTACAGGTATATCCATTTCTATAAGTTTTTCATACAAATCGAAATTAGGATTCGGCATAGCCGATTTTGTACCCTCTATCAGTATTCCGTCAACGGGATCCTTGAGTATTTCTTCAAGTATCGCACGCTCGTTGCAAACACAGTTGCGTGTCGCAGAAAGAACAGCGGTATACTTGTTTTCGGATAATACATCATTCACTGCCCGCAGTTGACTCGGGAAAATATAGTCGCTGATGTATGTTGCAACCACAGCTATCTTCCCTGTCCTCGGATTAAGCCGCTTCGGCCGTACCACTGAGCCGCTCCCCTGACGCTTTAATATAAGATTGTCCTCTACAAGAATCGACAACGCCTTGCGTATCGTCTGACGGCTCACATCATACTGAGCTGTCAGCAGCTCCTCGGTAGGAATCGGCTGTCCCTCTTTATACACACCGTTTTCAATATCGGTTTTTATTGCCTGTGCAACAGCTTCATATTTAGTCATTAATTATCACCTCTGTGCAAAGCACAAGTTCGTGCAAAAGAATACAAATTTGTTTACATATATAATACAACTTCACCCGTTGTTTGTCAAGCAGTTTTTACTCAGCACGATATTTGTAAGTCAAAAGCATCTGTTTTGTGACAAATGCACAAATCGTTTCGGCAAAAATGTTCAATTCATGCATTGCATTTACTTATCTTTTGTGTTACAATAAAAAAGCAATACAGACAAAACTTAAATTTGTAACAGATTTATCTATAACTTGTCTTTTAAATTTACAGCAGAAGATATACGTCTGTTTGCAAAGATGACGAACACGGAGCTTGTTATGATTGATGACAAGACCGACATAAACAGTTTTGAGCGGCAGCTTGAATTGCTTGACGCTACTGCGGCTCTCAAGAGGTGATAATATGACAATACAAGAGAAGATACAAAACGCAAAGACATATCTCGGAATCGAATTCGGTTCCACCAGAATAAAGGCAGTGCTTATAGACGACACATTCGCCCCGATCGCATCCGGCAGTCACGAGTGGCAGAACCGCTACGAAAACGGCGTGTGGACTTATTCCCTTGATGACATCACAACAGGTTTACAGCACTGTTATGCGGCACTTACAGAGGATATAAGGCAGAAGTTCGGAGTAACTCCGACTACCTACGGTGCAATGGGTATTTCCGGAATGATGCACGGTTATATGGCATTTGACAAGGACGATAACTTACTCGTTCCGTTCCGCACATGGCGCAATACTATCACAGAGCAGGCGGCATCCGAGCTGTCAGAGCTGCTTTGCTTCAACATTCCACAGCGTTGGAGCATAGCACATCTCTATCAGGCAATACTGAACGGCGAGGAACACGTCAGACATATCGCTCATATCAATACGCTTGCAGGCTATATCCACTACCGTCTTACCGGAAAGCGACAGGTCGGCATCGGCGAAGCGTCCGGCATCTTCCCTGTGGACAGCACCGGTTACAACGCAGACTACATCAAAAAGGTTGATGAGGTGCTTTCGGCAAAAGGTTTCTCAGTAAAGCTGGCGGAAGTTCTCCCTTCAGTGCTTAACGCAGGTGCAAAGGAGGCATTCTTGACCGCCAACGGCGCTAATCTGCTCGACCCGACAGGTACACTTCAGCCGGGAGTTCCCTTATGCCCTCCCGAAGGTGACGCAGGTACGGGAATGACAGCGACCGACAGTGTGCTTCCCCGAACCGGAAACGTATCGGCAGGCACCTCGATATTCGCTATGCTTGTTCTCGACAAGCCGCTTAAGGGCTACTACCCTGAAATTGACGTAGTGACTACTCCCTGCGGCGCTCCCGTTGCTATGGTGCATTGCAACAACTGCTCCTCCGAGCTTGACGCATGGGTGAAGATATTCGGTGAATTTGCACAGCTCAGCGGTCACCCTATCGCAAAGCCCGCACTTTATGATATGCTGTATTATCACGCACTGACGGGCGACCCCGACTGCGGCAACACCGTTGTGTATAATTTTCTTTCAGGCGAGCCTGTTGCAGGAGCGGAAAACGGCAGACCGATGTATTTCCGCACTCCCGACGGAAAATTCAATCTTGCAAATCTGTTCCGTGCGGAAATATACTCTACTATGGCGGCACTGAAGCTCGGAATGGATATACTTTTTGAAAAGGAGCAGGTTTCCGTTGAAAAAATAACAGGACACGGCGGTCTGTTCAAGACAAAAGGAGTTGCACAGCAGTTCCTTGCTGACGGGCTGGGTTGTGCCGTTTCCGTTATGAAGACCGCCGGAGAGGGCGGCGCATGGGGAATGGCTCTGCTTGCGGCATATACTGTATGCGGCGGCGGAAAATCACTGTCGGAATTCCTTGACAGCGAGGTATTCGTCGGTATGGAATCCACCACGCTTCAGCCTGAAAAGAACGGTGCTGAGGGTTTTGCAGGATTTATGGAAAACTACAAACGTGGACTTGCGGCACAATACGCAGCGGCAAAGTAAGAAAGGACACAATATGTTAGAGAAATTAAAGCAGGAGGTACTTGAAGCCAATCTTCTGCTCCCGAAATACAACCTTGTAACGTTCACCTGGGGAAATGTTTCCGCAATTGACCGTGAGAGCGGATTGATGGTGATAAAACCCTCCGGTGTACCGTATGAGGAAATGACAGCCGAGGATATGGTGGTGGTCGAACTTGCAACAGGAAAAACAGCCGAAGGCAAGTGGAAGCCGTCCAGTGACACGCCTACTCATCTCGAGCTATATCGTTCCTTCTCAGCTATCGGAGGTGTCGTGCATACCCACAGCCGCTGGGCTACTTCGTTTGCTCAGGCAGGTGCAGGTATTCAGCCGATGGGCACAACACAGGGCGACTACTTTTATGGTGAAATACCCTGCACCCGTGCCATGACTCCCGAGGAGATTCACGGCGAGTACGAAAAAGAAACAGGAAAGGTCATAATCGAAACATTCAACAACATCGACCCTATGACTATCCCTGCGGTGCTTGTCAAAAGTCACGGTCCGTTCACCTGGGGCAAAGACGCACACGAGGCGGTGCATAATTCCGTAGTGCTTGAGGAAGTCGCATTTATGAATTACCACGCACTCACTATCGCACCCACTGCAGGAAGAATGCAGCAGGAGCTTCTTGACAAGCATTATCTGCGCAAGCACGGTGCAAACGCCTATTACGGACAAGGCTGAGAGTGCTTGTAATCTGACTGCGACGCTAAAACAACCGACCGTTTTAAAAGAACGAAATAACATAACCGCAGGACTGCTCAGCTTTAAATGAGCAAGTCCTGCGGATTTTTGTTATTTTTAGGAATAATTAAAAAGTGCACACCCCCTTGCCGAAAATGCACACACTTACGACCTTTCGTTAAATAGCATAAAGGTAAAAAATAGAAAAGGCTCTGCCGTGACCGTTTTTCAGTCATCGCAGAGCCTTCTTTCGTTAAATTGTGTTGACAAATCCCATTAAACAAGGATTTCCGGATAAAGAAAACGGACACCAATCACGATACCCATTGTATCAAAATTGGTGTCCTAATATGCGTCTGCCGGGAATAAAAGATCGGGTGTTGCCATAATGTTATCCTCTTTTCGTGAAGTGTTGCCTGATAATTCTATTGTATCTGCTGTTTCAATTCTATCACAGGCAATAAATTGTGTCAATGATTATGCATTTTAACAAAGTATATTGCAGAAGAACCGCAACTCCAATTCTCGTAAATCACCGTTTTCTGTTCTTGATTTTCTATAATAAATATGCGCTATGTGTCCACATTGCATTTGGTTTAATCCTTGACAACGCAAGAAATTTATGGTAAAATTTTGTCAAAGTAATATGTATTCGAGGATAAACATGGAGATAGCAATTTGTGATGACGATGAGCTTTTCAACGAAATAATGAGCGAAAAGCTTTCGACAGTACTGAATAAAAACCAAATTAAATATAATATTACACCGTTTTTTAACGGCTCTGAGTTAATCACTGCGTTAAATGATCCATTAAACCGTTTTGACGTTGTTTTTCTTGATGTTGATATGCCCGGAGTAAACGGTGAAAATGTTGCACAGTATATCAACTCTTCAAAAGCGTCAATCCCTGTCATTTTTGTCACTAATCATGACGACTTTGTGTTTTCATCGTTTAAATACAGGCCGTTCGGATTCTTAAGAAAAAGCCATGTTGACAGCGAACTTGAAGAAGCTGTTATCCGCCTTGATAATTATCTTTCCAAATCAGGGCAATGCTACACTTTTACCTTTCAGGGTAAACTGATTTCTCTGCCGTATAACAAAATAAAGTATATCGAAGCATACGGGCACGAGGTTGTTATACATACAACCGATACCGATATCCGAACGACAAGATCCTTATCGGAAACAGAAAAAGCCTTATCGTCTTACGGATTTATCCGCGTACATAAATCTTTCATTGTAAATACACGCTTCATTTTTTCGGTAGAACGCAATAATATTATCCTTACCGATAACAGCTCGCTCCCTGTCAGCAGAACAAAAACCGAAGAAATCAAGCAGGCTATGATAAAATTTGCGAGGGATTAGTATGGGACTACTTTCAACCGTTACAGAAATTATTGCAACAATCTGCGAAAATGTTATTATTCTGTGGTTCCTTACATCTTTTTTCGGTGCAAAATATACAGGCATAAAGAAATATTCGGCATTTGTTGCCACAGTCGTAATTACAACAGCATTCACATCATTTCTTTCAAACATACTGCCTGATAAGTTTCTTCTGTGCACAGCAGGATTTATAATTTTGCTTATACTATATTGCCGCTTTTTTCTGCACGGTACACTTCTTTGTCATATTCTGTTCCCGGTAATAGCAGAAACTACACTCATGCTAGTTGCGATAAGTATCAACGCCCTGTTAGTCAATTTTCTGCCATTGTCTCCGTCGGAAGCAATCGTTGACAGAAGCGTTCTTCGTGTGGTGATTTTGATTATATCAAAAGCCATTCTGTTCGGATTGTTCGGACTGATACTGCTTTTCACCCGAAAAAATAAAACCGAACTGCATAGCAACGAATGGATTGCATTCAGTGCCGTTTTTGCCGCTACACTGCTCAGTGGTATATGCGTTTATGAAAATGAACTCGGCGGCGAAAACAAGATAATCTTCTTCACTCTGACAGTAGCAGGTCTTATCATAATAAACATAATATCATTCTATATGCTGGTAAGAATTTCTCGCGAGCATAAAGAAAATATCAGAAAATCCATGCTACTCGTTCAGATAAATGAGCAAACGAACAATCTTGATGAAATGCGTAGAATGTATGATGAACTACGCAAGATACGCCACAACATCAAAGGTCAATTAGGCACAGTCAGCGAACTTATCAGAAGCGGCAAGAACGATCAGGCTTTATCCTTCCTTGAAAATGCGGGCTTTTCTCAGGCAGAAATGAATGTCCTCGTCTACACCGACAATGATATACTTAATGCTATACTCGGTTTTATCAGTGGTAAATGCTCCGCTTCCGACATAGCTCTCAGAACCAATGTACTATCATCGGATATAAGTTACTTTTTACCTGTGGATATATGTATAATTCTTACTAACCTTATCACAAACGCCATAGAAGCAAGCGTTTGCTCCCAAGGCAAGGAAATATTACTTGAACTGTACGTACAGCGCAATTATTATTGTATCAGAGTTGCAAATCAGATCGAAAAATCCGTCCTCGAAAGCAACCCAATGCTCATAACCACAAAGAAAGACAAAACAGCTCATGGCTTTGGTGTGGCAAGTATAAAAATGCTTGCCGAAAAATATAACGGTATGATATCCTTCTATGAAAGAAACGGACAGTTTATAGCAGATGTTTGGCTGAAATTATCAGATTTATAAATTGACACTTTTAAAGTGAATATCTTATTTTATCCCCGAAAAGCATAATTTCGGGGATTTTTGTTGCAATTTTTGCATTTCAGGAAGAAAAACATACAGTTTGGGAAAAAGCCATTGAAAAATGACGAATGTTTCAATTATAATTACAAAATGAGGGGAGTAATTTATGATAAATGCTATTGCAAAACGAATTGCTAATTATGTATGTTATAACACAGAATCATCTGATGACAAATTATATAATTATGAAATTTATGTGTACGGATTTGAGATCATCCTATCATCTATAGTAGCTTTCGGAATCGTATTACTTTTCGGATTACTGTTAGATAAGTTAATGGAACTGATTGTTTTCTTTCTGTGCTTCTATTTTATAAGGCAAAGAACCGGTGGCTACCACGCAGACACATATTTTAAATGCAATCTGATATTTACGTTAAATATAGCTATAGTCGCGCTCATAATTTCCGTTGAAACGGCGCAAATATATCAGGTTATTTTCAACGGAATCTCATTTGCAATATGTTCTCTGCTTACATTTATGAAAGCACCAATATCTAACCCTAATAAGCCGATAGTTGAATCAAAACGTAAAACGTTTAAAATTACTGCTTTTATTTTGGTCTTAATATCCGAATTGATTTCCGTTACAATTATGAATATATATTCTTACTCTATGAGCATATCATTAGCACTGTTTTCGATATCAGTTGCTATGATGATAAATTCTAAAACGAAAGAAGGTGTAAATAAATGAAAAAAACTGCTTTAGCTAAAGTGTTGAGTAAGATCGGAACAACCGCCGCAAAAAAAGCTGCCGGCTCCGCATCACAGTTCGGTTATCACCAGGCAAAAGAGCCGACTAACCTTAAAAAGATTAGTAAGTAATCCTTCTTAAAAACGTTATCATTATCTGATGGTGACAATTTTTAAGAAATTAATCACAATCAAAGTCATGACTCCATCGTGAGTAGAAAGGAATTTATCATGAAAATTAAAAAAGTATTTTGTTCTATCTTTATAATGTTAATTTTATCATTAACTATTTTGTCGTTAGCAGCTTCCGCCGATGTTGCTAATCCGATGAGAATATACAGTGATTCAAACCCATTCCGTACTTATATATCCGGAGAATTCACTCCATCGTATGCTGCTACAGGTGCTTACGGAACGACAAAGATAAAAGGAAAACATATCGAGCAAATATACGTTAAGGCTCACGAAAACGCATGGCCCAATTCTCAAATGGAGAAAGCGACTTTAAGAAACTCAAGTGTATCTTCTAATACAAGGCAATATACTTATTATACTTGCAAATATTTTTCTGGAGGCGGAAACAGAACTGTAAAAACAAGTGATAAAACAAACTCTGCAGAATGTTGTTTCTATGGTGTAGGTACATTGTTACAAGGATATTCCACAAGATACAAAGTGTTTTGCATGAAAAAATAAACAAAATCTTATAATTATTTTTCAAATCTTGTATCTGATTTAGGGTACAAGATTTGAATTATGAGGTGATAATATCAGACAATTATTTAACAAAAGCGGCATGATGATAACATTCTTTGCCGTAACGTATTTTCTTTGCGCTTTTCTCATTTCCATGTTTTTAAATTCAGTAAGCTCAGGTGTCGCAGGCAGACTTTCAGATAATGCAGAAATAATAACAGTCAATCAGGACCACAACTCCGAAAGTGCCCTCACCTACAGCGATTTAGGCGATATACTGTCAAAGCATAAAGCTGTCGGTGCAATAAAACTCGTAACCGAATACAATTCCGGCTACGCCCTGTTTGACTACGAAAAAACATCTTCTGAAAACAGCGCACCGACCGCCGTGATAAAGCCCGAACTTGAGCCGTACTGTATGACGATAAACGGAAGAAAAACGATAAACTTCATCGGACAGAATTACACCGTCAGCAGTATCAACATATACGGAGGTAAAGACAGCGATTTCATATTGCAGTCTGATAAGCTCAGCGGCAGCACGGTGCGGTTTTCGGGACTGACACTTATAATTGACAACAAAGATAAAACGCCCTCAGTCACCGAAAGCATAAAATCAGATATAACCGGGAAAAACCCCGATACCAATATCAGAACCGATGATATATCCAAGATAGCGGGAAAAGGCAATCTCTTTACATCAGGCAATATAGTTATCATCATTGCAATATTGCTTATCGGTCTGCTTATTCTTATGAATTCGGGCGTGTTCACATGGTCATGGATAAACTCCAAACGCTCCGAAATAATGGCTCGCCGTATATGCGGTGCAGATGATGCGGACATTAAAAAAATGATATTCATAAATTTCCTTATGATCTCCGCAGTCGGCATACTTATCGGCTTTATTGTCACACTGCTCCTTACTCTTATTCCTGCCGTTTCTTATTATCTCGGCAATATCAGAATTTCCGCAGGACTTATATCCGTAGCGTTCATCCTTCTTATCGGCGGTATAATTTCCTACAGTCTGAGTGACAAGTATTCGCACGAACAGGTCATTTCGTTAAGGAGAGTGTTATGAACAAGCAACTTATAAAAATAATTCTTTTCGATATAAAATCGAACCTGCTTTCCTGCCTGCTTCTTACATTCCAGATGATAGTAGCATTCTTTGTTATAGGCAATCTTTGCAGTATCACCGCATATAAAACTGTAACTGTGAATGCCCTTGACGGCTTTGATTTTCCCAAAAACTGCTACAGCCCGTCAAGCACCGATATTTACACCGACGGCGGAATAGTGGTTGATTATGACGACATAGAAAAGGAAAGAAACCTCAGCTATTACATAGCCGAAAACTATAAAACCGAGGGGCGTTCCGAATTCTATGAAGAAAAAGACGGTACAGAATATACTTTGTCTGTAATTACAGAGCATTACTTTGATATATTCGGCTTTGAAGTAAGCAAAGGACGGCTGTTTCAAAATGCAGAATACGGCAAAGATCTGTCAGATAATCCGCCCGTAGTTCTCGGCAGTGACTTTGAAAACGACTATAGCATCGGCGACTTGTACCTTGATAAATACGAGGTAGTCGGTATACTGAAAAGCGGTATGAAAACAACCTTTTTGCAAGGTGACAAAAGCTCTGTTGTTTCCGCCGACAACAAAGTGTTCACTCCTGTCATGAGCATTGAAAGCATGAAAGCACAAGGCATTGATTACCCCACCTCACTTATCTATGCCGATGATAAATCCGACCTTGCCGCAATAAATGATTACGCCGCAGAAAACGGCATGAATACATATAACTTCATATCTGCCGATGAAACAAGACAGCTTATCGACCTTGTTTCTGCAAAAGCCGATATTTCACTCATCGTCATATCATCAATAATCATTATTCTTGCGGTATTTTCAATGATACAGTCAACCCTGCTCTATGTCAGAAAAAATATCCGTGAACTGCTCATACACATGATTTGCGGTGCTTCACAGTCGGATATCCTGCTCAGGATAAGCGCCGAAGTGCTGATTATAAACCTTGTCAGCGTTGTTGTTTCATCTCTTATATTTATGTCACTCCGGACTACACTTGTTTTTATGCTGACAGGCATTGCAACGGCAGTGATAGCCGTTGTGCCGGTTATGGTGAGCATTAAGAGAAAACCGCTTATTATGCAGATAAAGGAGGAAAAGTAAATGATCAGACTCGACAACATATCAAAGACTTTCCGTGACGGTGACACACAGGTTCAAGCATTGAAAAATATCAGCTTTGAAGTAAACAAGGGCGAACTTGTCGCAATAATCGGAAAAAGCGGAAGCGGAAAATCAACGCTTCTTAATATTCTCGGACTTCTCGACAAGCAAACGGACGGCGATTATTATATTGACGGCAAAAAAGTATCTTCCATACCGGAGCGTGAAAAAGCAAAGCTCAGGAACAGTCATATAGGCTTTGTAATGCAGGATTTCGCCCTTGTCGAAAAGTACACGGTAAAGCAGAATATAAATATCCCTCTTATATACACAGATAAGCCCATCAATAAGGAAAAGGCGATAAACGATGTATTAAAAAGCGTCGGACTGTCCGATAAAACAAACACGCCTGCCTACAAACTGTCCGGCGGTCAGAAGCAAAGAGTAGCCATAGCAAGAGCGGTGGTAAACGAACCGCAGATAATCCTTGCCGATGAACCGACAGGCGCACTTGACAGCATGACCGCAGATGAAATAATGCAGATTTTCGAACGCCTCAATATGTCGGGAAAAACCGTCATAATCGTAACCCACGACAAAGACATTGCCGCTCGCTGTAAGCGTGTCATCGAGCTTTCGGATGGGGAAATTGCGAAAGGTACAAATTAATTAATTCGTGCAGTAATAAAACAAGTGTTTCTGCTTGACTTTTCAACATTCTGAGGGTTGCCGCAGCAGCCCTTTTATTATGTCCGAATTTATAAATACGCAAAGCTAAAGTTCAGAGAAGCGGATAAATGCGACGTAACGGTATTGTTATACCGGAAGCCGTTGATATTCGGTTTTAAATGAGGAACAAAAGGAACGTTTAGCCCGTGCTCTAAAAGCCGAAATACCACGCATTTCCCTTGTGCGTCTGATGTGCATCAGAGTTGCGTTTGCGTTCCTTGTTTTTTGTGGAAGTCTGCGCTGCTATTATCGTTGAATCTACTATCGCTCCCTTTTTATGATCAGTCCTTTTGCTGTGAACTGCTCTACCACCTGCGAAAAAAAGCTTTTCCCGCAGCTCATTTTTTGAGATGGCAGTCTTTTTTTACAGTGCCTTTGTCTGTCGTTTATTGATCATCACAATATTCTTGCCGTCACTGCAGTATCTTTTTTCTGTATTCTGCCGGAGAAAATCCGGTCACCTGCCTGAACTGCCGTGAGAAGAATTTTTCATCATCGTAACCGCAGCTTACTGCTGTCGCATAAATGCTCATGGCGGTAGAATACAGTAAGTAGCAGGCTTTCATTACCCTTGAATTTATGCAGTCGCGGTTGTAACTTACATCAAAGCACTGCCGGTAAATCAAACGGAAATGCCCCTCGCTGACGCACATTTTTCTGCTGACTTCCGAAAGCTTAGGCATCTTATTAGGCATTGAAATTATCCTGTTCCTTATGTCGGCAAGCTCATTATAATGCGGAAGTCTTCTTCGTTCGCTTATCAGACCGACATCGTGCTCTGCATTCAACAATACGGCTGAGCGCAGCTCTCCGACCAGCGTGTTATCGGAACTGTGGTATGTGATAATAACCTGCCGTTCATCGTGCCGTGAATAAACCTCGTTGTGGAGCGATATTTTCAGTTTCTCAGGAAACATTCCGTTTTCCCTTTTGAACAGGATAAGAAATGTGTTGTCATCGGTTCGGCAGCATATTTCATGCTTAGTGCATACACGTTTTATTGCTGACGCTGTTTCTGCGATTATATCGCTGCGGTGGTTTTCGCCAAACAGGTATTCTCCGCCGTCCGGGAAACTAAGCCTTACCGCCTGGATGCAGAAGTTATGCCCGGCTTCCTCCACAATGCTTTCAAATTCACAAAGATTGTAGAACCCCGTCAGCGAATCATACAGTGCGGATTGCCGCTGGCATTGCGTGAGATAGTGGATATCATTCTTCATTCGCAGAAATTCCAGCGTATCCGCAACAGTCTTGTTCCAGTCGCGGAAGCTGAAATCATAGCTTGCCGGGCGGTTGTATTCCAGCACCGTATACCCGTAAAGCCTTGTCTGAAAGCACACGGGATTCACATAGAAAATTGCAGGGGAATCGTGCTCCGTAATGAACGGCACGGGAGTTTCGCCACTGCTGAACTTTATCGGAGGTTCCGAATACTCGTTATCTATCGCACAGCACAGGAACTCACCACCGTTGAAACGTTCACTGTTCCATGCGCTGTCAAGGCACAGAAACAGCCTGTCAGCACCGTGCAGCAGGTAGAAAAACTCACTTACCGCTCCGGTGTATTCCTCAAGAGTACGCGATGTGGTGAGCCTGCCGGAAAACTGTGCCACGGTGCTCATAATGGTGTGATACTGGTCTATCTTTTCCGCGACAAGCTCATCTAAAAGATGCAAACGGCAGACGCCGCAGGAGCAGGTGTTTCCGCTTACGAACCTGTCGGAATTGTCTTGAATAGGACTGCCGCCGAGAATAGCATTCACAGCGTCCCGTCCCATTTTACGGCGGTTTCTGCGGTAAGTCGTCAGCAGCGGATAGTGATATATCCTTCCTGCGGTATGGTCGCCACCGGTCAGGTCGTAGCCCGTTACTGTCAGCTCGCCGGGAATATCCACTCCTGCCTCCGAAAGAACATCACACAGCCCGAACGCCATGAAATCGTTGGTACATATCACCGCCTGAGGTCGCGGAATTTCACCGCTGAGATACCGCCGGGCAAGTTCCTCGCCTGAATCGTTCCAGAAGTTTCCATAATACACTCTGATATTATCAAAACTTATTCCGTGCTTTCCGAATGCACGCTTGCAGCCGTTCAGACGCTTTTGCGAAGCGGCGCTGTCTCTGCTTCCCGTCAGTATGTCGATGTCCGTAAAACCGTGAACCGTTATCAGATGTTCCGTCATTTTCTCCAGGTCGGTTTCATCGTCGGAATAAACGCTTTTAAATCCATCCAACTCCCCGTCAATAACAATGGCGGGGATTTTTGCAGCTCTGATTTTATCGATTGTATCGTTGATTATTTTTATATCCCGGAATGCCTCGGCTGTGACAATAACACCGTCAAATAAATCCGGCTCAATCAGTGAGTAAATTATGTTCTCATAATTCAGCAGATTATCGTCCTGCCAGTGGTTGTATATGTTTGAGTAGACCACAACATCGGTGTCTTTCCGGAATGCGGCCTCGGATATTCCGTATAATATATCTCGCTGTTCGGATGCATCGGCTCTTGCGGTAATGACCGCTATTCTTCTGCGCATAATATCACCCCGTTTACAGTATAGCTTAATTCCGCACTAAAGTCAAGAGCAAAAGTGCATATTATGACTAAAAGGTGGATTAAACGAATATACGCTGTTGAATTTCTGCATTGCAATGTGTATAATAAAATTAAAGCAATACCGTGCAAAGATTGTGCGTGTATTGTGCAATATGACGAAAAAAATGTAAGCAAGATGCGTACAAAATCCAATAAATGGTTTTTGTACGGTGTTGCCCAAAAACAATGAGGTGATGCTAATGAAAATAAGCGAAAATTGCTACAAGCTGGAAAATACGGCTAATCCAATTTCGCCGAATGTATTCTGCGCCGACCCGACAGGCGTTGAGTACAACGGCAGACTTTATATTTACGGCACTAACGACCATCAGGAATACGAGGCAGTCGGCGATGACGGAAAGAACGGCTATGCTCACATAAAATCCATCGTTATGCTGTCAACTGACGATATGGTGAACTGGGAATACCATGGCTTCATAGACGTCGCAAAAATAGCACCTTGGATAGTGAATTCATGGGCGCCGTCCATAGCTTCCAGAGTTGAGGCGGACGGAAAAACTCATTTTTACCTTTACTTTTCGAACAGCGGCTGCGGTGTAGGAGTGCTTACGGCGGAACACCCTCTCGGACCGTGGAGCGACCCTCTCGGAAAGCCGCTAATCTATCAGAATATGCCGGGACTTGAAAACTGTCCTGCGCCCTTTGACCCGGGAGTATGCATCGACGAAAACGGCACAGGCTGGCTTGCGTTCGGCGGAGGGACTCCACCTGACGGTAATACGCTGCACACAAATGTACCTAAGATAGTGCGGCTCGGAAAGGATATGCTTTCGTTTGACAGCGATTTTGTTCCGATAGACGCTCCGTATTTCTTCGAGGCAAGCGAGCTGAACTACGAAAACGGAACGTTTATCTACACATACAGCACAGACTGGCAGTCAAGAGAAAACTGGAACAGAACGGACGTTCCTGCGCCGGGAACATGCAGCATGGGCTGTATGACGAGCAAAACTCCCCTTGACCCGGAAAGCTGGCAGTTCAAGGGCGGATTCTTCCTGAACGCCGGTGATTCCGGAATGGACTGGTGCAACAATCACACCCACCTTATCGAATATAAGGGAACAAGGTACATTCTTCACCACACACTTCACATTCAGGAGCGCACGAAAACAAAGGGAGGATTCCGCGGTATGTGCGTGGATCTACTGCCTTACACGGATACGGAATTCCCCGTCACAAAGGCAACACGTGAAGGCGTCACGCAGACTCAGCCGCTCGACCCGTATAAAGCTCACAGCGGTGCGGAGATGTTCACCTGCGCAGATATGTGGTACGAACAGATATCCACCGGCAAAATGGCTGTGAAGTCGCTGTCAGAGGGTGCATGGACTTACATAAAGGGCGTGGATTTCGGCAAGGGCACAGAAAAGCTGCTCGTTACCGCAAAGGGCACGGGCGTTATCGAGATTCGTCTTGATGACAGGAATGCCGAACCGTTGGGAGTGATCAAACTCGCAAATGATGGATTTGATAAAATTCCTGTGGTTCTTCCCACAAAAATAACAGGAATTCACAATGTATATTTTGCATTTTCAAGCAAGGACATCTGCCTTGAAATATGGCAGGCTGAATGAAAGGAGTAACTATGAACAAGAAGATAACGGCTTTGATTTGTACAGCGGCTATGCTGCTTGTTTCCGGCTGTTCCGAGCAGAACGGCTCGAATGATTCACCTGTGCAGACAGAAAGCTCTGCCGACAGCGTAGACAGTGTGAGCAAAGCGGAAACAAGCGACAAACCTGACAACGAAACAATAATCGACAGCCTTAATAACGGAATAATAATCGACGAGGTAAGCGGAAATGTCTACAAAAACGAGCGTAACGCCAATCCCATTTCGCCGAGTATATTCTGCGCAGACCCCACCGCGGTGGAATATGACGGAAGGCTTTACGTTTACGGCACGAACGACCAACAGCAGTCGGAAGAGGGAACAAAGAACGACTACGCCCATATCAAATCGCTTGTGGTATTTTCCACCGATGATATGGTAAACTGGATATATCACGGCAGGATAGAGGTCGACAAAATAGCGCCGTGGATAACAAATTCATGGGCACCGTCAATTGCTTCCCGCGTTGAGGAAGACGGTCTTACGCACTTCTATCTGTACTTCTCCAACGGTGGCGGCGGTGTGGGAGTTATTACCTCCACCGACCCGGTAGGTCCGTGGTCTGACCCTCTCGGCGAACCGCTGGTTTATCAGAATATGCCGGGCCTTGAGAATTGCCCTGCGCCGTTCGATCCGGGCGTCTGCATTGATGAAAACGGCACAGGCTGGCTTACTTTTGGCGGCGGAAATGCTGCAGACGGCGGTGTTGTACATACCAATGTGCCTAAGGTAGCACGTCTGGGTGCGGATATGCTTTCGTTTGACAGCGAGTTCGTTTCTATTGACGCCCCGTATTTCTTGGAGGCAAGCGAGCTGAATTACATCGACGGCACCTATTATTACACCTACTGCAACGACTGGCAGAACCGCAACAAGTGGGACCGCAAGGACATTCCTGAGCCGCCTACATGCAGTATGGCATACATGACCACAAAAACTCCTCTCGACGCAGACAGCTGGGAATACAAGGGTGCATATTTCTACAATTCCGGTCAGAATGCCAACGGCGAATCCGGAATGCGCTGGGGCAACAATCACACGCATTTCTGCGAGTTTCAGGGAACGAACTACATCGTCCACCACACGCTCCTTCTTGAAGAACTGACAGGCGGCACAGCAGGTTACCGCAGCATTATGGTTGATTATCTCCCGATGAATGCGGCTGACGGAGAGATCCCGATAACTGCCGCAACGCGTCAGGGCGTATCTCAGATAAAGCTTCTTGACCCCTACGCTGAAAACAGCGGCGCAGTTATGTTTACGTCTGCCGATATAGGTTACACCGATGGTAACGACCCTGCCGCAAAGAGCAAGGCAAACGGCGCATGGACCTATGTAAGAGGTGCGGATTTCGGTTATGGCGCTTCCGCTTTCACCGCTGATGTTAAAGGCAAGGGCAGAATCGAGGTTCGCCTTGACAGCATTTCCGGCAAGGCAGTATCTTTCATTGAATTTGACAACGCTGATTATGCTAAGGTTCGTTCTACTGAATTCAGTAAGTTTGACGGCAGAAATCACAATATCTATCTGGTATTTTCCGGTGCGGATATTGAACTGAGATCGTGGCAGTTCACAAAGGGCAACGAGGAACTCCGTCCCGAGGAGAACATCTCAGATACCGAGATAAAGTACGAAACTCTTATACTTACCGGGCAGGCTGTAAATCCCGGTCCGAGTCCGTCGGCATATGTCGAAATGACCGGTGACGGTGAGTATTCCGTGAAGTCAACCTCATTTGAAAAAGAGAGCGAGTTGCTTAACTTCGGTTTCATCAACGTTGATCCGGATGCGAAATACAAGGTGCTTGTCAAGTCCGTAGGTCTTGAAACGGAAAACGGTATCGTTGAAGTCCCTGTAAACGCAGAGCTTGACCCGACAAGCGGCTCCGCAAATGGACTTGCTAACGGCTGGATGGGCGCTGAGATAGGTTCCGTGATTTACGGCACCAAGGAATGCGGAATAGTTGCCGCAAAAACAACTGTCGACTGGATAGGCTACCGTTTTGCGCTCATAAAAAACGGTGAGGAAGTTCCCTTTACATCAATAACCTACAATCTTGAAATAAGTGGGCTTATCCTTGATTAAGGTGAGAAAATCATAATTTGGGAGGATCTTCAATGAACCGTGTTTCTGCTATTAAAATCATAGGAAGCATAGGATTGGTTATTTCAATGTTATTGAACGGATGTACCACAAATAGTATTACGGATAACAATGTGTCAGGAAACGACCTTACCGCAACGGAGGTTATCCGGCTCATGGGCAACGGAATAAACCTCGGCAACACGCTGGAGGCATACAACCACAAAAGCTATGTGGAATTAGGGGTAGACCCCACTTCCTTTGAAACGCTATGGGGACAGCCCGTCACCACAAGGGAAATGATAGACGATATGAAAGCTATGGGCTTCGATACTCTCCGCATTCCTGTGGCATGGACCAATGGCATAAATTACGAGAGCGGAGATTACACCATTGACGAGCGGCTCATGAACCGTGTCGATGAGGTAGTCAATTATGCTCTTGACGCTGATATGTATGTTATACTGAATGAACACTGGGACGGAAGCTGGTGGGGAATGTTCGGCTCCGGCGACGAGGCAGTTCGTGAAAAAGGAATGGCACTTTATAAGTCCATGTGGACGCAGATATGCGAGCATTTTTCCGATTATTCCTACAAGCTGATATTTGAATCTGCAAATGAGGAACTTTGTCACAGACTCAACGATAGCGACGTCACCGGAACAGAAGGAGTTCTCAGCGAGGACGAATGCTACGAAACAACGAACAGAATTAACAGCGAATTTGTTAAGCTGGTACGTTCGACCGGCGGCAAAAATGCAGACAGATTCCTGCTTATCGCAGGGTACAACACCGACTTCAGGAAAACATGCGATGACAGATACCAAATGCCGGAGGACACTGCAAAGGACAAGCTTCTGCTTTCAGTACATTATTACACGCCGTGGGACTATTGCAGTGACGGCAATGCAAAACGGTGGGGAACTCCCGGCGATTACGAGGAGCAGAATTCCCTTTTTCAGATGCTGACTAAATTCACAGACCTGGGATACGGCGTGGTTATAGGCGAATATGCCGTTATGGGTGCGGCGAATAAACCCGATAGGGATAAGTTTTACGCCAATCTTCTGGATAACTGCGACCTGTATAATTACTGCCCCGTCCTCTGGGACTGCAGCGATTTTTACAAAAGGGCCCTCAGAAAAACTACCGATGAAAACATAGCAAAGCTGTACAGCGACAGACGCGCTTCGACCGAAGAAGGCAAGGATTATTCCGAGATCCAGTCTGCCGCAAGGGAGAGAATGGACAAGTCAACAAAGGCGGCTGAAGACGAATTTATGGCGGGCGTATCCATTCCGGCTTCTGATGATACCGCAGTGGCATGGATAATGTACCAGAGTCTTGATTCTTCAGTTCAGTACTGTGTCGGCAACAAGTACGACCCGACGGATATGACCCTGGGTATCGTTGCAAACAATGCTGAGATAACCGGTGAGGGAACCTACACCGTCAGTCTGGATTTCTCGGATTGCGGTATTCCAAAGGGAGTGCTTTTCTCGGCTCTCGGGATTTACAACGGCGAGAAGTTCTTCCCGGGTTATACTATCTCTATTGATGAGGTTAAGGTAAACGGCGAAGTCCGTGAGCTATCCGGCAAGGAATATACCTGTTCCGACGACGGTAACTGCACGAGAGTAAACCTCTATAACCAGTGGGTAACATCTATCCCCGATGACTGCAGACACGCCGATGGCGACAAATCCGATCTGTCTGCGACTGTTCTTTCCGTCAAAGACAATGAGATACTTTCGACGCTGGAAATAACATTCACTTATTCAGCGCCATAAATCAGATTACCTGTGATATTCAAAATCAAAACCGACGGATTCCACCGGCACAGTGGTCCGTCGGTTTATGTGTAAAGACATTGGAGGAACCATTATGAATTATACAAAATCAGTTGAAAAATGGGGCGTTTTCGAGTTTTGCTCCGAGGGAACCACCGCTGGCAACCCATTCCTGGAACGCAGTATCACTGCGCTATTTGAAAGCGATTCCGAGCGCAAAACCGTAAATGGTTTTTACGATGGGAACGGAATATACAAAGTAAGATTCATGCCATCGTTTGAGGAAGAATACCATTTTACGGTCTGCGGGAATTTTTCTGACAGTAAATACGAAGGAACTTTTTCTGTCACGCCGCCGTCTGAAAATAATCACGGTTGCGTAAAGGTACATAACAAATATCATTTTCAGTATTCCGACGGAACACCTTATTATCCTGTCGGCACAACCTGTTATGTATGGAATCTGCAAAGCGATGACCTTATCGCACAAACTCTTGAAACTCTGAAAAATTCCCCGTTCAACAAGATACGTTTCTGCATATTTCCTAAAAGCTACTGCTACAATTCACGTGAGCCGCGCTCTTATCCATACGAGGGTACTCCGGTTGACGGAAGTGCTATAACAGAGGACAATGTGTGGGGCTACACTCCGGACTCCAAGGGCAACAACTGGGATTTTGAGAGGTTTAACCCCAAACATTTTCAGCATATTGAATACTGTATCACCGAGCTTCAAAAGCTGGGTATTGAGGCAGATATTATCCTCTTTCACCCGTATGACCGCTGGGGCTTTTCAACAATGACACCGGAGCAAAACGAACTTTATCTGAAATACACAGCGGCAAGGTTTTCGGCTTTCAGAAATGTATGGTGGGCATTTGCTAATGAATATGACCTGATAAAAAACAAGAGCATTGAGGACTGGGAACGATATGCGCAGATAATCGTAGAAAGCGACCCGTATGATCACCTGCGATCAATACATAACGGTAATCAGTTTTACGATCATACAAAGTCATGGATAACGCACTGTAGCATTCAGCGTTCTCCGGAGGGAACATCAGAGTGGAGAAAAAGCTATGGCAAACCGATAGTAATTGACGAAATGCTATACGAGGGAAATATTCAGTATGCGTGGGGCAATATTTCGCCGCAAGAGCTTGTTCGGAGGTTCTGGGAAGCACTTTGCCGCGGCGGCTACGGTGGTCATGGCGAAACCTACATAGACGATAAGGCGGTATGGTGGTCTCATGGCGGAGAGCTTAAAGGTGACAGCCCGGAAAGAATAGCTTTTATGCGAAAAATACTTGAGGAAGCTCCGGACGGCGGATTGCGACCCAAAAACATGGAATGGGACGAGCTATGTGTGGTTCCGGAAGATGAAAATCTAGCTGATGAAACCGGTTATCACCTGTTTTATAACGGGATTTCGCGTCCGGGATTCAGATATTATCATATTGACGATAATAATATATACACCGTCGACATTATAGACACATGGAACATGACGGTTGAGAATGTCGGAAGTTTTAAGGGACGTTTCAGAATTGATCTGCCCACAAGGGAGTATCTTGCGGTTAGAATTAAGAAAGCTGAGGATGGGATAGAATAATGTTCGCCCAGAGAGGTGACCTATTATTCTACAATTCTGGCGTGTTCAGACTTGGGTAAAGCTGTAGCTTGCAGACGGGACATAAATTTAAGCCCACTCGGTGAACTTCAGTATGAAAACGATCTGTACGCCGACAGCATATATCAAAGGCTGATTGACGGGCTTCGAAACAGTGAATGCGAATATGGACATACCACCTAAAAAAGTGGACATATCTACATACCAATCGTTAAAAGGTTTAGCCTGAGAAAATCAAACTGGCTCTGCAGCGACCGTTTTGAGATCGCAGCAGAGCCTTCTTTCGTTAAATTGTGTTGACAAATCCCATTAAATAAGGACTTTCGGATAAAGAAAATGGACACCAATCAAGATACGCATTGTATCAAAATTGGTGTCCAGTTATGAAAGAAGTGACCTACTTTGATACAAACTGCACACGGTTTTGACCTTTTGTTAAAAGGTTTATATATCGTTAAATAGTTTCCAGATTGTCGGTGGACATTTTATACGGCAATTTAAATCTCAATCCATAAGGAATAGCCCTGTTGTTTTCTTTTTTGCCATAAGCTATCTCCTATTATCGAATGTACCGCCTCAGCAAACCAACATCTTTGTTTATACTTCTCGGCTGGATGCTCGTGAGAACTTTATTTTCTACTTCCGGCGTCCAATAAATTCTTAATTTACTCTGTGCTCTTGTTATAGCCGTGTAGAAAATATTATGCGTAATAAGCTCATCCACCTCGTCAGTGATGACAATTTTGACAGACCGGAACTCCAATCCCTGTGCTTTATGGATTGATAAAGCATATGCTACTTGGAACGGCACAACAGCTCTTGAACTGCCTTCATCATCTTCGTCTGTACTTCTTGTTTTGTACACTTTGAAGCGAATTACAGAATTTCCGCATTGCGAATTTTCCAACAAATCAAAATCCTGCATCAAAGCATCCATGCCATTTATAACTTTGTTGAGTTCTATATCAAATTGAATGTAGCCGGCAACATCATCAGGATTTACAACTTCTATGCCGACAATTTTCCCCTTCATATTATTGTAAATTACAGGTGCAAATCTGTCAGATTCATTGAATAAAATCGGGTCACCGATTTTGTACTGTTGAATTCCCCACTGAACTGCATCATTGGGATTGCTTTCTTGAAGAAAACGATTGATGTTGTTTATACCATACAGTCCATCATAATTCAGACATAGAATCACTTCATCGTCCTCTGCATTATCAAAAATTGATGCGTCTAGCGTAATAGAATACTCTTGCCGAGCAATAAGTTCCAGAATGGTATCATCCATGTTTCTGACCCGTTCCCAAAGCAATTTCAAATTATCGTCATTGCTCCTATATGGGATGGTCAATTTAAATACAGAAGTTTCTAGAATAAATTTTCTCGCAACACTAAACCAGTTGCCAAATCGTATCGAACTAATCTGATAAGTATCTCCAACCAAAAGCAGAAGTTGATAATTTGCTTTTCCCAGTACTTTACGCATATCGCTATTGCTCACAGTGCTGGATTCATCAATAACTAACAAGTCGTAATCTGTCTGAATAGCTTCTCGTCGTAAGAATTTAGAAATCGTCAGAAATGTGCAATTAGCTGCAGTAACCCTGCGTTTCAAGTTATCGACGGCAGGATTTGTCTGGCACAGAAATAGTTTTCTCTTGTTCGCCAAAAAGTGAGCGACATGATTAATCAAAGTCGATTTCCCAGTGCCAGCGGAGCCATATATAAGAGCAACCTTTGAATTCTCATACATTTGCCGTAGAGCAGCCTTTTTTTCATCACAGTCCACGCCAGAGTTTGGACTATCTAGCCATGCATCCACAGAATTTGAATAATTCTGAACACCAGATGATGATAGGCTCTTTAATTTATTTATAATCCAACAAGTATCATCCTTGTAGCCATTAATGAAAATCTGACCATTTTCGATGACCAGCTTACTATGTTCCAGGTGACCATACCATAATTTTTCATTATATTTCTGTGCCAGTTCTGCAACATTACCAAATCCATCTATGTCGCTAACAGTAGTAAACAATTGACCTTTTATTTCGGTATTATTTCGAACATATCGAGCAAGTAATTCATGCTTTCTGTCTTTGGCTGGTATGCAATTAAATAAATCGCTTAACCGTGGGTTGTGATCTATCGGAGAACTGATGAATGGCATTGTATCGAACGGTATACAGCCATTCTGTAAATAGAGTCCTGAGAGTTTATCGTTGGTGATTAACTGGCGTTGTGCCTTGATAATCTTATTGTTCATTTGGTAGAGGAAGTACCTGAGCAGATTTTCGCCGGGGCTGTGACTTTTAATAGCACGCCTACTCGATTCCAGCGCACGTATAAATATTGGATTCCGAACATCAGCACAAATAATATTCTTCACTTCATCAAATGCAGAGTCCGGGAAGTCCACCAAATCTGTAAGGCTGAAACCGGTCTCCGTAAGATATCGAGTAATATTTTGTTGTTCTCTATAGCTGACCGTTTTTTGTTCGCCGCAAAGAATAGAAATGAAGTTTTTATATTCACAGTTGCGTATTGCGACTTCCCACCCAACAATAATAAGTATAGGCATAGTCTTTCCGAGAATCTCAATGCTTTCATTTGCAAGTGAAAACCTTGCTGCATAATAATCTGTAATTTTAATTCTGGTAAAGGCAATTACCCTGTTGGATTTGCTAGCGTAATCATTTGCAGGTGTGAAGGTCACTTCATAATAAATATGATGATTAACAAAGAATGGTTTGATTTTCTGAATATAATACTTGTCTGAATCTACAGCGTTACGAATATCATACCTGCATATTTTTTTGGCTATCTTATCATAATATTCCTGCAGTGTCTCGTCGATATGGAGCGGGAAATCATCAAGATTTGCAAGAACATCCATACCGAATCTGTCGTGAAGAAGATTTTTAACATCAAGCAGATTCTGATAATACTTTAACATCAGCCTTTCAGAATTTTCCTCATCAAGTGTGTAGTGTGATGCTACAATCTGAAGATAATCATGAAATTTATACAGCACCTTCAAGTCGCCGCAGGTTTGAACAAACTTAAGCGCCTTGCAAATGTTATCATAAGTGTTGTTGATATCATTTCCATTGGCATAGAATTTCAGCATTATGTGCTCCAGAAAATTTCTAAGTTGTGAAAGTATGTCCTGTGCCACAGCACCGCGAGGAGAAAATTCTGCACTAGCAATATGTCGGCAGATTGCACTATCTATTGTTTTGATTTTGGTGTCAATATTTGTCATGCTTTGACCTCCTTGTTATTCTTCCCTTTCGCCAAATATAGGAAAATCATACGCTATCACTATTTCGTTAACAGCATATATGGAATTTGCACATAATCTTCTGTTTTCTTCGGATTAAGTTTGAAATCTGATCTTCTGCTTATTTGAGGGAGTTTTTGATTGTCAGATAACAAAGAACGTCAACCAGATTATTATTTTACTATTCGGTTCCAGTTATCATTGAAAAATCTTTTGACAATAGCATATCGTTGCATTCATGAATGGAGTGCGTATAGTAATGATTGATATGAATGTGTTCCTTATTTTGTGCTAAACGTAAAGAAAACACAGATTTTTTCTATTAGAGCCTTGCTCAATTCCAGTGGTAAATGCATACCAGTGCAAATTGCAACAACACTGTCGATATTCTTGGGGTAAGATGAATCATTACACATACGCTGAACCATTTTGACAGATATCAAAGCATTTGCTGCAAGCGTTTCCACTGAAATCTCAGTCCATTCCATGAGGTAAATTAGTGCATCGCCAAATTTAGCCGGCATATTTTGCACGGTATTTTGAATTTCAGTTTCCCATGCAAGTATACATCGGCTTTTTCCGTTAGCTCAGATGATAATTTTCTTTGTTGATTTAAACTTGAAGCAGCAAATCCAACATTTTTGCAATTGTATAACTATTGATGTCTGTCAATTATTCCACCAGAGGAAAGTCATCCTTCGTGAAAGTTTCTTCTATAGGCGTTTCAATGTTCAATCAGGATTCGTTCCATAATGTCCTCAATATTACAATCAAGGGTTTCGCAAATTCGAAGAAGGACATCTGTTGTGACATTTTCATAGCGTCACATTTTTGCGATCAAAGCGGCAGAAACATCACTAATTTTCTGTAGTTCTCTTTTTTATATTGCGCTCAATAAGCATTTTCCAAAATTGATTATTAGAAAATTCGTTTTTTAAACCTTTTTTTACTCTTGCTTTGATTCATCTTGTCTCTCCTTGTTCCATGCCCATCCGAAAAGCTCGTTTCCTCCCGGGGATAATTGCAATACGGCATTTTCTTCTACCAATTCACGAGTCTCTTTATCATAAGCGTCAAGGGTGTCGTATGCCATAAATACTTGTTTACCTTGTTGTCTTTGATTGTGATATACCTTAATAATAGCAGAAAATACAGCCCTTTCTATGTTTTTAAGCAAAACAGAGTCGTGAACAACAAACGGAATGGGGGTAACTGCCATGTTTGCAAGATCAAAAGTAATAAGTCCTCGGTACTGCGCCCCGGTACCTCCGTCATTCGGTGTTTTGAATGTGTATTTGTTCAGCTTTTCAAGTTTGAGGACAGGTGGCATATGAGTAGCATCGCCTAAAATCTCCAGGGTTATGCTGTCCATCTCCCGATTAACAGTATTTTTAATGATGAGAAGTTCGTCGGCAATTATGGTATCTCTTGTTGCGGCGTAATCGGCGGCAACCTGCTTCAAGCGCTGAAGTTCGTCATAGTTTCTATTTGCCTTTCTTAAATTGTTGAGTTCCGTGGTAATTTGCGCAAATTCCTTCAAGATTGCCTGCGAGACATTCGGGACATTTTTGATTTCAGTAATCTGTTCCTGAATTGCAGCTATTTCACGACTCAGCAACGCATAGGTAGTGGCAAGACTTCTCTCTGTTTCTGCAAATTCCTGCTCTAAAATCTTAGTCAGTTTCTGGTGAAAGTGTTCTATTTCTTCTAACGTGTGAAATTCCTCATTTGGAAAGAAACGCTCCAAGTCAGTAAATGTCCTCTTGAAGCTGCGCTTTTCGCCTGTCATATCACGACGCACGGAATTCAGTTGTGTTTGAACCAATGCTCTTTGCCTACGGAAATTTATAAGGGCTTCATTCAGTTCCGAAAGTCTCTGTGCGGTCATACTATCAAGGTCAAGAAGCCCGCTGTTGTTGTCATCAATCAGGCTCTGTTCCTGCTGTTCAAGTTCTGCAATCCGTGTGTAGTTAGCGGCTTTTTCCTTATCATTTTTGGCAGCACGGATATGATTGTATTCCTGCGTAGACTTACGAAATGTTTCTTTTTCGTCTTCTGCTTTTGTCGCTTGCTTTATCTGTGCTTCAACAGATGAATACCTGTCAAACAGACGCATATATCGTTGGATAGCGACAGTTGCACTCTCGTCCTTAGAAGATCGTAAAGGACGCTCCTCATCCAAAGTGTCTCTTTTATAAACTCGAATAAACCTTGCGATTGCTCCACGCCAAGTTATCCCCTCGGCTAACAGGGCATAATGTTCGCAAAGAAATTCCCCATACTTTTGCAGCGATAATGGCTCTTCTGGCAATGCTTGATATTCAGCATTGCATTTCACAACATTGTTATAGTCAACCGTGTTTCTCGAAAAGTAATACATCTGCCCGCCGAAATCGAAAGCAAAGCAAATAGTATGCTCCTTGACATTCTCCTGAACATCAACGCATTTTTGGATATAGTCGGTACCACCAAACACAAAGTCCAAAATCATAAGAAAAGTGGATTTACCTATGGAATTTGAACCATTGTCATCTCCGAGGACAACGTTAAGTCCGGCATGAAAACGAATCGGCTCTCTGACCTTGCCGTTGCTGATAAATTTATCGCACCTTACTTCAACCAACATAGCGAAGAACCTCCCCGTCGATTTCTATTTTATGCATGGCATAGAGACAATCTATAATCTCTACAAACTCGTCAATATTCTGTATTTTGTCCTTTTTCACTCTCGAAAACAGTTCCGATGGTGTCATATCTTCTTTTTCAAGAAACGCAAGAATCACCGGGAATTTTGCGATGCTACTTTCTTTGTAAGGCGTTACCTTATTCGGCATTTTCATTTGTGAAACACCTCGCAGTTCTGTATAAAAAAGGACACAACAATATTACACGCAAGCGGCTCTTCGTTGCGAGTCCGGCTTTGTTTCGTATCCACTCTGATAACTGGCTGATGACATCTGATTGCGATAGCCCAGATTTTTCCAGTTTCATGGAACTAACTTTAATTTCAGATGCTATCATGTCAAAATCAGCATTTGAATTTGAGAATACCTTCTCTATGTATCGATAATAAGTCACTCTACCTCTATGTATCGATAATAAGTCACTACCTGCATCTGTGTCTCGTTTTTCAATATGAAGTTTTCGGCATCAAATTTCTCGTCTAATCGTAGAGCCTCATACTCAAGTTCAACAAGTTCTGACGCATCACTTATTGTATTTAAAGCATCAAGCACCGTTCGAATATCATCTTCAAGCTGCATACTGTTTACTGCCAATTTCGCCGCATAATTTTTCGCAAGTTGTATTTTGATTTCATAAAGTTTTCTGTATTCCTCTGCAGTAGGGTTCAGAAGGTATCGCTCTGCACATCCTTCATCAAGAACAATAAAATTATCTGGCGCATCGAGTTTATTCGGTGCAGGATAGATGGTAGCAAATTCTGCCGCTGTCTCATCGTTAAGTCCATCAGGGAAAATCTGTGTAATTCTATATTTCTTTACTGCCTGTCCCTTTATTGTGTCCACTAGCTTATTATGGCAAAGTGGACATTCGTAGTTTGCCTCAGCAAGCAATGGAGCATCCTGATATTCAACGGTATCGTTCTGATTTTTGTTTGGCTTGTTGAGAGCATATAAGAATACTTCTGCAAGAAACGTTGCATCATCGCCAGCCTCATGGAATGCCATGAGGCTTTTCCTTTTGCTATCAGGAATGGTTTTATCCGCACCTATCAGCTTTACGATTTTGTCAATCGTATCGTCCTTCAAATGCGGATTCAAATCCGGCATTATTTCTTTTTTAAAGTACGCAATAGTTTTATCAATTACTACTTGTTGCATTGATGCCTGCCGGAGCCCATCCGGGACGGGATCGTCTCTGCTTACGAGGCGGCTGATTTTTTTGGAACTAAGATTACTAGTCCAATACCCCTGATCGGCGACATAGTCTTGATCATTGATGGAGCTAAGAAGAAACACACCCGCAGATTCCTGTTTATCGTGTGTCCTAAATCCCGACTGCATGATTTGGATGTATGAAGATATATTCAATTCATTCATCTTCTGTCTTCTCCTTTCTCATGCCACGGAAAAATACTGGCAAAACGGTGGCAAATACTTTTAGTCCGTGATTCGGTATAATTAAATTGCAGTTCAGAGAGTTCTGACAATGTACGAAAGTATCTTAATTTATATTATATAATACCACACTATCAAACAAAAATCAATGCTTTTAGATTGATATTTGTTATTTTGCTTATTTTTTCTCTGAATGCACCAACAGGCAAAAGTCGTCTGATTAGCGGCAACCCAGTGAGTCTGACGGAAAACCAAGGTTTCCTACTGGAAAGAAGCCGGACATAGGAGGCAAATCATGGCTAACATTAGTAATTATAACTACATTGCAAGCATCGAACAGTCTGTTTTGATAATAAACACAGAGCTAGGCAACAGAGTAGCCGAATCCGTGTTTGAAAGATATGGAGCTCATGGCATCGAAGACCTAAATCCGTCCTATCTGCCAGATGTATTTTCGGAACTTTATGCAATCGAAGCCAGCCTTTGATAACTAAACATCATTGCCTTGGGCATGGCATAAAACTGCTCACCGTCAAGCAACGCATCGTCTGATCAACGGTGGCTCAACGATGTTTGATGGCACAAGTAAATAACGTAGCTGTCTTTTGAGCGGGTTAGCTGCAATCCGAAACGGAGAACTTCGTTTGGACTGTGGCGCTTTTGTTATGCCCATTTTGCAGCTGACCATAGAGGATTCCTCCGTTTCGAGACAATCAACGGAGGATTTTTTATGTCAAAAGAAGCCAAAAAGTATTTTATCCCTGCCAACGAAGAACTTGTAGAGGTAAGCGAGGAACTGTATCGTGAGTATTATCGTCCAATATGGAACACCCGCTATCATGTCCGGAAGAACGGCGAGTGTAGTTGCACCAAAGCTCAGCTGTGGAAATGCGATGGTGTATGCCCAGGTTGCCCGTTCTACACAGCTGGCAAAAAAGTATCTCTCGACACCGTTATCGGTGGTGAAAACGATGAACTCACCCTTGGCGACACTATAGCTGACGATTCGCAGACCATTGAGTCAATCATCATTGAAAAAGAACTACTTGAGGCGTTATACGGAGAGCTCGACCGTCTTGACCCAGCGGGAAAACGCATCTGTGAATTGATGATGTATCACTCCGAGAGAGAGTCCGCCGAAATTATGGGTATGGCGCGCTCAACTTTCAAACGGCACTGGGCAAAGATACGTGACGAACTGCGGGACAAGCTCAAGAATTACTATTTCTGACATCTTCAATTACTTCTCCGGTTGCAGTTTTGTAGCCGGAGAAAATATTTTTTCGGACTGCGGACCACTTTGGCATAATCCCTCCAGTGGATATTGAGGACAGCAAAAACAAATCACCTCGGAAAGGAGATTTCCCAATGAACAAGCCTAAAATCAACGAATCTGCAGCTGACAAGGAACTTATCGGCGTGCTTACGGCAATCAGTGTTGTTTCAAAGCGCCTGGTAAGGAACTTGATTCAGCTTGAACAGCAGAAAAAATCTATGGAAGGAGCGACAAATCATGAGCAAAATAAACGAAGTGGAACAGACCATCAGAGATCTACAAGATGCTGCATCATTGTTGAATGATACCGCAAATTGGCTGTACGAGCTCTTCTCTGCCGACAAGGTACAGGAGCATAACACCGATTCAGCAGAGACACAGAAGCAACTTACCCTTGAAGAAGTAAGAGCCGTCTGCGCCGAAAAATCCCGCGCCGGGTTCACAGCAGAGGTAAAGTCAATCATCACAAAGCGCGGTGCGGACAAGCTGTCTGCAATCAAGCCGGAGGAATATGCAGCAGTCCTCGCAGAGGTGGAGGTGCTTGGCAATGCCGACTAACCACGCAATTCTCTCGGCGTCATCAAGCCACCGCTGGCTCGAATGTCCGCCGTCTGCTAAACTCTGTGCCGAACTGCCGGATACATCAAGCGAGTATGCGCAGGAGGGCACGGACGCTCACACTCTCTGCGAACACAGGCTGAAAGCCTTGCTCGGCAGAGAAACCACCGACCCAACAGAAAACCTCACCTACTACAACGAGGAGATGGAGCGCTACGCTGTCGAGTACGCTACATACGTTTATGAGCAGGTCGAGAAAGCAAAAGTAGCCTGCAATGACCCCATAGTCCTTATCGAACAGAAACTGGATTTCTCCCGGTGGGTTCCGGAGGGGTTCGGCACAGGTGACTGTGTTATCGTGGCTGACGGTACACTTTCCGTTATAGATTTCAAGTATGGCAAGGGTGTAGAAGTCCTCGCAGAGAATAATCCGCAGATGAAGCTTTATGCTCTCGGCGCTCTTGAACTGTTTGACGGAATATATGACATCTCCGCAGTGAGCATGGCAATATTCCAGCCAAGGCGTGACAACATCAGCGAGTATGCCATTTCCAAGGAAGAACTTCTCCGTTGGGCGAATGAGGTTCTCGCCCCGACAGCGCAGCTTGCTGCTAATGGCAAGGGAGATTTCAAAGCAGGTGAACATTGTCGCTTCTGCAAGGTCAGAACGACCTGCCGAAAACTCGCAGAATACAACCTTGCTCTCGCTCGTTACGATTTTAAACCGCCTGCAACCCTTGATGATATCGAAATCGCCGCTATCCTCGCAAAAGCGGACGAGCTTGTATCCTGGGTGACTGATGTCAAAGATTTTGCTTTGCGGCAGGCGCTCAGCGGCGTTTCATACGATGGCTTCAAGGTAGTCGAGGGACGCTCTAATCGCAAGTACACAGATGAGAACGCAGTTGTTGAAGCCGTCAAATCCGCAGGATTTGACCCATATGAACACAGCGTTCTTGGTATCACTGCAATGACCAGTCTGCTCGGTAAGAAAAAGTTCAACGAATTGCTCGGTGGTTTTGTAGAAAAGCCACAGGGCAAGCCAACCTTAGTACCAATGTCGGACAAGCGTCCGGCAATCCATACAGCAAACGAAGATTTCAAGGAGGAAAAATAATATGCCAAAGTTTATCAATCCCACAAAGGTAATCACAGGACCCGATACAAGATGGAGCTACGCAAACATCTGGGAAGCAAAGTCCATCAACGGCGGCGCTCCGAAGTTCAGCGTATCACTTATCATTCCTAAGGCGGATACCAAGACGGTCGAGAAAATCAAGGTGGCTATCAAAGCAGCTTATAAGGAGGGCGAGTCCAAGCTCAAGGGCAACGGGCGCTCCGTTCCTGCGCTTTCCGCAATCAAGAATCCGCTCCGTGACGGCGATACAGAGCGCCCCGATGATGAAGCGTATGCAAACAGCTACTTCATCAATGCTAATTCTGCGACCGCTCCCGGTATCGTGGACGCTAACTGTAGCCCCATTCTAGAGCGTAGCGAGGTTTACAGCGGTGTTTACGGCAGAGCGTCTATTTCTTTTTATGCTTTTAACTCCAACGGCAACAAGGGTATCGCCTGCGGTCTGAACAACTTGCAGAAGATTCGCGATGGCGAACCGCTCGGTGGAAGAACCCGCGCTGAGGACGATTTCGCAACCGACGACGATGATGATTTTCTTTCTTGAGGTGTAATATGACGGAGTTTGAAAGCATAATGCTTGCCGCTTGTTTTGGCATTTCGGTAGGTACGGTCATCGGCAATCTCATCACCGTTATCGGTTCGCTGGCAGCGGCAATCAGGTAGCGCCGCAAGGCTAATCACAAGTAATTTTGGCAGTCTGATACTGCCGGGTGGGCGGGTAGGTCAATTTCGGAGGTTTATATGGAAATTTCAACTTTTAACAACGAAGAATTCGGAGAAATTCGCACTATTCAGGAGAACGGCGAGGTGCTGTTTTGCGGCGCTGATATTGCAAAGGCGCTCGGATACTCTAACACGCGTGACGCTCTTTCAAGGCACTGCAAGGGTGTCGTGAAATGCGACACCCCTACGAACGGCGGTGTTCAGACTCTCGGCTTTATTTCTGAAGGCGATGTTTACCGCCTTATCGCTCATAGCAAGCTACCCGGAGCGGAACGCTTCGAGAGCTGGGTGTTTGATGAGGTCCTGCCATCTATTCGCAAGAACGGCGCATACATGACGGAAGATGTTCTGGAACAGGCGCTTGCTTCTCCGGATTTTCTCATTGAACTGGCTACCATACTGAAAACAGAAAAGGCGAAAAATGCACAGCTTACCGTTTCTAATCAGATCATGCAGCCAAAAGCGGAATATTTCGATATGCTCGTCGACAGAAATCTGCTCACCGGTATTCGTGACACGGCAAAGGAACTCGGTGTAAGGCAGAATGATTTCGTGCGTTTTCTGCTTGACAAGGGTTATCTTTTTCGCACCAAGAAAGGAAAGCTAAGGCCGTATGCTACATATGTTGACAGCGGTTTGTTTGAAATGAAGGAGTTCGTCAACGACAAGACCAGATACACAGATACTCAGACGATGATAACTCCCAAGGGCAAGGAAACATTCAGACTTTTGTGTATCTGATAATCATTTGGGCGGTAGATTAGCTTTACCGCCCTTTTTGAGGTGAACTATGGAAAAGATAAAGACTTTAAGTATCGACTTGGAAACATTCAGTGATATTGACCTCGCAAAATGCGGTGTGTACAGATATGTTGAGTCACCCGCATTTGAGATACTCCTTTTCGGAGTTTCAGTGAACGGCGGCGATGTTGTGGTGTACGACCTTGCGCAGGGCGAGAAAATTCCCACAGAAATCCTCGCTGCTCTGACTGATGACAGCGTTATTAAATGGGCGTTCAACGCGACATTTGAAAGAGTATGTCTGTCAAAATATCTCGGTTTGACGTCCGGAGAGTATCTCGACTCGACTTCGTGGAGATGTTCAATGATATGGTCAGCGTACATGGGGCTTCCGTTGTCGCTTGCTGGCGCAGGTGCAGTTCTGGGCTTATCGGAACAGAAGCTGAAAGAGGGCAAAGACCTCATCAAATATTTCTGTGTTCCTTGCGCCGCTACCAAAGCGAACGGCGGCAGAACAAGAAATCTTCCCGAACACGCTCCGGAGAAATGGACGCTTTTCAAAGCGTACAACAAACGTGATGTCGAGGTCGAAATGTCGATACAGGACAGGCTACGCAAATTCTCCGTGCCGGAATTTGTGTGGGAGGAATACTGCCTTGACCAGCAGATAAACGACCGTGGGATTGCTCTGGATATGGCTGTTGTTGAGAATGCAATACGGTTTGACGAGCGGTCAAAGGCGCTGCTCTCGTCAAAAATGCAGGAACTAACTTCTCTTGAAAACCCTAATTCCGTTCAACAGATGAAACAATGGCTTTCTGAGAACGGACTTGAAACAGACACTCTCGGTAAGAAAGCCGTTTCCGAATTGCTGAAAACCGCACCGCCGCAGCTTGCAGAGGTTCTGGAACTCCGCCAGCAGCTTGCGAAATCCTCGGTGAAGAAATATCAGGCTATGAAGAATGCTGTCTGCTCGGACGGCCGAGCGCACGGAATGTTCCAGTTCTACGGAGCAAACCGTTCCGGCAGATGGGCGGGTCGGCTGATACAGTTACAGAACCTCCCGCAGAACCATATTCCCGACCTTGAACAGGCTCGTGAGCTTGTGAAAAGCGGCAACTATGAAGCCATGGAACTGCTGTACGATGATATTCCAGACACGCTTTCGCAGCTTATTCGCACGGCGTTTGTTCCGAAATTGGGAATGAAATTCGTGGTTTCAGATTTTTCAGCAATAGAGGCAAGAGTGCTGTCCTGGTTTGCTGGCGAGAAATGGAAGCTTGACGTGTTCAAGTCCGGCGGAGATATCTATTGTGCTTCTGCAAGTCAGATGTTCCGTGTACCTGTCGAAAAGCACGGTGTCAACGGACATCTTCGGCAGAAAGGCAAAATCGCAGAACTGGCGCTAGGGTACGGTGGTTCGGTCGGCGCTCTGAAAGCTATGGGCGCATTGGAAATGGGTTTGACGGAGGACGAACTTCAGCCGCTTGTGGATATGTGGCGCAGTTCCAACCCGAATATCGTCCGTTTCTGGTGGGAAGTCGACCGCTGCGTGAAGGATATAATACGACAAAGACTTCGCACAGACACACATGGCATTCAGTTTGAACATCAGAGCGGAATGCTGTTCATCACGCTGCCGAGCGGCAGACGGCTTTCCTACGTCAAGCCCCGTATCGGCGAGAATAAGTTCGGTGGCGAGTCCGTCACTTATGAGGGAGTTGGCGCAACGAAGAAGTGGGAGCGTATTGAAAGCTACGGTCCTAAGTTTGTGGAGAACATCGTTCAAGCGGTCAGCCGTGATATTCTCTGCTATGCTATGCGAACGTTGCGGAATTATCGTATCTGCGGTCATGTCCATGATGAACTTATTATCGAGTGCCCGATAGATACGAATGTATCTGAAATCTGTGAGATGATGGGTAGAACTCCGCTGTGGGCAAAGGGGCTTCCGCTCCGTGCTGATGGGTATGAGTGCAGCTTCTATAAAAAGGACTGAACAAATGCGGACCATTTGCTTAGTAAGTTTCCATGTATTATTGACGGCTCTATCAGCTGTCAGAATTTCAAGAATGGAGGATAACAATGAAATTCACTTTATACACGGCGGACTGCGTAGGCAGTCTGTCTAACAGCATATATCCCCACAAGTGTGTCATAACAGGCGAAGATTTCATGAAATCGGCTGTGGCATTTGATCACGTTGCAGCCGAGTACACAAATAACCACCGCAGCAGCGCCGATTTCCTTTCTTCAGATAATATCCCGATGGACTGCGACAACGACCACTCCGACAACCAGAACGACTGGGTAGCGCCGCTTGAGGTGGCTATGGCTTTCCCGGGAGTGGAGTTCGTGGTCGTGTACAGTCGCAATCATATGCTGCCGAAGAGTGGCAAAACAGCCCGCCCGCGGTTTCACGTCTATTTCCCCATCTCTCCGATAACGAACAGCTCGGAATACACCTCCCTGAAAAAGCGGATTGCGGCTGAATTCCCGTATTTCGACAACAACGCGCTCGACAGCGCAAGACTGCTTTTCGGCGTTCGAAATCCGCAGGTAGAGGTATTTAACGGCAATTTGTCTATTGTTGATTTCCTTGAAAATGCGAATTTTGAGCAATGGGACAATGAAAGCAGTTCCGTACCCGAGGGCAGCCGCAACAGCACTATGTCGCATTATGCGGGGCGCATTATAAAGCGGCTCGGAAATACCGACGAAGCATATCGGCAGTATCTGAAACAGGCTGAAAAGTGCGACCCTCCGCTTGACGATTCGGAACTTCAGACAATTTGGAACAGCGCCGTTAAGTTCGGCAGAAAGGTCGCAAAGCAGGACAGCTATATTCCTCCCGAGCAGTATAATTCGGGATTTAATCTGAAACCCGAAGACTATTCTGACATCGGACAGGCTAAAGTCCTCGCCAGGGAATACGGCGGCGAGCTTGTCTACACGGACGCTACGGACTATATGCGTTATGACGGTGTTCGCTGGTCTGAATCCAGACAGCTTGCGGTCGGAGCCTGCGAGGATTTTCTCGACAGACAGCTTGAAGAAGCCGAAACAGCGCTGAAAAAGGCGCAGCAGGCGCTCATGAATTGCGGAATTGACAAGGAAACCGTATTCACAGGTGGTAAAGCCCTGGAAAAGGCAATAGACGAGAAAAGCTCGGCAGCCTTTGCGGAGTACATGACAGCGCTTGTGTACAAATCGTTTGTTATGAAGCGCAGGGACATGAAATATATCACCTCTGCATTGCAGGCGGCGAAACCCATGCTACTGCGGGATATAAAAGAGTTCGATTCGCAGGAATTTCTGCTGAATACCCCAGCAGCTACATACGATTTGCGGACAGGGACAAGTTCGGAGCATTCCGCAGACGACCTCATAACCAAAGTGACCGCCGTTTCTCCCGATGATGAGAATATGGATATCTGGCTTGAAGCAGTGAGCAGCTTTTTCTGCGGAGATTCGGAGCTTATCGAATACGTTCAGCAGATAGTCGGTCTTGCGGCGATTGGAAAAGTGTATATGGAGGCTCTTATAATCTCATACGGCGAGGGTCGCAACGGTAAGAGTACGTTTTGGAACACTATTGCGAGGGTCCTTGGTTCGTACAGCGGCAGTATATCCGCCGACGCCCTCACGGTTGGCTGTAAGCGAAATGTCAAGCCCGAGATGGCTGAACTTAAAGGAAAGCGGCTTGTTATCGCTGCGGAACTTGAGGAGGGAATGCGGCTGAATACCTCGGTGGTAAAGCAGCTGTGTTCGACCGATGAGGTTTCAGCAGAAAAGAAGTATCGCGACCCGTTCAGATACACACCAACGCATACGCTTGTACTGTACACGAACCATCTTCCGAGAGTCGGCGCTAATGACGAGGGTACTTGGCGCAGGCTTATCGTCATACCATTCAACGCAAAAATCGAGGGCAAGGCGGACATCAAAAATTATGCGGACTACCTTGCTGAAAAAGCGGGCGGCGCTGCGCTGTCGTGGATAATCGAGGGAGCGAAAAAGGTTATTGAATGTAATTTCAAGCTGACTGTTCCGCAATGTGTTCGTGACGCTATCGAGCATTATCGTGAAAATAACGACTGGCTCTCAATGTTCATTGAGGACTGCTGCGAGGTTGACCCATCATATACGCAGAAGTCGGGCGAATTCTATCAAGAATATCGTGCCTACTGTGCGAGAAACGGAGAATACACGAGAAGCACCACGGATTTTTACACAGGATTAGATTCTGCCGGCTTCAACAGGCACAAGTTAAAAACGGGTGTTGTAATCCATGGAATCCGCTTAAAAACTGATTTTATGGAGAATTGATACTTAAAGGGTGGTGGTCGTAGATAGTCTTAGTATAAAACCCCCTTTAGGGCTGTTTTATGACAAAAAATGCCTTATAGAGAGTTTTATGAAACGAGTGCCTACGACCAACACCATTGAAGAAAAAGGAGCGTAAAATGCGTGAGAAACAGATAGAACAGAAGCTAGTGCAGGCGGTCAGAAAAATCGGCGGTATGTGTCTGAAATTCGTGTCACCAATTTTTGATGGAATGCCGGACAGGCTGATAATTCTTCCGGGTGGTAAAATCGCATTCGCCGAACTGAAAGCTCCCGGCAAAAAGCCACGTCCCCTGCAAATCGCAAGGCACAAAGCATTGATGAAACTCGGCTTTCATGTGTATGTCATTGACAGCATAGAGCAGATAGGAGCGATACTTGATGAAATACAATCCCCATGATTATCAGCGGTATGCCGCCGAATTCATAATCACCCAACCCGTTGCAGCGCTTCTGTTGGATATGGGCTTAGGCAAAACGAGCATTACTCTGACAGCAATAAACGACCTGCTTTTTGACAGTTTTGAAATACATAAAGTCTTGGTGGTAGCACCACTTCGTGTGGCTCGTGATACTTGGGGCACTGAAATTGAAAAGTGGGAGCATTTGAAGAATCTGCGGTACAGCGTAGTCGTTGGCACGGAGCAAGAACGGTTGAAAGCACTCCGCACTCCCGCGGATATCTACATCATCAACCGAGAGAATGTGCAGTGGCTTGTCGAGGAAAGCGGTCTGATATTTGATTTCGATATGGCGGTCATTGACGAGTTGAGTTCATTCAAAAATCATCAGTCAAAACGGTTCAGGGCTTTCATGAAAGTCCGACCAAAGCTGAAACGCATAGTCGGGCTTACGGGAACGCCTGCCAGCAACGGTCTGATGGATTTGTTCGCAGAGTTCAAACTGTTGGATATGGGAGAGCGGCTCGGCAGGCTTATCGGGCAGTACCGAAACACCTACTTTCAGCCGGACAAGCGTAACGGAATGGTGATTTACAGCTACAAGCCGTTACCCGATGCGGAACAGCGAATTTATGACAAAATCTCCGACATCACGATTTCGATGAAAGCCGCAGACCACCTCATAATGCCCGAACTTGTAAGCACGGAATACATGGTTCAGCTTTCCGAAAATGAAAAGGAGAAATACGACCGTTTGAAGAAAGACCTCATTTTCTCCACTGAAGATAACGAAGTGACTGCGGCTAATGCTGCGTCCCTTTCAAATAAGCTGTCGCAGATGGCTAATGGAGCAGTTTATTCCGATGATGAAAGTGTGATTGAGATACACGACCGAAAGCTTGACGCTTTGGAAGATATAATCGAGAGTATGAACGGCAAACCGCTGCTTGTGGCTTACTGGTTCAAGCACGATTTGGAGCGTATCCGAAAGCGGTTTGAAGTCCGTGAAATTCGGTCAAGCGAGGATATCTCCGACTGGAACAGCGAAAAAATCCCCGTGGCGCTTATTCACCCCGCAAGCGCGGGACACGGATTAAATTTACAGAGCGGCGGTTCAACACTGGTTTGGTTCGGGCTTACATGGAGCCTTGAACTGTATCAGCAGACGAACGCAAGGCTCTGGCGGCAGGGTCAGACCGCCGACACGGTTGTAATTCAGCACATAATTGCAAAAGGCACAATTGACGAGCAGATCATGAAAGCCTTGAAAGCAAAGGACACGACGCAGGCGGCGCTTATCACCGCTGTAAAAGCAGACTTGGAGGTACTTAGATGAACGGATATATTGAATTGGCAAATGCAATAATCGCGCAGGCGGCCAAGGACTACCGCGCCGCATTGAACCAGCTTTCCCTGAACCCTAATGACAAAGTGGCGCAGCGTGAGAGAAACAGTATTGAACGCTTCTTTCGTTCAGATTTTTTCTCCATTCTTACAAATCTCAACGGTGAGGTTCTCCTCGCAAAGCTGAAAGAGGTGTCGGCATGACGGCAAAAGAATTTCTGACAAGCGCATCTGAAATGAACAGACAGATACACTACAAGGAAATCGAACTTGAAAGTCTGCGTGATTTGGCGGGCGGAATATCCGGCTGCGGTTTCGGAGAGCGGCTTTCGGGAACAAGAAATCCCGACCCGCCTTTTGTGAGGTACACTGACAAGGCTTTGTCCCTTGAAAAAGAAATTCAGAACGATAAGTTCAAACTGTCTGAAATAAAATACTCCATCAGCAGAGCCATTGATGACTTAGAAAACACCAACGAGCGTACTGTGCTTCGGTACAAATATCTAATGTTCCTTTCGTGGAAAGAAATTAGTACAAAAATGGGGTATTCAAAGAGATGGGTTATAAAACTCCATGACAGCGCCGTTCAGAGTTTTTCTGAAAATTGGACACCCTAGTGCACAGCAGTTCACCCCTGTTCACTCTTGACGCACTCCGCTATATGTGGTATGATATACTTAGAAAAATATACAGAGAGCCTTGTGGGTTTTATAACTCGCAGGGCTTTTCCTATACCCAAGGAGATGACCCCCATGCCTAGAAAACCGCAGCGCCCCTGTTCCTACCACGGCTGTCCCAACAGATGTGACGGACAGTACTGCGAGGAACACTCAAAGCTAATGAACCGCCGTTATAACAAGTTCGAGCGTTCAGCTGACAGCAACAAGAAGTATGGCAGAGCATGGCGGCAGATACGCAAGCGGTATGCTGCGGCTCACCCGTTGTGCGAGATGTGCCTGAAAGAAGGCCGGCTTACTCCCGTGGAGGAGGTACACCACATCGTTCCCGTGTCACGTGGCGGCAGTAACGATTTTAGTAACTTGATGTCGCTGTGTCAGTCATGTCATACTAAGATACACCACGACCTCGGGGATAGGTAGGGGCGGTCAAAATCTCTGTGACTTTTATCACGGACAGCGGCCCGGGGCTTCGTGCGCAAAAATCGGGGTTCAAACGGGGTATTAAACCATGAAATATTTTCGGACGGTGTGAACCGTCCTTTTTTCTTGTCCTGCGGAGGTGAAATCATGGCTAAGGACGGCACAAACAGAGGTGGCAGACAGGTACGAGCCGGAGATAAACCAGCTCCTGCCGCAGAGAAAAAGCAGAAAGGACTTCCGGTGAAAATCATAAGCAACGACATACCGGCGCTTGACACCGCGGAACTTGAAGCAGTCGACCTGCCGGAGGGCGCTGTTCTGAACGGCGCGGATATGCCGAAGCCAAGTGACTATCTCTCGGCTCAGCAGAAGAACGGAGTTCCGCTCGGCGCTGACGATATTTACCGTGAAACTTGGTTGTGGCTTAAACAGCGTAATTGCGAGAACCTCGTAAACAAGCGGCTCATTGAAGCCTACGCACAGGCATACGCAAGATACATTCAGTGCGAGGAGGCAATCAGTACTTACGGCTTGCTAGGCAAGCACCCAACCACGGGCGGTGTTATTGCTTCGCCGTTCGTGCAGATGTCGCAGCAGTTTCAGAAGAACGCAAATCTCATCTGGTATGAAATTTACGGAATAGTCAAGGAGAACTGCACCGAGCCTGTCAGTGATGATTTGAACGATGCTATGGAAAGACTTCTTCGTTCTAGGAAAGGATAACGCTATGTCAAAGGATACCATCGAATTTTTCAGAGAACTCAAAGGCAGCCGTCCGAACCTTACAGTACAGCAATACCGAACAATTAAGGGACAGGCTGTTAAAGGAAATACTGCGGACGCCCGCAAGGGTCTGCACAAGGTTCTGAAAAGGAGAAACGTCAGATGAATACGACCAGTGAAATGCAGCTTGTCCCGATTGACAAGCTGATACCATACGTCAACAACGCCCGAACCCATTCGCCGGAACAGCTGAACAAGCTTCGTTCCTCGCTTCGTGAGTTCGGCTTTATCAATCCCGTTATCATCGACAGGAATTTCAACGTCATAGCAGGTCATGGAAGAATTCTCGCTGCGAAAGCCGAGAACATCTCCGAAGTGCCTTGTGTGTTTGTAGATTATCTTACTCCTGCTCAGAAGAAAGCGTACATAATCGCGGATAACCGAATGGCTCTTGACGCTGGCTGGGACGAGGAAATGCTGAAAGTTGAAATCGAAGCATTGCAGGCGGACGATTTCGACCTGGGTCTGACGGGCTTTGATGATAAAGAACTCGCTGCGTTTTTTGACGATGATTCCGACACCAAGGACGATGATTTTGATGTTGACGCAGAGATGGAAAAACCTTGCATAACAAAAGCGGGCGACCTTTGGCTGCTCGGTAACCATCGCCTGGTCTGCGGCGACAGCACAAAACCCGAAACATATGAACTCCTCATGAATGGCAAACTGGCTAATCTGGTCGTAACCGACCCACCCTACAACGTGAATTACGAGGGTTCGGCGGGAAAAATCAAGAACGACAATCTTGAAAATGAGAAATTCTATCAGTTTCTGCTTGACGCTTTCACCTGCATGGAGAAAGCTATGGCGAACGATGCAAGCATCTATGTTTTCCACGCAGATACAGAGGGTCTGAACTTCCGCAAGGCTTTTGCTGACGCGGGATTTTACCTTTCCGGAACGTGTATTTGGAAGAAGCAGTCGCTTGTTCTCGGGCGCTCGCCGTATCAATGGCAGCATGAGCCGTGCCTGTTCGGCTGGAAGAAGAACGGCAAACACCAATGGTACTCCGACCGCAAGCAGACGACAATATGGGAGTTCGACAAACCGAAGAAGAACGGCGACCACCCAACAATGAAGCCGATTCCGCTTATTGCATATCCGATAAAGAATTCAAGCATGAGCAACTGTATCGTGCTCGACCCGTTCGGCGGCTCGGGCAGTACGCTCATTGCCTGTGAGCAGACGAAACGAATTTGCCACACAATCGAACTTGACGAGAAGTTCTGCGATGTAATCGTGAAGAGGTATATCGAGCAGGTCGGCTCTGCGGAGAATGTTTCTGTGGTTCGTGACGGAAAGACGATTGCTTATTCCGAACTGGAGGTCACCGATGAAGAATGAACTCACGCTCGGCAGCCTTTTTGACGGTAGCGGCGGTTTTCCACTCGGAGGAATGCTTGCTGGCATTACTCCTCTGTGGGCTTCGGAAATCGAGCCATTCGCCGTTCGGGTAACAACGAAAAGGCTACCGCAGATGAAGCACTACGGAGATGTGTCCTCACTGAACGGCGCAGATTTGCCGCCCGTGGATATAATCACATTCGGCAGTCCGTGCCAGGACATGAGCATTGCCGGAAAACGCAGCGGTCTTGATGGTTCGAGGTCGAGCCTGTTCTATGAGGCAGTCAGAATTATAAAGGAAATGAGGTGCGCCACAAATGGCAAATACCCGAGATTTGCAGTCTGGGAAAACGTCCCCGGAGCGTTCTCATCCAACAAAGGCGAGGACTTCCGCTGCGTCCTCGAAAGCCTGTGCAGGGTCAGGGACGAAACCGTTTCTGTTCCTCGACATGAGAAATGGTCAGCCGCAGGAAACATCGTGGCAGACGGTTTCTCAATCGCCTGGCGAGTGCTTGATGCACAATACTGGGGAGTCCCCCAACGAAGAAAACGCATCTTCCTTGTCGCAGATTTTGATAGCGAATGCGCCGGAAAAATACTGTTTGAGTCCGAAGGCTTGTCGGGGTATTCTGCAGAGGGCTTCAAAGCGTGGCAAAGAACTACCGTCGCTATTGAAAGCAGCTCTGGAACGGCAGGCGCAGCAGGATTTTGCACTGAGCACTCCGCAAAAGCCCGTGGGATAGGCTACGAGGAAGAAACCTCGTCTACGCTCCGTGCCGGAACAGTTCCGGCGGCTGTTTACGAAAATCACTCGCAGGACACACGCTACACCGAGCTGCGCGGCATTGCTCCAACGGTTTCTTCAACCTACGGAACAGGCGGGAATAATCAGCCGTTCGTGGTTGAAGATACACGTTGCTTTGATGTTCGTTTCACATCTGACGGCACGAAAAATGCCCGCCATAACTGCTATGAAACAGATACATCACGAACAATAGACACGGGAGGTAATTCTCCCGACTCAAACCAAGGCGGTGTGGCAGTCGTAGCCGTCCAGGGTTCAATGATAGGCAGAGCCGATAAAAATGGTCCGCAAGGAAGCGGTGTAAACGAGGATATATCATTTACGTTGAATGCCACCGACCGCCACGCAGTAGCATTTTCGCAGGACAGCTACACGAAGTACAGCGAAAACGATAAATGCGGCGCGCTTCGAGCCTGCGGCGGTATGTACGGAGGGGGTTCTGAAACCCTTGTGTACAGCACAAGCAAAAACTCCTATCACACCGAAGCCGAGGAAAACCTCGCAAACACTCTCGTAGCAAGTGATTACAAAGACCCGCCGACCGTGAATTCTCCGGAATACATAGTTCGCAGGCTAACCCCTACCGAGTGCGCCCGCTTGCAGGGATTTCCCGACTGGTGGTGCGCCGACCTAGGGACAGACAATCCGACAGAGGAAGAACTGCGTTTCTGGAAAGATGTGTTTGAAACTCACCGAAAAATCGTGGGCGGAGCAGTAAAGCCAAAGTCGGAAAAGCAGATTCGCGCATGGCTGAAAAATCCCCACAGCGACTCTTCCGAGTACAAGCTGTGGGGAAACGGTGTTGCTTTGCCGTGTGTTTTCTTTGTGCTTTCGGGGATTGCATGGGTCAGTTCTTGTCGGAATTAGCTGAACCCGGCTCATCGCCAAGCACGATTTTTCCGTGCTTTTCTTCAAACTTTTCTATACACTCACGAATCAGAACGATGATTTGCCCATTTGCGGAACGAGCCTCATAATCGGCAACGTAATGCAGTTTGTCGAGCATTTCATCGTCAATTCTGATGGATAAACTCTTGATAGCCATAAAACTCCTCCTGTTTATATCCGATATGTGTTTATTTTAACATCATAATGTGCTATAATGTATGGAGTGGGTTCAAAGTGCGTTCATAATGCGTTTACAAGGAGGGCAACATGAAAGTAGCTGTAATTGGTTCAAGAGGGCTGAGCGTGAGTGATTTAAGCAGATATCTCCCCGAAAATACCACGGAAATCGTGTCCGGCGGCGCAAAAGGGGTCGATACTTCGGCGAGGGAGTACGCGAAAAGCAACGGAATCAAGCTGACGGAGTTCCTGCCGAAATACACGAAATACGGCAGGAGCGCTCCGCTGAAACGTAATATCACGATAATCGAGTATTCGGATATCGTGCTTGCATTCTGGGACGGAAAATCAAGTGGGACGAAGTTCGTCATTGACAACTGCCACAGGCTTGGTGTCGAGGTCAGGGTTTACGTTATGGACTAATAATTCAGCCGTACATTGTGCATTACGCAGAATGTGCGGCTTTCTGTTAATATCCCGTTGACTTATCCTTGTAATCGAGTAAAATTGTGTACGAACGGCCGCAAGCGGTCGCTCTACCGCAAGGAGACAGGAGGTACGAACAATGACAATCTACTACAACGCGCAGGACAGAAAACCGCTTGTGAAAGCCATCAGCGAGTTCACGGGAGCGGACGCGGTTTACATGAGAACCCCGACCTACGCTTACCGAATCGACTATTTTACAGTGACCCGCGAGGGCAACCTTGAATTTGATGACAGAGCCGACAGTGAGGAAATCGAGACCCTGCTTGAGTTCCTTTCGGAGCGAGGATTTGTTGCCGACACAAACGGCGCAGAGCCAACAGAAACGGTAATCGAGGAATTATCCGCAGCCGCCGACAGCGCCGCACACGGCGAACCTGTGGGGCTTACAGTGGAAGTTCCGCTTGAAAGCACAGCGGTCGGAAACCTCACCAAGCTGCTTGACGCGAAAGGAAGTCTTATTCGCAAGGCGCTGGCGGTGGAAGATATCCGAATCGAAGTTACCAACAGCGCGGTAAAATTCCCGTGGTTCGCAGAATGCGGCGCTGACGAATGCAAGGCTTATACACATTTCATTTCTGCGCTTTGCGAACTTGCAAAAAATGCAAAACGAGTAACTGCAAAGGAAAAAGACACAGGGAACGACAAGTACGCTTTCCGCTGTTTCCTCCTGCGGCTTGGGTTCATTGGTTCGGAATACAAAGCCGAGCGGAAGATACTGCTGAGAAACCTCACAGGTTCATCGGCTTTCAGAAATGGTGGTGCTGCAAATGAAGTTTCCGAGTAAGGAGCAGATTGAGCAGTACCGCCGAGAGTACCCTGCCGGCTGCCGTGTGGAACTGGTTTCAATGGACGATTTCCAAGCGCCGCCGATAGGTACTCGCGGCACGGTTAAAGGCGTTGACGACGCAGGAAATCTGCTCGTCCGCTGGGATAACGGCTCCGGGCTGAATGCTGTTCTCGGCGTTGATGAAGTTCAGAAAATCCGTGGCTGATATACACAATTTCTGCGTGTGTATTTCGTTCAATATATTGTGGTAAAACCGCTTGCTATATACTCGTTTTAGAGTTAATATGTGTCTACCGCAGCAAGGACGCTGCAAGGTTGCCCCCAAAAGGCGGCACGGACGCCGCCAACCGAGGGGCAACTCAGAAAGGGAAACAAAGCAAACGGAGGATACAAAAATGAACGAGAAAACCACCAAGCAGATTGAAGAAATGATGAACCAGACCATAGGGGTCGAGGTTGAAATGAATAACATCACAAGAACAAAAGCCGCGCAGCTTGCCGCCGAGTTCTTCGGAACAGGCAGACACGAGAACACCGCAGACCGCAACGGCTACTGCACCTACTCCGCATGGGACGGCGAGGGTCGCGAGTGGAAATTCCAGAAGGACGTCAGCATTTCGGGACCCGACAGCGAGAAGTGCGAAATGGTCACCCCGATACTCACTTACGCAGACATGGAAACCTTGCAGGAGCTTGTCCGCAGACTTCGGAAAGCGGGTGCAAAGAGCGACGCGACAAGGGGCTGCGGAGTACACATTCACATTGGCGCAAAAGGCCACACGGCGCAGACCTTGCGAAACCTCGCAAACATTATGGCAAGCCATGAAAGCCTCCTCGCAAGCGCACTGAACCTCGACAGAAGCCGCATGAACCGCTACTGCCGCACGGTCAGCAAGGATTTCCTGGTGGAACTCAACCGCAAAAAGCCGAAAACAATGGCGGCGCTTGCGGACACCTGGTACGGCAGTCAGAACGCGGATTACGGCAGGTCGGCGCACTACAACGAGAGCAGATACCATATGCTGAACCTCCACGCAACCTTTACAAAGGGTACAATCGAGTTTCGGCTCTTCCAGTTTGACGCTCCCGCAAACGGCAAGCAGAACGGACTGCACGCAGGTCAGCTGAAAAGCTACATTCAGCTTTGCTTAGCACTCAGCCAGCTTGCCAAGCAGGTCAAGACCGCAAGCGCAAATCCTCAGCAGACTGAAAACCCCAAGTACGCAATGAGAACATGGCTTTTACGGCTCGGCTTCATCGGCGATGAATTCAAGACCGCAAGGGAACTTTACACCAAGCGGCTCGAGGGTGACACGGCTTTCCGCAACGGCAGGTCCTAACAAGCAGGAATTAGCTTCCTGCCTCCAATTCCCCACACTGTGGGGCTTTTGGTGGTAGAAAGGTGATTTCTGAAATTGAACCTTTCGGAAAGGATTATCACTATGAAAAAATACTATCTAGCCTACGGCAGTAATCTTAACCTGCGGCAAATGGCGCTGCGGTGTCCTACGGCAAAGCCTGTGGGGACTGCGGTTATCAAGGGCTACGAACTTATTTTCAAGGGCAGCAAGACAGGCGCTTACCTCACGATTGAGCCAAAGGTCGGCACGGAAGTTCCGGTTGCAGTTTGGTCGGTAGAGCCTGCCGATGAGCAGCGGCTTGATGTGTATGAGGGTTTCCCGACTTTTTACTACAAGGCTGAACTCGACTTGCCCGTGAAATATTTCTCGGAAAAAACTGTGGTCAGAAAGGCATTCGTGTACATCATGCACGAGGAGCGACCGCTGGGGTTGCCAAGCGGCTCTTATGTACGAACCTGTCTTGACGGGTATAGGGATTTCGGATTTGATGAGAGTATTCTTCTCGCCGCATTGGAGAACAGCAGAAAGGGGCAAATATGAAAGCAAACAACAATTCAAATCTTCGCACCTGTCCGCTCTGTGGGGCGCGGTACGGCGGGGTTCCCGCTCTTTCGAGAAAGTACCCCAACACGCAAATTTGCCCGGATTGTGGCACACGGGAAGCCTTAGAAAGCATTGGAGTTTCCACCGATGAGCAGGAAAAGATTATCAGTATCATTCACAATAGAACACACAATTCAGACCGCTGATATTTGTGTACATTATTATCCGAAAACCGCTTGATATAATGCGGCTTTAGAGTTAATATGTGTACAACAAAAAACACATGGAGGAAAAGATTATGTGGAAACAGGGCGCAATCGGAGTTAAGAACGAAAACGGCAGAATGGTTTCGGTAAGCTACTGGATAAAGCGTTACGAAGAGCCAAGCGAGGAATACGGAATCAGCGGCGGCAGGATTTCCAAGCTGATGTTAAAGCAGGACGGAAGGGTCGTTTACAACTACGACCGGGGCGAGGACATTGAACCTCAGACTCCCGAAGCCGAAAAGGTGCTTGCAATACTGATACACGAATACAACTGAACATTTGCGAAAGCCGCCTGCGGGCGGTTTTCCTCGTTATGGGGGTGATAATATAAGAAAGCTGAAAAAGTATAAGCCGACAAAGTTCAAGCTGAAATCCTCGGCTTACGATAAATCCGCTGCGGATTATGCCGTGGCTTTCATTGAGAACCTCTGTCATACCAAAGGCGCATGGGCCGGAAAGCCGTTCGAACTAATCGACTGGCAGGAGCAGATAATCCGCGACCTGTTCGGAACGCTGAAACCGAACGGTTACCGGCAGTTCAACACGGCGTACATTGAGATACCGAAGAAGCAGGGCAAGTCCGAGCTTGCCGCCGCTGTTGCGCTGCTCCTCACCTGCGGTGACGGTGAGGAACGAGCCGAGGTTTACGGCTGCGCCGCCGACAGACAGCAGGCGGCTATCGTGTTCGATGTGGCAGCGGATATGGTACGAATGTGTCCTGCGCTGTCAAAGAGAGTGAAGATTTTAGCGTCACAGAAACGGCTTATATATACACCAACAAACTCATTTTACCAAGTACTTTCGGCAGAAGCCTATTCAAAGCACGGTTTCAATATTCACGGCGTTGTTTTTGACGAGCTGCACACCCAACCGAACCGAAAGCTGTTTGATGTTATGACAAAAGGCTCCGGCGACGCGCGAATGCAGCCGCTGTATTTCCTTATAACCACCGCTGGAACGGACACTCACAGCATTTGCTACGAAACTCATCAGAAAGCCAAGGATATAATCGAGGGTCGGAAAATCGACCCTACTTTTTATCCTGTGATTTATGGCGCTGATGAATCCGATGACTGGACTGACCCGAAAGTGTGGAAGAAAGCCAACCCGAGCCTTGATATTACGGTCGGAATAGATAAGGTCAAAGCCGCCTGCGAATCTGCCAAGCAGAACCCAGGCGAGGAGAACGCTTTCCGACAGCTTCGTCTGAACCAGTGGGTAAAGCAGGCGGTTCGTTGGATGCCGATGGAGAAGTGGGACAAATGCGCATTCTCCGTTGACGAGGACGAACTGGAGGGGCGCGTCTGCTACGGTGGGCTTGACCTTTCGTCAACCACGGATATTACTGCGTTCGTGCTTGTTTTTCCTCCTTTGGACGAGGAGGATAAGTACATCATTCTGCCGTTCTTCTGGATTCCCGAGGACAATCTGACCCTGCGTGTAAACCGTGACCATGTTCCTTATGATGTGTGGGAGCGTCAGGGTTACCTCCAGACCACCGAGGGCAACGTGGTTCACTATGGTTTTATCGAGCAGTTCATTGAACGGCTCGGTGAGCGTTTCAATATCCGAGAGATAGCTTTTGACCGCTGGGGTGCGGTGCAGATGGTTCAGAACCTCGAGGGCATGGGCTTTACAGTCGTGCCTTTCGGACAGGGGTTTAAAGATATGTCCCCGCCGACCAAAGAACTGATGAAACTGGTGCTTGAACAGAAGATAGCCCACGGCGGTCACCCGGTTCTGCGGTGGAATATGGACAATATCTACATTCGCACCGACCCTGCCGGAAACATCAAGGCTGACAAGGAAAAGTCCACAGAAAAGATTGACGGAGCTGTGGCAACAATTATGGCGCTTGACAGGGCTATCCGCTGTGGAAATGACCACAGGGCGAGTGTTTATGATGAAAGAGGGCTGCTATTTGTATAAATGCAATAAAAAACTCACAACTCGCAAGGCTAGATTTGGTGTTGTATACGAAAATGATGGATAATGGGTGGATTGAGGGTATTAGTGGTTGACTTATTCGCTATTATTTGATATCATGTGCATAGTGAATAACTCATTTACTATGAGAAAGAGAGGAAAAACTTATGGATCGTGTTCAGTTTTATCCTAGCCCTGCATTAGCAAACCTTCTTAAATCAGATGCGTCCAGCAATGGAGTAAGCGTTAGTCAGTTTGTTACAGATCTGCTCGAAAAATACTACGGTATCTCGGCTAAAAAAAGTATTTCAATCACACAGTTAACAGCAATAGTACTGAAAGAGGTAGAAGGATACGTACAGAACAATAAAGCCGGAGGGAGATTTGACCTCTATTCTGCTTCGGCAACTTATAGAAATATCGAAATGACATGCGGGAAAAAACCTAGCACCATTCGCGCTTCTATAGGTCGAAGCTTTTCGAGTAAGATCGGAACCACACCCTTCCAGAACGTAAAGAAATGCCTCGACAAAGGCAAGCAGGTGCTTTCTAGAAATAATGCACTTGTTTATGAGATTTTTTAGAAAAATAATACATATAGAGTTATTCACTAAAAGCATCTGTCAGCAATGGCGGGTGCTTTTCTTATGCCTAAAATCCAGGAGGATAAATTCTTATGAAACTTTTTTCAAGTCTATTCCATTCCAGGGACAAGCCTAAAAACAGCACAGCCGGCAGTGCCTACCGCTTTTACATGGGCAGCTCTACCGCCGGAAAGAACGTCACCGAGCGCTCCGCAATGCAGATGACCGCCGTGTATTCCTGCGTTAGAGTACTGTCGGAAGCGGTGGCGGGACTACCGCTACACGTCTATAAGTACCGTTCTGACGGAAGTAAACAGAAAGCAACGGATAATCTGCTGTATTTTCTGCTGCATGACGAACCCAACCCCGAAATGACATCGTTTGTTTTCCGTGAAACGCTTATGACGCACCTGCTCCTCTGGGGCAACGCATACGCACAGGTTATCCGCAACGGAAAGGGCGAGGTCATTGCTCTGTACCCGCTTATGCCAAACCGAATGACGGTTGACCGCGATTCAAGCGGAAATCTGTACTACAAATACTATCGTGGTTCTGACGAAGCAATCCACAGCAAGGAATATGAGGTGATTCTCGCGCCGGGCGATGTCCTGCACATTCCCGGACTTGGCTTTGACGGGCTTGTTGGTTACTCGCCGATTGCAATGGCGAAGAACGCTATCGGTCTTGCCATTGCGACTGAGGAGTTCGGCGCTAAGTTCTTTGCGAACGGCGCAGCGCCAAGCGGCGTCCTTGAACACCCGGGAACGATTAAAGACCCATCAAAGGTTCGTGAAGCGTGGCAGTCGCAGTTCGGTGGGAGTTCCAACAGCGGAAAGGTCGCTGTACTTGAAGAAGGCATGAAATACACTCCTATAAGTATTTCGCCCGAGCAGGCGCAGTTTCTTGAAACAAGAAAATTTCAGATAAACGAGATAGCCCGAATTTTCAGAGTGCCGCCCCACATGGTCGGTGACCTTGAAAAATCGAGCTTTTCTAATATCGAGCAGCAGTCTCTTGAATTTGTGAAATACACCCTTGAACCATGGCTTGTGCGTTGGGAGCAAAGCATGATGCGCTCCCTGCTCACCCCAAGCGAGAAGCAGGATTATTTCATCAAATTCAATGTTGACGGTCTACTGCGCGGCGACTACGCAAGCCGCATGAGCGGGTATGCTACCGCAAGGCAGAACGGCTGGATGTCTGCAAACGATATCCGGGAACTTGAAAACCTCGACCGTATTCCCGCCGAGGACGGCGGCGACCTATATCTCATAAACGGCAATATGACTAAACTGGCTGACGCGGGTATCTTTGCGGCGGCTGACAGAGAGGAGGATAATTCTAATGAAGAAGTTCTGGAAATGGACGAACAGGATAGTGAAGAACGAGGAAACAAAGGAGCAAACCCCGGAGAGAACGCTGTTCCTAAACGGCACTATCGCTGATGAGAGTTGGTTTGACGATGACGTCACGCCACAGCTTTTCAAGGAGGAACTGCTGTCCGGAAGCGGAGATATCACTGTGTGGATTAACTCACCCGGCGGGGACTGCGTTGCTGCGGCGCAGATATACAATATGCTGATGGACTACAAGGGAATTGTCACGGTGAAGATTGACGGCATAGCCGCAAGCGCCGCTTCGGTTATTGCAATGGCGGGAAACAAGGTGATGATGTCCCCAGTTTCCATGCTGATGATACACAATCCCATGACGGTGGCGATGGGAGATACCGCCGAAATGCAGAAAGCAATTGAAATGCTGTCCGAGATCAAGGAAAGCATTATGAACGCTTATGAAATCAAGACCGGAATGAGCCGCGCGAAGATTTCTCACCTCATGGACGCAGAAACATGGATGAACGCAAACAAAGCGGTGGAACTCGGCTTTGCGGACGGTATTCTTGCCCGTGAAGAACCTATGGAGGAACAGCCCGCTAACGCTCTGATGTATTCAGAAGCACAGGTGGTTAATTCTCTTATGGATAGGCTTGCTGAGAAATGCAGAATTGCGCCGAAAACCGAACATAAAACCAAAGCTGAGGATTTATTTTCTCGGCTTGATTTGATTAAGAACTGGAGGTAATATACATGACTATTATAGAACTGCGCGAAAAGCGCAACAAGGCGTGGGAAGCCGCAAAGGCTTTCGTTGAAACCAAGCGCGATAAGGACGGACTTCTGTCCGCAGAGGACGCGGCTTCTTATGCTGAAATGGAACAGAAGATCAAGGACTACGGCGCTGAAATCGAGCGTATGGAGCAGATGGCGGCTATGGACGCGCAGCTTTCCAAGCCTACGTCAGTCCCTCTCACAGGTAAGCCTATGGCAGGTTGTGATAAGGCAAAGACTGGTCGTGCAAGCGATGAGTACAAGGCGGCGATGCTGAACGCTCTCCGCACGAATTTCAGACAGGTGTCCGATGTGCTTTCCGAGGGCATTGACGCAAACGGCGGTTACCTTGTCCCCGAGGAATACGACAACCGCCTTATCGACACTCTGACCGAGGAAAATATTATGCGAAAGCTCGGTCACACCATCACAACCAGCGGCGAACATAAGATAAACATCGCCGCGACCAAGCCCGCCGCAGCGTGGATCGATGAGGGCGGCGCACTGTCTTTTGGTGACGCTACTTTTGCACAGATAAACCTTGACGCGCACAAGCTGCACGTTGCGGTTAAGGTGACCGAGGAACTGCTTTATGACAACGCTTTCGGTCTTGAAAATTACATCATCGACCAGTTTGCAAAGGCGCTTTCCAATGCGGAGGAGGACGCTTTCCTCAACGGCGATGGAGTTGGCAAGCCCCTCGGACTTTTCTCCGATAAGGGCGGCGGCGAGGTCGCTGTCACTGCGGCGAGCGCTACTGCTATAACCGCCGATGAGATAATTAATCTTGTGTACTCCCTCAAGCGCCCGTACCGCAAGAACGCAAAGTTCATCATGAACGACCAGACTATTGCGGCTCTCCGCAAGCTGAAAGATAACAACGGCGCATATCTGTGGCAGCCCTCGCTTCAGGCGGGCGAGGTCGACAGGCTGTTCGGCTACGAGGTTTATACCTCTCCGTATGTTCCCACTATCGCCGCAGGAAAGCCTGTAATCGCATTCGGCGATTTCAGTTACTACAACATCGGCGACCGTGGCACACGTTCCTTTGCGGAACTCAAGGAACTGTATGCGGGCAACGGTATGGTAGGATTTGTGGCGAAGGAGCGCGTTGACGGCAAGCTGATTCTCCCAGAAGCTGTGCAGATTCTCAAGATGAAAGCCGGCTCCGGTTCTTCCGGCAGTTAATAGGCGGTGACTATGGACGAGCTTCTGACGAAAGTCAAGCAGAATCTCATACTTGAACACTCGGCGGACGATGAACTCATAAGCGGGTTCATCACTGCCGCTGTTTCCTATGCCGAAAGCTATCAGCATATCGAGCAGGGCTATTATACGAATAATCCCATGCCGCCGACCACGGAACAGGCAGTAATAATGCTGTCATCGCATTTCTATGAGAGCCGCGATGGCTCGACTGGCGGCTTTTTCGGGGACAATGTTCAGGCGGGAAAGCAGGTGTGGGATACCGTGAATATGCTGCTGCGACTGGACAGGCGGTGGAAAATATGAGTTTCGGTAAAATGAACACGCAGATACAGATAACGCAGAAGCGGGTCACGCTCGATGACGAGGGTTTTCAGACGGAATCTGATATCGTTGTTGCAACAGTCAGAGCCTATCGGGAGGGGCGACACGGCAGCGAGAAATGGGCAAACCGAGCCGCTTTTTCCGAAGCTACCGACCTGTTTCGTTTCAGAACAATCCCCGGTCTGACGGTTACGGTAGATATGCGGCTGTTATGCGATTGTTCTGTATTTGAGATAACCTCTGTCGAAGATGTGAAAGGCAGAGGAATGTATATTGAAGTGCTTGCAAAGGAGGTGCAGCCGAGTGGCTAAAGCAGATGTTAAAATGCCCGATGAATTCCTTTCGAGGATTTCCCGGCTTGGAGCGCAGACCGACAGTATTGCTGAAAAGGTATTGCAGGCAGGCGGCGAGGTCGCTCTCGCAAAGGTCAAAAGCAATTTGAAATCCGTTGTAGGTTCGGGAACGAAAAGCAAATCCCGCTCCACAGGTGAACTTGAACGGTCGCTCGGCTTATCTCCGGTTATGGTTGACAAAAACGGAAATCACGACATCAAGGTCGGTTTCTCTGAACCTCGCTCTGACGGGTCAAGCAATGCTAAAATAGCGAATATCCTCGAGTACGGAACAAGCAGTCAGTCGGCAAAACCATTTCTGAAACCTGCAAAATCCGCTGTGAAAAAGCAGTGCGTGGAAGCCATGAAATCCGCATTTGAAAAGGAGGTCGAGGGGCTGTGAGTCTGCTTTCGGAACTCTCTGCAATCGCAAAAAAGCTGAAAATCCCTGCGCAAACTTCTGTGTATTCCGGTAACGCTCCCGATGAATACTTGGTGTTCACTCCGCTGTACGACAGCTTTGAACTTCATGCTGACAATGCGCCGACTGCCGATGTGCAGGAAGTTCGGATTTCCCTTTTTAGCAAAGGAAACTACACCCGCACGGTGAGCAGGCTTGTAAAGGCTCTGCTCAGTGCGGATATTACCGTAACCGCCCGAAAATATGTCGGTCACGAGGACGATACGGGCTATCATCACTATGCCGTTGATACGGCGAAAAACTATGAAATGGAGGAGATATAAATGGCAACAATAGGTCTTGACAAGCTGTTCTACGCAGAAATAACGGAGGACAGCGACGGCAGCGAAACCTACGGAGTTCCCGCTTCGCTTGCAAAGGCGATTTCGGCTGACCTTTCCGTAGAGCTTGCGGAGGCTACTCTTTACGCTGATGACGGCGCTTCCGAAATTGTCAAGGAGTTCAAGAGCGGTACGCTTTCACTTGGCATTGACGATATAGGAAATGATGCGGCTTCGGTTCTGACGGGCGCTACCATTGACAGCAACAATGTGGTCATTTCCACCAGCGAGGACGGCGGCAAGCCCGTGGCTATCGGGTTTCGGGCGAAGAAGTCCAACGGCAAGTACCGATACTTCTGGCTGTACAGAGTGAAGTTCGGTATTCCGTCAACCTCGCTTGCCACAAAGGGCGACAGTATCACGTTTTCCACGCCGACAATCGAGGGCACGGTTCTCCGCAGAAATAAGCCGGACGGCAACGGAAAGCACCCTTGGAAAGCGGAAGCAACCGAGGGCGAGAAGAACGTTCCGGACAGCGTAATCACGGGTTGGTACAAGTCTGTGTATGAACCCACATTCACGGCAAAGCCTGCTGAAATAGGCAAGTAACGGAGGTATGAGCAATGACGAATGAACGCAGTTCTTTAATAACTATCGGCGGTGAAAAGTACGAGATGATTCTCACCACCAGAGCGACAAAGGCCATTTCCAACCGCTACGGTGGTCTTGACAATCTCGGCGATAAGCTGATGAAATCCGAGAATATGGAGATGGCGCTTGATGAAATCATCTGGCTGATAACGCTGCTTTGTAATCAGAGCATTGAGATATATAATCTCAGAAACAGCGATAAAAAGCCGTTTCTCACCGAGGACACTGTGGAACTCCTCACCTCTCCCGGCGAGCTTGCCGAGTACAAGGACGCTATCACCGAAGCTATGCTGAAAGGCACAAAGCGCAATGTGGAAAGTGAAGATACTCCAAAAAACGCAGTAACAGCCGGGTGAACGACGCAGAACTGTTCACTCGGCTGTTCTATTACGGAACGGCGCAGCTGCACCTTTCTTCGGAAGAGGTGTGGCTAATGCCGTTCGGCTTTCTGATGGATTTGTGGGAGTGCCATAAGCAGTTTATAGGAATCTCCAAACCTAAGCGGAAAGCGGATATTGACGAGGTTGTGCCGATGGGAATTTGATTTGGAAAAGTGGTTGAAAAAAGTGGGAATGTGTGGTATAATATAAAACAAGAAATTATTTTAATGTTTTTTGAGGAATATACAAGTATATAACTCTCACTTCAATACTGCGTTTTATAAGATATCTCGATCTATGTAAAGGAGTCGTCTATGAATTTGAATATGAGAATAAATAATGTTAAATGCATTAAAGAATTATCTTTTTCTTTTCCGCTTGAAGCTGGAATCTATGCAATAACAGGCGAAAATGGTTCAGGAAAAAGTACAGTGATATCATGTGCATCATCTGTGTTTTATCAGATGCCTATGACAGAGTATTTTGGTCGCCCTAATAATGCAACTATAGAATTCGAACTTGAAGGTGCGACTAGAAAATGGAGTTTTGATGGCTGTAAATGGTATTCAGAATCATCAGACAAGAAGATGAAACTTAATGGGTTTTATGAAGGAAGCATTATTTTCGGAAACAGATTTAAAGACACAAAATTATCAGTGATTAACATATTAGATAAAGTTGCTAAATCTGATTTGTATCGGGCTAATGCTTTTGTTAAGGAGAATTTAGGTCTTATTCTTCGTAATGACAAAAAATATTATAATAATCTTTGTGTAGTAAAAAAGCATATTGCTGACGAATTGGGGCTAACAAGGATTACTTATTGCAACATTTCAAAAAATGATGAAATCATTAGTCAGCCAAGAATGTCAACTGGAGAAAACTTGCTACTAAGCATACTGAGTTCTCTTGAAGCATTATATAATAGAAGGACGCAGCATAATGACGGAAGACCGTGCATTGTGTTTTTGGATGAAATCGAATTAGCCCTTCATTCATCAGCACTTAGAAGATTAGTTATATTTTTAAAGGAAACAGCTTTATCTTTAGATCTTTCAATTTTTTTCTCAACTCATTCATTAGAATTACTACGTGAGATAAAATCGCAAAATATTTACTATCTTTCCAGTTTGTGCAATGATACTATTATGGTAACAAATCCATGTTATCCAGCATATGCAACAAGAAATTTATATGGAGACGATGGTTACGGGAATGACTTGGTTATTTTAGTAGAAGATGATTTAGCTAAAATAATTATAGAAAAAATTTTGATAACCAAAGATTTGGCACAAAATATACGTATTAAAATACTTCCTACAGGTGGATGGACTAACACCATTTCGATGGCGTATGATGTAATATCTTCAAATCTTTTGCAGAAAGGAACGAAAATAGCAGTAGTTCTAGATCAAGATATAAAGGACCAAGTACCTAAGTTCTTATCAACAAATAAACAATATAAAGGTATAAAATTAGACTTTCTACCAATTGCCAGTTTAGAAAAATATCTACGATATAATTTGATTTCTGTAACTAATCAAAAGTTATTCTCTATGCTAGACACATATCTGTTTCAAAAGAAACCTCTTCAGGAAATATTGTCTTCATATGGACAAAACATAGATAAAGATGATGATGGAAAATCATTATATGGATACTTACTAAACGAAGTCCGTTCAGTACGAAAAGATCGAGATGACATTGTTGATCTAGTTGTTAGATTTATTTTTGATAATGATTCTGATAGCGTAGACAAATTATCAAAATATATAGAAGAAAATATTTTAGATATGTAAATAGTTTTTTGTTAAGCGTAATAACTATACAGTAATATTGCGAATTTAATAATTTGAGAATGATTATCGAGTAGTTAAACGCAGTAAAGGAGCAACCATGCACGGTTGCTTCTTTTTCATATTCCCACCGAGCCGCAAGGCTCTTTTTTTATGCCCATTTTCGAGGAGGTGAAACAGAATGTCCGAGAATTTCGGCTTGAAAATCGGTCTTGAGGGCGAAAAGGAGTTCAAGAAATCCCTCGCCGAGATAAACAATTCTTTCAAGATCCTTGGCTCTGAAATGAAACTGGTAGATTCACAGTTCGATAAGAACGACAAATCCACCGAAGCCCTAACCGCCCGCAGCGAGGTTCTGAACAAGGAAATCGACCAACAGAAGCAGAAAATCGAAACGCTTCGTTCCGCTCTCGCCAATGCCGCAGAGTCATTCGGCGAGAACGACCGCCGCACTCAAAGCTGGCAGATACAGCTGAACAATGCGCAGGCGGCTCTGAACGGCATGGAGCGTGAACTGAATTCCAACAACACCGCCCTTGAAAAGGCTGACAAGGGCTTTGACGAAGCCGGAGATGAAGCCAAGGACTTTTCAAATTCCGTCAAGAAAGCCGCCGATACCAGCGAGGACGCTGATGGAAAGTTGAGCAAACTTGGAGATACCGCAAAGAAAATCGGCGCGGCTCTCGGGGCTGCTGCGGCAGCGGTCGGAACAGCCTGCGTTGCCGCAGGAAAAAAGCTGTGGGACATGGCAAACGATGTCGGCTCGGCGGGCGATCAAATCGACAAGACCTCGCAGAAAATCGGCATAAGCGCCGAAAGCTACCAGAAGTGGGGTTATGTGTTTGAGCGCTGCGGCGCTGACGTAAACAACCTCCAGACGGGAATGAAAAAGCTGTCCACCGTCATTACGGACGCGGCGGGCGGCTCGGATTCCGCAGCCGAAAAGCTGTCCGCTATCGGGCTTTCCATCGAGGAGTTGAACGGAAAATCCCAGGACGAACAGCTGAGCATGGTGATTACGGCTCTTCAAGGAATGGAAGCAGGCGCAGAGCGCACCGCCGCCGCAAACGACCTCCTCGGAAAATCCGCAGTGGATATGGCGGCTGTCCTGAACACAAGCGCAGAGGAAACCGAACGTCTGAAGCAGGAAGCCGAGGATTACGGCATGGTTATGAGCAATGAAGCCGTGGCGGCTTCAGCAGCTTTTGAGGACAGCCTTACCAAGCTGTCACACACGGCAGGCGGTCTGAAGAATCGCATGGTGGGAGAACTCCTCCCCAGTATAACGCAAATTACGGACGGACTTGCCGACCTTCTCGCAGGCAATGAGCAGGCGGCGGACGAACTGAAAAACGGCGTTACATCTGTTATCGACACTATCCGGACGCTGATTCCGCAGTTTGCGGAACTCATCACCTCGATTGCAGGAGCAGTCCTCGAAAGCGCTCCGGGTATCATCAAGGCGCTTGCTGACGGACTTCTGTCGGCTTTCTCGGAACTCACTCCGACACTCGCTAAAATCGTGACCGAGATAATTTCTGCTCTGGTGGGACTTCTGCCGCAGATAGTTTCGGCGGGAGCGGATATTCTTCTGTCGCTTATCAAGGGTATTGCGGACACGATTCCGCAGCTTGTTCCGCAGATAGTCGCAGTTGTCGTGGAGATAGTGAAAACGCTCGTGGACAATCTGCCGCTTATTTTGGATGCGGCTTTGCAGCTTATAACCGGACTTGCACAAGGCATTCTTGACGCTCTGCCTGTCCTCATTGAAGCGCTGCCGCAGATAATCACGGGAATCGTGGATTTCCTCATCGGCGCGATACCGCAGATAATCGAAGCGGGAATACAGCTGCTGACGGCGCTTGTGACGGCTCTGCCGGACTTCATTGCGGCAATCGTGGAGGTAATTCCGCAGATAATTGACGGAATAATCAAGGCGGTGATTTCCGCAATTCCGCTCATCATTGAAGCCGGAATCAAGCTGCTCATCTCGCTTGTGCAGAACCTGCCGACAATTATCACGACCATTGTTGCGGCGATACCGCAGATAATTTCAAGCGTTATAGACGCCGTTATCGGAGCGATTCCGCAGCTCGTTGCGGCGGGCGTTCAGCTGTTTATTGCGCTGATTGAAGATCTCCCGACTATAATCGTGGAGATAGTCAAGGCGATTCCGCAAATCATAACAGGCGTTGTTGACGCATTCGGCAGTTACTTCGGCAAGATGGCGGAGGTCGGCGGTAATCTTCTGAAAGGCCTGTGGCAGGGTATTTCTGATGCGGGCGCGTGGCTCTGGAATCAGATAAGCGGATTTTTCGGCGGCATTGTGGACGGAATCAAGGACTTCTTTGGAATACACTCGCCGTCAAAGCTGTTCGCCAACCTCGGCGGCTTTATGGCGGAGGGTCTTGGCGAGGGCTTCGGCGATGAGATGAAAGACGTTTCAAAGAGCATGCAGAACGCTATCCCATCAGATTTTGACCTCGACATGAACGGCACGGTTTCAGGCTTCAACGGAGTGCAGACGCAGGCGTTTGACATTACAATTCCGCTGAGCATTGACGGTGTACCTCTCACAAAGGTAATTTCGAGAATACAGTGGAATCAGAACAAGGTGACGGTAAGGAATGCGGGGGCGGTGTGATGGTTGAGATAATCGTGACCGAAAACGGAAATGTGCGAGGTGTGTTCACAAGAGTGATTTCGGCTTCGCTTACCGACAGCCTTAATGGAGAATGCACATTTCAATTTTCAGTGATGTCCTCAATGGCTTCGGAGATATTCACAGGTCTTGAGGTACAGCTGAAAAGTGACACTCTGAACTACCTTTTCAATGTGGTGAAAGTGTCCAAATCCCTTTCAAACGGCATTGCGATTTGCACCGTTGAGTGCGAGCACAAGTCCTACGAACTTAACAACGATGAATACAAGCTGACTGAATTTGATTTCGAGGGCGCTCCCGGTGAGTGCCTTATTTCTTTGCTGCAAGGCACTTCTCTGACCGCTGGAATTTGCGATCCGACCGTCCCGATAAAGCTGAAAATAAACCGTGAATGCACACGCAGAGCCGCTTTAATGCAGCTTATAGCGCTGTGCGGCGGCGAAATCGAGTACAACGGAACTGAAATAAATATACGTTCTCACAGGGGTTCGCAGGACTATATCGGCATTATGGACGGGCGCAACGTTTCGGATTTGACCATGGAAACCGACAGCCGTTCGGGTACTACAAATTACGGTTTGACCCTCTACAAGAACGTCAATTTCTCGGTCGGCGATAACGTGCAGATAGTGTTCCACCCGTTCAATCTCAATGTGAACACCCGCATAATCGCCATGAGTTTCAATCCGTACAACTGCCGTGAGATTTCCATCGAGGTCGGAGATTACCGTCCGAGCATTTCGGACAATCTCTATCAGATGGAGCAGAAAACGAACGAGATACGCAAAGATGTTGGCGAATCCACTGCGGAACTCAAAACTGCGACAAACAGCACGGATATTTCGATAACGGAGAAGTCGCAAAGGCTGTTCCGCATTACTTACAACGCGATTCAAGCGACATACGCAGCGTTCTGCTCGACCGTGAAATTCGTGATTTCAGCCGCAGGAACTCTCGCGTTCATTCTGAAAAAGAACGAAAACAAAGTCATGCGGTATGAGGAGTATTTCAGCGAGGGTTCGCACACTAAGACTTATACATACCCGTTCACATCGGAGGTCGGTCAAAACACCATGTCGCTGAGCGTGGTTTCGGCTGACGGCGCAGAGGGCAAATTCCCGAAAATGCAGACCTGGGGCTATGTGATGGGTGCTTATCTCGCCGGAGATACTCCCTGGGACGGCTACATTGAAGCCCGTGAGGACGAGGTTCATTTTGCTATGCGCCGAACCGTCAGAAAGGCGCTTGTTCGTACATCGGATACGCTCTTATTTGAAATACTCAAATCGCACAAGTTCAAGTTCAGCGAACCTATGTCCGCTTTCATAAAGCGTAAGAGGGAAAGAAAAACGCTTGAACCCACCATCAGAGCGGTATTCCCGGACGCATGGAGTCCGAAGATAATCACACCGCCGCCAATCACCGTGGTGAACGTATCGAACAGAAAGCTGTATGTTGAGTTGCGAAATCCCGTCAAGGCGGAGCGCATTGAAACAACGGCATTCACCATGATAGTCACCACCGAAAAGGAAACTGTGCGCTTGCAGCCGATTTTCGCTGATTTTGGCGTGGGGGATTTCGGCAGTACGATTTGGCTTGCTTTCGGAAGTCCTGTGATGAAAGACAGCGTTCAGAGCATTACTTTGCTGTATGACGGAGATGTCGGAAATCTGACTGATGTTCTGAATAACGCACCGTGTGGCAGCTTCCAGACATCGTTTATTTACACACCGTATGAGGAGGAAGAAACATGATAAAAGGACGTGCGACCATTCAGTTTTTTGACGAAAAGACGGGCGAGGTAGTCCGTGAACTGCATGAGGAGAACATGATAACCAACGCAGTGGATACAATTCTCAACCCGCCGGATTACATCGAAATCGGTATGGATTCCGACAACGACCGCAGCTTTAATATGCTGCGTGATTTCGTGGGAAACATTGCCGATACTGCGTTTCGTGGTATTATAGTCTGCCGTGATAAAATCCCCGAGGACGGCAATAATATGATGCTCCCGTGGACGAACGAGGAGATAGGTCATGCCGGAATTTCAAACACAAGCACGGATAAATCAATTGGCACTTACAACGCAAACGAAAGCGGACGAATAGAGAATGGCAAGGGATACCGTCATGTGTGGGACTTTGCTTCAGACCGTGCGAACGGCGAAATAGGATGTATCTGCCTTACCACCAAGGACGGCGGCACCTGTGGCTACCACGACACTTACTGGAATCTTTCAACGGGAGGAACTGACCTCAACAGCAGTTCGGTGGATACTTTCAGACAAGCTTTTCACACCATTGTGGGCAGGCACATTCCCGATTCGCAGTTTAACTGCGGTTTATTCAAGTGGTTCTATATGGGTAGATTAGCAAACGGAAACGTTCGCCTGTTAGGAAAACACATTCATGACTGCGGCATTTATGAGGTCATTCTCTTTGACCCAATGTCCATAAGCGTCAGCACGGAAAAGCCGTTCTGCGGAATAGTCGGTTGGAAAAAAATAATTGAGTTGTTTCCTATTTCGGAGCGTATTCCAAATTCGGTGTACGATAACAGCTATCATCATGGAAGCTATTATTACGATTGCAACACAAATAATGTGAAAAGCCTGCCTACTGAAGAAACCGAAAAGATGGAGAGTAACTGGGAAAGCAATCCTCAGTGGCTTGCTTTTTTTCCTTATGTAATCGGCGACAAAATACACATTGTTGCAACCTCTCTCCGACATATTCATCATTACATTTTTGACTTAAACACTTATGCGCAGGTTTTAAAAAAGGTAATTGAAACCGATGTTCCTTTGCAGAATTACGGTGTGGGTCTGAATTGTGTGTATGCTTCGGGAGTTGGGGGCAGTTACAGATGGTTTTACGGAACCGGTGTTAATAGTGATTACGACAATGTGCTAAGTGCGTTTGAGTGGGACGATAAGTACTTCGTCATTACTAAATATCCGCTGATAGACGGAAAAGAAGCGGCAGGAACAAATAACTTCGGGCAGCTGCGCATATTCACAAAGGACGGAAAATCCACCGGAAAGATACTTCAGTATGTCGGTGACGGCAGTCTGTCAAATATGACCGCCGCCAGTTTCTGGGGCTTTTATGTTGATGAAAAAACCAACACACCGCTGCTGCTTTGCGACAGCTGCAATATTTCCTATGGACTTATTGCGCTTGAGATAATCAAGCGTTCTGACGGCTACGGTTGGTACAGAATGAGAATGTCTGCGCCAACATACGGCATAAGCTATCTGTATTCCTACTGCAATTTCATCAAGACAGAGGGGCTGTCGCTGCCGCTTTATATCCTGCCGTACTACCCGTATTCAAGCAGTAATCAGCACTTTTTCGGCTTTGCGCTTGGTATCTGCAAACTGTGCCTTACCACTATAAATAACCTGTCCGAACCTGTACGCAAACTGGACGGGCAGGTCATGAAAATAACTTACGACATTGTTGACGAGGAGGGTTAATTATGAGAGAATTCTGGAACACAATTCAGCTTGTTTTTACGGCTGTCGGCGGGTGGCTCGGGTGGTTTCTCGGCGGGAGTGACGGGCTGCTGTATGCGCTTATTGCGTTTGTGGTAATCGACTACATAACCGGAGTGATGTGCGCTATTTCGGACAAGAAGCTGTCAAGCGCAGTTGGTTTCAAGGGAATATGCAGAAAGGTGCTTATCTTTGCTCTGGTCGGCGGCGGGCATATCCTTGACACTCGGGTTATTGGTGCAGGCTCTGTACTGCGCACTGCTGTGATATTCTTCTATCTGTCGAACGAGGGTATTTCATTGCTTGAGAACGCCACTCACCTGGGGTTGCCTGTTCCGAAGAAACTGAAAGATGTACTGGAGCAGCTGCATAAGCGTTCGGAAAAGGAGGACGATGATGAGGATTAAAGGTGTTGATTTAAGCTACTGTCAGGAGGGCATTAGCTTTCCTGCGCTGAAACAGGCGGGCGTGAAGTTCGCAATTATCCGTGCGGGGTTTTCCACCAAGAAAGATGTTACTATGGATAAGTTCGTGGCGGACTGCAAGAAACACAGCATTGACTACGGATTTTACTGGTACAGCTATGCAATGAGCGTTGAGCAGGCACTGACAGAGGCTGAAAAGTGCATTGAGGTAATCAAGAACTTATCTCCGACATATCCCGTATTCTTCGACATGGAAGAGAAAAAGCAGATTAGCGGTTTGAACACGGACACACGCACAAAGATGGCTATTGCTTTCTGTGAAAAGATAAGTCAGGCGGGATTCAAGCCTGGAATTTACGCAAATCCGTCTTTTATGGAGAACTATTACGACAAGAGCAAGATTGTCGGCAGGTACGACATCTGGCTTGCTCACTGGACTAACAGCCCCGACTGTCCGTCAAAGTACAACTATTGTCAGACAATGTGGCAGTGGGGGCTAGACAGAATAGGCGGATACGATGTTGACGGTGATATCTGCTTTACCGATTACGGCAAGAAAAAGCCTGTCGAGAAAACCATAGATCAGCTTGCTGACGAGGTTCTTGCCGGCAAGTGGGATAACGGTGCTGAGCGTGAAAGGCTGCTCACCGCCGCCGGATACGACTACAATGCGGTTCAGAAAAGAGTGAACGAAATACTCAACAAGAAAACCGTTGACGAGATTGCAAACGAGGTTATTCGTGGCGAATGGGGCAACGGCGCTGAACGCAAGGAGAAACTCACTGCGGCAGGATATGACTATTTTGCTGTGCAGAAGCGTGTAAACGAAATGCTCTGATAAAACTTAATTCTATACAGCAGCAATGCCCACCTTGGATAGATTTCCTTGGTGGGCATTATTTTTTGCGGACCGGAAAGCTGAGTTTCTTCCAGTTGATACTGAGGTAATCTCAGACTGGAGGAAAATTTTATGACAAATCAGCAAAGGAATCAGATACGAACAATGCGTCTGCAAGGAGCAGGATATATTAAAATAGGAAAAATCCTTGGTATTTCAGATAATACAGTGCGCTCGTTCTGTCGGCGTAATGGTCTTGACGGCAAGGCTAAGAACACCATTGCCTGCAAACAGTGCGGAAAAATGATAAAGGTTGTTCCTAAACAGAAACCGAAAAAGTTCTGCTCGGATTCTTGCCGTAATGCGTGGTGTAAGGAACACCCGGAGTGTATCACCAAAAAGGCAGTGTATGAGTTTACCTGCGCTTGCTGTGGGCGGTATTTCACCGCTTATGGGAATAGTCACAGAAAATATTGCTCTCATGGCTGCTACATAGCCGGACGCTTTGGAAAGAAGTGTGGACGTAATGAGTAACGCTTATAGAGTGCGGTTAGAAAGCTATCTCGCTTCAATGCTCCAGGCAAAACAGATGATGTCGATGGGGATTTTAACCTCTGATGATTATACCGCTATTGATACAATTATGACCGAAAAATACGGTATATCTTCGTGTAGTTTATATTGCGGAATCGACTTGATATATGATGGTTTTAGAGGTAATATGTCACACTGCAAGGAGGTGACGTAATGTCAAAAAAAATAACCATCGTATCAAAACCACCAAAATTGGAGCGGAAAAAGAGAGTTGCCGCTTATGCCCGTGTTTCCAGTGGGAAAGACGCTATGCTTCACTCGCTGTCAGCGCAGGTCAGCTATTACAGCGACCTTATCCAAAGCCACGGCGAATGGCTTTATGCAGGAGTATATGCAGATGAAGCCAAGACAGGCACCAAGGATTCAAGAGCAGGTTTTCAGAATTTGGTAGCAGAATGCCGTGCCAGTAAAATCGATATGGTGATTACAAAATCCATCTCCCGTTTTGCACGAAACACAGTCACGTTGTTACAGACTGTCCGTGAATTCAAAGCCCTGGGGGTGGATATTTATTTTGAAGAGCAGAACATTCATACAATGAGCGGTGACGGAGAATTGATGATGACGATTCTTGCGTCTTATGCGCAGGAAGAAAGCCGTTCGGCAAGCGAAAATCAGAAATGGCGCGTCAAACGTAATTTTGAAGCCGGTATTCCTTGGGACAGAACTTTACTGGGGTATCGAATGGAAAATGATCATTATATTATTGTTCCAAAGGAAGCTGAAATTGTCCGCCGTATATATAATGAATACCTTTCCGGCAGCGGCTATAATTCAATTGCTAAAATGCTGAATGATGAGGGGATTCTGTCACGGTTCGGCGGAAAATGGAATCAGTCTGCCGTTTCAAGGGTTCTTAGTAACTACACATATACGGGCAATCTGCTCTTGCAGAAAACCTTCAGTGAAAACCACATTACAAAAAGAAAGATGTTCAATACCGGTGAACTTCCAAAATACCACGCAGAGGACGCACATGAAGCCATTATAGACATGGAAACTTTTCAGGCGGTTCAGAAAGAAAAAGAACGCCGAGCATCTCAATTCATCAAAAAGCCTAGTACAAAGAAAATATATCCGTTTACCGGTCTTTTGGTGTGTGACAACTGCGGAAAGAACTATCGTCGCAAGGTCACAAAAACAGGCGCAGCCTGGGTGTGCGGAACATTCAATTCACTTGGTAAAGCGGTCTGTGCGTCTAAACAGATACCGGAGTTTACCCTACAGCAAGTCACTGCTGATGTCCTGGGTCAGAATGATTTTACGCACGAGTGGCTTTGCGACCGAATTCAGCATATTCGTGTCTGCAATGATAATGCTCTAATTTTCTGTTTCAATGACGGTTCTGAAATTACACGAATTTGGAAAGACCGTTCACGCAGTCAAAGTTGGACGGACGAGATGAAAGAAGCCGCCCGTCAGAAAACATTAGAGAGGAGCAAGCATAATGCCTAAAGTTACGATTATACCGGCGACTGTAAATCCCTTGACGCACCTGCCAAAGGCAGCCGTGCAGAAAAGGAGGGTTGCCGGATATGCCCGAGTTTCAACTGACAGTGATGAGCAGTTCACAAGCTATGAAGCGCAGGTGGACTACTACACCCGATACATTCAGTCAAAGCCAGAGTGGGAATTTGTAAAGGTCTATACCGATGAAGGAATTTCCGGCACAAATACCAAGCGCCGCGAAGGTTTCAAGGAGATGATAGCGGACGCATTGGCAGGTAAAATTGACCTTATTGTTACAAAGTCGGTCAGCAGATTTGCACGAAACACGGTTGACAGCCTTGTAACTATCCGAAAGCTGAAAGAAAAAGGCGTTGAGTGTTATTTTGAAAAGGAGGGTATTTACACCTTCGACAGCAAGGGTGAACTGCTCATAACCATTATGTCCTCACTGGCGCAGGAAGAAAGCCGCAGTATTTCCGAAAACATTACTTGGGGTCAGCGCAAGAGTTTCGCTGACGGCAAGATTCATCTAGCATATAAGCATTTCCTCGGTTATAAAAAGGGTGAGGACGGACGCCCTGCCATTATTGAGGAAGAAGCCGCCGTTGTCAGATTGATTTACAGATTATTTCTTGACGGCAAAACCCAGGCAGGAATTTGCAGGTATCTTGAGGATTTGAGTATTCCGTCACCAAGCGGTAAGGAAAAGTGGAGCAAGACCACAGTTACCAGTATTCTGACAAACGAAAAATACAAGGGTGATGCGCTTCTTCAAAAGTCTTTTACGGTAGATTTTCTGCAAAAGAAAACAAAGCCAAATGCAGGCGAAGTTCCGCAGTATTATGTTGAGGGCAGCCACCCCGCCATTGTTGAACCTTATGAATGGGATCACGTCCAAGCAGAGTTTGCCAGACGAAAAGCCCTCGGCAATGCTTACAGCGGGAAGAGCATTTTCTCGGCAAAGCTAGTCTGTGAGGACTGCGGAGGGTTCTTCGGCTCAAAGGTCTGGCATTCCACCGACCGCTACCGTCGCACCGTTTGGCAGTGCAATAATAAATTCAAAGGCGGTGAACGTTGTCTGACGCCAACTGTGGATACGGAAACCGTACAGCAGCTCTTCATAAAAGCCTATAACCAGATGATGGGAAATAGAAAACAAATCATCGAGGACTGCGAACTGATGCGTAAAAAGCTGACTGATTTCAAGTCACTGGACACCGATATTGAGCATCAGTTTGAGGAAACGCAGATTGTTGCCGAACTTGTCAAGGCTGCAGTTAAGGATAATGCAGTCACCGCACAATCGCAGGAAGCGTACTTGAAAAAGTATGAAGCACTTACTAAACGGTACGAAACAGCTGCAGCGGAACTGGAACGCCTGCAAAACCTCCGTACTCTCCGCAGTCAAAAAGATAAGGCGATGGCACTTTACATACGAACCCTGAAAAAACAACCGACCGTATTGAGCGAGTGGAACGACACCTTATGGACTGTGATGGTAGAGAAAGCAATCGTCCACAGGAACAGCGAGATAACCTTTGCATTCTACAATGGTACTAAGGTTAAAGTGAGGCAATAAAACGATCGCTCTACTAAAAATCAATGCCATCTCAATAAAATCAAACAGTAAACACCGCCGCATAGAGAAGCTACTCTCTGTGCGGCGGTGTTCCTTCATATTTTCTTATCGTACACGATATGCTGCTTCACCGGAAGCCTCAATTACGCTCAGACCAATTTTTTCTTTCTTATGATACTGATTGCAACGCTCACGACATTCCAGAGCAGTGATGTGCCTGCAACGGATACTGCCGCAGTGGCAAGCGGCTTGGAAACATTAACGCTGTCGCTGATCGCGGAAATATTGCCCGCGTCCAGCGTTGTGTTGTCGGTCAGCGTCAGTATCAGGTTGCCGTCATCGTCAATACGGCAACCCTTGATTCCGATGCCGTCTTTACCGTCAGCACCGTCCTTACCGTCTTTTCCGTCCGTACCGTTCTTGCCGTCAGTGCCGACGATTTTACCGAGATTGGTAACAACGCCATCGGTAAACGTGATAATCAGATTGCCGTCGGCATCAATTTCAGCCGATTGTATTCCGTTGCCGTTTGAACCGTCTTGACCGTCCTTTCCTGCGTCACCTTTTTCTCCGGTGACTTTGCCGAGGTTGTGTACAGTACCGTCTGACAGTGTAATGATAAGGTTGCCGTTTTCGTCAACAACAGCATTCTCAATGCCGACTCCGTCAGCACCGTTTCTACCGTTTTCACCGTTGCTTGCGTTTACCTTGCCTGCATTATGCACAGTGTCGTCAGTCAGAGTGATTATGAGGTTTCCGTCATCATCTATCGCTACCGACTTAACGCCTATGCCTGTATCTCCCTTGTCGCCTTTGTCACCCTTATCGCCTTGATTGCCCTGTTCACCTTTATCTCCTGTTACCTTGCCTGCATTATGCACGGTGTCATCGGTCAGTGTGATAATAAGATTTCCGTCCTCGTCGATAGTTACCGACTTAACGCCTACACCTGTAGCGCCAGTATCACCCTTGTCGCCTTGGTCGCCTGTATCACCCTTTACATCTGTCACAATAACAGTAAGGAGTATATCGCTGTCTACAGTAAATGTTATTTCGTTTTTGTTTGTTTCGGAAAGCAGCTCGCCGCCGATGTACCAGCCCTTGAGAATAAAGGTCGGGTCAAGTGTCACGGTTGCTATAAGCCGTGTTCCCTCACGAAGCTTGTCACCGCTTGAAATCTTTCCTTTATCGTTTTTAACCGAAAGGATACAGCCATCAATAGTTGTGGGGAATGTGACCGTATATTCCGGTATCTCCTCGATTTTCACCGAGATATTGGTATCCGCCTTGATTGCGCCGGTTTTATAGGTATAGCTGCCGTCGCCGTTGTCGATCCACGAAGCCGCGTCCGCAAGGCGGTAGTTTTCATTCGGCTTGACCGTTACGATGATTTCATCGCCGTAACGGACGGTTTTGCCGCTTACGAAATCTTTGTCACCGTTTTTGATTGTCATATCTGCGTGCTTCGGGTTATCCACCGTAACCGTGTATTGTTCGATTTCGGTGAAATACACCTGAATGTCGGTTTCGGCGTCCACAACAAGCTCATAATCATACTGGCTGTACAGCTTGTCGTCGATCGTTACGGTGTCAACCTTGCCGCCACGGGTAATGACGAGCTTCTGCACACGGTAATTTTCCGCTGCCTGTGCAGTAAGAGTAATTTTCGTGCCGACGGGAATGCCTGCGCCTGACTGATAGCCCTGCTTGGTCACCACGGCACCGGTCTGTTCACCGCTTGCGGCAGAATAGGTCAGCTTTAAACGAACAGGAACATCAAATTCTGCACCGATCTCAGTGTCCTTTGTAATAGTCATAGTGAAGCTTTCGCCGCTTTGTCCCTCGGCGTCATCCGTCCATGCGCGGAACTTGCAGCCCGCGTCCGTCATGACGGTGAAGGTCAGCTTGGAATTTACAGGAACATACACGCTGTTATTCTCATTCAGAGTAACGCTGTCGCCGTTTGCATCGGTGATTTCCACCGTACCGCCCTCTGCCGGGAGATTGATCTTTACAAGCCTGCCGATTTCAGAAAGACTTACGAATTCTGCCTCGACTGTGTATTTTTCGGAAGCAAGCCCCAATGTATAGCTGTTAGAGCCTGCCGCGTCTATAGTTTCGGTGGTGCCACTTGCGTCGGTAATTTTCCATGATTTCAGTCCGTAGCCCTTGCCGGGTACGGCGGTAAAGGTCACATTATCGGTAACCGTGCCGCCGGGGGCATTCAGAGGAACATCGCCCACCGCCGCGCTGACCGTACCAATCACCGTGCCGTCTGCCGTGTAGGTATCGGTAAATGTGATCTGAGCGGAATTTATTGCTCGCTTGGTGGAAACACGCATATTGGCTTCACCGTTCAGGGTAAAGGCACATTCAATAGTTCCGTCTGCTTCCGGCGTGAATATCATTGATTCTCCGCCGTTGTCGAGGGTCAGGGACACAAGCTCATACTGTCCGCTTTTCGGAGTAACCTTTACCTTGATGATCTCGCTCTCGCTTATCTCATCTCCCGACTTGATCTCAACATTACCGAGATGGCGCACCTTGATGTCGGCGGCATTTTTGTTATCCACCGAGTAGTTTACCTTATAATCTCTCTTTGCCGTGGTGACCTCGGCAATATTCGACCATGCGCTCTCCTTTTCTTTGCCGTCCATCTTGCAAACGGAGGTAACAACAAAGCTAAAGTCGGTGTTGGTTTTTATGTTTTCAATGTCATAGGAGGTCGTGTCGGCGGAGAGCAGATCGGAAATTTTCGTATACTCGCCGTTTTCCACGCTGTACACATAGTAGCCCTCCACCTCCGGCCAGCCCGGAGTCTTGTCGGGCTGAGACCAGGTAAGGCGAACCGCATCATCTGCGAACAGTTCAGCCTCCAGATCATCTACCGCAGGAGCGGGTGTGCTGACATTTGACAGGCTGTAGCCGATAAAGACAGTCTTGTTGCCTTCCTCACCATAGAGGTGACGGAACCACTGTCCCAGCGTCCAGTCAAAGGTATACTGTGTGTAAATACTTGCGGGGATTCCTTCCTCGGCAAGTGCCGGACCGTCAATATCGTTTACCGCACCGATGCATCCCTGCGAGGAGGTTTTGGTGGTCGAAACGCCCGAACCGTTGCTATAGCTCAGACTGGTTTCAAAGCCTATATCGTGCGAGAACAGTATGCCATCTCCGAACACGCCGAAGCTGATGGAGAAGTTGAAGTAAAATCCGTGAGAAATCTCCTCAGAAACCGATTTGATATTGCTCTTTGAATAGGAAACCTCATTCAGACCTCCCGCATAGCCCAGACGGATAGTGTTCTGGCTGAGCTGCTGAGCGCCGAGTGCACTGTATGCGCCCCAGCCCAGCTGATTGTACATATAAGGGTTGCCCTCGTTGCCGTCCAGCCAGTTTTCCGCTTCGTTGATTTTTTCAAGACGGTAGTAGCAGGCTTCATCTTTGGAGGTCTTATCCGACTCCTTGGTGATGGCGCGATTGCCCTTTTTCTCCATATAGGAGTTGTATTCTTCAGCAAAGCTGTTGTAGTCGTCAATGCTCATCTGCTGATACACCGGCTGCTGTGGGATAGACAGGCTTATTGCCGTCTCGTCCGACCACGCGCCGTTTTTGTCCAGCACCTCATAGCAGTAGACAAATACCGGCGTTCTTGCAACCAGTGCCGTGTTATATGCCTGTGCCTTGACGGTCATGGCGTATTCGGTTTCAAGTGCTTCGGAAAAGCTCTTGCTCCATTCAAGAGAATAGCCGGCAGAGATCTCTAACTCAAAAGGCGCAAACAGTCCGCCGTAGCTGTAGGACATACCCACGCTGTAGGAAACATTTTTTGAAGAGGACTGCTCCAACTCGTAGCTTTCGGTTATGGTATAGTCGGTCTCGTTATTTGCCGAATCGCCCAGTGCCGCAAAGTAGGGCGCCGCCTGCATAACTGCCTTGACCTCGGGGTCGCTGTAGGCGTAGCTCACGCCCTTATATCGTGCGATAACGCCGTCCTGGTCACGGTCGCAGGCAGTCAGCAGTACCTGTGCACCGCCGCCCTTATAACCGCCGTCTGCTTTGTTCGGACCCCAATCGGAGAGTGTTGTTTTAAAGCCGGTAGCCGCGCCGTAATCGGCGGCAGTATCGTTATAAGTGGCGGAAATCAAACCTTTTTTGAAAGAATAAGTATCGTCTCCGTCCCGGCAGGAAGTCACAAATACGATTTGCTCTCTGCCGGCATTGTTGCCGTCAAAATTACCTACAGCAACCGAGCGGATGAATTCTTCGTGCCCGCCGAGCGCACCGTCAAATTGAAAGCCGCTCATTTTATAGCCCTGGGAGGCAACCGTGTTTAATTCGCCGGTAGCGGTGTTGTATGTATACAGCGTGCCGTTGATAAAGATAAAATCTGCGGCACTGGCTCCGTTATAAGCAACCGCCTCCACCGCTAAAGGAGAAACAATGTCTTCACCATCGGTGCTTTTATATGTCCACTCGTTTGTTGACATGGTTTTGTAATCAGATTGAATAAAGCCATTGTTTTTGTTGTTCAGAAGCGTTGTATAGGCAAGATAGCTTTCATCTGTTTCACCGTAACCTTCGATTTCAGCCTTAATACCTGCAACAACAAGGTCGTCGTAACCGTCATTGTTGATGTCACCTGCCGTTATATTGCAGGCGTTCATACTACTTGACGACTGTACTTCTCCATCGGAGAGCTTGCCCTCGGGGCAGACATAGAAAGATTCATCTGCTTTCTGATCGATAAAAGAGCCTTCCTTCGGCATAGTGCCGCCGTATTTAATTTTTACCTGCGGGCGGTATACATTTTTGTTGTCGCTCGTTATGCAGTTTACATGGAAATACGAAAGCACGGCAAGGTCATCTATATTGTCGCCGTTGAAATCACCGACCACCATTTTTACGCTCAGCTTGTGCATGGCGTTATACAATGTATCTTGTTTTGAGCCGCCGATGCTGTCGTTTCTTGCACCTTTTACCCATTTTCCGCTTTGGTATGTCTCAATATAGAGGTCGTGAAGCAGGTCATAGCCCAAAGATCTGCCATCACCTGTGGTTGTATTATTGTGATTACTAGTCAACTTATTGCCGTCAGCATCGTAACGCAATTCCCAGAGGAGACTACCGACATTATTTATATCTTGGTAAAGGTCGGTAGTAACCCATGTTGCCGACTTTTTTGTGCCGGGTACATAGACAATAACGGTTTCCTTGCCATCATTATCGAAGTCGCCGGCGACGACATCAAGAAGTGCGTTTGTCTCATAGCCGTTGACCTGAAAGTCTCCGTCGGAATCTGCGATCCAGTCGAGGGGAAAATTAATAATATAGGTGCCGCACTGCTTACCCGTTACGGTATTGGACAAAATGGCATAAACTTGTTTGCGTGTTCTGTGAACCCCGACATAGACAACATAGTCTTTTCTTCCAGAACCTGTAGGGTCAAATGCTACCGACTGTATAAACGAAAGCTGTTGAATACTACTGGACAAGCTCAAGTCCGGCAGAGAGCCGTCCGAGGCGGTGTTGCTATTGGATATAAAGCTTTGCAGGCTGTTCGCTGTCCCTACATCTGCTATTTTGCCTGTGGTGCGACCGGTATATGTCTCAAAGTAAATCAGCTCGTTTTGCTCCACCATCGCAAACGGGCGGTCAACATCGTAGCCGTAAGGGTTAGTCGTCTTGTCGTACCCTGCGGGGACAGTGTTTTTCATCAGCGAATTTGCCGCATCAGATGAAAAGGTCGGACTGTCAGAGCCGTCCTCGGCAAATGACGAAAACGGCAGACTTGCGGCTATCATCGCAACAGCCAGTACCGCACTTATCGCTCGTCGAAAAATGAATTTCTTGTTCATAGTTCATACTCCTTCAAAATCGGGTTTACCGCATACAGCGGCAGAATAGAAAATAAAAAATTGAGTCATATAGCTCTTATTAAATATTATATCATAATGCGGAGATTTCGGGCGTGTCGTTTACGCTGTATTGTTGTCGTTTACGTCGCAGAGAATTACACAGACAAAATATCGCTTGTCAAACGACGGATTTTAATGTAAAATAAGTATACGGACAATCGGCACAACAAATTTTACTGCAAACGGGAGGTTTCTCGTCATAATGGAGAGCAATATACAAAAATCTTTACGGTGGATATGCACAGCACTGTTTCCGATCCTTTGCATCGGAATGATATGGTTTTTGCAGAATTTCACTAAGCTTGATACATCTATACAATATATAGACTGGCAAACTGCCGTCAAAATCGGACAGGACGATTCGCTCACCGAGCTTGATTATTCCGTACCACCCGAAATAGGTGACAGATTTCGGCTTGAAACAGTCATTCCTGCAAGCGGCAAATACGGTAATCTGGTATTTGAAACGGCAGGAATGGATCTGACTGTCAGCATAGACGAAAAAGCGGTGTGGCAGTCCGAGACCCTTGTGCCTGAGGGAGCGGCAGGGCAGGCCCAGGCGATTATTCCGCTGCCACTTAATACCGAATGTAAGCTTACCGTTATCGGCACGGTGACCGACACGACAAGCATTGTTTTCCCGCCTTTTCCTCGCTTTGTTCCTGTAGATGCGGAAGAAATCGAAAGCTACGCCTACGCAAACTATTACAGCATTCCGGCGGGTGCGACCGCTTTCATATCGCTAATGATTGCAGGTCTGTTTCTTTTGGGAATTGTGCGCAAAAAAACAGATTGGAGCCTGATACCGCTTTTCCTTGCCTCTGTGGGGCTTACTATGCAATGGATCACCAAAGGAATGGGACATCATTTCCTTGATGACGGATTGGTCGATTTCCTTAATCGGCAGGAAATAGGCATTTTACTGCTTGCACTTTTGGTAGTCTATCTTGTGATGAACAGGCAACGTAAATTCTGGAAATATTTTGGAATTTCAGCTGCCGTAAGTGCTGTTACGTTGGCTGTCGCATACACGGTATCGTTTTTCACAAACAGCCGCCTTTCAAAATATATCGGCAGACTGATCTCAGATGTCACGGAACTTTATGATTATTCAGGACTTCTGTATTGGATCACCGTCTGGACAGTCGCCGTATGTGCGGTCATCTCCGCCTATGCCGTAACACGTTCGATCATTTCACAGCAGATGGAAGCCAAAACGCTCCATCTGCGCAACGAGCTTATCATGAACAGCTATCATGCGATAGAAAGCAAGGTGACCGACAGCGCCGCCATTCGCCATGAAATGAAGCATAAAATAATCGCCCTTGACGCACTGTATCAGAAGGGCGATTATAAGACGCTGGGACAGCTGATTGGAGATATAAAACAGCAAAACGATCATTTGGCACAAACGCAGTTTACCGAAAATTTCACAGTCAATACGATCTTGCAGGACGCCGCTTACCGTGCGGCACAGTCCGACATCAGATTTGATGTGCTCGTTTCTGTTCCGCCGCAGCTGACTGTTGCCGAAAGCGATTTATGCGAGCTTTTGATGAATATGCTTGATAATGCGTTAGAAGCCGCCGCGGAGGTTACCGACGGAAAACGGTCTGTCCGCTTTCAAATTGAAACAAAGAACGGCTTTCTTGCCGTCAAGTGTGAGAATTCATATTCCGGCAAGCGTAGACAAGACGCAGACGGCAACTATCTCACAACCAAAAATGATGCCGAAACCCACGGCTTCGGCTTAAAGCTGATGAACACCGTCGCCGTGCGTTACCACAGCATACTGGATATTTTCACTTCGGAGGATCGGATCTTCACCGTGCAGACAGCACTTAAGCTGCCTAAAAAATAAATATTAAGAGGTCACCGCCGAATATAAGCGGTGACCTCTTTGTTATTGATTTATATATCGCACAAATGCGCTTTGAAAGGCTTTGTAATAGGCTCTTCCCACCGGGAGCGTTTCGCCGCTTTGCAGAGAAAGCTCCGTTCTACCGATCTCACGCACCCCATTCAAATTCACAAGATAGCTGTTATGACAGCGGGCAAATTGCCCCGCAGGAAGTTGTTTTTCAAAATCCGAAAGCGAAAAATAATAGGTGCTGTTACCTGTACTTTGGTGGATTACTATGCTGTGATTATAGCTCTCGACATATCGTATGTCCGAAAAAGATAAATGCACCAGTTTATTTCCGATGTGAACCACAACGGTTTTCGGTATGTAATTCAGCTTCAGATCAGTGTAGATCGCACTTGCCAGTGCTTCCCGCCGTACAGGCTTTAAGAGAAAATGAATAGGTTGAACGCCGTATCCTTCGCTAAGATAATCCTCACACGCTGTCACAAAAATGATCGACACCCGATTACCTTTTTCTCTTAAAGAACGGGCAAGTTCCATACCCGTCATGCCGTCCATCTGAATATCCAATATCAGCAGGTCAAAGGGGCAGTTTTCGCTGTTAAGCCGTTTTTCAAGCTCTTGAGCCGAACAAAAAGGCTCAAGCTCATATTCAACACTGTCATCAGTTAAAATATCACTACAAAGAGAACATAAATTTTCTCGTATTATATCATCGTCATCGCAAATTGCAATACGGTATGCGTCCATCTTCTCACCTGCAAATTCGGAATTATTATATGTTATTATACCACAAATCAAATCGGCGCCAGCCGACACGGCGGAACGCCGTGCTTTTGTCAACAGACAAAAGGATTTGACGGAAAAATATTCTCAGACTTGCGGTGCTCCGCAAGCCGTGCAAAGCACGGCAAAATCCGCTTTCAGCGGATTTTATGTCTGGGGTTATTATATCATATTTTCGAGCAGATTGCAACCGGGACGGTATAGTGGTTTGCTTATTACAGGTCAAAGGTCGGCTTTCTGCGGCTTATTGTTAATTTTAGGAATAATTAAAAAGTGCACACCCCCTTGCCGAAAATGCACACCCTCACGACCTTTCGTTAAATAGTATAAAGGTAAAAAATAGAAAAGGCTCTGTCGTGACCGTTTTTCAGTCATCGCAGAGCCTGCTTTTGTTAAATTGTGTTGATAAATCCCACTAAACAAGGACTTTCGGATAAAGAAAATGGACACCGATCAAGATACGCATTGTATCAAAATCGGTGTCCTGTTATGGTGCAGGTGACGGGACTTGAACCCACACGACTCATGCGTCACTAGCACCTGAAGCTAGCGCTCTCTGTCTGCGGAACAAGTTCCGCTTCCACGAAATCGAAGATTTCGTGCTGTGGAACAAGTTCCGCTACCACCAAATCAAAGATTTGGTGCAATTCCGCCACTGCTGTTTTAAAATGTATCAGCAATAAAAAAACAAGCCGTATTTCTACGACTTGTCTTGGTGCAGGTGACGGGACTTGAACCCACACGACCTTGCGATCACTAGCACCTGAAGCTAGCGCGTCTGCCAATTCCGCCACACCTGCGTATTTAATATGTTGACAACTTTAGATTGGGCGCTGTCTGCCTGCGGAACAAGTTCCGCTACCACCAAATCAAAGATTTGGCGCAATTCCGCCACACCTGCATATTTAATGCGTTGCCAAATAGTCAACGTTGATATTATATCATAGCGGAGCTTCAAAGTCAAGTGTTTTTTAAAAATTTCTTCACCTTCTGCATTATCGGAAAACTCTGATTCTATTATCACTGTCTTTAATGCTAATGATTTTCAAATCTTCTATGAATAAAAATAAAGGACACTCGAAAATCGAATGTCCTTTACACTGGTGCGGGAAATGGGACTTGAACCCACACGCCAATACTGACACAAGCACCTCAAGCTTGCCTGTCTGCCGATTCCAGCATCCCCGCAAATCAGCTTGTTTATTATATCAGATAATTTTACATTTGTCAAGCACAAAAATTTACATTTTCGTTTTTTATTTTACGCTGTCGCTTTTACGGCGTTTTATTTACCTGCTGTAACTGTTGCAATCAATGTTACACTACCGAAACATCTATCTTCAGCTCGCCGTTTTCGTCCTCGTACCAGGTTTCCCACGCAAAATACTTATCCCAGCAATCGCACTCGCTGAAATCCATATATTCCGCATTGAACTCCTCCGCTTCTTCCGCAGGCACAAGCCAGCCGCTGCAATCGCTCGCAATCAGCCCGTTCTTCACCTGCTCGTGGCCCTCTTTGCAATCAAGGAAAAACACGCTTCCCTTTTTTGCGGCAGCCTGCTGAATCATTTCAATGAATTTAGTAAATCCGAGCGGCTCTCTCGTTCTCAATCCTGTTATCATAAATACACCTTGCCTTTATCTCTTGCTTTTATCTCTTGATAGTAAAATCAATTATAACACCATACCGCCGCAAAGTCAAACCTACCCTCGCCTTATTATTCGCTTGATGCCGAATATATTTGTTTTTAAAAGCGGCGATTATAATAGTCCCGACAGATAAAAGCCGTCCACTTACCAAAAACGGCTCGTGAACGGCTTTTTGCTGTAAGCCCGTTACATCTGGAGCGATTCTATTACCGCCCCTACAGCTTTTATCGCTTTGCCTGTTGCCTTCTTGACGTTCTGCGTCTTGTTCGAGGTCATAGCCTTTGTTGCGGCAAAAGCAATGCCGCCTGCCACCATTGCGGTAGCGGCACATATCATATTATTGGAAGTTTTCTTGCTCATTTTTCCGTTTCCTTTCATAACCGCCTTTTTCGGCTCGATAATATAATGTGCCGCCGTTAAAAAATTATAGCTTGATAAATCTGACATCAGAATTTGCCTTATTATCCTCTTTGTGTATCAGAAATAAAGTGAGCTATATAAAATTTACATCTCGACAATATGATAATTTTGTGCTAAAATAAATGTATGTGTAAAAAAGAAAGGTCGTTTTTTAATGTCACAGCATAAAATAATAGCGGCTATCCATGACCTCTCCGGCTATGGAAGATGTTCGCTTTCCGTTATATTACCCGTTATCTCTGCTATGGGGATACAGGTCTGTCCGGTTCCGACCGCCGTTATGTCAACTCACACCGGCGGCTTTACCGATATCGCTATGGAGGATCTCACAGATCATATTTCAGCCTGCTATAATCACTACGAAAAACTGCATCTGAAGTTTGATGCAATCTACAGCGGTTTTCTCTCATCTCCGAAACAGGTCGATTGCTGCCTTGAATTCCTTCACGGAAACCCCGACTCACTTAAAGTAGTGGATCCGGTAATGGGCGACAACGGAAAGCCCTACAGCACTTATACTCCCGAACTTATCCGCAGGATGAAGGAGCTTGTTGATGCCGCAGATGTTATAACACCTAACCTCACCGAAACGTGTATGCTTCTCGGAGAGGAATGCCCTCCCGTAATGTCGGTGGCACAGGCACGCTCGTGGCTTGCCCGCCTCAGCGACAAGCCCGGAATAGTAGTAATAAAGGGAGTACCTTTGATAGACGATGACGGTCAGAAGCTCTCTAACGTAGGCTTCGACAAGGAAAGCGGCAGCTTTTGGCGTATCGACTGGGATCATATTCCCGTACATTACCCCGGCACAGGCGACATCTTCACTTCAGTGCTTACCGCATCATTGCTGAAGGGCGAAAGCCTGCCTATTGCCCTTAACCGTGCAACCACGTTCACGGAAATTGCCGTTAAAACCACCTACAGCTACGGTACCGAGCCACGACTTGGCGTGCTGTTTGAAGATTGTCTTAGCTGGCTTATGACTAACACGGTACTGTGCGACTACCGCAAGCTATGATAATATCCGATATTGCTTTTTACCGCTTTGCCGCATTGCAAAGCGGTTTTGCAATTTCCGTTCAAAAAAATCAAAAAATTGTCGAAAAAGGGTTGACAAACGTTTGACTTTGTGATACAATATTATCTGTTGTCACGGCACAGCAAAAGCCGATGAAGCCGAGAGTAAAAAAATTAAAAAAATTTTTAAAAACTCTTGACAAGCGGTTTTCGATATGATATAATATAACACGTCGGTTGACAAGAAACAAATTAACAAGCTGGTGTAGCTCAGTTGGTAGAGCAGCTGATTTGTAATCAGCAGGTCGGGGGTTCGAGTCCGTCCACCAGCTCCAATTTTTTCTTTAACTTAATATGGGAGTGTTCCCGAGTGGCCAAAGGGGGCAGACTGTAAATCTGTTGCGTTTCGCTTCGGTGGTCCGAATCCACCCGCTCCCACCAAACCCGTAAGTTTTTCTTACGGGTTTATTTTTTTATAGTTTTATATAGTTTGCCCCTTGCCTGTCAAGACAGACAAGGGGGTATTGTCAAAAATCAGTTTTCAAGATATTTCAGGAAGTCGTCAAAAATCGCTCTGTAGCCCTGCTCGTTTATATGTAAGCCCTCTATTGTGTACTCAGCTTTCAGCCTGCCCTGCTCATCCTTAAGGCCGTCGTTTATATCTATATAGTGCTGACCGTGCTTTTCCGCAATCAGTTTTACAAGTGCGTTTGCCGCCGTTATCTTTTCGTTTGTGCGGATTTTCAGGCACTCCTTCATATTTTCTGCGGCGGCTTCATAGTTCACCGGATAATATGCCATAAGGTAAATTTCTGTTTTCGGCAATCGCTGTTCTATCGAGCTTATAATGCTATCATAGTGCTCCATTATACGATCCATAGGTATTCTTGAATCGCTGAGATCGTTTGTGCCTATATTTATAAACACCCTTCTCGGCTCAAGCTCGAACACGCAGGTATCAAGCACCTGCATAAGCTCGTCTGTTATATACCCGCCTATCGCACGATTATACACGATAATGTCCGAGCCACGCTCAGCGAGAAATTTATTCACAGGAAACATCTCCATAAGAGAAGATCCCGTCAGCACGATCTGACCCTTTACAGCATTCTTATTTTCTTCTTTAAAGCGTTCCAGCTTCATTTCCTTATCGGTCATCGAATATTCCTCCCGGATGTTGATATTATAATCATACCACCGACATTCATAGTTGTCAATTGTTCATTATTTTTCTTTTAGTCGTGCCGGACATATACCGTACAATATGAACATTTAAATTTATATCCGGTCCTCTGCCTTTCCTTTGAATCTGCTTGTGAATACAACAAGCCTTGCGCCAATCGGCAGATATTGCGGAAAATGTCAAAATATACGGTTTATTTTATCCGAAACCTCATAAAAGTGCAAATTTCTCCTTGACAAACCTTTTCCTTTGTGCTACAATAATTATCCAAACAAACGGGGCCGTAAAGGTTTCGACGGGGATTGTGAACCCGGCTAAGCACGCAGAGATCGCCTTATCTCTTTAAACGGGGCATTTTTAAAATTAAACGCAGACAATAGATCTGAATTAGTAGCTGCCTAAGTGCGCTACTGTCCTTGTAGAGAGCGCTGTGGCTCTATAAAGGGCGTCGACTAACAGCCAATGTTTTCGGTGAGAGTCCTGTAACCGTCAACACATCAAAGGACTACCGGACTTCTATCCTGTGAGCCGGAGAGGAGAAAGGGAATTTCAAAAGACTTCACTAAGCGTGTAGAAAGGTTGGCGGATCGGTTTTCGGACAGGAGTTCGATTCTCCTCGGCTCCACCAAACAGGTATTGGACGAACACCTATTTCTTCAGCGGCGGTTTCGCCGTGAAATGTTCGCTCTGATCCACAACAGAAAATCGCCGTCTTGGGAGTGATCCTGAGACGGCGATTTTTTGCTGTCCACACATTCGATTTCTGCTATTCCTACTGCTACAATGATTGCAGAAAGGAACAGGAGGTTATACGAATGGAAAGATTTGTCACGGATGAACACACTGGGCTGAAGTATGAGCTGGTTGGCGACTATTATCTGATTGCCGGAGAAGATGAGCCGGAAGAACGCGAGCCGGTCGGTATATGGGGACAGCGGCATCTCCGCTATCTCAAGAGGTACCACCGTGGACGATATGCCAATTTGCTGACCAGCGGTGAATTGAATGCCTATCTTGTGGATATTGACCGACAGGCAGAAGAACTTTTTCTTCGGCTGGTAAAGCAAATGGCAGATGCAGAGGGCATTACGGAAGCGCTGAAAGCCAACAACCAAATGGAATGGGTCGGGCGGATGAATAACATCCGCAGCAGAGCAAAGGAAGTCATAAATAATGAATTGATTTTTTCATAAAAGATTAATGGTGCTGTAAACATCAAAAGGGTTTACAGCACCGTTTTTGCGTATGCATTTTCTGTTTAACAGATTATTCAACCTTCATCATTCTGTAACCAACGCCGATATGCGTTTGGATATATTGGGGAGAATCTGCGTCCTTCTCAAGCTTTTTGCGGAGCGTTGCCATAAAAACACGCAAGGAAGCAATATCGTTATCCCAACTGCTGCCCCAAATGTTCTGGGTAATAAAGGTATGGGTTAAAACCTTGCCGATATTTCTTGAAAGCAGACACAAAAGCTTATATTCAATAGGTGTAAGGTGCAGTTCATCGTCGCCGAGATAGGCGCATCCTGCGGCATAATCTATACGAAGCTGACCGTTTGTGAAAACAGACGCTTCGGCGGCGGTCTCATTCTGTATCATATTAAGCCGCCTTTGCGTTACCCTGAGCCTTGCCAATAATTCTTCCACAGAAAACGGTTTGGTCAGATAATCGTCTGCCCCCGCATCGAGTGCGTCAATTTTATCGGTATCTTCACTTCGTGCGCTGATAACGATAATCGGCATATTCGACCAAGTGCGGATTTTTTTGATTACTTCAACACCGTCAATATCGGGAAGTCCTAAATCTAAGAGGACAATATCAGGATTGTGCGATGACGCTTCCAAAATGGCGGTGGCGCCGTTAGGTGCGGTTAAGTATCTGTAATCGTGTGCTTTAAGGGTTGTTGTAATAAGATTTTTGACCGAATTATCATCTTCAACAACCAATATCAATGGTTTATTCATGAATTTCTACCTCCCCGGCAGGTAATGTAATGGTGAACACCGTGCCGTGCGGTGTGTTGTCCGAAACGGTTATTTTTCCGGCGTGTGCATTTACAATGGAACGGCACAGCGACAAGCCCAGCCCCAAGCTACGGCGGCTGTCGGCTATTTTATTTGCACCGCTGTAAAACATATCGAACACCCGCTCTTTCATTTCATCCGGTATCCCGTCGCCGTCATCGGCAATGGATATAACGGCTTTATCTCCTTGCTTCCAGGTTTTAATCAGAATATTGGAGCCTTTCGGCGTGTATTTAATGGCGTTGTCCACAATATTTATAACAACCTGCACCATCAGCTTTGCGTCCATTTTGGCAAGAAGATAGTCTTCTTTATGCCGGACGGTAATATGATGTTCTACGCTTTTTCTGTTCACATGATGAAGTGCTTCTGTAATGACATCGTCCACTAAATCCTCTGTAATATGAAGATTCAACCGTCCCTCTTCAATTCTTGTTACCGAAAGTAGATTTTCCACAAGATTGATAAGCCACATAGAGTCATCGTAAATATCTGTATAAAGCTGATTCTTTGTCGCTTCGTCAAAGGAATTACCGTTTGATATAAGATTGCTTGCGTTTCCCGAAATGGAAGTAAGCGGTGTTCGCAGATCGTGCGAAATAGCCCGCAGAAGATTTGCACGGAGCTGTTCATTCTTTGCAAGAATTGCCGCTTCTTCTTTTTCTCTTGCATTCTTTTCGTTTTCCAGCGACAAAGCACACTCACCGAGTATAGACAAAAGAATACTCTTTTCAAACGCATCAAGCGGCTCATTGCCTATATAAATACCTACAACGCCGTAAACTCGGCTGTTTACCCTTACGGCAAGGTATAGGCACTTTGCGTTTGAAAGTGTTTCGGTAGTAGCACCTGCGTGTTTGTTATTTTTTAGCACCCATTCCGCAACCGCCTCTTCTTTTGTACCCGTTATTTCTTTGTCTGTTTTATCTCCCGAAACTGTAAAAATATGAGGTTCTCCGAGCGTTTCGCCCTCAGTCAGATAAAACACTATATCCTTTCCGAGCAGTTTTATAAGCTGATTTGCCGTTGCGGAAACGATTTCGTTTTTGTCTTTTGCCTGTTGCAAAAGCTGATTTGTATCAAACAGCACCTTTGTTCTGTAAGCCGCCTTTGCAGACTGTTTCGCATGCTCTTTCAACTTCACGGCAAGCGAGCTTGTGAGCAGTGCCGCCAAAAACATAATTAAAAAGGTGACAGGATATCCTTGATCGTAAGCCTGAAGTGTGAACTGCGGATCGGTAAAGAAAAAGTTGAAAACCAAAACGCTGACAATAGAAGAAATCAGGCTGTAAACCCGATGTCTTGTAACGACCGAGGTCACAAGAACGCCGAGAACATATACCGTGATGATATTTGCCTCTGCAAACCCCAATTGCCTGAACAGCATTCCTATACAGCTTGCCAAAATTAAAATGGCAACGCTTTTTAAAAGATCGGAAACCGAAAACACGATTCCGTTTTTCTTCCTTGCTTTTTTGGCGCGGTATGCGGTGTTTTTACCGCCGGTATCGGGTATGATATGCACATCTAAATTCGGCGCTCTTGCAATCAGTTTTTCTGTAAGAGTAGGTTTAGAAAATATGCTTTTTCGGGTTGCGGAGCTTCTTCCTATCACAATTTTTGAGACACCCGAAAGCCTTGCAAATTCGGCAATTTGATAGGAAACATCTTCACCGTACACGGTTTCAATTTTAGCGCCTAATTGTTCTGCAAGACGCATATTGCTTCGCAGGCGTTTTACATCTTCTTCAGGCATAACCTGATAATCAGGAGTTTCCACAAACAGCGCGGTAAAAGCGCCCTTAAAGGCATTCGCCATCCGGGCGGCAGTGCGAATTATTTTTGCATTCGACGGTGACGACGAAAGGCATACAAGAATATGCTCATCCGTATGATAATCACTGTGGCTTTTTATTCTTACGGCTTCGGTAAGAAGATTTACCCTGTCTGCACAGCGTCGCAAAGCAATTTCACGAAGCGCCGTTAGATTTTCCACGGTAAAGAAATTCTCTGTAGCACGCTCAGCCTGAGTCGGGCTATAAACTTTGCCCGCTTGCAGCCGTTCAATCAATTCCTGCGGCTCAATATCCACAAGCTTAACCTGACTTGCGTTATCAAATACCGAATCGGGGATTCGCTCATGTACCATAATGCCCGTTATAGATGCAACGGTGTCATTTAGACTTTCAATATGCTGAACGTTTACCGTGGTATAAACGTCTATTCCCGCATTAAGTAACTCTTCAATATCCTGATAACGCTTTGTATGTCGGCACACGGGGGCATTGGTATGGGCAAGCTCATCCACAAGAATCAACTGTGGATGTCTGGCAAGTGCAGCGTCCAGATTAAATTCCGAAAGAGTAATTCCGTTATATTCCGAAACAAGATTCGGAAGACATTCCAATCCGTTTACAAGCGCGGAGGTCTGCGGACGGACGTGGGGCTCAATGTAACCTGCAACGACATCAATACCATGCCTCTTTACCGAATGAGCTGCTTTCAGCATTGCATAGGTTTTACCTACACCTGCGGCATATCCAAAAAATATCTTCAAATGCCCGCGATTAAGAGCTTGCTCTTCCTTTTCAATTTGCTTTAAAATCTGTTCCGGGCTTTGCCTTGTTTCGTCCATAAAAACACCTCCTGATTAAAAGAATTTTTTCTTTTTGAAGTAGATGATTTCTCCTATTGCGATAACAAGAGAAACAATAATCACCGACAGATAACCGTACCGCCATTTAAGCTCAGGCATATAGGCAAAGTTCATTCCATACCATCCCGTAATTAAAGTAAGAGGCAGGAAAAAGGTGGTGACGATTGTGAGAATGCCCATAATCTTATTTTGCCGTGCATCCTGCTTTGACTGATAAAGTTCACGAAGCTGAAGCATATTTTCACGAAGCAACTGAACATGATTTTGCAATCTCTCGGCACGGTGGGTAAATTTATCCCAGTCACCGGTATCGTCTGCAAATGAAGAACACGCGCGGGATTGAAACAACTCTCCGATATCTGTCAATTGTTCATAGTAAGCATTTAATTCGGACAGCTTTTGCCTGTGTTTTGTAAGCAACGGGAAAAAGTCTGCCGAACCGCCGGAGCCGATATTTTCTTCCATTTTTTCTGTTTCTGACTCGATGTGAGAAAGATAGAGAACATCATCCTCTATCATTTGCTCCATAAACTGCAAAAGAAGATGAGCCGGACTGTTCAGTTTCTGAAGCATACCTATCCGTTTGTCAACCAATAATTTCAAATCGCCTACATCTTCGACAAATAAGAGCGACTGTCCCGTCAAATAAAAGCCGAAAGAAAGCTGTGGTGAACGCTGTTCGCTTTTTTGAGGCAGGCGTAAGGTTCCGATGATGCAGTTTTTGAAAACCTCTGCCTTGCAGTAACGAATTGATCCGAGGCAGTGAAGAAGTTCTTTATAATACGGCAGTTGTTCTTTACATTCGTGAAATTCCGCCGTACTCATAACCGTAAAAAACGGCTTTTTATCGCCGCAGTTTTGGGCGGATTGCAGACTTCCGTCTTTTGAATTTATAAAGTATTGCATTACAACTCCCCCTTTCTACTTTTAATTATATCACAAGTTTTTATTATATCACAAGTATAAAAGTATTTTCTACTTTACATATTCCACATTGATCACCGCTTGATTTGAAAAGAGAAAATCAGAGAAGCTATTTGCAAAGGCATTATTTGAAGCCTTTTTCCATATCACAGCGGTCTGAATTACGGAAGGATCCAGCGATTCTATCGTACATCCTGCTTTCTCACAGATAATACTATTTTGCTTTGTAGAAATGATAAGACAGCGGTATGTATCGTCATTTGCAGAAGCATTGTTTTCAATAAAGCCAAAGTCAATGCGATTTTTATTTAGTTTATCATATATATCCTCTGTATTTCCAAACAGGAAATGGAGCTGGCAATTCGGATTAGCTTTTGAAAACTTTTCAAACAGCGGCATCAGAGAATCCAATATCATAGGGTTATCAAGCGCAATATAGAGACAGTTTTCTGCGATTTCAGCGTCAATAAAGCGGCGGTTATTTGCTAAAAAAGCGTCAAGCTTTTTCATTACAAAGTAACCGAACACAATGATGGCAGCCACTGCGCACACTAACAATAATTCTTTCATGATTCCCGTCTTCTTTCGGAACTTATATGTGAAAACACTTTTGTATGTTTTTGGTATCGCCCAGCACTAAAATGGTATCACCTGGTATAAATCTTGTTTCGGGCGCAAAATTCAGATTCATTTTACCGTCGCGTTTAATCGCCATAATATTGATACCGTGCTTTTTACGCACATCCGCTTCGACAACCGTCTTTCCTATCCATTTTTCGGGCACCGCAATTTCAATAATAGCGTGATCGCTGTCAAGCTCTATGTAATCGAGGATATGGTCGGCGGTATAGCGGATAGCCGTCCAATCGGCAAGCTGCCTTTCGGGATATACGATTTCATCCGCCCCGTTTCTCAGAAGGAATTTTGCGTGCACATCCCGTGCCGCACGGGAAACTATCTTTTTGGCATCCAATTCCTTTAATAGAGATGTCGTTTCAAGCGAGCTTTGAAAATCGTCCCCGATTGTAACGATGCAAACATCAAAATTATTTACGCCCAAAGACTCCAAAAACTCCTTATTTGTTGCATCGCCTATTTGCGCGTTCATAACAAAGGGCAATACCGCATTTACTCTTTGTTCGTTTTTGTCTACAGCCATAACCTGATGCCGCATCTCGTTAAGCTTCATAGCAATATGCCTGCCAAACCTTCCAAGCCCTATTAATAAAACAGATTTCATATTATTTCTCCTTTAGCCAACCGTTATTTTTTCCTGCGGATATTTTGTTACGTTTGTCCCCGTACCTTTCATTGCCGCAAATATCAATGTCAGTCCTCCGACTCTTCCGAAAAACATGAGTATAATCAGAATGAACTGCGAAGCAATCCCCAACTGTGAGGTGATGCCAAGCGAAAGCCCCACCGTTCCGATTGCCGACGCTGTTTCAAACAGCGACGGGAGCAATGGAAGATTTTCGATGCTGCTGATGATCATTCCGCCACCTATAAACAGCCCAATATACAGTAAAAAGATAGCTGCCGCACTTTTCGCGGTATCGTCGGATATGCGCCGTTTGAAAAAGTGTGTATCTTCCTTTTTACGAAACACGGACAGCGCCGATGAAACCAAAACGGCGATTGTGGTGGTTTTCATACCGCCAGCCGTTGAACCGGGCGAACCGCCGATCAGCATCAACAATATTATCAGCATTTGACCTGTCTCACTGAAGGATGTTAAATCCGTGGTATTAAAGCCGGCTGTTCTCGGCGTAACAGACTGGAAAAGAGAGGTCAGGATTCTTTCTCCAAGTGGAAGGTTCTGATACTCGAAAAAGAAAAAGTAAAGCGATGGCAGGATAATCAGTATTCCCGTAACCGTGAGGATAACCTTGCTTTGCATTCGGTATTTTCTGAAATGAAGCTTATTGTTATTAATATCCTCCCAAGTTAAAAAGCCTATTCCGCCGATAATAATAAGGGCCATAACCGTGAAGTTGAAAAAAGGCTGTGATGAATAAGAGGTTAATGACGAAAATGGCTCTTTAATGCCGATTAAGTCAAAGCCTGCATTGCAGAATGCCGAAACAGAATGGAACAAGGCGTACCATAAACCCTTCGTAATTCCGAAATCACGGATAAAAGCCGGCAAAAGCATGGCTGCTCCAATCAGCTCAATGCACACCGAGGTTTTTAATATAAATTTTGTAAGCCGCACAATGCCGCCGACATGATGTGCAGAAACTGCTTCCTGCATAGTACTTCTCTGCATTAGGCCTATTTTTCGACCTGAAAAAGCCGCAACCGAAACTGCAACCGTGACAATGCCCATACCGCCGATTTGAATTAAAAACAGTATTACGCTCTGCCCGAACATTGACCAGTATGTAGCGGTATCGTATATAACCAAACCGGTTACACAAACTGCGGAGGTGGCGGTAAACAGTGCGTCTGAACATACAGCGCCTTTACCGTCCCTTGTTGCAACGGGCAGCATTAACAGTATGCTGCCTAAAATTATCACAGACAGAAAACCTAATATAATAATCTGGAACGATGTAATGTGCTTGTGTTTTGGATTTTGCCGTTTTATCATAACGGATACCTTCGCAATCTTAATATCAAATTTAGACTGTCTTTATTTTATCTTAATCTGCATTAAATCGGCGTAAGCAAGATAAAGATGATATTAAGATTGCATAAAGGATTTCAAATTTGTGCTAAAACACTGAAGAGATACGGAATCATATCTTCCATGATTCAAATTAAATTGGAAATCATCATGCATTTCTCTGATTTTCAAAATAATGAATTAACGACTGGCGGGTAATGATACCGCAGAGTGCGCCCCTTCCGTCAACAATAGGAACATAGTTTTGATTCAAGGCAACAGCAATAACCTGTTTTTCGTCCGCATCTATGGATAGGGCAAGATAACATTCTTTGCGCATGATGTCGCCAATTCGGTAACGCTCCTGAAATTTTAAATCCGTATTTCCGACAGCCAAAATGTGACGGAGGAAATCTCCCTCCGTCACATTTCCCACATACTGTTCTTCTTCATTCAGCACGGGTATGGCAGTATATCCGTGCGCACGAAAGCGTTCCAGTCCCTGACGGACCGTATCATTCTCATGGAGGAACACGGTGGAAATTTTCGGAATCATGATTTTGATAATGTTCATCGTGTGATTACTTCTCCAAAATTCCGTCCAGCATTAAATTCACTTTAAGAACATTAACGGTTTCTTCTCCGAAAAGCCCTAAAAACTTACCGTCAGTGCATTTCATAATAATCTCCCGCACCTCTTCCTCGGTCATATCGTTTGCTTTTGCGATTCTTGCCACCTGATACTCGGCGGCGGAGGGGGAAATATTCGGGTCAAGTCCGCTGCCCGAGCAGGTCACAAGATCAACGGGAATTGCCGTTTCGTCCATATCGGGGTTTGCCTCCCGCAGTTTTTCCACACGCTCCCGAACCAAAGCCTCATATTCTTCGCTTGCCGGGGAAAGGTTTGACGGTGCGGCATACATCAGCGTTTTTCCGTTTTCGTCCTTGTAGGTTGAAACATCAATATTCATAATGCGCCCCCACATATGTCCCTCATCCATATACTGCTGACCGAGCAGTTCACAGCCGTACTTTTTCCCGTCAACCTCAATAATGCTGCCGTTTGCTTTATCAGGGAAAATAAGCTGCGCAAACCCTGTAACTACACCCGTATAAACCACGCCGCAGAGCAGTGTAAAAATAAGAAAGATTATTGCCGCTCTCGGCAGTACATTTTTTAATGTTTTCATGGTAAAACCTCCTTATGCCAAGCTGAACAGTACAAGCAGCATATCAATAAGCTTAATGAAGATAAAAGGTGCCGCAAGACCTCCGAGACCGTAAATTAACAGGTTGCGTGACAAGAGCTTTCCCGCAGGAACCTCGCGGTATTTTACGCCCTTAAGCGCCAGCGGAATCAGCGCAATAATAATCAGTGCATTGTAGATGATTGCCGACAAAACTGCGCTTTGCGGGGAATGAAGTCCCATAATGTTAAGTGCCGAAAGACCCGGATAAAGTCCCATAAACAAGGCGGGAATAATGGCGAAATACTTTGCCACATCGTTCGCTATGGAGAAGGTAGTCAGACTGCCCCTTGTCATCAAAAGCTGTTTACCGATGCGGACGATATCAATAAGCTTTGTCGGAGACGAATCAAGGTCAACCATATTTCCCGCTTCCTTGGCCGCCTGCGTGCCGGTGTTCATCGCAACCGCCACATCAGCCTGCGCAAGAGCAGGCGCATCATTGGTACCGTCACCTGTCATAGCGACAAGGTGTCCCTTGCTCTGAAAATCACGGATCATTTGGAGCTTGCCTTCCGGCGTTGCTTCGGCAAGAAAATCGTCCACGCCCGCTTCTGCCGCAATAGCAGCGGCGGTCATCGGATTGTCGCCTGTAATCATAATGGTTTTTATACCCATTTTACGAAGATCCGCGAACTTCTCTTTAACGCCCTGCTTGATAATGTCTTTCAGATGAATAACGCCTAAAATCTTATGATTTTTTGCCACGACAAGCGGCGTACCGCCTTTGTTTGCAATCTCTTTTACGATTTGGTCGCATTCCTCGGAATAAACGCCGCCGTTTTCGGTCACATATTTTTGCATTGTATCGGCGGCTCCCTTGCGGATTTCGTTGCCGTCATAATCAACGCCGCTCATACGGGTTTTCGCCGTAAAGGGAATAAAGGTCATATTCTTGTCGGAAAGCTCTCTGCCGCGAATATTGAATTTTTCTTTTGCGAGAATAACTACGCTTCTGCCTTCGGGCGTTTCATCGGCAAGCGAGGATAACTGCGCCGCATCGGCAAGCTCTTGTTCACTTGCTCCGTCAACGGGGATAAAAGCACTTGCCTTACGGTTGCCGAGTGTAATCGTACCTGTTTTGTCAAGCATAAGTATGTCCACATCGCCTGCGGCTTCAATGGCTCTGCCACTCATAGCAAGTACATTCGCCTGATTAAGTCTGCTCATTCCCGCAATGCCGATAGCAGAAAGCAATGCGCCGATGGTGGTAGGGGCAAGGCAGACAAGCAACGCTACCAAGGTAGTAACAGAGGTGGGGTTATCAATTCCCGCCTGTTTTGCCGAGAATATGGAGTAGGTATAAAGCGATACCGTAACAAGAATAAAGATAATGGAAAGGGCGACAAGAAAAATCTGCAATGCGATTTCGTTTGGCGTCTTTTTACGGGAAGCACCCTCGACCATGGCAATCATTTTATCAAGGAAGCTTTCGCCCGCTTCGCTTGTTATCCGCACAACGATCCAATCGGAAAGTACGGTAGTACCGCCAGTTACTGCGCTTCTATCGCCGCCTGCCTCACGGATAACGGGTGCGGATTCGCCTGTGATAGCGCTTTCGTCTACGGAAGCGGCTCCCTCAATAACCTCACCGTCGCCCGGAATTTGCTCTCCTGCTTTCACAATGACAATGTCGCCTTTTTTAAGCAACGCGGAAGAAACAACGGTTATCTGTTCTTTCTTATCGGCAGAGGGTATCTTGTGTGCCTCCACATCTTTTTTTGAAGCTCTCAGAGCGTCCGCCTGCGCCTTGCCTCTGCCCTCGGCAATCGCTTCGGCAAAATTGGCAAAAATACAGGTAAACCACAGAATAACTGCGATTGCCAATGTATATCCGCTTGAAGCGTCCTTTAGTCCGAATAGGGATACAATCCACAGTCCGCTTGTGAGGATCGCCGAAATATATACCAAAAGCATAACGGGGTTTTGCACCTGTGTTTTGGGATTTAGTTTTACAAATGAATCTTTTATGGCTCTGCCGAGCATATTTTTATCGGCAAAAGCACTTTTATTATTTGATGCCATAACAGTGCCTCCTTAAATAACATTACTGAAAAATTCAGCGAGCGGTCCTAACGCCAACGCCGGGAAGAAACTGAGTGCGCCTATAATAAGGACGATTAAAATCAGCAGGAATACAAACATACCGTTTGTTGTGGAAAGTGTACCTGCGCTTGTTGCAATCTTCTTTTTGCCGGCAAGACTGCCCGCGATCGCCAGTGTTCCTATGATCGGAAGGAAACGGGCAAACAGCATGACAAGACCGAGCGAAACATTCAAAAATACGGTGTTTGCATTAAAGCCGGCAAAGGCAGAGCCGTTGTTACCGCCGCAGGAAGAATATGTGTACAGTATTTCGGAAAAGCCGTGCGCTCCGCTGTTGTTTAGGCTGTCCGCTACACTCGGAACGACCGCTGCAAGTCCGCTGCCGATAAGAATAGCAATCGGCGTTGCAAGGCAAACAAGCACAGACCATTTCATTTCATAAGGCTCAATCTTTTTGCCTAAAAACTCCGGCGTTCTGCCGACCATAAGTCCGGCTATAAATACCGTCAGAATGGCAAAGGCAAGCATACCGTAAAGACCGCAGCCAACGCCGCCGAAGATAACCTCGCCGAGCTGCATCAAGAGCATTGTCACCATACCGCCGAGCGGTGTGTAACTGTCGTGCATGGAGTTTACAGAGCCATTGGAAGCCGCTGTTGTAAATGCCGCCCAAGTAGAGGATGTTGCAATACCGAATCGGGTTTCCTTACCTTCCATATTGCCGCCCGCCTGGTCGTTCATTGAGACGTTGACACCATCCTGTGCAAGTTGCGGTGTCGCAACCTGTTCGCTGACGGCAATCGTGCCCAGCGCCAGCGCAAGGCATATAAACATCGCCATAAAGATTGCAACGCCCTGTTTTTTATTCTTTACCGCCTTGCCAAAGGTGAAGCACAGCGCCGCAGGAATAAGCAAAATTGAAAGCATTTCAATCAAATTTGTAAAAGCGTTCGGGTTTTCGAGCGGATGAGCGGAGTTAACGCCCATATAACCGCCGCCGTTTGTACCCGTTTGCTTAATGGCGACCTGGCTTGCCGCAGGACCCATAGGTACAAACTGTTCGGTAACAATTTCGGCGTCTTCTATTTTTTTGCCGTCAACTGTTACGGTATTTGTATCAAGGTCAATTTCGGCGTTTTCAAGAATTTCGCCGTCTGCGCTTACCGCAATCGGTTCAACGAGCGATACGGTTTCAGCGCCTTTCAGGTTCTGAATCACGCCGCCGCCCACAAGGCAAAGGGAGATGACAAGATTAAGCGGAATCAAAATATGAATGACGATTCTTGTTATATCAACCCAAAAGCTGCCTAATCCATCGGCTTTTACTTTTATAAATCCCCGTATCAGGGCAAACAGCACGGCAATACCCGTAGCTGCGGAAACAAAGTTCTGCACGGTAAGTCCGAGCGCTTGGGTCAGATAGCTTAATGTGGACTCGCCGCTGTATGCCTGCCAGTTTGTATTGGTTACGAAACTGGCTGCGGTATTAAAGGACAAATCCCATTTTACACCCGAAATCCCCTGCGGATTTCCTGGAAGAACTCCCTGCAAAATCTGAAGCAAAAACAGAAAAATAAGTCCGATGCCTGAAAAAATCAGAACGGAAACGGCATATTTTTTCCAGTTCATTTGCTCGTCCTTTTTGACGCGCATAACCTTATACACAGCGTTTTCACAGGGCGTTAGAATTTTGGAAAGAAAGGTTTTCTCTCCGTTCATTACTTTCTTGATATAAGCGCCAAGCGGAATCGCCAAAACAATAAGAACGGCAAGATAAAGTATGTATTGTATTACCGCACTCATTTTTGCTCATCCCCTTTCATCAGTATGTAAACATAGTAGATTAGCAGTGCCGCAGCACAAAGACCGATAAATCCGATTATAATATTCATAGTCTTACCTCCTTGTTTGATATTTTAACAGCAAAAAGATTAAATCGGGATTAGCAGAATATACAGCGCATTAAAACTATATTAAGACGCTTACAGCCATCCGAAAATCAAAGCAATCAGAACCGTAATAATTACGGTGAAGAAAAACACGGCAGCGAGAACACAAATCGGCATACCGATAAATACCGCAAAAAAGGACAGATACGGATGCTTGAATGCGAAATGCTCCGTTCGTGCTTCAATGCGATTATCAAATTCGTGTATAGCTTTAAATATGGCTGACATATTTAATCCCTCCTTACGCTTATAATGACTATCGGTTTAAGTGAATTCAAATGAATGTTCATCTGAATTCACTCGATATTCATTGCAATGGGCATAGTCAAATTTTCTTTGAAAATTTGCTCCCAAATCAAAGATTTTGGTGGCGAAATAGTGCATTTAAGCACTGTTTCGACTACCTATAACAATTATAGATTAGCACAGGAGAAATAAAAACGGGAAAAAGACCTCATTGATTACTGTTAAGAAAAAATAAAGCCTAAATTAGCGGAACATACCTACCAAAATGGAAAGCGGCGACAGAAAGAATAGAATCTTCCTGCCGCCGCTTTTTGCTAATTTATATTAAATCTTTTATTGCTTTTCTTAATTTCTCCAGCGCCTTTTCACACTTGTTATGAGCCGTATTTGCTGAGCTGTATTCGTGGTCGGTAGCAATATCCGTATACATCATCTTCTTGATTGGCTTCTTTTTCGGCTCGCCGTATTCGTCCAAATCGTTATGATCCATATAAAACAGACTATGGCATTCAAAGCAAAAACCGAGTCTTTGAGATAACATTTTCCGTTCGGTATACTCCAGTTTTTCGTATGCTTCCCACAGTCGGGTATACAGCTCATTTTTCATAAACAGCGTATAAGTGTCAGAGGTACCGTCGGAATGTGCCTCCTCTGTGCATTCTTCACCGTCATCGTCTGTGTATTGCGATACAAATCCACCCGGTTTTCATTGAGCAGACCGCCGAGTAATATTTCTTTAGTGTTTTCAACGGTTTCCTCAAGCTCGCCTGCAACCTTTATCAGTGTTTTATCTGAATAATCACGCTCGTATTTGTACCATATCGCCATTGCTTTACGGAGCTTGGCATATTCTGCGATGCTTTGTGCTGTGAAGCCTGTACGCATAGAGCGCACATAGTCCAGTATCTCCCGTTCCACATACCGTTCCTTGAACGAGGTAAACGGCACGCCTTGCTTAATATCGTAGTTTTTTAATGCTTTGAGCAGTCCGGCAATATATGCCTGTTTCATATCCGCAAAATGCTCCGGCATAAAGAGCTTTCGCATATATTCCTGCACATTGTTGTTAAGCGTTTTTTCATAATAGTGCAGAAACCAAGCAAGATAGCGGTTATCTTTCTCTTTCAGATAGGTTACAATATATTCCTGCAAATCCCATTTCGGCGGTGCCGGCTTCAATTGATACATATTTAAATCTGCTTTATCTATATAAATTTCTGTCACGGCACTCACCTCCGTTCTGTGATACTTACCGTTATTTTAACTGCTTATCGACTTCGGCGTAGAGCTTTTCACGGCTCATATCCGACTCATACTGACTGTTGGCATATTCGGCATCCTCTTTTGCACGCTGCATACGCTCTTTTGCAAGATCAAGCGCTGTGGAGGCAAATTCTTCTGTGACAGTACCTCGTTTTCTTTCCATTCGGAGCACAGAGCAGCGGTTTTTATAGATGCGGATAACAGGATTGCCCGCCGCTAATTCTTTACGGTTGATTCTTGCGGCGTATTTCCGGCAGGTAATGGCTTTGCCCTTGAGCTTAAACGGCGCATAGCCTGTACAATACTTTTGCCTTGCCGCAGAGGTCATAAGGAAATATTTTTTGCAGATATCGCACCTCCTTGGATAATGACCGTAATGTAAGCCTTCAAAGAAGTCGGTCATCACAAAGCTGTAATAGCTGTCGAAATAAAGCCTGCGTGCAAGAGTAGCCGTTTTACTGCGGCTGGCTTTCTTGATCGGTACATATTCCGTTGTCACGGGAAACGGCACAGAGCCGAGTACTTCTAATGCTATGGGGAGCAAATGTTCCTCGTCAAATCGGTCAGCTTCATTTACACGGCTCACGAAAACTCTAAGCTTTTCAAAAGAATTGCGAATGTCGGCACTCAAAGTATCGTAGAAACTGAGTGTAGCATTGACTTCGCCAAGCAGAGCTTCAGTACGGTCAAAGAAGTCTTTTTCATATTCTTTCGGTAAGTTGGGAAACACTATTTGCCCCACATCCATTTGACCGATCTTTGCACGACGGGAAAAATATTCGCTTATGATATGTCCGTTTTCTTCAGAAAACAACGTTGCTATTCTGTTATGTTCATCATCTGTGCCAAGCATATCAAATGGCTTCAGCCACGGAAGTGCAGTAAAGATATTTACCATTCTTTCTCCGGCGTTCACATAGTCGCTGACTTTCAAATACCCAAGCCGCAACATCTTTTCAAGCTGCCAATTATCCGTTGTGAAAACGCCAATACGGGCGGCGGTGTCATTTTCGTAATACTGATTCAGCAGGTGCGCCGCAAAAGTCCCCGCAGGATAGCTCTTGCCGCCGATATGCACTCTGCCGTCACGATAATCGGCGCTGAAAAAGCTGATTTTATCCATATTCCGCTGTACCCCCGTACTAATTCTATCAAAAGAAGTGTCCCATAAAACTTCCTTTAGTCTGACAGGACGAAAAAATATTTTTCAAAAGTTTTTGTAAAGATTTTTGTTATCAAATTTTATCTTTTTATCATTATATTATAAAAACGCAGTATTTACAATGGTTTATACTTGTTACGCTTTTGATTTTATATCTGTTATCTCATTATTTCAGCAACCGAAATTTTAATGCATTAATATAAGTGAGGGAGCGAAAACCTCACAAAATACACGAGCATTGCCGTCGGGAAACCGGCGGCTTTTTTGTTGTCCGAAAACGAAAGGAGGAAAGGTCTATGATGAAGATTACAACCAAGCAGGCGGAAAAGGTTCACCGTCTTGTTAATTCGCTGTGCGCCAACTGTGATAAGGACGGCAACTGCATTCTGCTTGACGACGGCGAAGCACACCGCTGCGTGCAGCTTATCTCTATCTACGGGATTTACTGCAACTACTTCAAAAAAGCAGTATTACTCGCCGATAAAGAGCTGTACGAACAAATCAAAAAGCACAACAAATTGAAGTAAGAAAAGGAGAAATGAAATTATGAGAAAATTTAATGAAATGTACGTTATCGGTATCGACCACGGCTACGGGAATATGAAAACGGCGAACTGCTGCTTTCCCACCGGAGTAATGAAAAGCGATACCGAACCCACCTTTGTCAGCGACCTGCTCCAATGGAACGGCAAATACTATTCCATCGGCGTCGGTCATAAGGAATTTACGGCAGACAAGTTTACTGACGAGGACTATTATGTACTCACCCTTGCCGCTATCGCACGGGAGTTACGGAGAGAACGCCTCACCGAGGCTTCTGTATTTATCGCCGCAGGACTACCCTTAACTTGGGTACGTGAGCAAAAGGCTGAGTTTAAGAAATATCTGCTTCAACACAGCGATGTTAAATTTTCTTTCCATAACACCGATTACCGCATTAAAATTGTCGGTGCAGAAATCTATCCGCAGGGGTTCGCTGCTGTTGCCGAAAACCTTGGTGATTTTAAGGGTGTCAATATGCTCTGCGATATTGGCAACGGTACAATGAACCTGCTTCGGATTGTAAACAAGAAACCTGATGCCCAGCGTATGTTTACCGAGAAGTACGGCACCCATCAATGCGCTCTGCTTATCCGTGAGCAGATGATGAAGCACTATCATACAATCATCGATGATGCGATAATCACAGAAATTCTCAAGAAAGGCACAGCAGATATTGACGGGCAGTATCTTGAAACGGTTATCAAAACCGCAAAAGAATACACCGCCGGTATCTTCCACCGTCTGCGTGAACACGAATACGATCCCAAACTGATGAAACTATATGTGGTCGGCGGCGGTGGTTGCCTTATCCGTAACTTTGCCGATTACGATGCAAGCCGAGTTATCATCAACGAGGATATTTGTGCCACCGCAAAGGGATATGAGTATATGGCACTCGTTTCCCTTAACAGGAACGGTGGTGTGGTATGAGTGTTAGGAATGTAAAAATCCGCTTCAATTTAGATAAGGAAAATGACCGCAGGGCGTATGACTATCTGCAAGGCGCAGAGAAATCGTACAGCAAGGCGGTCATTTCTGCTATATGCGGATTTATGGAATTATCTGAAAGGACGGCAACCGAAGATGCTTTCCTTGAACGGGTTATTTCAACTATCCGAGAGGAAGTTGGAAAAAGTAATCCTCTTGGCGGATTATTACAATTTGTGCAGACACCCCCTGCACAAACACCCGCTGAAAAAGAAAACAACGCTGAAACCGAAGAAACGGTACTCGCTTTTCTTGACAGCTTTTAAGGTGACACTTATTCCTGCTTTTGACGGGACTGTGATGGCAATATCCAAAGGAAATGCCCCCACTAATACCAACGGTGCCACCATTTTGCAATACTGATGGCACTCACATAAAATGTGGTGCCAACTACGCAGATAAATGGAACTTTTGAAGGATTTGCAGTGATAAGAACGGTATGAGGTCGCTCCCTCACGGTTCAAGTCACGGAGAATGGAAGGCATACGCCGATTGGCGTGTGTCTTACACCGTAACAAGCAGGGAACTTGTACGGCAAGTTCCAAATAAACAGTAAGCGTTTCCGCCTACTGTTCATATTTAGGGGACACCCCTAATACCCCAATTACAGAAAGAAGGTATGTATATGAATAGAAATCCAAAAGAAAAGCCGTGTCGGTTATATCTTCGGGTATCTCCGCAGGAGAAAAAGAAGATCACCGAACTCGCCGAGAGCTGCGGCATCCCTGTCGCTGAATATCTCCGTAAACGGGCATTGGGATACACTGTGAAAGCAGTTGTTCCCGATGCATTTTATGTTTTTAACGAGAAAATAAGCGAACTGCTCAACCGTGAGTTATCTCCCGAAACCGAAGCGGCGGCACTGAAACTCTTTGACGATATTTATGCCGAAATCACAGATGCGCCAAAGCAGAGTAAGAAAGAAATCATACGGGAGGTGGCACAATGGCAAGCACAGGCTTCCGGCCCGTCAAGTCCCGATTAAAGGAAGTAATCGACTATGCGGAGAACCCCGATAAAACCACAAATAAGAAGTTCTTGGACGAGGACTTGTGGGCGGCACTCCGTTACGTGGAGAACGACCAAAAGACCGACCAAACAATGTATGTGTCGGGTATCAACTGCCCGAAGCAAAGAGCCTACCAATGTATGATGGCAACAAAGCGGCGGTATGGGAAGCTCGGCGGCAACGTTGCTTATCACGGGTATCAGAGTTTTGTAGCAGATGAAGTCGCTCCCGCCGAAGCGCACCGTATCGGTGTGGAAACGGCAAAGCGGATGTGGGGGGCAAATTACGAAGTAGTTGTTACCACCCATCTTAACACGGATAACATTCACAATCATTTCGTGATAAATTCCGTTTCTTTTAAGACGGGCAGAAAGTTTGAAAATCATATCTGTGACCACGCGGAGCTTCGGCAGATCTCCGATGCGGTCTGCAAGGAACACGGAAAGTCCGTAATACCCTTTACGCATTTTTACGGCAATAAAAAAGCGTATTGGATACGCAACTCCGGCAAGCTCACTCATCGGGATATGTTACGGCGTGACGTGGACGAAGCACTTTCCAAATGCTGTACCTTTAAGGAATTTGAATATTACCTTAAATGCCTAGGGTACAGATTTGAGCGTGATTTCCGCTATGAACACCTCTCCGTTATAGCAGACGGATGGAAACGGGCGGTGCGCATTTCAGGTCTTGGTGAAAAATACTCACGGGAGGCAATGCGGCAAAAGCTCGTTGCCAACCAACGCCTGCCCGAACTGTATGTGCTTATAACACCCAAATGGAAACGTGCGCCGCTGCTTAACTTTGAATACCAACTACGGCAGGCACGGCGGAAAGATACAGTACAGTTATTATTTGAACTGTTTATTGAAATCTTAAAACTCTGCACGGGCAGCAATATCCAAGAAGCGGACAACCGCCCTCTCTCACCGATGATGCGGGCAGAGGTACAAAAGTTAGATAAATATATCAAGGAATACAAGCTCCTTTGCGACAACCATATTGAGTCGCCGAAGGAGCTTTTGTCATTTCAAGAGAACTTATCCGCCTGTATCTCTGCTTTGGAACAAGAACGGTATGCCCTGCGGCTAAAACTGCGCCGAGTGAAAACGCCCGAAGAAGATGCCGCCCTGAAGGAGCAGGCAAAGAAGATCACCGCAAGAATTACTCCCTTGCGAAAGAAATTAAAAGTCGCCCTGCGCATTGAGGAGCATATTCCCAAAATTCACGAACTGCTTGATGCCGAGCGCAATATCGAACTGAAACACAACGGTTTAATTATTAAGAAAGAACGAGGTTATGAACGATGAAAAATACTAAGAAAAATATCTCTATCGAGAAATTACACCCCTTTGAAAACCACCCATACAAGGTACAGGACAACGAAGAAATGGATGCCCTTGCAGAAAGTATTAAGATGCACGGCGTTGTATCTCCCATTATAGTCCGACCACTTGAAAACACCGCAGATGAATATGAGATCATATCCGGTCACAGACGGGTTATGGCAAGCAGAAAGGCAGGGATCACAGAAGTCCCTGCCTTAGTTGTTTCCCTTGACCGTGATGCGGCGGCAATCGTGCTTGTGGACAGCAACCTGCATCGAGAGCACATTCTGCCCTCTGAAAAAGCCTTTGCTTACAAGATGAAAGCGGAGGCATTGGCACACAAAGGATATCGTACAGATTTAACTTCGGTGCAAGTTGCACCGAAGTTAGCAACCGAACAAATTGCAGAGGATGCGGGTACAAGCAAAGATACTATTAAACGCTATATCCGTCTTACCAACCTTATTCCCGAAATCCTGCAATATGTGGATGACGGGCGTATCGCTTTTACTCCCGCCGTTGAGCTTTCGTATCTTAACGAACAAGAACAGTACGACCTTTTGGAACAGATGGAGCTGAATGATTGCACTCCGTCGCTCTCTCAGGCTTGCCGTTTTAAGAAGATGAGTGGGGAGGAAGGCTTGACACCCGAAGTTATTGCCACCGTTATGAGCGAGGAAAAAGCAAATCAGCGTGAAATGTTCAAGGTGCCGATGGAGCGCATTCGCAAATATGTCCCTAACGCCAATACAAAGCAGGCAGAAGACTTTGTTATGAAAGCTTGCGAGCATTACCGCCGCTATCTGATTCGACAGCGTGACCGAGAACGATGAGGTGAGCCTATGAAGAAATATACAAGGATTGATTATACCAAGGTAGAGTTACCCGAAGAACTGCTCACTTCTTTTGCAAAGGCATTAGCGCCAGAGATTAGGAAGTTCTATGATAGTGACGAGGGCAAAGCTTACTTTGAAAAATGGCTTACCAAACACCCTGAATATGATGAACGGACACCTGATGCAACTGCATCGGGCGTCTGAGTTTTCGCACATTCGACAGCAAATAAAGGAGAATTATAATTATGTATAGAAAGAATTGGAGGCTCACAGATGAATGTTGTAATATACGCCCGCTTTTCCAGCCACAGCCAGACGGAGCAGTCCATTGAGGGACAGCTCA
>OGPS01000055.1_pt1 | contig 112713 bp, 107 predicted proteins | sample 1552931 | NCBI WGS metagenome assembly OGPS01 (sample SAMEA2580252, study PRJEB22360) | human gut metagenome | biome: human gut; feature: human-associated habitat; material: faeces | place: Denmark | collected 2008/2010 | reverse complement strand
GGCGACGGCAAGAGTAAGCTGATGCTTTCTCTTGCCGCTTTGCTTTCCAAGGGAGTGCCGCTGCCCTTTGCCGATGAGGACGATGCAGACGATACCGTTGTGCCGAGATTTAATTCGGCAGGCGGTGACGGCGACAGGCTCATCTTCATCAAGGAGGACGAAAAGAGCCTGACGATCCCCGCAGACCTTTGCTATCTGTACGGTACCTACTTAGAGGACTACCTCCACGATGTAGAAATCTGCCAGCAATTTGCACAGCACAGCCGTGAAAGAATGGCGGAGATCATTTTAGAAAAGACCGGAATGACCGCACTTTATTCTTTCAACACCATACACAATTATATTGATACGAAGGAAATGATCCTTAGCAAGGGTTCTATTGCGGCCCACGACGGAGAACTTGTCCTGATCCCGATCAATATGCGGGATGGCAGTGTGTTGGCTCGCGGCAAAGGAAATCCGGAATGGAATTATTCTGCTCCACACGGAGCTGGGCGCCTTATGTCTCGTACAAGGGCAAGAGAAACGCTGGATTTAGAGGCGTATAGGAAGACGATGGAGGGTATCTACACGACATCCGTCAATGAGGCTACCATCGATGAAGCGCCGATGGCCTACAAGTCGCTTGAAGACATTATCGATATCATCAGAGAGTCCGTCGATGTGATTGAGGTGCTAAAACCTATTTACAATTTTAAGGCGTCTGAGTGATAAAATGCTCCTGCGCCGTCTGATTGGGGGAATTGAAATGTTGAATCATTTGAAGAATGAGGCAAATATTGCCTACACAGAAAACGGCGCAGTTACCAACGCAAGCACAATGTCTGACTGTCTGGATCTGTTCGCAGTGATCGGCGCGCTCCGTGCAGCCGACGATCAGGAAATCACCAGACGATTTGTCCGCGCATATGCGGAGAAACGGAAATTGCGCATACACCCGATGTCATTTTCTGGGCCTCCGTGTACAAGGCCATTTGCGGTGTCAAGGATGCGCCAGAAGCCATTGTAAGCAAGGCAACGAGCATGGCATGAGCCCTAATCTGGCGGGATGATAATTCCCCCATTGATCTGCCTGAAGAACATCGAAGCGAGTTCTTATAACAACTGAATCAACGACATCACGACGGAACGGTCGGGCTGAAACAGAGCCACTAAATCCGCTTTCAGGTCACTTGATCGTGGGCATTAGCCCGAACATGAACCGGTAGTTATTCCAGACATATGTGAGAGGCCACCGGCAAGGTAAGACACTATAGTTCTATCTATAGGTCTGCCTTGTCGGTGGCTTTTTTGTTTTTCACCGACATCACAAATACATATTCGCATCCTGAAGTACAAGGGCCAAGGATACAAATACGCTGATTTCAAATTCTTTTGAAAAAGCAGTATGGGTATCCTTAGATTTCTGCGCCCTTTTTCAGGCAGGCAGCATCGGGAGTCCTTTTCGCCAGCATAGTTGTGTCCTTTGGACCGCAGCAGACGGAAAGGACTTTTTATGTGCGACCAGTGGCTCTGCTATATCGCTGAATACCCGTGATCTCTGAATTTTTGACTTTCACCCAAATTCAAAAATTCAAAGGAGATTACAAAAAATGGGATTTAATTATGGACTCGAAAAGAGAAGGTTCACCGAGGAGTGGAAGAAGCTCTACCACGAATATAAAGCTGCCGGTATGAGCGAAGAGGATATTCAGGATATCTATGCGTTCGACCTGAATGTGTTCAGTAAAAACAGGACGGAGTTCCAGTGCACACAGCCCCTCTCAGAAAGCTCCTGTGACAACGGAATCGAACAGGGCGAATCTATGTCTGCCCTATTAAAAAAGTTCTCCAGCGCGCTTTCTGTGTGCGACAAGTATTCTTTCCAAAGTGACCACCGCTTTGCGTGGGTTGATGAAATGGAGAATGACGAATTATATTGGAAGATTATTTCTCTGCCCAAAAGAGATATGGACCTGCTGACGCTGATCGCATTTGAATGATATTCACAGCGGGAGGTTGCAGAAATTCGCGGCATTGCCCCCACCGCGATCTGCAAAAAGATCGCAAAACTCAAAAAACTTCTGTATGGGGGTTAATTTTTGCCCGTTTTCGTTGCCTACCAAGTGAAAGGATTATTTCGAAAACAAAGGATCAGCAGAATATGAACCATTTGAACGAGGAGAACTCCGTTTTGAATAGACCGATGTATTTGTGCCTTTGCCCGGTTTGCCTTGGTCAGTTCCTCGACACAGGAATCTATGAGATCATGCGGGAAAATCACGGATAAGCAAAAGAGCACTGTGATTTCTGTAATTATCGCAACGGGTACGATTTCATCATCTACTCCAAAGCGGAAAAGAAAGATGAGGTAGCAGACAAATGGCAATGAAAAAGTCTGAGCTGAGAGAACTGTACTTGATGATGTTTCCAGAGTATCCGGACATCGTGAACATCACTCAGCTCCAATCGATGCTTGGTATCAGTCGCCATCTTGCCTATGACTTGATCAATGACGGGTATATCAGAGGCCTGAAAATCGGATATGCTTTCCGGATACCCAAGGTCAATGTCATTGAGTATGTCATGGATCAGGGAAAAAGTGCGATTTGAACTCTGATTTGATGATCGCATATTTGAGTATCTCCCACCGACCGAATAAAATATAGATGTCGGTGGGAGATGCCTGTATACAATTCAATGATTCCAGAGGTAATAAAAATGGTATCAGGAACTCTTGCGCTGAAGAACGGCTACTATTATGCCGTTCTCAGCTATCGGGACGCAGCAGGAAAACGCCATCAAAAATGGGTATCGACAGGATTGCCCCAAAAAGGTAATAAGTGCCGGGCAGAACAGGAACTTATTCGTATTCGCAGCGAATTTGAGATTCCTCCGGCTGCTGGAGAATTAAACTCCAATATGCTCTTTGCAGACTATTTGGATCAGTGGCTTGAGATTGTCAGAGCGAGAATCAAGCCTGCAACATTCGCTCGTATCAAGGGATGGTCAAAAGCACGATTCGCCCATATTTCCGCAAAAAGGAGCTAACCTTGAAAGAACTGGAGGCTCGGCACATCCAACAGTTTTATACTGAGAAGCTGAAAACCGTCACGCCGAATTCCGTTATCCACTATCATACGGTGATTTATCAGGCCTTTAAGTATGCGATGAAAACCGACATGGTACCGCAGAATGTTGCCATGAAGGTGGATAGGCCGAGGAAGAACTAGTTTCAGCCGACATTCCTTGATGCGGAGCAAATGCAGAAGTTGTTTGAGATTGTCAAGGGAACGCGGCTGGAGCTTCCGGTTTTGGTTGCTGCGTTTTATGGACTACGCCGTGGCGAGGTGCTCGGGCTAAAGTGGGATGCGATTGATTTCAATCGCGGAACGCTGACCATCAAACGAACAGTCACTGAGGCAACGATTGACGGCACCATGAAAATTATCGAGCAGGATTCTGCTAAGACCAAATCGAGCCTGAGAACGCTTCCCCTGGTAGGGAGCTTCCGCGACTACTTTCAAAAGGTCAAGGAAGCGCAGGAACTCAACAAGAAAGTTTGCGGCAATTGCTATAACTACGAGTACGACGGTTATGTCTTTGTGAATGAACTGGGAGAGCGCATGCGCCCCGACTATTTGACGGAGTACTTTCCTAAGTACATAGCAAAACACGGGATGCCGAAGATGCGGTTTCATGATCTTCGCCATAGCTGTGCCAGCTTGCTGCTGACCAACGGCGTGCCGTTAAAGCAAATCCAAGAATGGCTCGGCCACTCGGATTTCAGCACGACCGCTAATATTTATGCCCATCTCGACTACACTTCAAAACTGTCATCGGCAAAGGCAATGGTTAGCGGAATGGCACTTCCCGAATCGGTGAATTTCGGCAGCAAGTGGGCCGAAGTTTCAGATGATGACGGAAAGAACTGATTTTTTCGGTTCGAATACGCCAAAATGTCCGAAATCGCCTTGTTCTTTCCAAAAAACGGGCTGTTCTTTCCATAGCTTTGAGCCGATTTTGAGCAAAAGGGCAAAAAAGAAAAGCCCAAAAAACCTTGATTTTTCGGGCTTTTTTGGCAAAGAACCGTAATTTTGATAGAAACCCGTTAAGGGGGTGCAATTACGGTTTGGAGGGGGTGCAATTACGGTTTGGAGGGGGTGCATTTTTGATTTTAAGGGGTGCAACCACAGCTTTAGGGGGTGCAATACATTCTTGTGTTGCCCTTCAATTACCATGCAGGTGCAGGAGAGTGTTATTTTTCGTGGGAGCTGGCGTAGATTGCACGGATGTCCTTCGGCAACTCATCGGGAATCATGGCGGCGAGTTTTTCCTCATTTCCGTCCCGGATTGCCTGTTCATAGTACCAGCATTTGAATTTCAGCATATCCAGAGTGCGATTCATGCGTGCGATCTCCGCTTCCATGTGGGCTTTCCGTTCCTCAAACATGGCCTTACGCTGCGGATATGTGGCAGGACCCTCTTTACACCAATCCATGAACTGCTTGATATCCCGAATCTCCATTCCCGCCTTTTTCAGGCACTCAATAACCCGAAGCGCCTCAATCTCGGTTTCACTGAACTTACGGATACCGGATACCCGTTTCATGTTCGGGAAAAGTCCCTGTTTATCATAATAGCGCAGTGTAGAGATGGGCATTCCGAACATCTCCGCCACCTGTCCGATCGAATACATAAAAATTCCTCCGAAAATTTTCAAAAAATGTCTTGACCTGAAGTTAGGTTTAGGTGTTATCATTATAATAACACAAAAGAAACCGAAGTGCAAGGAGTGTTTCATAATGAGTAAAAAAGTGTTGATTCTTTCTTCAAGCCCCCGCAAGGACGGCAACTCCGAAACGCTGGCGGCAGCATTTGCCAAGGGCGCACGGAAGGCGGGCCATCAGGTAGAAACCGTATCTCTGCGGGAAAAGCAGGTTGGCTTCTGCAAAGGCTGCTTTGCCTGCCTAAAGTTGGGGCACTGTGTCATCCAAGACGATGCCGTGGAAATTGCCGCAAAAATGCACGATGCAAATGTGCTGGTGTTCGCAACACCCGTCTACTATTACTGCGTCAGCGGTCAGCTCAAGACTATGCTGGATCGTGCCAACCCATTGTTCGATACGGACTACGCCTTTACGAAAGCCTACTTGCTGGCAACAGCGGCAGAGGACACACCGGAAACCTTTGCGGGCACAGAAAAAGCCGTGCAGGGCTGGGTAGACTGCTTCCCTCGTTGTGCGCTGGCTGGCACAGTGTTTGCAGGCGGCGTAAACGGCGTGGGAGAGATCGCAGGTCATATTGCGCTGGAGCAAGCCTATCAGATGGGCAAGGAAGTGTGAGCCATGGCAATCAAACAAACGGCAGGCAGAGATGCTTTGGGGGAATTTGCTCCCAAATTTGCGGAATTGAATGATGATGTGCTGTTTGGGCAGGTGTGGAGCCGGGAAGACAAGCTTTCCCTGCGGGATCGCAGCATTGTAACAGTGGTGGCACTGATGGCGCAGGGACTGACGGATTCGTCCTTTCAGTACCATCTGACAACCGCAAAGAACAACGGCGTGACGAAAACGGAAATTGCGGAGATCCTGACCCACGCGGCATTTTATGCGGGCTGGCCCAAGGCGTGGGCGGCCTTCCGTATGGCAAAGGAGGTATGGGCGGAGGACAACGCCGCCGACGCAAAAGCCAAGTATCAGAATGAAATGGTTTTTCCCATCGGCGCACCCAATGATGCCTTTGCAAAATATTTTATCGGACAAAGTTATCTCGCACCGCTTTCTACGCAGCAGGTCGGTATTTACAATGTGACCTTTGAACCCGGTTGCCGTAACAATTGGCACATTCATCACGCCAAAAGCGGCGGCGGACAGATCCTCGTCTGTGTGGCTGGTCGAGGTTACTATCAGGAATGGGGCAAACCGGCACAGGAGCTGCGCCCCGGCGATGTGGTAAATATTCCTGTTGGTGTAAAGCACTGGCACGGTGCTGCGCCGGATAGCTGGTTCTCTCATCTGGCGGTAGAGGTTCCGGGGGATGAAACCTCCAATGAATGGTTGGAAGCCGTGGACAACACAGTATATTTTAAGGCAACAGGCAAGGAGATCTGAATATGGAAAAACTGAATTTAACACAGGAATGGGATAAGGTGTTTCCGAAAAGCGACAAGGTAGACCACAAAAAGGTGACCTTTCACAACCGCTACGGCATCACATTGGCGGCGGATATGTATACGCCGAAGAACACAGAGGGCAAGCTGCCCGCCATTGCCGTCAGCGGTCCGTTCGGTGCGGTAAAGGAGCAGTCCTCCGGTCTGTACACGCAGAAAATGGCGGAGATTGGCTTTCTGACGATTGCCTTTGACCCGTCCTATACCGGCGAAAGCGGCGGTGAGCCTCGCTATGTGGCATCGCCGGACATCAACACCGAGGATTTCTGCGCAGCGGTGGACTTCCTCTCCGTGCAGGAGAATGTTGACCCGGAGCGCATCGGTATCATCGGCATCTGCGGCTGGGGCGGTATGGCGATCAATGCCGCAGCAATTGACACCCGTATCAAAGCTACTGCGGCTATGACCATGTACGACATGACCCGTGTGAATGCCAACGGATATTTTGACAGTGAGGATTCTGAGCAGGCACGCTTTGAAAAGAGAAAGGCATTGAATGCACAACGCACGGAAGATTACAAGAGTGGTACTTATGCATTGGCGGGCGGCGTGGTTGATCCGCTGCCGGAGGACGCACCGCAGTTTGTAAAGGACTATTACGCCTACTATAAGACTCCGCGAGGCTACCATCCCCGCAGCTTGAACTCCAATAACGGCTGGAATGTGACCTCCTCGCTGTCGTTCCTGAATATGCCGATCTTACAATACAGCAGCGAGATCCGCTCCGCCGTGCTGCTGGTACACGGAGAAAAGGCGCACTCCCGCTATTTCAGTGAGACAGCATACAGCAAGCTGACCGGGGATAATAAGGAATTGCTCATTATCCCCGGCGCAAACCACACCGACCTTTACGATCAGATGGACATCATTCCTTTTGAAAATCTGAAAGCGTTCTTTGGGGAATATCTGAAATAAGACATTTCTGCTTCGCGCTACGGCGGCTTTGGGCTAGTTGGCAGTCTGCCGCAGAGTTTTTCAAGAAACGATGTCCAGACAACGACGCAGGCGGGAGATATCGTTCTGTATTCCGGAAATCAGCTTGTGGTGTTTTTCGGCTCCAATTCGTGGAGCTATACTAAGTTGGGACATATCAAGGGTCTGTCTGCCGATGACCTTGCAGCATTGTTGGACAAAGAGCAGACGGTTATAGAACTTCAGCTAAAGTCAAAGTAAGCCGCGGGCAGCAAGGTGGCTTACCTTGATACAGAAAAGACCGCAGGCGTTGAAACCTGCGGTCTTTTCATTTTTGTTGGGACTCACGCCTCGATTTCTGTGCCACCCTGGAACCTGAATGTCATCCGTCCGTCTGTGTGGACAGTTACCGTGTCGATTATGGTCAGCCAGAGCTTTTCGTCAAACTCGGTAATGGTATCTAATTCCTGCACCTCAAACATAAACGCTCCGATGGCTTCTGCCTGGGCTTCCCGTTCAGCCTTTGTGGTGCGGAGTTGCTCAAGCTGTGCCTTGGCTTTTTCGTACCGCTCCACAAACCCATTGTACCGGGCGGTGTACTCCTCCTGGTTCTGCGCCGTTTGCGAATTCTCTGCAATGCAGCGTTTTGTCAGTTCGGTCACAACCTCGATCTCCTCAAGCAGGGTCTGGATTTCCTTATCAATACCCGTGCAGTCCGTCAGCGTAGCCTGCATCAATCGGCAATCCTCAAGGATGTTGTCTTTGCTTTCGATGATAGCGTTAAGGGCGGTCACGAACCGCGCTTTAATGGTTTCCTCGTTCAGATGCGGCGTTTCGCATTTGTGCTCGCCCTTGAATTTGCCGTTGCATTGCCAGATGACCCTGCGGTATTTTGAGGTCGAGCTCCAGACTTTTGAGCCGAAGTAGGAACCGCAGTCCCCACAGATGATGCGGGAAGAAAAAATGCTCTTCCCGCTGTACTGACGGCTTATCCTCTTACGCCGCGCAAGCTCCGTCTGAACTTTGTCGAACTCTTCCGGCGTAATTATCGGCTCATGGCTGTGTTCCACATAATACTGCGGCACCTCGCCCTCATTGACCTTCCTCTTTTTTGTGAGGAAATCGACCGTGAAGCATTTCTGAAGGAGAGTTAGGGATTCGAACCCTAGAAGCCTTTCGGCTTACAGCATTTCGAGTCAAGTGGTAAAAACCGAACTTGGCGGAATTTGACGGAAGATAACGGCAAATGTGAGAACCCCGAAAATGCCGTGTTTGCAAGGCTTTCCGCACCCGTTCACCTCGAAAACGCAGTAAAAATCCGAGTCCGAGAGTCTCCTCCGATTTTGCCGAGTTCTAATGGATTTTCTGAAAAGCCTATTAGAATTTTTGATAGAACCGAGCGATTTTTCGCCCCAAAATCACGCTTTTGGCAGTGCGTGAAAAGCACCAGTTATGCCGAACCGCACCAAAAGTCGTGTAGGCAAATGCCGGGGCGGAATTAAAACTGCCGTTATCGGCAAAAATATATGTGAAGGTAGGCTTTGAACGATTGATTTTTTGCCGATAATGTGGTATACTGATAACAGTAACTTCGGAGGGCAGGAAGATGAAGTATTTATCCGTAAAAGAGATAGCCGCGCTTTGGAGCACCTCCGAGCGCAGCGTTCGCAACTACTGCGCGGCAGGGCGCGTCCCGGGCGCTTTTCTGACGGGCAAGACCTGGAACATTCCCGAAAACGCCGAGAAGCCTGAACGGAGCAATAAAAGCAAACCCGCGCTGCAGACTTTGGCTGACATTCTCAAAGAGGAAAAGCGCAGTCAGACCCACGGCGGAATTTATCATAAGGTGCAGGTAGAACTGACCTATAATTCCAATCACATGGAGGGCGGCCGACTGACCCACGAGCAGACGCGCTTTATTTTTGAAACAAACACCGTCGGCATTACCGAGGAAGGCGTGCGGGTGGACGATATCATCGAAACCGCCAATCACTTCCACTGTATTGACGAGGTTATCGAAAGCGCAAAATCCCAGCTCAGCGAAAAATTCATCAAGCACCTGCATTTTATCCTGAAAACCGGAACAAGCGACGCAAGGAAAGATTGGTTTGCCGTCGGCGATTACAAGAAGCTGCCGAATGAGGTCGGCGGGCGGGAAACGACCTTGCCCGAGGAAGTGTCGGCGGAAATGAAAAGACTGCTCGATGAGTATAACGGCAAGAAAACGGTGACGCTCGAAGATATTCTTACGTTCCATGTGCGATTTGAGCGCATCCATCCATTACAAGACGGCAACGGGCGTGTCGGGCGGCTGATCCTGTTCAAGGAATGCCTGAAATACAATATCGTGCCGTTTATTATTGAGGACAGCAGAAAAATGTTCTATTACCGCGGATTGCAGGAATGGGACCGGGAAAAGGGCTATCTGACCGACACCTGCCTGTCGGCACAGGATACCTTCAAGAAATACCTGAATTATTTCAGAATACCGTATGAAAACTGAAAAACCTCGTGTTTTTGCGAAAAAAGATCTTGTAATCCTTCAAGTCAAGTACACCGACAGCATCGATGTGCATACAATCAAATATACAAGATGATAACAGGAATAGGAGGCGACCTCCTATTCCTGCTGTTACTACTTAGGCTTCAATAAACAGTTCAGGAATATTATACTTTATTTCGGCTGCTTCTTTGCAGACGGATTTACTAGGACAATCTAAAAGCTCTGTTTTTACTTTGTATTCTCCGTTAACTTCGGTAATATATTCCAGATGTTGTTTAATATATGTCGAAGCTTCACGTGAAAATCCATTACGTTGTAGAAAAATAGTAAGTGGATTCGTAGTTCCGTATTCGACATACTCATACCAATCGTTAGGCAAAACATCAATATTGTGAAACCTTTTGTACTCAGATGAGAATCGTAAAAAGTAATTCGCTATTCTGAAAAGAATCACATCTTCAATTGCGTTTAATGTATCTGAAATTACAATATTGCGATGTTTAATGGAATCATCATATTCTACGATTTTTCTATCAACTTCAACTCCAGAGGAAGGATGGTCCTTTTTGTATTTAATAGCACTTTGCATAATTAAGCTAAGACCATTTCCACTAATCCATTGATACAGGATAACTGCATACCAACGCAGTTTACCATGTTGTCCAGATTTTATACTTGTATGACCAAGCGTGGCCTTTTCATATTTTTCCCATTTGAATATATCACAAAGCTTCTCTAAGAAAGATACCAATTGTGGGTAGTCAACATTTGCTTGATAAGTTAATTGAGGATAAGTTAGTCCTTTGGCAATTGCAACGGTCAAGTTTTCAACCTGATCAGACGAGATATTTATATCATCGTCTGTCGTTTTAGTAGAGAAGGCTGTGCGTATTTTATTCTCAATCTCAGCAGAAAGTAACGAATCAAACTCTCTTCGCACAAAACTGTTTCGATTTGACATAATATCTTTTAATAGGATTAGCGCAAACTTTCTCATTAGAGCATAGTTCTCTACCGATTGGTTTGCGGGATACTTTAAAAGTTCGATTTTTCCTTGTGAAAGGCAATCAACAATTACTTTCTTTTGAGGCTTTGAAAGTTCAGTTACCAATGAAAGTTTTTGCTCGGGTATTTCGGTTTCTATCAAATCAACATATTTCTGAGGTTCTACATTATTCTCTATGCGTGTCAAAAAAACATTTCCATACAAATTGAACTCTATCCTGCCCACACGTCCCACTAGATTTCTAAACTCCACAGGAGTCATGTGCGACAACCCATTCTTATAACTTGTAATGAAAAGATTATCTGCAGGCAGGTTAACACCTTCGACTAAGGTACTTGTACAAAAGATAGTTTTAATTGCGCCTTTTTTAAATAAATCCTCGATGCGTAAACGGATGTCCGCTGGCAAATATCCAATATGGTATGCAACGCCTTTAGTCAGCAAGTCAGCCAAATAATAGTCAGCATGAATTTGACCCTTGATTTCACGTGAAAGGGCGAGGAGTTCCGCATTATCTTCTTGAGTTTTTATAGAATTCGCATAATCAAGTGCATAGTCAATTGCCTTTGATGTAGCGCTACAATAAACTATGTTTTGGCTATCCCTACCGGCTGTTTTTATCATTTGTGTCAACGAAACATTTTCTTTTAGCTTCGCAACAGAAACGAACTCTTTACTATAGTCGTTATGTACTTTTACTTCCTTTTCAACCAAGTCTATAATGTATTTCATTTGACTAACCGGAGAGTATGATGTAGTCATCTTTTCACTTATATCATCGTTGCTTGTATTGATTAAATTCAAGTAAACATCTGGATTGGGAATGTTAGGCGACGAAAATATAAAGTGAGGTTTATCATCTCTTTTTGAGAGCAAATCAACTATCTTGTAATAGAACGGACTTCGACTATCTTTGCTTGATATTTTGTGCGCTTCGTCAATAAAAAGATAATCTAATTTAAAATCAGGTCTTTCCAAAAGTAGATACAAGAGTCTTTCGGGTGTTAACACAAGAACAAAATTATGTTCTTGCTGTAAAGCAATTGCGCCTCCGGCCGTAACAACTCTGTAGTTCTTCTCTGATAGAAGTTCTTTTAAATCAGTTATTATTCTACTTGATACTTCATTGATCAAAGCTTTAGTGGGTACAACTATTGCAAAATTGCTTTGAATACCTTTGATGATTTGTTCCTTGATGAACACTCTCATTACAAAAGATTTTCCCATTGATGTTGGACCGGAATAACTAAAACGTTCTTTTTTTAGCGAATCAAAGACGGCACGTTGGGATTTGAAAAAGTAGCCTTCAGATTGAGATGGAATTCTTAATATAGATTTTTTATATTCTTCATAGGCTTTCTCAAATGTATTATTGGGTGAATATTGGTTCTGGTGAAGAGATAAGCCCCTATAATTACATACATTTGTTAAAACTGATCCCATAACAAATTTGACAGACTCGTTTTGGGGATATAGTGTGTTTAAAAGAGCGACTATTTCTTGCGCCCAAACTTTATGTAGTTCTGACCTGGTTGGATCTGTTGATTTAGATAGCAGGTCGGCAAAACGAAGAGCATCCACAAGATTAAAATCTACCGGATCTTTTTTGGAAATTCCAAAGAGATTCAATGAATAATTGTACAATATGGCATTATAAATCTCTTGCAAGTATTCATTAGATTCGATATCTTTAAAAATACTTTCGCCAAGTATAGTGCTCATTTGTTATTCACCTTTCAACTTATTGATTATAGCAGCTCTATCATCTTTGGCATTATTAAACGGCAAGATATAGAAATAAAAAGAATATCCTGTCAAGCCGGATTCATTTATCTTTTTCTCAATATACGACGCAATTTCATCGAGATCATTTCTTAACTTCTCGTTTACTGCATTACGGAAATCTGAATTGGAATATTGTGTTGCATCTATATCTAACGTATATCCAAGGAATATACCAAAGGCATTATCAACACTTATAGTTTTATCCCTTTTTAGTGGTACAATAAGCGATTTTATAAACTCAGTTGTTGCTTCATCAAATGATTCCGAAAGAATATTCTTTTCAATCAATCTTAATTCATTATCAGGATTATTTGAAACTTTTTCAATCGATTCAAACGCTTCGTCAACAGCTTTGCTTAATATGCCTTTTATCTTTGATTCACCTAAAATGAGTTGGAAGTTCTTGTTATCTAATTGAAAGAGATGAACACCATCACTTCCAAAAACATACTGATTACCAGTTGTTTTTAACTCTACCTTACTTAAGAGTTTAGGAGCATCAAGTTTATTCTCAAGAAAAAGGTATAGCAGTATTTCTCCCAATTCACCACCGGCACCATAATCATTTGGATTATTAGCTTTTCTTAAAAGTTCTATCGACTTTAGACCAATTGCCTCTGCATCGCCCTCAGCTTTGAATTGCTCAATAGATGCTCTTGAGAATACATATCTACCAATATTTCTTTGTAATAATTGGTGCAGTCCGGTATATGTAAACTCGTTGTTGAATATATCGAGATAAAATAAACGCAAGCAATTATTGTTTTTTAAGTTGAGTTTTTTCGTGCTATCAACTTCAGAAAAAACAGTGTCAAACCCATTGCCGATACTACTATTTGTCAAAGCATTCATCTTATCATCTCCATATTCTTAGACCATTTTTCAAAGGAGGCTGCTCTAAAATAAGCCTTGTATTTTTGCGGTAATTAATGCAGCAGTTACATCGGCTCCAACGTCTACCAAAAAATCTTTCAACCCAATTAGTGCCGCTTTAATTACTCCGGGCTTTTTGTTTTTCTCCAATTTCGCAGATATTTCCTCCAAAAGTTCTAATGCGTTTGCTTTATCTTCTTCAGAAATTGTCTCTGTTTTTAAAGATTCCTGTATTTCATTAGCGGCATCTTTTACGGCAGAAGAATTGAATGTATTTGTATTGTTATTGCCGGAAATCATTTGAGATTTACAAACATCGCCATTCACAACGGTGCCATAATAGTTGTTGATTTGCTGGGGGATGCTTTTAGCGATATTCTTTTCTTCTTGATTAAACTTCATATTGTCTCCTAAGATGCCTTCTGATTCTAATTGGATTGTCCATTCAAGCAAAGCATTTTTAACCTTTTCGACAATAGATAACAGTAAGTGACTGCTAATGCTTAAAGCAAACTGCATTGGCACCGGAGTATCAAACATAGACGAAATTGATTGCATCAATCCTGCACTAAACTGATATATAAAGCTTCCAGTATCACTTTGCTTATAAAGCTCTAGTAACTCTCCAATTGGTTGATGCAGCTTTGGCTCACAGATCAATTGTTCCAGTTCATCATCAGCACATTGTGCAGGTATCCAACCGTTATATGGATTAAAGGCTTTGAGCACGCCTTTGACCTTACGATAATTAGGTATTTCTTCTTTAGGACAATCACCATAACCATTTAATTCGTGCTGTATCCATATATCAAAACTCTTTAATTGAAGCTTTGAGGCAATTAAATGCGCTTTTCTTAAGGCATTTAAAATATCACATTTATTGTCCAATACTTCTTGCTGCAAATCTAATACTAAACTACTCATAATCACGCCTGCCTATTAATGCATATTTTATTTTTTTGGGCAATACCTTTTATTGCCGGAACAACAACGCTATTACCGCATTGTTTATAATTACTTGATATGTGGATTGAGGAAAAGACATATGCGGGACAATAAGATATAAATTTTTGTGCTTAAACCAACACTTCCCACTTGCCGTATCTTTTGCCGCTTTCGCGGCGGATATAGTTTTTATCTTGCAGCGATTTCATAATTCGCTTGATCGTAGCAATGGATTTTCCGGTTGATTCTGCAATCTCTTGCTGTTTTATCGCTGGGTTCTTTGCGACCAATTCTAAAACCGCCAATTCTTCCAAAGTACAGTCCAAAGTATCAAATTGATACTTTGAAACTTTGGAGTTGATACTTTGGAGAGTGCTTTCATCCGCAAAATCGACGTGCATATAGCGGTTTTTCAGTTCATGGTTTGTGCCGAGCAGGAGATTGGAGAAAAACAATTCCAAAAACTTTGTGGTGGAATGAATGCCCTTTTGCAAATTATTATAGTTTGCCCGGACCAGTGCATTGCGGAAATACCAAGAGTTTTCGCGGAACGCATCGTTATTGACGCGAAAGCCAAAGGTTTTCATATATTTGATCATAAACACGGCGGTGGCACGGGTATTTCCCTCGCCGAAGGGATGAATCTGCCAAATATCCGATGCAAACTTTGCAAGGTGCTTTACCGCTGCTTCAACCGACAGTCCCTCATAAGAAAACTGCTTTTCGGTGGCAAAATCATAGTCCAGCGTTTCTTTAATGCTGTTCCAATCCGCATAGATTACGGTGTCGCCGTTCAGAACCCACTCTTTCTTTGTGATGTTATACTGCCTGATTTGACCGGCGTGGTCGAATACGCCCTCAAACAATCTGCGGTGAACGGTGATCCACTCGGCAGGTGAAAACTGAAACGCTTTTTCTCCAAGCAGCTTCGTTATTCTTGCCGAAACGATATCTGCCTCTTTGGTTTCGTTTTCCGTTTCGGTTCGCGTGGTGCGCTGTTCATAATAACTATGAATCCGCTTCTGCGCTTCATCAATGGTGATTTTGCCCTCAATGTGATCCTTTGCGGTGTCCAACAAATAGGCAGAAGTATTCAGCCCGTCAACCGCCTGCAAGCCGATGGCAGTCTGCCACGCCTCGCTTTTTTCGGCTCTGCCGGGTTCACCCTGCTTTATATATTCTTCAAGTTCAAATTGCCAATTCTTATCCGGCATATTTGCACCTCATTCCTTACTTAAATCTTCCGTCTTGAAAGTTGTGAATCCTTCGTAATAATAGCTGTGGTCGATGCCTTTCATATAGACCTCACGGCTATCCACATCATCGGTGAGTGCGTTTTTCAGAAGGTGTTTGATTTCAATATCTTTTATCGGGCTGCGCTCCATGGCGAGAAGATAATCCTCCTTGTCGACCTTGCTCCAATCAACAACCTTGTGAAGTTCGGTTTTGAAAATGAGGTCGAGCCAAATGCGTGTGCTGCGCCCGTTTCCTTCTCGGAACGGGTGGGCAATATTCATTTCCACATACTTCTCGACGATTTCATCAAAAGTGGACTGCGGCATTTTATCAATGTTGGCAAGTGCCGCCTGCAAGTACATCAGCGGAGCAAAACGGAAGTTGCCTTTTGAAATGTTTACGGTTCTGAGTTCTCCGGCAAAATCGTAAATTTCATCAAAGAGATACTTATGAATTGCTTTCAGCGCAGAGAATTTTCTCGCTTCCAATTGATCAAGCAACCCGCTATCAAAAAGTTCAAGCGCTTTTTTCTTGCTGATGCGTTCTTCCCCGCGGGCAAGGTCGGCAGAGCTTGTCAGCCCCAATTTATTTTCAAGTGCCATAGCACACCTCCGAATTAATTTACAAGATATTTAAGCACAAAAAACAGTCCGATAAGCGCTGCAACAATCAATAACACAATCCATCCAGTGGCTTTCCGCACCTTCTTTTTGGAGGAAACCGGCTGTACAGGATATGTATACTGTAACTGTGGAGATGGGCAGTGCTGTTTTGGTTTTGCGGCAGGTTGAGGTTTTGTCGCCTTTCGGTACATAGCAAGCGGGTCGCTCTGATTCATAATTCTATCGTAAAAGTCGTCAATCCACTGCGCATCGCCGTATTCGCACATATTTTCTTCCGTGCAATTTGGTTCATGAGCAATTTGATTTCGAATCCACCGATAGTGCTTAAGGCGTTTAAAATCTTCGTCCCAGCCTTGAACCAAATAAGAACCTTTTGGGGTATTTTCCATATCGTCTATATAGGCAGAGATACCGTGCTGAGTTTGCAGCATATCGCCGCATAGTTTTTCAAGATGCTTATATGATTCTATAAAGCCCATAGCTTGTCTCCCAACACGGATTACTTGTCCGCCGCAACGCCGGATTTCATCCAGGCGTCAACTTCGCTTATTTTGAATTTCCACAGCCTGCCGATTTTAGCGGCGGGCATTTCTCTGCGTTCAATCCAGTCAAGAACGGTGTCACGGCTGACGCCCAAATATTCCATTATTTCTTTCATCGAATACCAGCGCTCAAGGTTGTTATCCATAGCGGAATCCTCCGTTTTCACGAAAATACAATACTACAAACTATATTATATCATATTTTTGAAATTTCGCAAGGCTTAACAGGGGTTTATTCGGGGTTTTCAAGAAAAAGTCATGAATTACACGGCATATCAAACAAACGACGGACCTAAGCGTGGGTGTGTGATTCTGTTATAGTCTTTGTTGTAAACGGTAAGGTAACGGTGTTTTGCTCCATTTTTACTCGGCAGCAACGGAAAAAGCGGAAAGTTATCGAATAATATTCGAAGTTTGACGGAAAAGCGTCGAATTATCTTGTAAAAAGGTTTTATTATGGTATAATACAAATTGTTAAACTGTAGTTATCTTTCAAAGGTGAGGTTTCAAATGATGAAAGCAAGTTATAAAAAGCTGTGGAAACTCCTTGTTGACAAAGAAATGAGTAAATCAGATCTGCATAAAGCCACAGGGCTTTCCTCCAGCACCATGACTAAACTCCGCCGCAGCGAGGATGTTTCGATGGAAGCTCTTCGAAAAATCTGCATTGTTCTCGACTGTAATATCGCTGATATCGTTGAGTTTGAAAAAGAAAACAATTGACGAAGTAATAATGAGAATATTGAAAAGCGGTCTACACTTTAAAGAATTACATAGGAACATCTGCTCGAATCGCGAAAAGAAATATGCCTGCGTACAAGGTGGGCAGGCTGTGGAAGTTCAAACTGTCAGAGCCAGACGAGTGGATTCGCTCCGGCGGCGCAGCTGACGATAAAGCAGAGAATGCCGACTAAGACCGTTTTATTGTGCAACGAATTTGATATGATAATAGTGGCTCACTATAGAGTGAAAGGAAACGAAGAAATATGGACAATCAGGTGCATAATCAAATAGTTAGTTTTATATGGGGCATCGCAGACGATTGCCTGCGAGATGTGTATGTGCGCGGTAAATACCGTGATGTGATTCTGCCGATGACGGTCATCCGTCGTTTGGATGCTCTTTTGGAGGACAGTAAAGAGGCTGTCCTGGATATGAAGAAAAAGTTGGACGCGGCAGGTATCGATAACCAGTGGCCTGCGCTGTGCAACGTGGCGGGACAGGCTTTTTGCAATGCATCGCCGTTCCGTCTGCGTGACCTTACCAGCCGTGCGAAGAAGCAGACATTGAAAACGGACTTTGAAGCATATCTTGACGGCTTTTCTCCGAATGTGCAGGAGATTCTGGAGAAGTTCAAGTTCCGTAATCAGATCGATACCATGATCGAGGCAGACATTCTCGGCGCAGTTATTGAAAAATTTATATCCTCGGATATTAACCTCAGCCCAAACCCGGTATACAAGGATGAAAAAAGGACCATCCTCAAGCATCCCGGTCTGGACAACCACGGCATGGGTACGATTTTCGAGGAACTGATCCGTAAGTTCAACGAGGAAAACAATGAGGAAGCCGGCGAACACTGGACGCCCCGTGATGTTGTTGAACTGATGGCTGACCTTATCTTTATGCCGATTGCGGATCAAATCAAGGACGCTACTTACTCCTGCTATGATGGGGCCTGCGGAACGGGTGGTATGCTCACCGTTGCACAGGATCGGCTTATGACACTGGCGGCATGGCGCGGCAAAAATGTTTCTATCCACCTTTTTGGGCAGGAGATCAACCCGGAAACCTATGCCATTTGCAAGGCGGATATGCTGCTCAAGGGTGACGGCGACCAGGCAGAACATATCAGCTACGGCTCAACGCTGTCTTTGGACGGCAATGCTACACGGCAGTTTGACTTTATGCTCTCGAATCCGCCGTACGGAAAGAGCTGGAAAACCGATGCAGAAAAGATGGGTGGCAAGAAGGAAATCCTCGACAGCCGTTTCAACACTTATCTGGACGGCGGTGAGCAGCTTACAATGATCCCGCGCACGAGCGACGGTCAGCTTCTCTTCCTGCTGAACAATGTAGCGAAGATGAAGAAAGATACGCCCCTCGGCAGCCGCATTGCAGAGGTACATAACGGTTCGTCCATCTTCACGGGCGATGCAGGAAGCGGCGAGAGTAATGCCCGACGTTATATGATCGAGAACGATCTGGTGGAAGCTATTATCGCCGTGCCGGAGAATATGTTTTACAACACGGGCATCGGCACATTCATTTGGGTGCTTTCCAATAAGAAAGAAGAACGCCGCAAGGGCAAGATTCAGCTCATCGACGCAACGGCGATGAAGTCGGCACTGCGTAAGAACATGGGCAAGAAAAACTGCGAATTTACCGAAGAAATCCGCAAGGAGATCGTTCGCATGTTCCTTGCAATGGAGGAAAGCGAAGTCAGCATAATTCTGAACAACGAAGACTTCGGTTATTGGAATGTGACGGTGGAGCGACCGCTGCGTCTGCGCGTGTATCCTGACAGAGCAATTCCGGCAGATACTTTCAAGAAGTCGGATGAATACGACAGCGTGATTGCAGCTATTGAAAAAGCTGCGAAAACCGCACCGTTGGATGATTGGACCGCTTTTGCCAAGGCTGCCAAGCTGAAAGCCGCCGCATTGAAAAAAGTACGCCCCTTTATCACGGAGAAAGACCCGGCCGCGCAGCCAATCGAGGGTGAACCGGATGTTGATCTGCGCGACACGGAGAATATTCCGTTCACCTATGCGGGCGGAATTGACGCATTTATGAAAAACGAGGTTCTGACCTATGCGCCGGACGCATGGGTGGACGAGAAGAAAACGCAGATCGGCTATGAAATCAGCTTTACGAAGTATTTTTACAAGCCTGTGGAACTGCGGGACATGAGTGATATTTTGAGTAGTTTGTCTACCCTTGAGCAGGAAGCCGACGGATTGCTGGCGGGTATCATGGAGGGCGTGCAATGAGCGGATATGTGGAATATCGTGAAGTAAATCTTCCGTGGTTGAAAGCTGTTCCGGCTCATTGGGAGATACGAAGAAACAAAAATATATTCACAGAGCAGAAAGAGCTTGTTGGTGAAAGGTCAGCAGATTACACACTACTCTCATTGACGCTCAATGGTATTATTCCCCGTGACATGGATGGAGGGGGTAAATTCCCTGAGTCATTTGACAAATACAAAATCGTAAAAAACGGGGACATGGCATTTTGCCTTTTTGATATTGACGAAACGCCACGCACAGTTGGTCTGTCTGGTTACAATGGAATGCTTACTGGCGCATACACAATTATGCGCGTTAGCAACATTAACGCCCAATTCATCTATTATTACTATCTTGCCTTGGACAACGGTAAGATGCTAAGACCACTGTATACTGGGCTTAGAAAAACAATAAACATTAACACATTCCAAAGCACAAAAGTTCCGGTCCCGCCTCGTGACGAGCAGGATCAGATTGTGCGCTTTCTGGACTGGAAGGTTTCGAGCATCAATAAGCTGATCAATATCAAGAAAAAAGAAATCAAAGCGATTGATGCGCTGAAGCGGTCAATGGTAAGCCATGCGATCACTCGCGGGCTGACAACAGATACCTCCATGAAGGATAGCGGCGTCAAGTGGCTGGGAGATATTCCGGCGCATTGGAAAGTCACAAAACTTCGGCAGATTTTACATCCGGTCAGCGAGAAAAATCACCCGGAATTTCCACTGCTGTCAGTTGTCCGTGAACAGGGTGTCATTCTCCGTGATGTCGAGGATAAGGAAGCCAACCACAATTTTATTCCTGATGATTTAAGCGGCTATAAAGTTGTGCGAAAAGGGCAGTTTGCGATGAATAAGATGAAGGCTTGGCAAGGCTCCTATGGCGTTTCGGATTATACCGGAATCGTCAGCCCTGCTTACTTCATCTTCGACATTGCTTTTGAGAATTTGGAGTATTTTCACTATGCCATCCGCAGTAAGGTTTATGTGAATTTTTTCGCCCAGGCGTCCGATGGCATTCGTGTCGGGCAGTGGGATTTACAAATGGACAAAATGAAGGAGATCCCATTCATTGTCCCTCCTGCGGATGAGCAGATCGCCATTGTCAAACATATAAAGCAGGCACTGCCCCAATACGATGCCGCAATCGAAAAGTTGACAGAAGAAGTTGCTGTGCTTGAAGAATATAAGAACAAGATTATTGCTGATACCGTCACCGGCAAGATTGATGTCCGTGGCATCGATATCCCGGAATACGAGTTTGTGGATGAAGACACCGATAATGTAGATGAAAATTTGGAACAAGGTGCGGACGAGCCTCCTGAGGAGGAATAAGTATGATAGAAATAAAAGAATGGACGTGGGAGCCAATTCGAAAAAGGGATATGGCTTCAAAAACAATAACCTGTCCATATTGCGGTGTGCGTGTGCAGGCGAGTTCCACCACCAGAATTGTTGATACAGTTACCGGAGCCATCAAATATCAAATCCATAAATGCCCGGAGTGCTTCATGCCAGTCATCATTGGTCTTGACGGAAAAATCATACCGCAGTCACAGTTGCTGCCCTACGAGGATGTACGCTTTCTCCCTGCAAATGTAGAAAAACTGTATAACGAATGTCGAAAGTGCTTTTTGAACGAATGCTATCACTCTGTCATTATGGTCTCGCGGACATTGTTGATGTACATTGCAGTGGACAAAGGTGCCGATGCTGGGAAAACATTTGCCGAGTACATAAACTATCTAGAAACCAACGGCTTTATCGGAAGTCAAAATAAAGCATGGGTTGATAAAATAAGAAAGATCGGAAACAAATATACACACGAAATGGGAATGGCAACCCAAGAAGATGCCGATAAAGTTATCGTATTTATAAAACAGCTATTGGGCAACTTATATGAGATGCCTCATTTAGCAGAAGAGGAGGAAGCGTAATGCCGACCAATACCAAGGAAAGCGGATTCGAAGCTCTCATTGTAAACTGGCTTGTTGAGCACAACGGATATGAAGAAGGCTCCAACACCGACTACAACAAAGAATACGCCATAGATGAGACTCGGCTTTTTCGGTTCCTGCAGGATACGCAACCGGAGCAATTAGAGAAGCTGGGCATCCGGAAAAGTCATCAAAAATACGCACAGTTTCTCAACCGTTTACAGGGCGAGATTTCTAAGCGCGGCATAGTTGACGTGCTGCGAAATGGGATCAAAGTGTACCCTGCCGATCTGATCATGTTTTACCTGACCCCCTCTGAGGGCAACGCAAAAGCTAAAGAGCTGTTCCAAAAGAATATTTTCAGCGTCACCCGACAACTCCGCTATTCACAGGATGCAGCCAAACTGGCACTGGATTTGTGTGTATTTATCAATGGCCTCCCGGTTATTACATTTGAACTAAAGAATCAGATCACAAAGCAAAATGTTGATGATGCCGTTCAGCAGTACAAGGATGACCGTGATTCCAGAGAGATGTTGTTCCAGTTCAAACGCTGCATGGTGCATTTTGCCGTAGACGATGCCCGCATCAAGTTCTGCACGAAGCTTGCAGGGAAAGACAGCTGGTTTTTGCCCTTTGATAAGGGCTATAACGATGGAGCAGGAAATCCACCAAATCCCAATGGCATCATGACTGACTACCTTTGGAAGGATATTCTTACAAAGGAAAAGCTGACGCTGATTATAGAAAACTACGCGCAGGTCGTTGTTGAGGTGGACGAGGACACCAAAAAGAAAAAGGAAAAGCAGATTTTCCCCCGCTACCATCAGCTCGATGTTGTAGCGAAGCTGCTTGCCGATGTGAAAACAAACGGTGTCGGGAAAAAGTATCTTATTCAGCACAGCGCAGGCAGCGGCAAATCCAACTCTATCGCTTGGCTTGCTCATCAACTGATTGGGCTTGAACAGGACGGTCGTCCGATGCTGGATTCCGTTATTGTAGTCACCGACCGCCGGATTCTCGACAAGCAGATTCGGGATACGATCAAGCAGTTCATGCAGGTCGGCAACACGGTCGCATGGGCGGAGCACTCCGGCGATCTTACGAAAGCCATCACCGATGGGAAGCGTATTATCGTGACCACGATTGAGAAGTTCCCGTACATCGTTCCACAGATTGGAGCAGAACACAAGGATAACCATTTCGCCATTATCATCGATGAGGCTCATTCCGGACAGAGCGGAAGAAACTCTGCGCAGATGAACCTTGCACTTTCAGGGCTTGCTTCTGATGACGAGATGGATAACGAGGATAAGATCAACGCCATGATGGAAGGGCGTAAACTGCTGAACAATGCCAGCTACTTTGCGTTTACCGCAACCCCGAAGAATAAAACGCTGGAAACCTTCGGCGTTCCGTATCAGGACGGCGACGATATCAAGCACAGACCTTTCCATGTTTATACGATGAAACAGGCAATCCAAGAAGGGTTCATTCTGGATGTGCTGCAATACTACACGCCTATCGACAGCTTCTATAAGCTGATGAAGACCGTCGAGGATGACCCGATGTTCGATAAGAAGCGGGCACAGAAGAAGCTGCGCAGCTTTGTGGAAAGCGACAGCTATACCATTGCCAAGAAAGCGGCTATGATGGTAGATCATTTTCACGAACAAGTCATTGCCAAAGGAAAAATCGGCGGGCAGGCTCGCGCTATGGTCGTGACCTCCAGCATTCCTCGCTGTATCGAATATTATTACGCCATCAATAAATGCCTTGCGGATAGGCGCAGTCCATATAAAACGATTATCGCCTTTTCCGGCGAGAACAAGTATCAAGGTCAGGAACCGCCGCTTACCTCTGCCGGATTGAACGGTTTCCCGGACGCTAAGATACCGAAGGAGTTCAAAAAAGACCCGTATCGCATTCTCATTGTTGCGGATATGTTCCAGACGGGCTTTGATGAACCGCTGCTCCACACCATGTATGTGGACAAGGTGCTTTATGACATCAAGGCGGTACAGACGCTCTCCCGCTTGAACCGCTGCTGCCCGAAAAAGTACGATACCTTCGTATTGGACTTTGCAAACAAGCCGGAGATGATTCAGGAATCATTTTCGCGATATTACCGCACCACGATTCTGTCCGGCGAAACCGATCCGAACAAGCTATACGACCTGGTTGCAACAATGGAGGAATACCAGGTGTTCTCCAACGAAGATGTCGAGCGGCTGGTCAATTTGTACCTGGATGGAGCGGATCGCGACAAACTTGATCCCACATTAGATGCCTGTACTGCCGTTTACAAGCAGTTTGACACGGATGATCAGATTAGATTTAAGAGCGCAGCAAAGGCGTTCGTGCGTACATATGGCTTTCTCGGAGCGATTTTGCCGTATGGTAACGCAGACTGGGAACGGTTGTCCATCTTTCTTAATTTGCTGATACCAAAGCTGCCGTCTCCGCGAGAGGACGATCTTTCGCAGGGGATTCTTGAAACGATCGACCTCGAAAGTTACCGCAACGAGGCGCGTGAGGTCATGTCCATTCGCCTGGAAGATACCGATACGGAGGTGGCTCCCGTACCGGCGGGAAAAGTCGGGCACATTGTTGAACCAGAAATGGATTTGCTGTCTGTTATTCTCTCCAATTTCAATGATATGTTTGGTAACATCAATTGGAATGATGCGGATAACGTGCGGAGGCAGATTCTTGAGATACCGGCCATGGTGTCTAAGGATGAAAAATATCAGAATGCCATGAGAAACTCTGATGAGCAGAGTGCGCGCTTGGAAAGCGAACGTGCGTTGCAGCAGGTCATCTTTTCGATTATGGCGGACAATATGGAGCTGTTCAAGCAGTTTCAGGACAATCCATCATTTAAGAAATGGCTGTCCGACCTTGTATTTAACTTGACCTACAACAAGGACGGAAAGCCTTATGAAGCGCCCAACTCAAATATAGTCCCAAGAGAAAACTAACGTATGTATTGTGAATCGAAAGAATAAGCCTATTTCATCAATTTATGGAGTTGTTCAGAATGTGATGACATAACGTGAGCTTTGGACAGATAACAGCAATATGGTGAGGCAATACAACCTTTCAATCACATAAAACCCCATCGTATATATGGCACAGTTTAGCTCCGCGCCATAGCATTCGGTGGGGTTTTAAGTTTTACATTTGCTGCCGCTTGCTTTATCTTAACTACCTCTTGTTCAACACAACTATCCCTTTCCGTCTGTACTGAGCGGATGATAAAACGGCATCCTTGGTTTTGCGTTGTGGCTATTGACGCGGGGCAGGCTTTCGAGCGGGATAGCGTAGAACCGTTCTTTGATGAAATTTCCGTTCATGCTGTCGATGATTTTTGCGACCTGTTCAGCATAAGCACCGGTTACATCAAATTCCGCAAGGCGAATGATCTGAAAGCGGCGCTTACCGTTGGTGGTATACAGAATCTCACCGGCTTTTCCGTCACCGTAAGGTGTATAGGCGTAGGCGGCTGACTGCACTGTTTTCTTGTCTTTTTCTTTTATAACCGTTATATCCGTTTGTTTTAACAAAACGCCGTCGCAAAAGCCCGTTTCGCACAGTTCTTTGGCAAACTTTTCGACTGCCGCTTTGCGCTTTTTCTCAATGCTTTTCTCACCCGACGCACCTTGTTTCAATGCAATTTCCGCATAGGTATTGGGCTTGAAAACGCCGAAATAGTCAAAGCATACGCCGAGGGAAAGAGATAAAATCTGCTTATCCTTAGGTGTGATTTTATCGGCAGCAGTGCGAAAATTGTCACGGTAAATACTGCACAGCACTTCCTCAAACAGGGATACGGACGGGTCTTCAATCAGCTCGTCCGAAACGGTGCCGTCCGCCGCGTTTTCGTTTTCTTCTGCCGGGACAATGCCGATGGGATATTCGCAAGCCTTGCCGACGGCAACAAGCTCGGTAACTTTTTTCTCGGCAAAGCCGGTTTCCTTTACGGCAAGCGCAATACGTTCATCGGCGGAAAGTTCGGGAGCGCTGTTATAGATGCGCATCACCTTACGCAGCTCGGCATACCCGTTTTGCGTCGGCACGGTGCAGGCGTTTTTCGTTGTGCGGATATAATCCAGCTGCCGCATGACCGCCGCTTTTTTCACATACTGCAAAAGCGGAATGTGGTCGGCGGCATCATAGCCAAGGAAGGCAAACCACAATGTTTCCAAAAAGATTTGCTTGATGTCCTCGGTGTCATCCGCAGACAGATTATAATGTGCAACGAAACGCTCGGCACGGCTTTGCAGCACCGGCTCATACGCACGGATAAATGCCTCAAAATATCCTTTATCCCGGCTCTTGGTTGCCTCAACAAAATATGTGTTCAAATCATCGAACCGCGCGCCGCTTTTATCGCTTTCGGTAAAGGCAGATGCGCGTTCGATTTTTTCTTTGCAGAAATATTTGATACGCAGAATTTCGTCGTTGATTTCCCAAAGCCGCAGTTTACCCGAACGGACAGAAGAAAGAATATCGTTCCATATCGCCGGCTCGTGCAGCCGCTTATCCGTAATGCCGCAAAGCAGTTTTTCGGTTGCCTTTTTGTATTCGGCGTTCATACGCGCACCCCCTTTCCAAAGAAAAATAAAATTATTTTTTACCCAGTGCCTCTTTTGCCTCTTTGATCAGGTTCCGCAAAACCATATCTTGCTCATACTGATTTTGCGCATAATCAAAATCAATCTGCGCCTCCTCATAATGCCGTTTGGCAAGCTCGATCGCCTTATCGCACACATCCACATCATATTTGGCGGACGGCAGATTTTTATTGGTTTTGTGCTTTTCGTTGCGCAGAGAATCGTATCTCTTTTTCCAAGTCGCATAGCCGAAACCGTCCTTTTTCTTTTGCTTCGGCATATTCAGTTTATTTTTTGCAACGTATGCGCAGGGAACGCCGTACTCTGGATTGACGGTGCTGCAATACAACTGCTTATGCGCAGTTTCCATAAAGAAAAATCGGTGGCAGATTCCGCATTGCCATGAATAATGTCCGGCGGCAAGCCCCTCGAACATATCGGTAACATAAAAATTGAGCATACGGTTAAACACCATGCGTCTGCCGAGGACGCTGCTGCTTTCGGCTTCTATGATTACGGGGGCGACTTCTGCAGTCGGGTGCAGGGTGAAATTGTTGAAAGCGCCGGTATGGTTGCTTTGCATTATTTTTTCGGTGATTTCGGGATCACCGAACACTGTCCGCGCAAACTCCGCCAGTTCTGATTTGGTTCGTTTATCGTTTTCCGTGAGATTGACAAAGAACATATTTGCCACGCTTAAAAAATTGAGTGTGTCTCCGGTGAGATAGATATAAGACGAAACGATCCAGGAAAACGCCGTCATATGGGCGCGCAGCTTATTTTTATACGGCAGCTGCTCATAAAAGAATGTGCCGTATTTTTGAAAATCCTCTTCGTAGTGTTTCAGTGCATCTTGATAGAAAAAATTGTTCAGCGCCGCATACTCTCCGTCTATGTCAAAATAGCAAAACGGCGGAATAGCTTTGATGTAGTCCAAGATGTCAAAAAGGCTGTTTTTTATTTCGGAAAACAATTCGGTAGAATATCCCTCGTCGGTCCAGCGGCAGCAAAGCGCATACAAGGCATCACCCTTGTAAAAAAGTGCTTTTACCCATTCGGGAGAAAGGCAAAGAATATCATGCGTGACCTTGCCGGTGGGATATTGCTTTCCGTTAAGCCGAATATCAGCGTCGCCGAAATCAACGGCAAAATGGCTCAAATGTGTTTCTCCCACAGGTTTTGTTTCAATCAGATTCATGCGGCACACCTCGTTTCTGTAATCAGTATACCATAAAACCGTTTCGCTGTCATCGGAAATCACAAAAAATTCAGAAACGAATTTTGGCGCTCACAGCATTTTATGTGATTTTTCTGTTTTCAGCCATTAGATAGATAGGAGAGCGAAAGCATCGGTTCCGCCGCCGCTGCTTTTGCTCTTACTTTTTGCAAGGAGAATTCAGTATGACTGACGAAAAAACGAAACTCGCCGTTATTGATGGCGAAACCTTAATGGACATGAAACTTCCGCCGACAAAGTTTTGTGTTGATACGCTGCTGCCGCAGGGATTATGCATCCTCGGCGGCGCGTCAAAGATCGGCAAGTCGTGGTGGGTGCTGGATCTGTGTGTGCGTATTGCAAAGGGCGAACCGATGTGGGAGTTGAAAACGACCGGAGGAACAACACTGTACCTTTGCTTGGAGGACACGCTGCGCCGCGTGCAGAACCGTCTGCTTTGTATCACCGACGAAGTGCCGCCCAATGCGTTTTTTGCTACCTCCGCCGGAACGCTGTCCGACGGTCTGTGCGAACAGATACGGGATTTTGTGAAAGAGCATCCCGACACGGTTTTTGTTGCGGTGGATACCTTTCAGATTGTGCGCAACAACAGCATCGACACCTCTTACGCAAACGATTATGAGGAAATACGGATATTAAAACGGCTGGCGGATGAACTTGATATCTGTCTTCTGCTGGTGCATCACCTGCGCAAACAGGGCGACAGCGATCCGTTCAACAAACTGACCGGCACCACCGGAATCGTAGGCGCAGTAGATACCGCTTTCGTGTTGGACAAGAGCCGCCGCAATGCCGACAGCGCCACCCTCTACTGCACCGGCCGTGATGTGGAAGACCGCCAGCTTGAATTGCGGTTTTCCAAAGAGGAATTTGTTTGGAAAATGCTCGGCGACAGCATGGAGAATCGGGAAATGCTGCTGCCGAAGGAGATGGAACAGTTGGTCGAATTTATGAAAGTGCAGAAAAAATACAGCGGCAGCAACACGGAGTTTTGCGAGCGGTATAACGAATACGCAGGACAGGCGATATCGGCAAGAGGACTCAAACGGCTGATGAATCTATGGGAATATCGCCTTGCCGATTTCGGCGTGCGCTTTCGCAGTCATCGCAGCAACGGCGCCCGACTGCTGGAAATCGAATATTCCTTTTCTGCCGGTGACGAAAGTGCCGTTGGTGACGGTTAAATCGGTGTACCCCCAATCGGTTCGTCCCAAGCGTTCCTTTCGTCCCTGTCGGCGGTTTACAGGCGGTTTGTGCCGCTTTCGACGGGGGTAGGGATAAACCGCCGATGCGCCGGAAACAACGCGAATTCGGGGCGTTTGCGGGAGTGTCGGTTTTACCGATTTCCCGGACTTCGTCCGGGGCAAGCAGAGCGTCCGGCTGTCCTGCCGAAACGCCTTTATTTACGGGCGGCAGCCCGAACCCACTGAATTTAGAAACGGAGAGTGATATTTATGAGTAAACAAAGACGGCGTGACACCACTCTGACAATTCGGCTGACCAAATCCGAAAAAGAACGCATCGAACGCAACGCCAAACGCGCCGGGCGCAGCATCACCGACTATCTCGTTTTGCTGTCGCTGGAAATGCCCATCCATGTTGCGGAAGATGTAAAGCCCTTGCTGATCGAACTCAAACGCATCGGCAACAATCTGAATCAAATCACGGCGAAGATCAATGCGGGTGCATTCCGGTCGTATAATTTTGAAGATATGATCGACGGGCAGAAGATGATCTATGAGCAGCTGCTTGCGATTGCGAGGAAGGGATAATGGCAACGGTTAGTTTTATTCCCGAATCGAGGCAAAGCATCAGCGCAATGAAAGCGGTGATCGAATACTGTTTGCAGCAGAAAAAGGTGGCGGACGCAGACAGCGGCCGCCGATTGGTGAGCGGTGTAAACTGCAACGGCGAAAATGCGTTCACGGAATTTACGGCGACCAAGACCGCACATCACAAAAAAGGCGGAATGAATTTTTATCATTATGTGCAGTCCTTTTCGCCGAGCGAAAGCGTGACCGCCGAGCAGGTGCACGAAATCGGTTTGGCGTTTGCGAAAAAGGCGTGGCCGGGGCATGAGGTGCTGGTGACCACCCACACCGACACCGCGCACCTGCACAACCACTTTGTCATCAATTCCGTGCATTACGAAACCGGAAAGAAACTCCGCCAAAGCCCCGGCACGCTGACAAAGCTGCGCTCACTCAGCGACGGTATCTGTTTAGAGCACGGGCTGAGCGTTCTCGAACCGTATAAAAAAGACGGCGCAAAAATTTCAAGCCGCGAGTACCGCGCTGCGGCAAAGGGTGACAGCTGGAAGTTCAAGCTGATGTCCGATATTGATTTTATGCGGGAGATGCAGCGGCTCGGCTACGGTGTCACATGGACGGACAAGCGAAAATATATCACCTTCACTTGCCCGAACGGAATGAAGTGCAGAGATATACGCCTGCACGACGAAAAATATTTGAAAGAGGTATTGGAATATGAATTCACGATCAGAAAACAACACACAGCAGAACTCGGCAATGGATATGCTGAGGAAGAAAAACACGCGGACGCTGTCCGAACTGGAACAGATCCCGTATCAGCCGCAGGTGTATGCGATCCCGATAGAGCAGCGCAAGCGGGAGAGCAAGCTGCTGGCGGACGCGGTGGAGTTTCAGCCGAAACTGTATCAGATGATCGAACGGCTGGCAACGGCGGAGGAGCTGAGCGACCACTGCACCCGGATACAGAATATCGAGGCGGAGTATATGGAAAAGACGGTGCGGGAAGTGGTGACGGAGAACCGCAAAACGACGGCGCAGATGCAGAACCTCGTCGAACAGGCTGGGAAGAATCAAGAACAGTTTATTTTGAATTGCTCCGAAACTCTTTTCAAGAGTACCGAGACTCTGGACAGCACGATAGAGAAACTGCACCGAAAAATATTGAAAATTATGATAGCCGCGGCGGTATCGGCAGTGGCGCTGTCGCTGCTGGTCTGCGCGGTATTCTGGAAGCTGGCAGTATAATTGACAGTACTACCGAGGACCCGGAGGAACGCCGAAAGCGCATTGAGGCGCAGGAAAACGCATCCAACCTCGGTGCCGTTATCGGGTTTGCGGTCGGTATTCTCACCGCAGCAGCCGACAGCGAGGAAGATATGACTGCCGAGGAAAACGATGAGCCTACCATAAAGATGTAGGAGAAAGGGTTTGCCTATGACGAAAAAAGAACATGAAAAAGAATTGCGCTGCTATCCGGCGGCGCTGACCGCTGCGGAGGTTGCCGAGATCCTGCGGGTCAGCACCAAGACTGTATACAAGCTGATAAAAGAAAAATCTCTTCCGGCGGTGAAGGTCGGCAGAGAAAACCGCATTGCCAAATCACAGCTGATCGACTATCTGCGGCAAAGAGAAGTCCCAAGTTCGAACCCAAAGGTCTGTTTTCTTGAGAAAACTTCCGAAAAAGTCTGGACTTGTGCGGTGAGTTGTGATATTGTTCGTGTCAGCAAAAATAAAAAAGGAGTGAAAGCAAATGAATGCCATGACTACACTTGCAGCCAGCGTACAGGCTAAGAAAGGCCGTCTCTATGCCGTGATACAGGTCAGAGAGAACGGCAGGACAAAGCCCGTATGGCGTGCGCTGGGGCTGCCCGAGAGCGCCAACAAATCAAAGGTGAACAAAGCCTACCGAGAGGTGGTGCAAGCCTTTGAACAGTCCTACGCCGAGCAGATCGCCCAAAACAAAAAGCCTGCCTCGGATATTCAGATCTACGATTATATGTGCGCCTACTTTAAAAAGATCGAGAAAAACATTCAAAAGAGTACCGCCGAAAGCTACCGCGGAATGATAAACGGTAGAATTCGGCGGTATTTTACTGCCCACAGGGAACTGACGGTCGGCAGCATCACCGCAAAGGACATTGAGGATTTCTACGAGTGGATGTTCGAATCAGGCGTAGTCGCCAACACCGTTATCCACTATCACACCGTCCTGCACAGCGCCTTCAAACGGGCTTTCAAGGATGGGCTCATTAACTCGAACCCCTTTGACCGCATCGACCGCCCGAAGAAAAACAAGTTTACGGGTGAAAACTATTCCGAGGAAGAACTGATTGCTATGCTGGGGCTTATCCGCGGGGATATTATCTATCCGGCTGTCATGCTGGCGGGCGGCTTGGGGCTGCGCCGCAGCGAGGCGTTGGGCGCACGGTGGTCGAGGGTAGACTGGGAAAAGAAAACCATACTGCTCGACACCAAAATCATTGAGTACAAGGAAAACGGCAGGGTCATCGTCGAACCCGTGGAGGAAATGAAAAACAAATCCAGCCGCCGCACACTGCCGCTGCCGGACCCGGTGTATGAAATGCTGTGCGAGGAACGGGAAAAGTAGGACCTGTACCGCCGTATGTTCAAGGGCAGCTACAATCGCAAATACGACGATTATATCTGCGTCGATCAGCTCGGCGGGCTGATACGCCCGAATCGGGTCACGCAGCGGTTCGCCGACCTGATCAGGCAATACGGTCTGCGCAAAATTCGGTTCCACGATCTGCGCCACACCTTCGCCAGCATCCTCATCAATCAGGATGTGCCGCTGCTGAATGTATCGACCTTTCTCGGTCACTCCGACCCTGTCCACAACGGCAAATATCTATGCCCATCTGGATAAGTCCAAGAAACAGGAAAACGCCGATGTAATCAGCAGTATCTTTAATAAAGCAAAAGAATAATGCGCTCCACCTGGGGCGCATTTTTGCTGACGGAAAGGATGATTTTATATATGACCCAAAATGAATTTATGAGCGGGAGCGAGCTTCGCCAGTACCTGCACATCTCCACGCGGAAAATGAAATATCTGATGGACAACAACTATATCCCGCACGAAAACACGGGACACACAACCCATAAATATCGGGTGCGGACAGAGGATGCGGTGCGGTTCAAGACCCGTATGGATACCGAGCCGGGCTTTTTATCGGAACTGAGTGGCATGTTCTCCAACCGCACCGAATGGCATCCGCTCCCGATGTTTGAAGCCACCCCGGAAAACTGCGAAGCCTTTCGGCGGTGGCTGCCCACGCAGACGGCGGCGGAACTTGTCGGCCACAGCCCGCAGCGCATTCACGAATGGATACGGGAAGAAACCTTAACTGGCATCAAGCTCGGCGCCATACAGTACTGTGCCAAAGCGGAATTCGTGAACTTTATGGCATCACCGCAAAGGCTGGCGCACCCGCGCACGGAAAAATACAAAGAACTCATTCGGGAATTCAAATACAACCGGCGCCGTGAGCGTGAAAACGAACAGCGGCGGCAGAAAAGAAAAATGATGAAAGAGAGTACATAACCTATGCCTCACCGGAAACGGTGGGGCAGCATTTTTTGTTTCTGACGGGTCGAACTATGAGAACAGCAAAATAAGATTCCCTTATTTTGCACCGTATTTTAGGGGAAACGGAATGAAAATAAGGGAAAGCCTTTATTGGGGTGGGTTTTTGCAGTGTCAAAACCGCAGCTCCGCACATTTTAAATAAAGTGGTTAGTATTTTAAGTTCAATTTACGCCGCGCAAGCTCCGCCTGAACTTTCTCGAACTCTTCCGGCGTAATGATCGGCTCATGGCTGTGTTCCACATAATACTGCGGCACCTCGCCCTCATTGACCTTCATCTTTTTTGTGAGGAAATCGACCGTGAAGCATTTCTGAAGGAGTGCAGCACCCTTGTATTTCTCGTTTTGAAGGATGCTTTCCACTGTACTGGTCTGCCAGCGTTGTTTTCTCGATGGAGTCGGAATCCCATCTGCTGTCAGTTTCTTTGCAATGGCCCCCGGCGTCAACCCCTCCATGAATCGAGTATAAATCCGGTGGACAACGATTGCCTCCTCCGGAACGACTTCTGGAAAACCGTCCGCTCCTTTGCGATAGCCGAGGAGCTGCTTGTATGGGAGGTTGACCTTTCCGTCGGCAAACCGTTTTCTCTGTCCCCGGGTAACATTCTCGGATATGGAGCGGCTTTCTTCCTGTGCCAAGCTCGACATGATGGTAACTGACTTTGTCAGAACAAGAGGTACAATATGAAATTGATAGAATTATTCAGCGGAACGGGCGGGCTTAATTACATGTAAAAGCAAAAATCCGACTGCCACAAACAGCCCCATCACCGCCAGATAGTCCAGCAGGAAAGCGATGAGCGGCTCGGAATAATCAAAGAACATGAAATGGCTTTTCAGCAGCAGGTAAAGTCCCACATCCCGGCGAACGAAGGTCACGACTCCGTAGGTAGCGAAAGAATATCCGGCAATTCGGAGCGCCCATGTGCGTATTTTGCTCGGCTGCAAGTGTTTCCGTGCCATGGTCAGAAGCATATTCCAGTGCATTCCGAGGTGTAGGCTCATCAGAACAAAGCCCCAGAAGGCGCAGAGAATATGCAGTTTTCCGGCCAGTTCATAGCCGCCGTGCTTGGGGAGAAACGCAAACACATGGCGGGACAGCACAATGCCGCTAATCATAGAGCCGACCATGCACAGGAAAATCAGCCCTGCCAGTGCTGTCTGCACGACGCGCAGAGGCGTGTAGCGCCCCCGCGGAACAGCTTGGATCCATCGGTGGTTCAAAATATGGTGCGCCACGGACAAGGCAAACATTCCCATGCCGATCCACTCATGGGCTGCCTCGCCCACAAGACCATAGGCCATCAGAAGCAGCATGGACACCGACATGGCCGCATCTACGGCGATTTTTATTTTGAGAATTGGTTTCATGTTCTCATCCTTTGCTGTGAGAGATCACCCAGTTCAAATTGTCCGGGTCGTCAAAGACCACATTGGCTCCGCCGTGGTAGTTATAAATGCCCTTTTCGTTGAAGAAGGCGTTGTCAGGTGTTTCGATACGCAGAACTTTGTCGATGTCGGTATCGCTCCAACCGGCATTTTCATAGGCTTCTTGGAGATTTTCGTAAGCCGAGCGGGCCTTGGCGCTGCCGTAATACTCGTCGCCGTCGGCCATGTAGATATAGATTGCCACACTATTCTCCGCAATGGGTGCATAGCTGCCATCCCACTGAGAAGCACCGTGGAGATAGGCGGCGTACAGGTCGGGCCGCATGGCCACCGCACGGGACATGGTCTCGCCGCCTGCGGAATACCCGGCGGCATAGACCCGGCTGGTATCCACGGCAAAACTATTGATAAAGTATTCCGTTAGTTCAATGGCCTGCCGGGCGGATTTTTCACCCCAGTCAGTGAGCTGTGCAGAAACCACGACCATCTCGGTGTCCAGCCTTGTCCATGCGGTAAAGCCACTCCAATTCAGATTGCTGCCGGAAGAATCTTCACCGAACCACATCATGTTATAGCCCGGCATAACGACCATCATCGGAAACTTGCGGCTGCCATCGTAACTGTCTGGCAGATAATAGCTGTAATGGATGTCACCGTCCGCGCCGGAGAAGATTTGCTCTGCAAACAGGCCAGTCTGAACCGGCTCCGATGTGACAGCCGATGCTGTGCTTTCCAACGGTTCTTCCGTCAGTTCGGCACTCGGTGCAGGCGTTATCTCCGGCTGGGTCGGCGCTGCTGTACCGGCTCCGCACCCCGCGAGAGTCAGTATCAACACAAGAGTCACCGAAAGCGAAAAAAAATCGAGTCACTTCTGCTCGTCCACCGGCGGAACCATTTCCGCATACTTTTTGAGCATTTCCGGGGTGCTGGTGTAGTAGCGCACATTGCGGTTCAAGGCGGTGATCTTCGCCATTTCGTCATCGGTCAAGACAAAATCAAAGAGGTCAAAGTTAGACTTAATATGGTCGGGGTTCTTGGAGCCAGGGATCACGATGTTGCCGCTCTGGATGTGCCAGCGGAGAATGATCTGAGGCGCGGACTTACCGTACTTCTTACCAAGCTGAGCGAACAGCGGCTCCTGAAGCAGTGCCTTGTCGCCGTGGCCCAGCGGATACCACGCCTGCGGCACAATGCCGTTCTCCTTCAGGAAGACTTTCAGTTCAGGCTCCTGATGATAGGGGTGCAGCTCGGTCTGTAATACCGTGGGGCGCACCTCGCAGATAGAGAGGATTTCCTCGATCTTCTCCTTGTTGAAGTTGGACAGGCCGATGGCACGCACCTTGCCCTCCTTGTACGCCTTCTCCATCTGACGGTAGCCCGCCACATAATTGCCCGCGGGCTGGTGGATCAGCAGCAGGTCGATGTAGGGGGTGTCCAGACGGGCAAGGGTCCTGTCCACTGCGTCGGGCTGCTCATAGAAGCTGGGCCACAGCTTGGTTTCGAGGAAAATCTCCTCCCGCTGCAAGCCGGACTTCTTCATGGCGCGGCCAACGGCCTTTTCGTTTACATAGGCGTTGGCGGTGTCGATCAGGCGATAGCCGTCCTGCAAAGCGCTGACACAGGATGCCTCCGCCTCGTCCGGGGTCAAAAGAAATGTGCCAATACCGGCCATAGGCATTTTCACGCCGTTATTGAGAGTTGCGTATTCCATAAAAGATTCCTCCTTAAATGTTCTTTCCAAGTTTCGTGGCTTCGTTTTTATTGGTCACCATGCCGCCGTAGGTCATGCCATAGAGGGCGGCAAAGCGCTTCATGGTGTATTCGCCCGCATCCAGCATCCATTTCTCCGGAGCTGCGCCCTGAAACACAAAATACAGTTTGCGTCCGGACAGTTCGCCGTCCTCCACCTTGCCGTAGAAACGATCCAGCACGTTGCGCACGCTGCCGCAGATGTTATGCCAGTAAAGCGGCGAGCCGATGACGACGATGTCCGCCTGCTTCATGGCACCAATGACAGCATCCAGTCCGTCGCTGGGAAGGTTCTGCCCGTAAGCGCCGATGGTGTAGTCTGTAAGGTTCAAAGTCTCATATTCGTGATCTTTCAGTAGCTCCGCCGCCAGCTTGGCGGTGTTTCCATTTTTGTTGGGGCTGCCGTTGATAAATAAAATACTCATAACAATGCTCCTCATTTCAGTTTTCGATATTCTTCTTCACTCACTGGTTCACACCACTGACTGCGGCAGTTTTCTCCGGGTACTTCCACCGCCAGATGGGAAAACCAGCTGTCCGGCGCAGCGCCGTGCCAGTGCTTGACACCGGGCATAATGTTGACTACATCGCCGGGGTGCAGCTCCTGCGGCTCCTTGCCCCATTCCTGATAGTAACCGCGCCCGGCCACGCAGATAAGGATCTGTCCGCCGCCCTTGTCCGCCTCGTGGATGTGCCAGTTGTTACGGCAGCCGGGTTCAAAGGTCACATTGAAGATTTTGACCTGCTCCGTGGAGACTGGCGCAAGATAGCTCTGCCCGCTGAAATACTGTGCGAAACCGTCATTGGGCGCTCCGATGGGAAATACCATGCTGTTTTGATGACGCTGCTTTTCATCAGTGTTTTCCGCATCTGCCCAGATGTCCTTTGCCATTCGGAATGCTGCCCATGCCTTCGGCCAACCCGCATAAAATGCGGCGTGTGTCAGGATCTCCGCAATTTCGCTGCGGGTGATCCCATTTTCCTTTGCCATTGCCAGATGATGACCGAAGGAAGTATCCGTCAGCCCCTGCGCCATCAGTGCTGTCACGGTGATGAGGGAACGGTCGCGTGCGGAAATCTCACTTTCCCGGCTCCATACCTCACCGAAAAGAACATCATCATTAAGCTGTGCGAACTTCGGCGCAAATTCACCTAAAATATCCCTGCCCGCTGTTATTTTCTTCATGTCGGTCACTCCATTTCACTGAAAATTGTTTCCAGCCATGCGGCGTAGTCTTTAACCCAACCACCATCGGAGCCGAAGCCGTGAGGCCAGCCGTTCAGTACGATGCGCCCGGTGGGAATGCCCATTCCGGAGATTACATCATATTGCTGCTGGAACTGACGATAGAAGGGATCCTCGGTGCCGTAGACATAGAAGGTCGGCGGCAAATCGCCCTCGGTCAACCAGCTTGCATCCATATTCCCCACGCTGAGGCGGCCATAGAAGGAATAGATCATGCCTGCGGCAGAGGCATGGGCAGGAACAGCGTCCAGCTCGTCCGGCACATAGGTGCTGTCCAGCGCCGTGCCGGTCACATCTTCGTCATAGTGCATCAGAAATTCACCGGCCTGAATGCCGCCCGCCGAAAAGCCCATGACGGCAATATCATCTGGATCAATACCATAGACCTCAGCATTTTTGCGGATGAACCGGACGGCTCTCGCCACATCCAGCGCACCTTCCTCCTGCGTATAGGGAGAGAGGCGATAGTCCACGATGAAAGTCTGGAAGCCCAGCTCCCGCAGTGCTGCGGCGGTGGGCAGCGAATCGGTGTAGTTGCCCCGGAACTGATAAGCACCGCCTGCCATCAGCACCACCGCGCCTTTTGGCTTCACGCCATCCCGGACGGGGATAGCGGTGACATAGGGGCGGAAGTTCCAGTCATCGAAATATCCGGTCATGTCCTGCGTAAATTTCGTCCTGGCGGGGACATTGCCTTCTTCCCAAAGGTAGAGCACCTGAATTTTTGCAGGGTCTGCTGCCGTGTTCAGCACGGTATTATTACCTGCCGGTTCCGGCATCTTTTGCAGCATGGCTGTGCGGGAATAATCGGAAATCTTGCCGCTGCCGAAGTTGTATGCATCAGGAAAATCGCCCGGCGTGGCTACAGTGTCCGTCGAAGATCCGTCGCGCAGATCATCGATGGGGGTGGTGGAAGCAGAACTGCTTTCGTTTGGTTTCGTTGTCATAGCATCCTCAATAGCCGCAACGCCGTTTTCCAGCTCACCGCCGGGAGTCCTGACGGACTCCCGGCCACAGGCGGTCAGCGACACGACCATGAGAATTGCAAGCATTGCAGCGAAAACTTTGTTTCTATGCATTACAGACCCAGTCCATTGACCCAGGACTGTACATCATCACCGGAAACGCCGGAGGAGAATCGCTGGCCTTCCTGCCACTCGCCGGTACCGGCCATGTCGGCCAGCAAACTGCCGCTCTGACCCATGCCGGAGGAGGAAGAAGTGGCAAAGGGAATGACGGTCTTGCCGGTGAAATCATTGTTTTTTACAAAGGTGTCCACGGGCCACGCTGCGATACCCCACCAGATGGGATAACCGATGAACACGGTGTCATAGGAATCCCAATCGGGAACTTCAGTGGTGGTCAGGGGCACATCCCGCAGGGACTCGTCGTCATGCTCCCGGCTGACGCGGCTGTCGGGGTTCGTCCAATCCAGATCATCGCTGGTGTAGACTTCGGTGGGAACAATCTCAAAGAGGTCGGCACCGGCGGCCTCTGCAATATCCTTGGCCACCCGCTCGGTATTACCGGAAGCGGAGTAGTAGACCACCAGTGTCTTGCCGGTCTCGGGCTGGGTCTCCGGCTCGGATTCTGCGGGAGCGGTCGAGGAGCTTTCGGGCTGTTCGGTCGGCGCAGAGGTTTCTGGCTGCGTGGTGGAAGATGCAGGCTTGTTGGCAGAGCCGCAGGCGGCAAGGCTAAGTACGAGCACGACACTCAGCAGTAGTGCAGTCAGTTTTTTCATGATAAAATCATCCTTTCAATTCAATTTTAGTTTTATTTACATTCGCAGAGAATGTCATATATTTCATCGTGGGTCAACTTTTTGCAGCAGCCCCCGGTGAAAACGGTGGAATCCGCGATGGCGCGAAAATCGGTGTCATCGGGGATACCCAGCTCTGCAAAGGTGGTGGGCAGTCCAATTTCCTTGATGAACGCAGCCAACGCGTCGATACCGGCAGAAGCAGTTTCATCGTCACTGCCCTTGGATGCGATGCCCCAGACATTCTGCGCCCAGCGGGCGAAGCGGGCTGTACCGGACTTGCAGATGTGGCGGTACAAAACCGGGTGAATGACCGCCAGCCCCGCACCGTGGTTGCAGTTGGTGTAGGCACCCAGCTGATGCTCGATCATGTGGCACTGGAAGTCCGTGACCTTGCCAATTTTCAAAATACCGTTTTCCGCCATGGCAGACGCCCAGGCCAGCTCGCTTCTTGCGTCGTAATTCTCCGGGTCGGTCAGCAGCACGCGGGTATTGTGGATGACGCTGCGCATAACGGCTTCGCCCAAGTCATCGGAAAGATTGTTTTCATCCGGCTTGCCGAAGTAGGTTTCCATGGCGTGGCTCAGTGTGTCGAACGCACCGGAGATAACCTGCTTTATGGGAACGGACAGGGTATAGCTGGGGTCGAGGAAGGCAAAATCCGCCTGTGCGCCCCAAAGAGCGCCCTTGATTTTCTTTTCCTCGTGGGTGATGACGGCACCGTTATTCATCTCGCTGCCGGTACCGAACACCGTGACGATGGTGCCGAGGGGGATAAACTCCGTTGGGAATGTGTGCTTGGTGTTCTCCAGTTTCCAAATGTCCTCGTCCAGTTTGGCCTGCGCGGAGATGACCTTGCAGCAATCGGACACGCTGCCGCCGCCCACGGCGAGGATAAGGTCCACATGATTCTCCCGCGCCAGCTTTGCGCCCTCCTGCGCCTTGGCATAGGTGGGGTTGGACATGATGCGGTCGAACTCCACGACGCGCTTGCCGGCGGCGTTCAGAATGCCCATGACCTCATCATACACGCCATTGCGCTTGATCGAGCCGCCACCATACGCCAACATGACGGTTTCCCCGTAGTTCCCCAGCAGACTGCCGAGATACTCTTTCACGCCGCCCTTGCCGAAATACACCTTGGTCTTGTTTTCAAAAATAAAGTTGTTCATAAAAACGCATCCTTTCTGAATGTTATTTCTTCATTTGTTTTTCCCAAAAGGAAACGGCATCATTGATCCAGCCTTCGGCGCTGGTGCCAGTCCCAAGGCCAAAGCCGTGACCCAGACCGGAATACACATGAAACTCCGTGTCGATCCCGGCCTGCTGCATGGCTTCGAGCCGCGCCTGCATGACCCGCCAGTTGGCGATGCCGTCCCTGTCACCGACACAGGCATAGGTGGGCGGATCGCTTTCGGAATACTCGCTCAGTCCCGTGTACTGCATGATGACCGCACCGGGACGGGGCAGATTACCGCCGCCAAAGGCTTCTGCACCGTAAGACCCAAGCCACGCCGCCATTCGCGCTCCTGCCGAGCCGCCCCATAGGGAGTAGCAATCGGTGTCCACTTCCAGTTCGTCCGCATGGTCAAAGATGAAGCGGATGGCTCTTGCCAAGTCCTCGCAGGCGGTCTGTGCGCCGGGGCGATAAATGAGAGCGAAGGCGTTGTAGCCCTTTTGGGAAAGCTCCAGCGCATGAGGGAAGCTATCCTGCATGGCGCCCACATAGGCAAAGGCACCGCCTGCATTGCAGATGGCGAATTTCTCGCCGGGGATTCCCTTGAAGAAAAACAATCCTGTATCTTCTTTGGCAGGGTCAGCCGCCTTTTCCTCGTCGGTGTAGATGTCATAGAAGATGGTTTGGCCGTCCGCTGCCCGCTCTCGCAGGGTGTTCACGATCTCCACTGTTTCGTCCGGATCGATATGACTGTAGTAGGTCAGCCCGAGATCTTCCAGCGTGTCGCCGCTGTAATAGGCATCCTCTACAGGGAACAGCAACCGTCCGTAAGAGCCGAACATTGGAGCATTCTTCACATCTTTGATTTTGCTTTCCCTAGTAAATGCTGCTGTTTGGGGTGGAGTGGTTTCCGCAGGTTCCTTTGGTTCACGAGCACCGCAGCCGCTCAGCAGAAGCGCCGTACAAAACAGCAGCACAGAGAAACATCCAAACTTCATATCATCATCTGCCTTTTCCTGAACTTCTGCCTCTATTATAAAAAAAGCGAGACTTCAAGAGAAGTCTCGCTTCGTTCATCAGTATATACCTTTAGGTTATAATCAGTTGTACAGCTCTTTGCTGATGATTTTGGCTGCATCCAAAAAGCGCTGTACCGTCGGTGTCGGCTCTGGCGAATGGAGAATGCCATAGGGAATGCTGTAATTCCATTCCACTGGGATTATCTTCAGAAGCGGATGGACAGTTGCCCAACCTGGAATCGCCAGCAAAACGTCATTGGTGTTCTCACAGCGGTTGAACACATCCATGTTGTAAAAGTCGAAATCTACGATATGGATCTGCGGATGGTGCTGCCAGAGGTCATCCCGGAGTTGATCCACATAATGGCTCCAGCCCCGATGCATCAGCATGAGATTTTCACCATAAAGATCTGTGATCTGTAATTTATCCTTTGCTGCCAGTCGATGGTGAATAGAAACAGCACAGTGGAACGGGCCTCTGACCAATTCCAGCCCAGCACAACCACGCAGGTGCAGCATGGTCTCATCAAAAATGCCGCCTACTACATCAATGTTCTTTCCGAGATTTGCAAGGATCTCTCTCGCATTTTCCGGGGTGTTCTCAAAGGGTACGATCTGAAATTTAATGTCCGGGTGCAGCGTTTGAACTCTGGACCAGAGATCCATCAGGAGCTGTGCCGGAGTCATGGGCGAGGAACCGATACGGATGATATTCTCATCCTCCTGCATGGCGTTTTTTGCCCGTGTCACGGAGTCCCGGCAATACTGGATGATATACTTTGCATCCTGGTACATAGAGCGCCCAGCTTTTGTGAGTTGCAGCCCCCGGTGGCTACGGTCGAATAGCTTCACGCCGAGGGATTCTTCTAAAAGATTGATCTGCTTGATGACAGCCGTGGGCGTGATGTAGCTTTCTTCGGCAGCCTTGTTGAAGCTGCCTGCATCCGCCACACGGAGAAAAGTCTCAAGTTGTGGATTATACATCACATCACGCCCCTTTCCTGCTTTTTACTTTGAGATTTACGAGGATCACTTGGCTTTTTTGCATCAGAAGGAATTGCCCAGGAACGCCCGAATCGTTCTGCCCCCGGAATACGCCCGAGAGAACAGTATTGGTTGACCCGTCGTTCCGAAACGCCCCATTTATAAGAGGCTTCCCGAATGGAAATATAGCCGTTCATTGTGACCCCTCCGACAGCACGAAATTATCCAAATACATTATATACGAATATTCGTAGTTTTTCAAGTGTTGAGGCAGAACTGATGTAATATCCTTGAGTCATAGGATGCCGAGATCCAGTTGTTTAACGAATACCCCCAGTAATTCAACGATTACTCGGCTTTTTAACGATTACAACGGCACAGGAAGCCGCAATCCTCGCAAAAAGCACGAAACCCCGCCATAGAATTACTCTGCAGCGGGGTTCGTTTATGCTCAAAAACGGCAAAAGTCTTGATTTCAAGCGATTTTCGGGCATAGAAAAAGTCCACCGTAATTCTATCAAAATTACGGTGGCATTATGGCGGAGAGTTAGGGATTCGAACCCTAGAAGCCTTTCGGCTTACAGCATTTCGAGTTTTATGGGTTAATGGCTGTTTGGTGATTTTTGAAGGCTGTTTCGGGCGACTTAGTATTCACCGAAAATGCTTGCCATGAAAGGCTTTTTTGGCGGTTGCGCCGCCGAAATCCCGAAAAATAAAGGAAAGTTCGAATAACGGCATTTTCGCTGTTTTCGGAAAGAACAGGCACTATTTTGGAAAGAACTGCGGAAAGAACAGAATGACCACATCAACAACGGCAATACATGGGGAAAACCTGCGCCGACTAAAACATTTACGAGGTGTATTGCTATGAATGAAACCGCAATCAACTGGGATTCGATTCCCGATATTATTACCAAAGACCAACTCTATCAAATCTGCCACATCAGTAAATCAACGGCTTTGTATCTGCTTCGCAGCGGAAAGATTCCGTGCGAATACACGGGCAAGAAAACTCGCTGTTACAAAATCAAAAAGGTTGACGTTATTACATATCTTGAAAAGAGAAAAGTATTTCCCGAATCCTATTCCGCACCGGCAGGTTGGTACAAGGGGAACTATACAGTGAAAATGAAAACCAAAGTACCCGAACAGGTTCTTGAAAATATGAAGCTGTATTACACGGAACTTTTTGCACAATATCCTGATGTGCTGACTGCGACCGACATTTCAAAAGTAATCGGATACGGCACAACGTCAATCAATAATTGGTGCAAAAAAGGACATCTTAAAGCGTTCAAAAGGAACAATATGAATCATATTCCGAAAGTCTATTTAATAGAATTCTGCTGCTCTAAATACTTTCGCACAATCACCCGAAAATCCGATTGGCATATTCGGGTGCTTCGAGAGTTTCCTCGTTGGCAAGTGATACGAAGATTAAAAGAATAAGGGTGAATATTCGCTATTGTTCGTTTGATTCAAACGCAAATCAGCCGAATGCCAAACTAAGCAACCGAATAATTTTGAAAATATGCAATATTCGCTGTAAAAAGTGGCACAAGCCCCAAATGTTCGTCGTAATTTTTGGCACGATTAATATTTACAAATTCATAAATCGCACATTCGACTTTACGCAGCCTCCTTTGTACAATATAAGTGCAAAGGAGGTTTATACTATGACTGACACATTATTTGAACAATTCGGCGGTACTTATACACAGATTGGCGACTATGCTTTGCCGGACTTGTCATTACCGGCGGAAAAAGATGACCGTCCCATTGGTATATGGGGACAGCGTAGATTGCGATACTTAAAGCAGTACCATAAAGTGATTTACTACAATCTGCTCACTTCCGGCAAACTCAATTCCCACCTCACCGATGTAGATGAAGAAGCACAATCCCTCTTTTCTCGACTGGTAAAAGAACTCGCCGAAAAAGAAGGTGTAACTGAACAGCTCAAATCCGCCGACCCAATGGCGTGGGTTGGTCGAATGAATAACATCCGCAACCAAGCCACCGAGATTGTCAACGAAGAGGTGGTGTTTGAATAGGTATCTAATATTTAGAAAAGCGACAGCTGGGAGACCTGCTGCCGCTTTTAACATATTTACTGATGGTTAAAGTTATTATATTATCATATGGCAATATAGTTATACCGCTGTTACAAGTTCCAACACATCGATAGTAGTTGAAAATACACCTATGGTATCACCATTTGAATCAAAAAATTCAAACTCAAAATTATCGTATTCTAAAACGATAGCGCCTTCAGTTCCAACTGGCAAATCCTTAAAATTTGCAGTCAATCTTACTACATCTAATTCTTTCATTTCCCTACTTAACCTCAACTTTTTGTAGTTCCTCGGCTTTGTAGGCGACAACATAAACAGGATAAAGAAAACTTTCAGGAATCAAACGCAAAATATTTAAATGATTATCTACCCGTTTGATTCATTCAGCATATTCAAAATATTAAGTAGGGGCTTAAAGCCAGTAAAATCAATTTTTGCGTAATTTTGAAATATGTATTTGGAAAATATATCTTTGTTATAATACTTTTGTGGATTTTCGTCCTTCCTAGAAAACTTTCTGCCTCCAATTTCAATATTTAAAGTTTCTTCAGAAAAAAGGTCTTCCAATTCACATTCACTTTTACCCGAAGGTAATGGAACGGATACCAAACTTAATTTGCAGTTTGGTTCTAATAGAACATAATTTTCTTTTTCAAGTTGCTCTTTTTTTAGCTCACAAAATTCGGCATAGCCGATAAACTTATTCAAAGGGCGTTTGGTATTCTTTTCGTTATCAAACAGCATAATGATAGGGTGCGGTGAAAACTCAGTTTTATATTTTAGAAAATAATCGCAGAGATTATCTAATCCGTTTTTTCCAACAAAATAGTTATATAAGGATTTCATCGCATCAGCACCATCTAATCCCATCCCAAAAAAATAACTCCAATGCCTTGATCGTGAAAAGAAAGATAAATGATAACGAAATTTCCCATTGGAATCTTTTGTAATTAATTTGGGATATTCTTTATATAAACTTTTGAGTGCAGCTTTTATATATAGCACATCAGTTTTTCCTTCTGTAATTAAAAGCATTTGTTTGTTTGCAACAAAATATTTATAGAAAAGAAAATTCCTATAATCAGTTTCTTTCCCGGATAGTGAGCGATAATTATGTTTTGCACCGCTAATATCATGCTTATTACAGTAAAACTCTATTTGATCTATGAACGACAACCTACCTTCAAGTTGTGCAATCGTCCCCTTTTCGCCATCTACCTTAAATTCCCCTGTCGTATACAAAGTGTGCAACATGGCTCGTGTTGCTCTATAAAAATCACGTGGAATATTTATTTTCTGATTGACAACTAGTCCTGTTACCATTTGGCGTGAATCACGATATATAAGTCTAGTTTTTTCTTCATTTATTGAAAATCCGGATTTTTCGATTTCTTTTTTTAGAGCTTCAAAAAATTCATCTTTTTTATCTAAAAAATCCTTATTATTGGTTGAAAAAGTTAGATCATCTGCGTATCTTGTATAATCTAATTTATATTTTTTTGCAATTTTTAACACATGAATATCAAGCGTTTGACAAATTAAATTAGTAATTATAGGAGATGAAGGTGCACCTTGTGGTAAAATACCCTTATAACATGCAATTTGAGCGATAGTTACTGCAACTTCTTTAGGCAAGTTGAAGTAACGATTTGATAAAAAATATCCAAAAACCCTACCAAAGTGAAATGAATTAAAAAAGTTGTTTAAATCAACGCAAAAAATAAACCGCTTATTTTTGTGGATTCTAGCATTAGAAACAATACTTTTGTTTTTTTCAAAAGCATGAGAAATATTAGCCTTAATGCTGTTTTCTTTTCGAAGTAGTGTCTGATATTCGTATAGGGCATTTGTTAATTTGCGTTGTATAATCTTTAGTGCACCCGAGGGAGCATAAATATTACGCAAAGTTCCATCTTTTTTGGGTATATCAAAAGAAGAGTAGAAAGACTCTACTCTTGCTTCAAAGAGAACATATGTCAATGTTTTTCTCTGTATTCCTAAAAAGTCCGCCAGTTGGTTACGTGATTGTATTTCATTAAACTTCATTCTTTTTACCTCGAAAAAGAAATAAGCGTGCAACAACTCATTACGCAAATAGCATATAACATCAATATATGATGATCTAAAAAGCGATAAAGAGGCAAACTCCCTGCCATTTTAGTCAACGCTTGCGAAACACAAGCACAAAATCTTGTTGCACGCTTATTAAATTATACCACTTTTGAAACAACTTTTCAATTCGATGAATTAAAAACTAAAGAAAATATTTTGTTATGCGATTAATTATAGAAGGTGGCAGAAGTTCAATTTACATAAAGTACCTAAAATCATAGGATTTATCAAAAAGGACTTCATTTTGTTTGGACATTCTCGAAAGAACTTTGGCAAAATCTAGGGTAACAGGTAATGATTTATACAAACTATCTCCGCTGTTCCAGTTCATTTTAGTCAACATTAGAATTTCTTCTGCTAAAACTCCACCTTCCGATTGCCCCCCAAATCGTTTGACAACCAGTGGTGCTGGAATGCCTCGTCCACCTTTGAAATAATTATATGAACCAGTCCATTCAGGTATATTAAGAGAACCGTGCGTCCAAATTAAAAAACTATCTTTATTGGTTGGTATTACAGTGCCTCGTTTAATAGCAAAATTTTCTGCCTGTCGAGTTGCTTGCATACCAAAGCGGATAGCTCTCCACGGAGAATGCTCTTGAATCTGCAATAATTCAACATCCACACCTTCGAAGGCCTGTGTTATTCCGATTATCTCTTCTTTCATAAAAGGTGTTGTTTTGTGAATTACCACACGATTGAGTTTAGCCGTAGGACAGCAATGATAATAGCTTTCTCGTAACTCTATCATCATTTCACGAACTTCATTTCTGTCCATATAAGGATTTGATTTTTCAAAAAAGCAAGGGTTTTTAATTTTCCTTAAAATCATTCTAATGCCAGTTCCAGTAGAATCAAATAGTTGACTACAACCAATACAGATACCCTGTTTTTCGGACTTTGCATATCCAATACCTATATATGCCGTGTCATCTGAAATTGATCTGGGGTGCCATAGTATCCCTTGTGATTTAGCATAAAGGCTTGTTGAGAGTCCCCAGAGTACTTTACAAGGGTCATATGAATTAGTCGAGCGTTCTTCTATAAATTGTACACTAATTCCTTTATCTGCTGCGTAAAGTTTAATTGCATCGTGTAAATTGTAATCATCTGAACTATCTGGGGATTCTCTAAATCGCGCAAAAGATGTTGGTATATAAATGACGATAACATCGAAATTCATTGCGTTTTTAGCTGCACGGTCAATGCCCCGTTTGATAAAGGCAGAGAAATCCTGGATTGTGAGACGCTCGGTTGCTTTAGTGGAATAAGTTATGCACAGATTTGGATCATTTTCATTCGGGATCAGGAGTTTTTTTCGATATACATTTTCAAATCCGGCATAATCTTGCAAAAACTTATCTTTACCATTGGATTTAAACGAATTGTTGAGTTTCTTTAAATGTCCAATTATTTTAGCAAGATGTTCTGTGGGTGAAAACAAAGCTAATTGTATGGGCCTTTGCAGTCGATAATCATTGATATAAGAACAATCTAAAGGACCATATTGTGAAATACCGAGCAACTGATTTGTTGATGTATGAGACATATCGGTATCTGAAAAACACATGATTGGTTCGCTATATGTATATGCTTTCAGTTCTATCCATTCTTTTTTGCGGTTTGCACCGCCTGAACTCAAAGGTATAGATATAAACTTTAATTCAAAAAAACCATTTGTGAACGAAATAGTCCCTTTGTTGGATAATACATTCTGCCAGATACGAAGTTTTTCATTATATTGTTGATTATAAATTCTTGATAATATTCGATTAGATTGAATTTTATATTCGTTGTTGGAAACTTGGTCGCCATTTTCTTTCAGTATATGTATAGATGGCAAGAGAAACAGATGAAATTCTCCAGCTGAATATTCGATTGCCATTTCGATAGCATCAAAAACCGCATAACCACTATCGGTCTTTCTCGTTTTCGCGTCGTAGTATTTATTACGCTTACAACATTGGAAACCTCGATTACGCATACTGCTTTTTATAAGATCGTATAACATACCCGTGTAAACAGAATCCGATTTTTTCAATAGTCGCTCTTCTGGAAATGTTAATGTGATATACGATTTGATATGGTTGCCAAAAGTTGAAATTAGTCTCTCAGAAGACTCAAAAGAGTATATTTGTCCATTATACAATGACGCTATACACTTATGCGGATTAATAATTGATTTCAGTTCTGACCAACTAATAATATCAGTTTTAAAACAATTGCACTGAGGAATTGAATCGGCTTTAAATGCATTTAACTTGATGAATTCTTTTATACGATTGCCAGAAAATAAAAGTTCAGAACTTGCTTCAATGTCGGCACTTTTTTCTTCAATAAGCTGATTTGAAAATCCTAACGATTTATAAATTGAATATAAAAGACTATCAAACTTGCTAATTTCAACAATATCAGCGATTTTACCACCTGATTTAGCACTTTCGATAAGCGCAGAAACTCGTTTAGATACTGGAACGCCTTTTAAGGTTGTCCAATATAATCCCTTAGAAATAAAATTTGGCTCAGCTATATGTTTTTCAAAAAACGACATAATGGACTCATCGTTGCCAGAATAACCTATAACTATCATACCTCGATTTGTAAGACAGTGAAGCCAGTGCTCCTGCAAAGTGCTTTCCAATTTTTGTAATTCATCTTCTGTATTTTGCAGATTATCATAGCGAAAATCACCATGTAATTTGCATACGCCAGGATATGTAGGGTTGAAATTTTTGATGCTATTCGAGTTTGTTGAGCTACATACTAAGAGCTCTTGCTGGGGATTTATGATATTAACGGCCGTCTCCGTCAATGCGTCAAAATTGGTTGTCCAAACTCTTTTAACTTTATTTTTAATCATCATATCTGCCAAACATAAATATCCTAAGGAAGGATTATGTCTTGTAACTTTTGACTCAATAAAACGCTTTCGTGCAATGCAAGAGTTATAGCATTCCTGAAAATAAAATGAGTATTCATTTGATGCGTATTTAGGAGGATAACCGCCTTTTTTATCAAAATAACCTTGCAGAAATTTTTGTGTGGATGGTAGTTTTAAATCTTTGAATTTTTCGGTGGAAACGTGATTCTCAATACAGTAAATTTCTCTTTTGAAAAACCATATTAAATCTCCTCCGGTTGGTATACCGGAGTTAACGGATGCACCTGCCCCTAGAAAAAAGTCAACTTCTCCGTTTTCCATTACAGAGAAATTTCTAATTAATTGTTCCTGAGAAATCACAAGTATACCTCCTTATAGGTAATAAATTAACTATTATATAATTATCTATTTCACCGAATTCACTTCACTTTTCTCGACAAAAACATTGTCTTCAAAAAATTCTGCGATAATAAACCTCGTTCGGAGACATCAAACACAGAAATGTTTCGACATATTACTTTATTCGTATCAATAATAGCTTCATCGACTTTTAGCATTTGATAACCTTCTTTTTATAGTATAACATTTAGCAAACCGGTTCATTATGTTCCTGGATAAATGCAAGTCGTTTTTGATGTAATGTTTCAATTTCTCCAACTTTGGCAACATACGCATAAATTCTTATGGATTGCCAACCGGTTACTCGGCATCCCCATTCATTAAGAGTGATTTTTTCGCCATTGAAATCAACGTATTTTTCATCAATTAATGTTGCAACGGATTCGTCCGGTTTTAGGGTCAGATAAATCTTATCACCTTTTTTAATAATCCCAAACTCAATTAACTTGTCCATTTTAGGTAGGGAAGCTTCAAGTTTTTTGTTGTTAGTTTTTATCTGTGAGATATCTATATTTGGTGTTGGTAAACAATCGTCAACGATAGTATTTATTAAATTTTTGCCTCTTTCGACGATGTTATTGTATGTATTAAAATCATCATATTCCGGTAAATCAATAGCCGTGTTTTGTCTGCCTGAGTTTTTGTCTTTATAATAGATCCTTAAGTTACCTATCTGATTTAAGATTTTGCGTGTGAAAGTATCATAATCCATACCTGTAATGATCTCGCTTGGGAAATCGTGACCATCTTTTAATACTAAGGAATCAGATGCATCTTTATAATACTTGAATTCATTAGAATCTTTATCCGGGGTTTGAACGAGTAAATGATCAAGACTAAATGCGGAACTAAACGAATTTAACAATGTATATGCTTGGTCATATGATATTTTTGTTTTACCGGATTCGCCTTTTGACGTTGAATCATATAGTGCAAGCAATGAAATTGTAAGTTTTTTATTTTGCTCATAAGCGTCCATAGATTTCAAATCAGATTTCAATTTATCTGCTGTGACACCCTGTTTTACAAGTTCAGCTGCAATAGTGTTGATAATTAAATCCTTTGAAACTTTGTTAGTAGTATATATGTCGTTCATAATACTAGAAAACAATGTAATTGCATCTTTACTATCACGACTACTGATAGTGAGAAATTTCATCATAAAACTCGTTGTTTCGGAAACGATATCTACTACTGCTTCTTTATTTATATTTCCTTGTTTGTATTCAACCAATGTGCGCAAGAAGAGAGCTTTAGGATGTTTATATGAGATTTCCGTAAAAATCTTATAATAAAACCTGAATTTATTGTTCTTAACCAAATTATTTGCTTGTTCAGCAGATGATAGCATTTTGTAAAAGTCAACCTTATCATACATATCATCCAAAAGCTTTTTAAGAGCTTCAGCTTCATTAGTTTCATTAAAGTATTGTAACAATCTGCTTTGGCAAATTGACTTAAAATTATTGATGTTTATATTTTGCCTGTAAAAGCATAAAAATGCTTTGATGTAGTTATATAGATAATCATAAAGGTTATCTTCTGTTTTAATGATTAATTGCCCCCACTTATCAAGATAGGTGCCGTATGAAGCTTCATCTAATTTTGAAAAAATGTAAGTCTTTATTAGGTCGATTTCTTCGAGTTTTTTACCTTTACTGTTTATAGATTCAAACATCGAGAAAACCTTGTTTGCCTTGCAGTTTGCTTCAATCACAATAAACTGAATATACTGCAAGATATAGTCAGCAAAGTCAAGTATTTTCCCTTGGTCATCTGCAGATATTTCTTTTTGGAGAGTAGTATATATATGCTTATAATTAGAAATTACTCGTTCTTCAAAAGCAGAAGCACAATGATAATTATCACAAAAACTAATTACGGTTTTTGGATTATCAAAACAATGATTGTACAAATCGGAAAAACATTTTTTCTCGATGCTATTGAGAGTGACTGCAGTATATTCTTTGTGATATGTTCTATTTACATATTTCCAAAGAGCCTCTTTAATGTTGTTAAGTGTCTTATCAGTTTCACTAACCCCCATAGTTAATGACAATGTGTACAACGCCATTAATATAAGTGTAAATGTTGTAATTCTTTGCTGACCATCAATTATATCGTATTTTGTAATTAATCCGTTAATCTTATCATTTTTGTCATAGACAATGATATTGCCAGTATAATATCCTTCGTCTTTGCTATCGGATCGATATGCTTCTATAATATCATTCAGCAAAACTTCAACTTGCTCCTTATCCCAAGAATAAGGACGTTGATAAACTGGAACATCGTACATACATTTAAATAGATTTTCTAAATTCCACAAATGTGGGTCAAGTGCTTTTCCTGCCATATTCTTTCTGCCTTTCATCATCGTTTTGAATTGTTTATGAATGCCTTCCAACAAATTTTCTTATGAATAGTTTTAAACACGCTAAATCATTTCAAGCATTAGAATATTCATATTATGATTACTCTTCAAAATTTTTGTGTACTTAAATGTGTTTGCTTGAACTATGACATGTTTTAGTGAACAATATGCAGTTTATAAGCATTAGTCATTGCACAAGAAAAATAATTGTTACATGTTAATAGTAATTTCATCATTGCATCTAAGCGTTTGGAAAGAGTCCTCATAACTTAAAACACCACTATTTACCTTTTCGGCAAATAATAGAAGATTTTTCGAATTTAAAACTCCGCCATCATAATCAGTCCTATTTTTGATATATTGGATATTATCTCTATAATGTCCTCTAAATTCAGATGAAATAAAAAGATAACTAAATGAAGATACATTTTCTCCAAAATGCTCCCACCACTGGTTAGGGTTTAAATCTCCTCTATTTTTATTTTCTTCAATATATCTAATCATCTCATCAGCTTGGGTGATTGGAAGATTATAACCGTTGGAATAAGCCTTTGTGTCTACAATTACACCGTTAGTATCTTTATAGAATAGACCATCTGGTCGCCTTGCTCCACCAAGATGCAAACCTTGATAATTCAGTTCATCTGTAAATAAAGACATTGTTTCCAACTCAAATTCTCTATTAGAGCTGTTATCATATGACAAGTCAAGTAAAACAAGATATCTATGATTAACATTGCGAAGTTGCTCCCTAACTTCGTCTTTTATGACTGATATATCCGTTCTTTGTGTGACAGCATCAATATCATTCGGAATACTTAAGTTGGAAATTTCATCTTTAATTAAGAATCCGTTTGCAGTTCTATCTATTTGAAGTCCGATTGAAATTAAGCTGTTGATATCATCAACTATCGTTGCTTCATTTAACTCATATCCATTTTGATATAAGTAAGACTTAATTTCTTCAATAGTCCTTCGCGTTGATTTTATCGATTGAATAATATAGTATCTTCGATTTCTTAAATAATTGGCATCTGGAGCAGCTGTTGCAAGCATATTCCAAAAGACTCGTTTTGTTGATCTTCCGTGTCTTGTCCTTCCCATAACTCTATTAAGATATGATTGTCCTCTTTGGGTTATCATGTAACTTTGCCCAATTGTAGTTGTATGTGGAGCACCCAAATAGTTTTCTGTTACTTCTTTTGGCACTTTTGCAACCCAGCAAATTTGACATAGCCACCCGGCAATCATACGCGCATATTTATCACTGCTACCCTCAAAGTTCTGTCTTATTTCAGTTCTTTCTGTGGGAGTTGTTGCAGTGTCAATTCCTCCAACATATAGTGATTGTGAAACTGATGTAAATCCAGCTTCACCGATAAAGCCTAATTGTCTTCCTATTTCAAACTTTGTTAAATGGCCTTGTTCGGAAAGTAATTGAAGAATTCGACATGCAGGGGGATAAGACAACATGGCTTCGCCAAATAAACTTTTTTCCTCATCACTTCCATTATCTGATTCTGCAAATCGTTGACCTAAATCAGAAACTTTGCATGTGTCACTTTCAGAGTTGTACTCTATAAAGCCAAGAGAGACCGCCCATCGAATAAAGCATTCTGCTTGCCAATCTCCTTGATAAGGTTTGTTTTGTCCATTTGGCAATCTTTTCTGTGCCGGAGTGGCTATTTGTGCAATTCCCGAACAAGCGGCATTTCCGCGACCGCCTTTTGAAACAATCTCTCTTGCTTGGTCAATACTGTATCCAAACATGTTGACATTTTCTTCCACTGTTAGTTGTTTTCCGCTACCAAACCCTTTGAACAAATCATATGGCACACTATTGCAGTTTTCTCCGGTAATAGCATCTATGAGTTCATATTTGTTAAATCTATCCGGGACAAAATTGGGAATAAGTTCTTCTCGCAATCTTTGATTCAATCTTGATTCTGGAACAATCGAAAGTATAACACTCTTTAAATTATCAAAAGATCCTCCATCTTGAATCCAACCAAAAGTTCTACTCATTTGTAATCAACACCTCTCTTGTTTCTGATTTTGTGTTTATTAAATGATAACTACTGTTATTATAATTACAATCTAAATTATGAACGGTATACTTTTTTGACCATTCTGTCAGTATAACATTTGTTTTACCTTTATGTATTAATACATTTGACATAGCAAATTTAATTCCCTTAGCAGACAAATCATCTAATAAATTGATTAAATCAATATCATCCTGAAAACACCACCCGTTAAAGCCTCTTTTTCCATCATTGTACGAACCAGTGCTTATACTGTAAGGAGGGTCACAATACACTAAATCTCCTTTTTGTAGTATTGAGTAATCAAAATCCCTAAAGTCCACACTGGAAAAATTATAATTATTAATTGTTTCCATAAACGAAGATAGCCTTTTTCTTATTGAATCGTTAAAGCTACTTCTATTCTTTCCAAAAGGGTTATTGAATTCGTGGCTTGAATTGAATCTCAATTGATAGTTAAAGCTATAGTTCATAAGAAGGTATAAGTCGAGAGAATCTTTATCAGAATTGTTGTAATAATCTCTGAAATTTAAATAGCCTTCTAAATTTGTTTTGCTTAATCCAAACTTCAAAATTTTTGAGTCAAGTATAGTTATCAGCAAGTCGTAGTCAATTTTTTGAAAAGATTTATATATGTCAATTAGATGATAGTTTACATCGTTGCAGTAAACTGTATTACAGTTTGTTGGGCTATAATTAATAGCAACATCAAGTCCACCAGAAAACAAATCCACAAAACAATTCGACTTGGGTAAAATTGGAATTATTTGATCCAGCAATCGGTATTTGTTACCTATGTAGTTCATCGGACTTTTCAAATAAGCCATATTACTACCCCTCCAAATTTATAAAATAGATTTGTTCCTTTAGCCCGATTTTATTGTTAGGAATTTTACTTTTATATCTTCTGTATGGATATTCATACAGTTTTACAGTTCCAAATTGATTAAAAAGAGATATCATTTCTTTTGTGTCTAGTAACCCTTCATTATTGTAACTGACTATCGCATATTTTGATTGAAGATTTTGAAATAAAGACTCAAAAGCTTGTTTTACGGAAGACTTTGAGCAGAATGCTGATTTTTTATACGGTCGCATTCCTGTTACACCATTAATAGCTGGCATATCATATTTTGCTATTGTCTCAAGAATATGATAGTTTGCAGAATATTCCCTTTGATTATATGGGGTATCAATATATACCAAATCAAACTTTTGAGATTTGCATAGTTCTATTGCATCCATATTGTAAGATTCGCAAGTTTTGTTACTATTGATTATTTCTATGGGATTGATTTGAAGCTGATTATAAGTTCTTTTATCCCAATGTTTCAAATAGGCAGCATACACACCTGTTATATTTGCAACATATGGAACAGCAGAAATTAAACAAGCAAGCAAATAATAATATTCGCTTTCAGTTATTTTTTTGTTTTGCAACCATTCTTCAATTTGTTGTCTAACAGCATCTATTTTTAAAGCGTTGTTTGGCTGAAAATACATTCGATTACATGAATCATTAGGTGTATAATTTTTGTAAATAAAGGCCGTATCTCTATCTATTTCGGTTGAAATGTTGTTTAGATATTCAAAGACATCAATTCTGGCTAAACCATCAAAATTTGGAACTGTATTTAACTCAGTCATCCCTCTAACAAGAGCATAGCTCATATACATGATATCGTTAGAAATTACTTTTTTTCCTTGTTTTTTAAAATGCTGAGATACTACACCGGAACCGCAAAATAAATCACCAACAATAGAAATTTCATCATCTATATTTTCGCGTATAACGCTGTCAATTTGATTTAGCATTAAGCTCTTTCCGCCAATAAAGCGCATAACAAACATATCTCCTATTTTAATTCTTTCATCTTAAAATTTATATAACCCATGTAGTAACTGTGGTCGATGCATTATATATACCGCACAGCTATATTACACTAATACTTCCCACTAGCCGTAGCGTTTGCCGTCAACTCTACAGATACATTATTTCTCTTTTAGAGAGTCTACAAAGCGCTTTATAATTCTAACGGGCTTTCTTGTATGTTATGCAAACTCGGTTTGTTTAACATACAGATCCTATTTTATTAAACCTAATACAGCAAGTTATTCCAAAGTGCCAAATTGGCACTTTGGAACTGTATAGCGGCACTTTGGGATTTTACAATTCTTCCGTCTTAAAGGTCGTATAACCCTCATAGTAGTAGCTGTGGTCGATGCCTTTCATATAGACATCACGACTGTCAACTTCATCGGTTAGTGCCGCTTTTAAAAGGTGTTTTATTTCTATATCTTTAATTGGGCTACGCTCCATTGCAAGTAGATAATCTTCCTTATTAACCTTGCTCCAGTCAACAACCTTGCCGATTTTGTTTTTTAAGATATGGTCGAGCCAAATGCGGGTGCTGCGACCGTTACCCTCACGGAAAGGGTGGGCAATGTTCATCTCAACATATTTTTCGATTATTTCATCAAAGTTTGACTGCGGCATTTTGTCAATGTTATCAAGAGCCGCTTGCAAGTACATTAAAGGCGCAAAACGGAAATTGCCCTTTGCAATATTGACTGTTCTAAGCTCACCTGCGAAGTCGTAAATGTCCTCAAAGAGATATTTATGGATTGCCTGCAACGTAGAAAACTTGCCGACAGGAAGACTATCTAAAATGCCTTTTTCAAAAAGTTCCGCAGCCTTTTTCTTGCTTATGCGCTCTTCTTCACGGGCAAGGTCGGCAGAACTTGTCAGACCTAATTTATTTTCAAGTGCCATAGCGCACCTCCAAAATCAATTATAATATTTTTGATATTAAAACGATTGCAACGACAATAATTAAAATACCTACTAAAAATGTCATACAACCGGCAACCTTTGGGGATGATTTCTTATGATTAGCAGTCGGCTGAGAATATGTGTATGTAGGCGATTCCGGTTTATGTGCTTGTGCCGATTTTTGAGCCGGGCGAGGTTTGGTGGCTTTTGAATACAAAGCGAGAGGATCGGTTTGATTCATTATGCGTGAATAAAAATCATCAAGCCACACAGTATCGCTTGGTTCGCACATATTTTGCTCGGTGCAATCAGGTTCATGTGCTATTTGGTTTCTAACCCAACGATAGTGTTTCAGTTGTTTTAAGTCGTCGTCCCAACCTCTTACAAGATAAGAACCACGGGGAGTATTTATCATTTCATCAATATAAGCAGATATGCGTCTATCATCATTCAATACTTCGCCGCATAGTTTTTCAAGATGTTTGTACGATTCAATAAATCCCATATTGCAAACTCCGAAACTTACTTGTCCGCCGCAACGCCGGATTTCATCCAAGCATCGACTTCGCTGACCTTGAATTTCCAAAGACGTCCGATTTTTGCGGCGGGCATATTTCTTTTTTCTATCCAAGCGAGTACGGTGTCACGGCTGACACCGAGGTATTCGCAAATTTCTTTCATTGAGTACCAGCGCTCGATGTTAGAATCCATTAAATTATCCTCACTTTCGGGTAGTTATATTTATACAATTTTAGTATAGCATATTTTAGAGTTAAAATCAAGGATTATTGCGGATTTATAAAGAAAAGGCAAGAAAATATTATAAAAGCGGAACTGCTTTTGTTACAGTTCCGCTTGGGAAAATTGGTTGTTTAATGGCAAAGAATGATCATTGTTTCTTCTTCCTATTTGGAAAGCTGCCCTCAAGCCATGCTTCAAACTCCGCAAGAGCGATTTTGCCGTCGGAGCATTCGTCGCGCTTTGTCATCGCCTGATACTTCCACTTTTTGAAATCAGGCTCTTTAATCTGCCTTACACGAACACGGGCAGCATAACGCTTGTAATACTTTTGATACAAGAGAATGGCAGCATTGTCCGCCATTTTCTTTTTATAGTTTTCTTGTGCGGCTAAGTCCTGGCAGTTGCGGGTTTCACCCTCGGCAATACGGTCGCAGTAATTGGTGTCATAGTTGCCTTTCATAATAAAATACTTACCGCAGCGTTTGCACTTTCTGAATCGGACATTGTGTTCGAGCATTTTAGTAAATTCCATTTCAAGAATTTCAGCGACCGAGCCGAACACATATTGGCGGCTGATAAAATGCGGCAAATTTATCAAAGCTACAACTTTTTCGGGAGTTGTTCCGAATTTTTCGGCAAGCTCCTTGTGTGCATCATTCGGTACCGAACTTTGAGAAAATCTTTCTTTCAGCCCTTCAATATCCATACCGTAAGGCATTTCTTTTCCGCTCATTGTATTTGAGAAAGCCACTTCTTCCGTCCTCTCCAAGAACGGTGACAAACCTTTTAGAGAACGGTAAATATAAAACCTTTCAGATGGCAATCTGTCCGCTAAAGCCTCGGGATAATAATCTTCGTCAAAGCAAAATTCAATCATCTCACGATATTCCTGTTGGAGTCTCAAAAGATAATTGCCGTACCATAATGTTTGCTTCTTTTTATCGCCCCCTTTTTTGAAAACAGGGGGACAGATAGCCGAATACAGAGAGGTATAGACTATGTCTTTAATATTGATTATGGTTTCGGAATATTCGTAGTATTCTTCCACTCGCTCTTGCAATTGACTGTAAATTTTCTCCGGTTCGTCTTTATGAATCGGAGATTTTTCTTTTTTCACGCCTTCTTGCTGTGCAAACTTGTAAAGCAGATTTTCAATCTCAACCAATTTAAGTTGTTCCTGAATTGCAGATTTGAAATCCGCATATATAAAATCCAATATGCCCTCGCCGTATTGCAAGTTGATTCTTGCACCGCTCAAAACATTATTAAAAGGCAATTTCGGAAACCCTTTATCTTTATCCCAAAGATACTGGGTTTCTCTGTATTCGGCACCTTCAAAATCTATTTGAAATCTGCTTGAAAATACATCTTGTTGCTTTTTATTGCGCTCTATGTATTCAGGCAATTCTGTATCGTTAGCAAAGTTTTTTGCAGTCATTTCTTCTCCCGTATATTCCTCAATGAGATGATTCATAGAAAAGTATTCATTGCCTTCATCGACCGTTATATGAATTCGCTTGTCATCTTTGCTGAAACTGGCGTAGTTATAGAAATATTTTAACCTTACATTTTCTCTGTCGGAGCGATTCAGGTTGTAAATCTCGTTTTTTGTGGGTTTGTAGTCAGAGTAATCTTTCTTCATTTTCTCGCCCTCATTTTAGAAAATCGGTTATTGGATATTTTTAGACAATTAACATAACTCCAAATAACATTATACAAAAGTATTGCCTTAATGTCAACACATAGCTATAATAAATTTGCAAATCAAGATTGTACAGTGTTTTATTTTCTAAAATTGAATGACCGTCCGAATGGGATATGACTTTGCGATGACAGTCGGAGACGACTCAAGCGAAGCAACGCCGCTGAGATGGGGGCAGGGATACAAAAACGACATTCGGGCAAAACGGCGAAAAGACAACAGAAAGAAACCTCCATTCTATCTGTTGCCTCGTACATAGCTGTACATATCGTGCAGCTTATTTTCTCACAAAGGAGGTTAAGAAAATGAGAAAAACAGAATTGAAAGAGCTTTACAAAATGATGTTCCCGGATTACCCGGATATTGTCACGGTAGCTCAGCTTCAACAAATGCTCGGCGTAAGCCGACACTTGGCGTACGACCTGATTAACAACGGATATATCTCCGGCGTTAAAATCGGAAACGCTTTTAAAATTCCGAAGGTCAATGTCATCAATTATGTTATGGAAGAAGGTGTGAAGAATGCAAGTTGAAAAGCTGAAAACAATCGATGCGGACACGCTGCTCTCAACGCCGATGAGAAAAACCTTATTTGTGGTTGACGGCTTGATACCGCAAGGACTCAGCGTGCTTTCGGGTTCAAGTAAAATCGGCAAGAGCTGGCTTATGCTTTGGCTCGGCGTTCAAGTGGCGAGAGGACAACCCGTGTGGGAATTTGAAACCCACAAGAGCAATGTGCTTTATCTCTGCTTGGAAGATACTTACGCAAGAATACAAAGCCGACTGTACCAAATCACAGACGAAGCACCGCCCGAACTTCGCATTGCCACAACTAGTTTTCAAATCGGGAACGGATTAGAACAACAAATTGAACAGTATCTTTCCGACTTTCCGAAAACAAAGCTTGTCATTATCGACACCTTTCAAAAGGTGCGAGATTCAAAAAGCACCTGCGGAAAAAACGGAATGTACGCAGGCGACTACGACGATGTATCGGCACTGAAAAATTTTTCGGACAAGTACGGCATCGCTGTTATGGTTGTTCATCACGTCAGAAAGCTGAAAGATGTCAGCGACCCATTCAACGAGGTGTCAGGTTCAACCGGTATCACAGGTGCGGCAGATACGAATTTTGTTTTGAAGCGCAGCCGTGCCAACGAAACAGGAACGCTGCTTGCCACAGGTCGAGATATTGCATATCAGGAGCTGACCTTGAAGTTTGACAACCGCAGTCACTTATGGGAGTTGGTCGAGCGAAAGGATATGGAGGAGATTCACCGTGAAGAAATTCCGAAGTTTGTTTTCCGGCTGGTTGATTTTATATCGGAACATAAAGAGTGGCAAGGTACGGCAACGGAACTTATAACGCAGGTGAACGAAACCGAGGTTACGCCAAATGTCGTGACCAAAATGCTTGCCCGATTTTCTTCGGAAGTTTTACAGCCGCAATGCATCGAGTACAAAACAAAACGCACAGGCACAAGCCGACTGATTTACTTAAAAAAGAATGACGGCAATGACGGTGATGACAATAAATCCGCTATATAGGAAAAAGTCGTCACAGCCGTCACTATCGTCACTTTTTGAGAAAGTGGATATATGTCTATACAGGTAATGCCAATCCGTAAGGATAGCGAGCATAGGTTTTGTGTTGCCTTTGAAACCCACAAAACCGGCGGCAAATTGCCGAAAGGGACTTGTCGCCCCTGTAACCCCGATTTTTAGGAGAAAGGAATGAAAAAATATGAGACAAAGAACAACCGCAATCAATATCCGAGTGACTGAGGGAGAGAAAAGAAAAATGGAAACTGCCGCTAAAAAATGCGGACTTTCGCTCTCTGCTTACCTTAGAAAACTTGGTCTTGGCAAAGAAGTTCAGGCAACCTTGCCACAGGAATTTTACGAAGCTTACCGAGGTTTAACTGCGCTTCGTGACAACTTCAAGTCGCTGCCCGACGACAGAATCAGCGCCGGATTTGATTATGTCGTAAGCAAATTATTGAAGGCTTACCACACAATCGGTGAGCCGGAAAGCGCAAGTGATTCGCCGTGGCAGTAACAAAAATATGGGCTGTAACAGACAGCATCAACCGTGTTTTGAGCTATGCGGCAAACCCGGACAAGACGATTTACAGCGATATTTGCAAGGCACTTCACTACGCAAGCGACGAGAGAAAAACCGTAATCGGTGAAGAAAAAGTCATGTATGTTACAGGCGTAAACTGCACCGCAGAAACGGCTTTTGCCGAGATGAATGCGGTACAAGAACGCTTTGACAAGACGGTCGGTAATGTGGCTTATCACGCATATCAGAGTTTTAAGACAGGCGAAGTTACACCGCAGCTTGCCCACAAACTCGGCGTTGAACTTGCCAAAAGAATGTGGGGCGATCAGTACCAAGTGCTGGTCGCTACGCACTTTAACACCGGCACATATCACAATCATTTGGTCATCAATTCGGTGAATATGTGGAACGGTAAGAAGTTTAACTGCAACGAGGGAGCATACTGGAAACTGCGTAGTATTTCCGATGAGCTTTGCAAAGAAAACGGTTTGACGGTCATTAAAAATCCTAAAGGAAAGACACCCCGCAAGCTGTACTTTGCAGAAAAGAACGGCGAGCCTACCCGATACAATTTAATGCGTGAGGCGATAGATAAAGCACTTACGATGAGTACAAATCCCAAAGCTTTCACCTATGTTATGAAACAGCTCGGATATGTAATCGACCTAAACCCATATCATAAATACGCTACTATTCGCTCTGTCAACAGCAAGAAAGCAACTCGTTTGTACCGTTTGGGAGAAGCCTATGACCGAGATGCAATCTATGACCGAATGAGAGATAATCTGCGAAACAACCCGCAGGAAGCTTACCGTTTATACTATGAGTTTACCGAAAAAAAGAGCTTCGGAGTAACAATTCAAAAGGCGCATTTTGTTAAAGGCAACTTAAAAACTGCTAAGAAAATCACAGGACTTAAAGCGTTGTATTTCAGATATTTATATCTGCTCGGCGTGCTTCCTAAGAATAAAGAGCACAAGCCGTTATCGCCCGAAATGCGTGAGGCTTGCCGTTGGCTTGACCGCCACACCGCACAGGTACAGCTCATTTGCGACAATCACTTAACCGATATTTCTTCTGTGGAAGTATTTATAAAAAACGCAGATTCGGAAATAAAACTCATATCGGATTACCGCAAAATGCTCTACCGAGATATTGATTCTTGCCACGATCCCGACGAAAAAGCAAAGCTTGTTGCCAAGCGAGATGACTGCACAAAGGCTCTGGCTCAACTACGAAAGGACAAGAAAACAGCGGCAAGAATTATAGATGATAACCCCAAAATCAAAGAAAATATTCTCATTGAGGAGAATATGCGCAGCCGACATTTCGGATTTAATAAATCAAGAAAGAGAGGATACGAACGATGACAAAACGAAAATCAGATTTTACTTTACCGACTCTGGACGACCTGTTTACAACGCAGGCTGAGCGTGACGACGCAAAGCTTGAGCGTGTAAAGAATATACCGCTTGACGAGCTTCATCCTTTTAAGAATCACCCCTTTAAGATATTGAACAACGAAGAAATGAAACGAATGATTGAGAGTATACGCAAGGTCGGAACGATAACTCCGGCGCTTGCCAGACATCTGCCCGACGGCGGATACGAGCTTATTTCGGGGCACAGAAGGCTTGCGGCGTGTCAGGTACTCGGATTTGAAACCATGCCGGTTATCGTCCGTGAAATGTCAGATGATGAAGCAATAATCGCAATGGTGGACGCAAATCTGCAAAGAGAAACAATACTGCCAAGCGAAAAAGCCTTTGCGTATAAGATGAAGCTGGAAGCGATAAAACATCAGGGTGTTACTTCTCGCCAAGTTGGCGAGAAGTTGTTGAGTGTAACACAAGTGAGCAAAGACAGCGATGATAGTGAGCGACAAATCCAACGCTATATCCGCTTAACTTACTTAATTCCCGAACTGCTTTCAATGGTAGATGATAATAAAATCGCTTTCAACCCTGCGGTAGAAATCTCCTACCTTGACCGTGATGAACAGCTCACTTTGCTTGACGCAATCAATATGAATGACTGCACGCCGTCACACGCACAGAGTATCAGGCTGAAGAAAATGTCACAGGACGGCTTGCTTACCGCCGACGCTATTTACGCTATTTTGTCGGAAGAAAAACCAAATCAAAAGGAACAAATCAAGCTGCCTCGTGATGAGCTTCGCAAATACTTTCCGCAAAATTACAGCGATGAGCAAATCAAGCGAGATATTCTGAAAGGATTGGAGCTTTTGAAACGCCAACGAGAGCGCAACAGAGACGCCCGTTAATTCGAACCAAAGTGTACAGCGAGTGACTTTTGCAGAATGGAAAGAACTATGCCGGCAAGCTATAATAGGCTTGTCGGTGTAGGTCTTTCCTGTGATGTACAATGAAAGGAGTTAAAAACAATGGTATCAGGACACCTACAAGTTAAAAAAGGTTTTTATTATGTAGTGCTGAGCTACTATAACAACAACGGAAAACGCCGTGTGAAATACTTTTCCACGGGACTGCCCGAAAAGGGCAACAAGCGCAAAGCCGAAGCCGAGCTTGTGCGAATCAGAAGTGAATTTGTACCGCCGCAGGAAGTCGGCGAGCTTGCTTCCGATATGCCGTTTGCAGACTATCTGCTCGAATGGTTGGAAATCGTCAAGGTGCGTGTTAAGGCGACCACATTCAGCTCTTACGAACAAATGGTGAAATCGGTGATTGAGCCGTATTTTCGTAAGAAGGCGTTAACGCTTCAGGGATTGGAGGCAAGACACATTCAGCAATTCTATTCCGAAAAGCTGAAAACGGTCAAGCCAAACTCGGTTATTCACTATCACGCCGTTATTCATCAGGCGCTGAAATACGCAATGAAAACCGACCTTGTTACGCAGAATGTGGCAATGAAAGTGGACCGCCCGAAAAAGAATGATTATCAGCCTGTATTCCTTGATGCGGAAGAACTGCAACACTTATTTGAAGTAGTCAAAGGGACAAAGCTGGAACTTCCTGTTTTGGTCGCCGCTTTCTACGGCTTGCGTCGTGGCGAGGTCTGCGGACTGAAATGGGACGCCATTGACTTTGAGCGTGGCACAATCACCATAAGGCACACGGTCACATCTTTGCAAGTGGACGGAAAAACAAAAATGTACGCACAGGACTCTGCAAAAACAAAATCCAGTATGCGTACACTTCCGCTTGTCGGCAGCTTTGCTGAGTATTTCAAAGAAGTAAAAGCGGCACAAGAAGTCAACAAGAAGGTCTGCGGCAACTGTTACAACTACGAATATGACGGTTATGTCTTTGTAGACGAGCTGGGAGATTTAATGCGACCGGAATATTTGACAAGCTATTTTCCGCAGTATATTCAAAAGCACGGTTGTAAAAGAATGCGTTTCCATGATTTAAGGCACAGTTGTGCAAGCCTGCTTCTTGCAAACGGCGTACCGCTGAAACAAATTCAGGAATGGCTGGGACACAGCGATTTTTCCACCACCGCTAACATCTATGCCCACCTTGACTACACTTCAAAACTGTCCTCGGCAAAGGCAATGGTCAGCGGAATGGTGCTTCCCGAATCGGTGAATTTCGGCAGCAAGTGGGCTGAAATTTCAGACGATAGCGGAAAGAACTGATTTTTACGGTTCGAATACGCCAAAATGCCCGAAATCGCCTTGTTCTTTCCAAAAAACGGCATGTTCTTTCCATAGTTTTGAGCCGATTTTGAGCAAACGAGCAAAAAAGAAAAGTCCAGCAAACCCCTTGATTTACCGGACTTTTTGGCGGAGAGTTAGGGATTCGAACCCTAGGTTCCTTTTGGGAACACAGCATTTCGAGTGCTGCACCTTCGACCACTCGGACAACTCTCCGTGTATGTAATTCCGCATTTCTTCCAAAAACTTTTCGCAAGAACTGACGGAAAAAACAACAAAATATTTAATTTCCGAACCGAGCAAAAACTCAGTATTTATGGGGAAACTGTGGGGAACAAACTGCCAACCTCTCAAAAAATTTCGAGTCAGCTCCGTTATGACCACTTCGATGCCTCTCCAAATTATTCAAAACACTATAATATTATATCTTTAAGAAATAAGAATGTCAAGAAAAATCTTTAGAAACCAAATTTGTGGATGTAAAATTATATTTGCATTTTATAAGCATAAATAGTGTGATAATTAAAACTATTAAAATAAATTCTCAAACAGCCAATAACTACTGATTTTTTCAAGAACATCAATCAAATTCGCAAATATCACAGATAAAATAGATCCGTTTTTCACAGACTTATTCATACATAAACTACCTTTGATTTATAATGCTTAAAAAAACATCAGACGCTGTATAAACAGAATTACTATTTATACAGCGTCTTTTTAGATTTTTATTTATGGATTATTTAAGCTTATCAAGCTCACTTTCTCTATGTTCCATACTTTCGATACGCTTCTGACCTTCATCAGCCAAATTTCTGAATTGCTCAATAGTTGTTTTCATCTGTGGCAAAGCCTTAGATTTATATTCAGTAACAGCATCAAGGGCATCAAATGTATCTGCAAAAGCACTTTTAAGTGTGTCAACAGAAATATTTGCCTCCATAGCCTGTTGCTGGATACTTGCTCCCTGGTCTTTAAGCATTTTTGCTGTTGCACCAATAATCTTGTTTGTTGCCTCATTTACAGCATTAACCTTCTCAAGAACAACCTTTTGATTATACAAAGCACTTGCAACTGTAACTGCTATTCTAAGGGCTGAAACTGTTACGCTCTCTGCTCTTTCAACCGCACGAATCAATTCTTTATTGTTGCGGCGAACAATTTCCATAGCTATGATGCCTTGCATATTGACAGCCTGCATCTGCTGTAAATCCATAACCTTTTGTCTTAACGGAAAGAGAACCTCTTCTTCAATGAATTTTATTCTCTCCTCATCAACATTTTGCACCTTAGCTTGTTCGATTGCAGAACTAATAGATTCGTCCATCTTCATTCCAAGGTCGATTTGCTGTGTAAGCTTTTGTGTTAAATCTCTCAAAGCAAGCTGCTCAATCTCAAGTGTTGTGTTATCGTTTTTGAGAGTTGCTTTACCCTTGCCAAGTGATTCGATTGTTTCTGCGATAATAGTATCAGCCTTTTCAAACTTTGCAAAATAATTACGAATAGGATTGAAAAGCTTTCCTAAAACACCCTTTTTAACAAAATCTATGCCTGATGGGTCGAGGTCCTTCATTTGAGTCTGGAGCTGTGCAAGACCATTCACAACCTCGCCATTCTCTCCGCCCATCTTGCTTAAATCTGAAAGACGAACACTTAGAAGTTCATTCTTTCTTGTTGACTTTTCAACAACATCATTGCCAAAGCTATCAACCGAAGAAACTATTTCTCTCCTACCCTCAAGAGAACCTAAATCAACTGTAAAAAGCGATTGTGTGTTGTTGTCAGCAATTTTTTCGAGCTTATCCTCTGTTTCTGGCTTTGGTGCAAGTTCTACCTTGACTTCCTCTTTGACTGCCTCTACATCAGGTAAATCCATTGAAAATCCCATTTTATATTCCTCCTTGTTATATTACATTTCTGAATTGAAAAGATTCTTGAGCTGATAGATAATATCATCACTATCTGCGTTGATTGTAGCTGCCTCGTTTATTTCAGAGATCTGATTAAGTGCAGCAATATTTGCATTATATCCGATTGAATATACAGGAACTTCATAATTACTAAGTACTGATGAAATGTCATTTAGAGAACAACCTGTATTCTGTTCACCATCACTCAAGAGGAAAAGCATTGGCTTAGCCTCTGGGTGGTCTTTCTTTGCTTTATTAAGCATATCAAGTGCAACTACAACTGCGTCGTATGTAGCGGTTTGACCGTTAGCCTCAAGACTCTGCACAGCACCTTTAAATAGAGCTTGCTGATTAAGGTCGAATTTTGCTACTGGAAGATTTACATAAACCTTACTATTATATGAAATAAGTCCTACATAATTTTCTTTATTTATATACTGCATAGAATTTATAAGTGAGGTTTGAAGTGCATTGATAGATTCGCCTGCCATACTGCCAGAAGTATCTGCAATAAATACTGCTATAATCGGATTACCACTATTCTTATTTTTCTTATAAAGCTTTTGAGCACTTAAAAGCTTACTGCCGTCAATATCATTAGGAAGCTCTGATTTATAAGAATCATTCTGATTAAAACCATATTGCTTTGCAAGACTTTGAGATGCGTCATTAAGGCAATACTCACAGAACTTATCCAAAACAGATTCTTTATCAGCTGAAAGTGTTCCGATTGCATACATTGGGTTATCGTGTCTTGCACCAAATGGTGTGAAAACATAGTCATTTTTTAAAGTAGGGTCATTAACATAGAGCTGATACTCCAAAACAAAGGCATCAAGAGAGCCTGATTCAGCAGATTTTCTCATCTGTAAAGTGTTGTAAGAAACAAGCGGAACATTTTGCTGGAACTTCTTAAAGCCCTCAGTAGCTGTTTCACTTAAAAGGTTATCAGTATCATATGAATAAAGTGTACTTACAAGGAAATTAAAGCCTGTTGAGCTAACAATTGGGTTTGTATATCCCATTGCAATTTCGTTAGCTGCAGTAGCCTCTGTAATAACCTTCATATTTACAGAGCCATATTTTTTAATCATTTCATTATATTTACTCTTAGAGATAAGAATACCTGCAACATTGCCAACAAGCTTTTTCTCTTTAAGCTTAACATTGACATTCTTTGCCTCTATCATCTTGCCCCAAAATTCATTTGATGGCGTAATAGCATCTGGAACATATTTTCCTGATGTTATGTAATCTACGCCAAGACCTGATGTAACGGAACGGATTGAAACAGAAATAGTCTTGCCATTAATTTTATAATTCTCATTATTAAAATTCTTTGCGACTTCGTTTATCCAACCGTCAGTATCCTCGCCGGCTTTTTCTGGTGAAGCAAAAATCTCGATATTGATTTCGCCATTACCTGTTACTGTTAAAGGTGTTTTAGATATATCAGGAAGCTCCTCTTCCTCACTCAATATATCTTCATCACTTATAGATGCTTTTATAGGGTTTACATTTGTAACACTGATTCCGCCAAGCAGTTTGTTCATCTGATTTTCAGCTTGCTCGCTTGTTATTGTTTCTTGGCTTTTTCCTACATCTTTAGTCAGCATAATTCCACCGAAAACAAGACCAAAAACAACAACAGCAATACCTGCAAAAATCGCAATTTTTTTACCATTAGACAGATTAGTCATTTTTTACCTCCTGAAATTAGTTCTTATAATATTTTGTCTGGGAAATCAAATCATTGATTTCTTGAATTGCCGTAAGCTCTTCAAGACCAGCCTCATCAATATCATCAAGCTTAGAGATTTCGAGTAAAAGGCTATCAAGCTTCACTAAAATGCTTTCATTCATTTCCACAAGTCCCTTAACATAATCTATATGTTCATTATAGATTTTAAGCTGTGCACCAGTTGATTTAGAGGCAACTGTTATGCCATCAGAAGCAGGGGCGTTTTTAAGCTTATTTATAAGCTTGGTATAGTCCTTATAATCGAAAATTATCATTCGGTTAATCATCTTTTTAAGGTTATTATAGAAAAGAGCCTGTACAGAATCTATAACCGTTTGAAATTTCGTATAGGTCATTTCTTGTGGGGAGAAATACTGTGCAAGAATACTATCCAGAGCCTTGTCCTTATCCTGCAAACGATAAACTTGGTCTATTGCATTTGAAATTTCCTCATCAAAAACTTTTTTCTCTCGTCTTTCCTCTAAAGCACCTATGTAATCCTTATCATCAACAAGCTCAGCATTTTTAAATAGCTGTATAGATGGTTGTTTAAATAGTATTGTATAATTCCCATAGAAAAATGTTACTATACTCATCACTATAACAGTTACACCGAGAGCGGTAGTGAGTGCATCACCACTAAAATTCAGCCCTACAAAACCTGCTGAAAAGAGTATCACATTGAGTAAGGCTATTCCCAGATTCAAACAAAGAAGTTTGATTATCTGTTTTTTTGACATTTTATATCCTCCCAAAATAATAATGTTGTCACAAAGCAACAATCACATAATATCAAGTTAATTTTACTATTTTGTATAAAATTTGTCAATGAATATATAATAGCACTTTAATTTATTTTTTTCAATATATTTTAAAAATAAATATAATAAACCTATCAAAGCTATAAATTATATAATTCTGCCGTCGCTGATTTCTATTCTTTTATCTGCCATAGCTGCTATTGAATTATCATGTGTAATTATTACAACTGTTTTGCCTGAATTATGAAGCTCAGATAAAATTCTCATAATCTCATCACTTGAACCTGCGTCGAGATTTCCAGTTGGCTCGTCTGCAAGAATAAGCGGTGGTTCAGTGGCAATGGCTCTTGCGATTGCTACTCTCTGTTGCTGTCCTCCTGAAAGCTCAAAGGGGCGATGATTCATTCTTTCAGAAAGTCCAACCATTTCAAGTGCAGATACTGCCAAAGTATGGCGTTTTTTCTTTTCAGTTTTTCTATATATAAGAGGAAGCTCTACATTTTCAAGTGCCGTCATCGTTGGTACAAGATTAAAGCTTTGAAAAATAAACCCGATAACCTTATTTCTTATATATGAAAGTTTTCTCTCGCTTAACTTAGATACTTCCTCCCCATCGAGAAAATATTTTCCACTTGTTGGAACATCAAGACAGCCAAGAATATTCATTAGTGTTGATTTTCCTGAACCTGATTTGCCTATAATAGCTGTGAAATCTCCCCTATTTATATTAAGGCTTACATCTGAAAGAGCATAAACCTTTGCATATCCAGTATTATAAATCTTAAAAATATTTTTTATTTCAATAAGCTTCTGCATAAAACACCACTCCCAATAATAGTATTAACTTAGATTAGTCAAATATTTTCGTAAAAGCACTGACTAAAAATTTTTTCAAAAAATTTAAAATAGTTAGTATTTAATAGAAAAAAAGAGTATTCGAGAGTTTTTACATACATTCCAGTGTATTTTTGACTTTATTTGACTTTGACTTTTTTTGACTATTGCCGTACAATACAATCACAAGGTCAAGGAAAGTCAAAGACAAGAGATAAAGTAAGAGGTGAGAATAAATGAGAATGAGTGACCTCGTTGCCAACTATATAATGCGTGCGCTTGATGAAAGCGATGGCAATGCAGAAATTCAGCGTAATGTTCTTGCTGGTGAGCTTGGTTGTGTACCAAGTCAGATAAACTATGTTATAACATCCCGATTTACTCCTGAACAGGGATATATCGTAGAGAGCAAGCGTGGTGGCGGTGGCTACATCAGAATCACAAGAGTTACCACCGACAGACGCTCCGCTATTATGCACATAGTTAATTCCATTGGCGATAAGCTAAGTTCATCTTCCGCAGCGATTATGCTTAGGAATATGAAGGATAGCGGTATAATTTCCGCATATGATTCAGCATTGATGAGTGCGGCACTTTCCGATAAGGCTTATGGCGATACACCACCACAAAAACGTGATTCGCTCAGAGCCTCAATCTTCAAAAATTTGCTTATAACACATATGATAATAAATGAATAGGAGGAATCTTTATGTTATGTCAATCCTGTGGTCAAAACCAAGCAACTACTCACATCAAAACAATAATTAACGGTGAACTTGCAGAAGTAAATCTTTGCCGTGAATGTGCTCAGAAACTCGGATATAATTCTTTCTTCGGAAATTTCGGAATGGATTTCGATAAATTCTTAGGAAGTCTTATGGGTGGCAGTGAGAGCAGAACCTTAAAAAGCAGAAAACGCTGCAACTGCTGTGGCAGTACCTTTGAGGATATTGCAAAAAGTGGTAAGGTTGGTTGTGCAAACTGCTATGACATATTCTATGATGAGCTTCTTCCATCAATCCAAAGAATACACGGCAAGACAGTTCATATTGGCAAGCTTGCAAAATCTGCGGGCAGCGAGGTTAAAATGAAGAGTACACTCGCAAAGCTCAAGGAAGAGCTTACAACCGCAATTAAAGAACAAGAATTTGAGAAAGCTGCAAAGCTCCGTGACCAAATCAAAGAGCTTGAAGCTAAAGGCTAAGAGAGGGGGATTTAATTATGGATAAGTGGTATAACAAAAGTGGTAATGAGGGCGATGTAGTCATAAGCACAAGAATTCGTTTCGCACGAAATCTTAAAGAATATCCTTTCCCCTGCCGACTTAATGATGAAACAAAATGCAAAGTCACCGCACTGGTAAAGGACGCTATTCTTAATGGCAATTCCGCTCTCGCAAGCAGATTTGAATACATTCAGATGCCTGAGCTTACTCAGGAAGAGGCTGTTTCTCTTGTAGAGCGTCACCTTGTAAGCCCTGAATTCATTTCAGACAGACAAGGCAGAGGACTTCTTCTCCTTGATGACGAAAGCGTCAGCGTTATGATTAACGAAGAGGACCATATCCGTATTCAGGTTATGCATCAAGGTCTTGACCTTACAGCTGCATATGATATTGCTGATAAGATTGATACTCTCCTTGATGAGCGTCTTAACTTTGCTTTCAACGATAAGCTTGGTTATCTTACCCAGTGTCCAACAAATCTCGGTACAGGTATGAGAGCATCTCTTATGCTCCATCTTCCAGGACTTCAACAGAGTAAGGCTATGAACAGAATAGCTTCAACTCTTTCAAAGCTTGGACTTGTCCTTCGTGGTATGTACGGCGAAGGCAGTGAACCAAAGGGAGCCTTGTATCAGCTTTCTAATCAGGTTACGCTCGGCATCTCTGAAGAACAAGCTATGAGCAATCTTAGAGATGTAGCACTTCAGCTTGTTGCACAGGAGCGTGAGGCAAGAAATAATCTAACTAAAAACATTGAGGTTATAGATGCTATCAGCCGTTCCTATGGTCTTTCAAGATATGCAAGGCTTATGTCTAACGAAGAATGTATGAAACTACTTTCTAACATTCGTTTCGGCATCGCAGCAGGAATTATCGACAAGCTCGATTTTGATATTATCAATAGGCTTATGATTGAAACACAGCCTGCAACACTTATGAAGAATGTCGGCAAAAAGCTTTCACCATCAGAGCGAGATAGAATCAGAGCCGATGTTGTCCGTTCCACAATGCTCAAGACGAACATTCCAAATAACAGAAGACTCGAGAACTAACAAATTCCGAGAAATTATTGATTAAGTTTATTGTATATTATAAATGGGAGGTATTGCTTTATGTATAAGTTTAATGGATTTACAGAAAAGGCAAACAGTGCAATCAATCTTGCAATCGAATCTGCACAGGACTTAGGCTTCACATACATCGGAAGTGAGCATATTTTGCTCGGACTTCTCAAAGTAAACGATGGTGTTGCTTATAATGCTCTTACAGAAGCAGGTGCATCTGCCGATAAGCTTGAAGAACTTATCAAATCTGAAATCGGTTTAGGCGAATACATTACACTTTCGCCTGATGATTTCACACCACGCACAAAGCGTATTATTCAGACATCTATTATGCAGGCATCAAGGCTCGGCAATAACTATGTTGGCACTGAGCATATCTTACTTGCAATACTTGCCGATACAGACAGCTATGCTGTAAGATTCCTTGGCGAAATGGGTGTCAGGGCTAATGATTTAATAGAAAATCTTCAAAACCTTCTTGGCAGCTCCGATGAGCAAGGAAATATTGCATCATCTGACAAAAAGCAATCAAAGGGTTCTGGTAACACCAAGACACTTGATAAGTATGGCAGAGATTTGACAGCTATTGCTGCACAGGGCGGTATTGACCCTGTCATCGGCAGAAAGGACGAGATTCAGCGTGTTATTCAGATTCTTTCTCGTAGAACCAAGAATAACCCTTGCTTAATCGGTGAACCTGGTGTCGGTAAAACAGCTGTTGCGGAAGGTCTTGCTTTAAAGATTGTTTCTGGTGATGTTCCTGAAACACTTAAAAATAAGCGTGTTATCGCTCTTGACCTTACTGGTATGATTGCTGGTACAAAGTATAGAGGCGATTTTGAGGACAGAATTAATAATGTCATCAGCGAGCTTAAAAAGGCTGGTAATGTAATCCTCTTTATTGATGAACTTCATACCATTATTGGTGCGGGTTCAGCAGAGGGTTCAGCAGATACTGCAAATATCTTAAAGCCATCTCTTGCAAGAGGTGATTTTCAGGTTATCGGTGCAACAACCATAAATGAATATAGAAAGTACATTGAAAAGGATAGTGCTTTGGAGCGTCGTTTCCAGCCTGTTATGGTCGGTGAACCTTCCGAAGAAGAAGCTATCGAAATCCTTAAAGGACTTCGTGACAGATATGAAGCTCACCACAAGGTAAAAATTACAGATGACGCAATAGAAGCCGCTGTAAAGCTTTCATCAAGATATATCGCAGACAGATTTCTTCCTGATAAGGCTATCGACCTTATAGATGAGGCTGCGTCTAAGGTTCGTCTAAAGAACTTTACTCCACCTGATGATGTCAAGGGACTTGAGGACGAGCTTTCACAACTCCAAAAGGAAAAGGAATCTGCTATTAATGAACAGAACTTTGAGCGTGCTGCACAAATTCGTGATAAAGAAAAGGCACTCAAGGATAAGATTGAAGATGCAAAGCGTAATTGGCGTGAGAAAAATGACCATACCAATGACGAAGTTACACCTGAAGATATAGCAGAAATCGTTTCTGGCTGGACAGGTATCCCTGTTGTACAGCTTACCGAGGAAGAAAGTGAGCGTTTGCTCAAGCTTGAATCAATCCTCCACGAAAGAATTATCGGTCAGGACGAGGCTGTTAAGGCTGTCGCAAAGGCTATTCGTAGAGGTCGTGTCGGCTTGAAAGACCCTAATCGTCCGATAGGCTCATTCATCTTCTTAGGTCCGACTGGTGTAGGTAAAACAGAGCTTTGCAAAACTCTCGCAGAAGCAATGTTCGGCGATGAAAACGCTATGATTCGTTTCGATATGTCAGAGTTTATGGAAAAGCATACGGTTTCCAAACTCATCGGTTCACCTCCAGGATATGTTGGTTACGATGAAGGTGGTCAGCTTACTGAAAGAGTAAGAAGAAAGCCATATTCAGTAATTCTCTTTGACGAGATAGAAAAGGCTCACCCTGATGTATTCAATATGCTCCTCCAGATTCTCGATGACGGTCGTCTGACAGACTCTCAAGGCAGAAAGGTTGACTTCCGTAACACTGTAATCATTATGACTTCTAATGTTGGTGCAAAGCTTATCACTAACGAGCAAAAGAGTCTTGGTTTCCTCAGTGATGGTCCAGATAAGCCAAAGTCCGAAAAAGAAACTGCAGAAGAAATCAAGGAAGCTGTTATGGGCGAGCTTAAAAACACCTTTAAGCCTGAATTCCTTAACAGAATTGATGATATAATCGTTTTCAACAGATTGAACGACGCTGACATCAAGAATATTGCTAAGCGTATGCTTAAGACTCTTACAAAAAGACTTGAAAATATGGAAATCGACATTACCTTTGCCGATAGCACTATTGATGAAATCTCTAAGGAAGGCTTTGACCCTGTTTATGGTGCAAGACCTCTCCGTCGTGCAATTCAGTCCAAGCTTGAAGATGATATTTCCGAAAAAATTCTTGATGGCTCTATTGCTAAGGGTGGCAAGTATATCTGCGAATTTGTAGATAATAAGTTCACCTTTACACCTAAATCAGAATAAGACTTACCTGCATTAGGGTAAAAGATTCCCCTGAATAAAATTCCCGACCAATGTGATTCGCTCCATTGGTCGGGAATTTTTATTCTTCGTCTTTTTTATCAATGTAATAAAGTTTCAGCATATTTGCGTCATGCCCAAGAGTAAGTACACTCCTTGTCTTTTCAATCAGAAGCTTTAAACCATATCCAAGCATAGCACCAATCGTATACATCATAATATCATCTAAGCATACCGAACCAGTATTCAGAACGAGCTGACAAAGCTCTAAAAATGCTCCACCAGCTATACCTATAAGAATTATCGGAACAAGCCTGATTTTAGATATGAATATCGGTAAGAAAAATCCTATCGGAATAAATAAAATGCAATGCCATAAAATATAGAAAATACCCGTAGTATGTTCTCCTGTTAAGCATTTGACTATCCGCATAAACGGCACGGCTACAACTTGTCTGTCACCGCTGAAATCACCATTAAATGGAAGTATATCCTTGCAAAAAACTATCATAACATAGATAATAAGCAAAGCCATACTACTCATAAACAAAAACTTTGAAAAGCCATATCGCTTTTCTCTTGTATTCCACGAGGCAACTGCAAAAAGCTTTATGCTTGTAGTTATTGCAAAAGGCACAAACCATATCAGCACCCACGAAATCATGTCATAAAGTGTAAGTTCTTCGCCAAGTGGCTTTGAATTTCCGTTCATAGTTGAGGCTATGCTTTCAAATACAAATCGTATCGCTAAAAGACTTGTTGCCGTTATAAGTGCAACTCCCATAACCTCATATTTTTTTACAATCAAAAGTAAAACAACAGTAATTGTAACAGAAACAGAAAGAACATATAATAACCAAAATTGCTGTTCGCATTGAACCTTAGCTTCTGTTGGAAGCAAAAAGAGCATAAGCCCTGCGGCTAATGCAAGGAAAAAATGCCCTATTGGCAATTTCTTCCCTTTTAAAAAATTCATAGCCTGCTCCTTTCACTATCAAGATAATCCTGTAAAATAATAACTGCCGCAACGCTGTCAACAACAGCCTTACGCTTTTTTCCTCTTGTATTTGTTTCGTTTAAGTATCTGTGAGCAGTCATAGTCGTGCCACGCTCATCTTGCATAATAAGCTCTAAGCCTGTTTTTTGCTTTAAAAGCTCACCAAAGCTTCTTGCATTCTTAGCACTATCACCCTCAGAACCGTCCATATTCTTAGGGAGTCCGAGGACAATTCTTTCTGCTTTGAGTTCCTTTGCTTTTTCTGCTATCTTATCTGCAAGCACTTCAGGATTTCTTTCCGTAATCACGCCAACAGGTGATGCAAGAAATCCGCTCTTATCACACACAGCTAAGCCCGTTCTGACTTTTCCTAAATCAACAGACATTATAATCATAACAATATTTCCTTTGAATATATTTTCTAAAACGAGCTATAACTGTTCTGCAAGCTCGGTTAATTATTGTATATCTTTGAGATGCTCTGTATCATTTTCAGATACAACCTCAACCCAGCCATCATCAGCAACAATAGTGCTTATCGCACAATTTGTTCCCCAAGGCACTGTTTTAAGCTCATCAATATGCTTTCCATAGGCATTGCAAAGCATATTTCTTATAGCACAGCCGTGTGATACAACGCATACGCATCTGCCCTCATTGTTATCAATAAGCTTTCTCAACATTCTGCCAGCACGCTGATAAACGCTTTCCATTCCCTCGCTTTTTTCGGGATTAAAGCGTTCTGGGTGATTATCCCAGTTATCGCTCTGTTCAGGGAAAAGTCTTACAATATCCTTTATATACATTCCGTCCCAGATTCCTGCGTTTATTTCCATAAGGTCATCATCAAGAATGATTTTATCCTCAGGAATATTATGGCTCTCTGCAATGCTCTTAGCTGTGACAAACGCACGCTTCAATGGACTTGAGTAAACAACATCTATTGGCTCATCTTTGAGCTTATTTACAGTAGCCTCAATCTGTCTTTTACCCTTTTCGGTAATCTCTGTATTTATTCTTCCCTGAAAAAATCTCTTTTCATTTCCCTCCGCCTGACAATGGCGGACTAAAATTATCTTTGTCATTACTATTCTCCCCTATGCCAATGACTATATAAGTCATCAACTCAGCCTGTTATAACAGTACCCGTAAGCTCTGTTACAGACCTCATACCATTTCTATCGAGATAATCATTCAAGCCTTGTCTGATTTTTACTGGAGAATATGGGTCTGTGAAAAGTGCTGTACCGATTTGAAGTGCATCTGCACCTGCCATAAGCATTTCAACGGCATCTTTCCAAGTAGTAATACCGCCCATTCCTATGATAGGAATATCAACAGCATTGGCAACCTGCCACACCATTCTTACTGCAACAGGAAATACCGCCGGACCTGACATACCGCCTGTAATATTTCTTATAATTGGTCTGCGTGTATTTATATCAATTCTCATACCTGTTAGAGTATTTATAAGTGAAAGTGCATCTGCACCCTCTGCCTCTGCTGCTTTTGCAATAGAAGCTATATCAGAAACATTTGGTGAAAGCTTAACTATAAGTGGCTTTTTGCAATATTTGCGGACAGCCTTTGTAATAGCTCCAACAGATTCGCAAGAAGTACCGAACTGAACTCCACCCTCTTTAACATTTGGGCAAGAAATATTCAGCTCAACCATATCAATATCAGTATCAGAAAGTCGTTCAGCCATTTTGCAGTAATCTTCTTGAGTGCTTCCTGCAACATTTGCAATTATAACTGTATTTTGTTCACGAAGCCAAGGCAAGTCATTTTCTATAAAATGCTCTACACCAGGATTTTGAAGTCCAACTGCATTAAGCATACCTGATGGAGTTTCTGCTATTCTTGGCGGGGGATTTCCTAAACGCTCCTTGAGAGTAATTCCCTTGCAAGAGATTCCACCCAATTCTTCAAGTGGATAGAACTCGCTGTATTCATGACCGAAACCGATAGTTCCTGAAGCTGCTATAATCGGATTTTTAAATTCTACACCTGCAATATTTACGCTTAAATCTGCCATCAGAATACAACCTCCTCTGCATTAAATACTGGACCATTTTTGCAAACATGCTTATAGCCCTGTGTGCCGTCTTCTCTATTAACAAGTACAGCACAACCCAAGCAAGCACCAATGCCACAAGCCATTCTTTCCTCTAAAGAAATCTGACAAGGCACACCAGCCTGACTAGCAATTTCTGCAACACCTCTGAGCATAACCATTGGTCCACAAGCACAAACCATATCAGCATTGCCGATAACATCTTTCAGAGCCTCTGTAACAAAACCCTGTCTACCTGCCGAGCCATTATCTGTCATAAGAATATGCTCACCGATTGATTTAAAATCTTTCTCAAGTATAACAGCACTCTTATCTCTGAAGCCTGTGATAGTTACTGCATTTTTGCTCTGCTTTGCGGCATAAAGCATAGGAGGCACACCAATACCTCCTCCAATAAACACTGTCCTTTTGTCTGGCTCTATCTTAAAACCATTTCCTAAAGGAGCAATCACATCGACTTCTCCGCCAACCTCTGTCTGCGAAAGTATATCAGTACCCTCTCCACGAACTTCAAATACAAGGCGAAACTCTGAACCGTTTATATCACAAATTGAAATCGGACGGCGGAGAGTTTTTCCTGGCACACGGATATGGACAAATTGTCCAGGCTTAGCAATTTCTGCAAGCTCTTTATTTGAAATTCTAAAATCAAAAATTGTGTCAGTCAACTGAGTTTTCTTAACCAGCGGACATGGACGGGCATCGTATTTCATCAAATTCAATCCTTTCGGTATGATATAAATTGATTATAGCATATTTTTCCGTTTGAGGAAACATCTTTTTGAAATTCTGATAAAATTTAAAGGATTTTGATTTCTGCAAGTAATAATTAAAATTTCTGCTATATAAACTATCCTTTTTACAAATTTTCCTTTTCAGCTATTGAAGATTTACTGATAAAATGGTAAAATAAATTCATATGTCAATATCACGCACAATGAAAGGAAGCGTTGAAATGAAAAATACTGAAAAGACTATGGACAAAATTGTAGCTCTCTGTAAAAACAGAGGTTTTGTTTACCCAGGTTCTGAAATCTATGGCGGTCTTGCTAATACTTGGGATTATGGCCCTCTCGGCAGAGAACTTAAGGATAACATTAAATCTGCTTGGCATAAGAAATTTGTTCAGGAAAACAAATATAATGTAGCACTTGATTCTGCTATCCTTATGAACCCACAAACATGGGTTGCATCGGGTCATCTCGGCGGTTTCTCAGACCCTCTTATGGATTGTCGTGAGTGCAAAACTCGTCACAGAGCAGATAATCTCATCGAAGACTTTGACGGCACTAATGTTGCAGGCTGGTCCAATGAAGAAATGATGAACTACATCAAAGAAAAGCAAATTCCATGCCCACTTTGTGGCAAGCATAACTTCACAGATATTCGCCAATTCAATCTTATGTTCAAGACTTTTCAGGGCGTTACTGAGGATAGCAAGAACGAAATCTATCTTCGTCCTGAAACGGCACAGGGTATCTTCGTAAACTTTGCTAATATTCAGCGTACAAGCCGTAAAAAAGTTCCTTTCGGTGTTGCTCAGATTGGTAAATCTTTCAGAAACGAAATTACTCCAGGTAACTTCATTTTCCGAGTAAGAGAGTTTGAGCAAATGGAGCTTGAATTCTTCTGCAAGCCTGGTACTGACCTTGAATGGTTCGATTACTGGAGAGGCTTCTGCCGTGATTGGCTCTATTCCCTCAATATCAAAGAGGAAAATCTCAGACTTCGTGACCACTCAAAAGAAGAGCTTTGCTTCTATTCTAAAGCTACAACAGACTTTGAATACCTCTTCCCATTCGGCTGGGGCGAACTTTGGGGCGTTGCTGATAGAACAGATTACGACCTTACTCAGCATCAAAATACTTCAGGCAAGAGCCTTGAATATTTCGACCCAACAGACAACTCTCGTTATATTCCTTATGTTATTGAGCCTTCACTCGGTGTTGAAAGACTTTTCCTCGCACTTATGACAGAGGCTTATGATGAGGAAGTTATTGACGAAAAGGATACTCGTGTTGTATTAAGACTTCACCCAACACTTGCACCATTCAAGGCTGCTGTTCTTCCACTTTCTAAAAAGCTTAATGACAAGGCTGAGGCAGTATTTGAAACACTTCAAAAGCACTTTATGGTTGAATATGATGACGCAGGTTCTATCGGTAAGCGTTATCGCCGTCAGGACGAAATTGGCACACCTTTCTGCATCACATATGACTTTGAATCTGTTGATGATGGCTGTGTAACTGTTCGTGACAGAGATACTATGACACAAGAAAGAATTTCTATTGACAAGCTTGTTGATTATATAAACGAAAAGATTTCATTCTAAAATAAAACTGTGCATACAGAATAAAATAGACCTTGTGAGTTAATCTTGCTCACAAGGTCTTATTTATTTTAAAATTGAAAACACAATATTTTATGATACTTAATTTTTATTTTTTAGCCCTCGGTTTTGAAATCAATGCTGCTAAATATCCAAAGAAAATTGCTGCGGCAATTCCAGCGGCACATGAACTTATACCACCTGTTAATGTACCAAGCCAACCATCTTCCTCTACGGCAGTTTCTACCCCTTTTGCAAGTGTATATCCAAAACCAGAAAGAGGGACAGTAGCTCCTGAGCTTGCAAAATCGACTATCGGCTCATAGATTCCGATTGCTGTAAGAAAAACACCTGCTACAACAAAAGTTACAAGTATTCTTGCAGGTGTAAGCTTAGTTTTATCTATCAATATTTGTGCTATAACGCATATTAGTCCTCCGACCATAAAAACCCTAATAAATTCCCAAAGTATATCCATATGCTTTTGCTCCTTTTTTCTGTATAAATTTATATTTCACTGTTTTTAGAAAACTATTCATATATTTAAAAGAAAATGTTTATGTTTTAGTGTGAAATATAGATTTTCAGAACCTGATGTGTTATAATTTTTATATAATTGATTCAACGGAGGATTTTATAATGAATATAACCTTGCTTGGCTGTGGAAGATGGGGTTCTTTCATCGGTTGGTATCTCGATAAAATTGGTCATAAAGTTAAGATATGGGGTCTTGCAGATGCTCCACAATTTATAGAATTAAAAACAACAAGAAAAAATAATATGCTTAGCTTTCGTGAATCTATTGAATTTACAGATAACCTTGAAGAAGCTATTGCTTCTGCGGAGGTTATTATTATTTCAATAAGCTCTCAAGCTTTGCGTTCATTTATGGAAAGACTTTCTAAATTAGATTTAAAAGGTAAAACTATAGTTCTTTGTATGAAAGGAATAGAAGTTGCTACTGGAAAGCGTCTTACTGAGATTGTTTCAGAATTTATAACAAATGAAACAAAGCTTGCCATTTGGGTTGGTCCCGGACACCCTCAGGATTTTAGCAATGGTATTCCTAACTGTATGGTTATTGACTCAAATGATGATGAGGTTAAGAATTTTCTTATTGATGAATTTTCAAGTGAGCTTATTCGTTTTTATGTTGGTAAAGACCTAATCGGAAGCGAGATAGGCGCAGCGTCTAAAAATACTATTGGTATAGCGGCAGGTATGCTTGATGGTATGCACTTGTCATCTCTAAAGGGAGCTTTAATGTCAAGAGGTACAAGAGAAATCGCAAGACTTATCAAGGCAATGGGCGGAAATGAGCTTTCTGCCTATGGTTTATGTCATCTTGGAGATTATGAAGCTACACTTTTTTCACCATATAGTCATAATCGCCGTTATGGTGAAATGCTTGTAAAGGGCGAAAAATTCGCACAACTTGCTGAAGGTGTAGATACAACAAAGGCACTTGTATTTCTCGGTGAAAAATATAATGTAGACTTACCTATATGCAAGGCTGTTAATAAAGCTATTCTTGGTGAATATACTCCTAAGGAATGTTTAGATGAACTATTTTTGAGAAGTAGAAAGCCTGAATTTTATTAATAGAATTTTAAAAACTTATTATATAAATAGTTAAACAAGCTATTGCAAATTTAAGCGAACTTCTGTTGTCTTTAAATTTATTGTCAAGTTCGTCTTTATAATATTTGTTATGGATAATCTCCGACCATTCTTTTGAGTCATAATTTGCTATTGTAGGCTTATATTTTTATAAAATGGCATAAAGCTTACAATCTAAAAATAGCTTATATATGCGGTTTTTCAACATTTTATAAAAAGTAACCAAAAGCTATATTTTATACTATTTTTATAAATTCGTAATGAGCAAGGTCACGGGTTCGAGTCCTGTCACAAGCTCTAAATTTCCCCTTGAACACTGCGTTCGAGGGGTTTTTTTGTTATTATAGATGAAAAATAAAAGCTCCAACTGCATTTTTAACTGCCCCAAATTGTGCAGACAGTATAAAAAGACCCTACTCGATGTAGCAGAAGCATAGCTATAAGATTGACCTCTGTCACCTTCGCCCGAGGATTGTCCATCAACATACTCTTTTACACTTCCGCTGCCAATGTAATCAACGATGCCGTCGGCACTCTCAATAGGAGAGTTTGGATGAGAAATCTTCTCAAAAGTGTAATCACCATTAGTATAAGTATACTTTGGGTTAAGTTCGTTTGCCGCAAACGCTGGCGATACAGTTTGTACAAGTATTGTTGCACAAACAGCAGTGCTTAGTAATGTTGCGAGAATCTTTTTAGAGCCACTTTTAAACATTTTATCAATCCTTTCTTAAATGATATTTTCTAATACTATCAGTACAATATAGTATATTGTCAATATATTCCTAAAGCTGTTATTTTTGTACAATTTTTTCTATGTGTATAAAAAATTTTAATATTAAGGTCATCTATAAGATAATTTTATATTTTACCAAAATAAAAAATTCTCAGCAAATTTACGAGAATTTCACGCTGAGAATTTTTACCAATTATTTACTGAAATTTTGCTGTTTTAGAATTAAGCTCATCTATATCAGGCATTTCAACACCTTCAGATGTTACATTATAATCCTCTTTAAGCTTTAATATTCGTCTTACTGATTCATCTATTCTTTCCTCTGTAATAGCGCCATTTTCAACAGCTTCTTTTATGGCTTTAACTGCCTGTTTTACATTATCTTCCCCAAAACATATTGAAAGAATATCACAGCCAGCATTTATCGACAAAACCGCCGCATCGCCAAAAGAATAGCTTTCACTTATTGCTCCCATAGTAAGGTCATCAGTTATTACAACTCCTTCAAAACCCATTTCGTCACGAAGTAAATCTGTAATAATATTCTTTGACATACTTGCAGGATAATTTTCATCTAATTCTGTACATAATATGTGTGCTGCCATTATCATAGGAACACCATTCTCTATAGCACTCTTAAATGGCAAAAGCTCACTTTGCCAAAGCTCTTCTTTTGTCTTCGTAACAAGCGGAAGTCCATAGTGTGAATCTGTTTCAGTATCACCATGTCCAGGAAAATGCTTTGCAACTGGAATCGCTCCTGTTGCTTTTAAACCGAGCATATCTGCAATACCATATTTGCATACATCATCAGAAGTTTTTCCGTATGCTCTGTTTCCGATAACTGTATTATCTGGATTGCTCCATATATCAAGTACTGGCGAAAAACCTGTATGAAGACCAAACGATGTAATCTGTGTTCCTATCTGATAACCTGCATTATAGCAATATTCAGTATCCTCCGAGCCTGCAATAGTCAATGCTGACGGCATACTTAAAACATCATCTGGTAATCTTGTAACAAGACCGCCTTCCTCGTCCATACCTATTATATACGGTATATCTCCTGCGGTTGATTTTATAGAATTAGTAAGATTAACAAGCTGTTCTGCATTTGTGATATTCTTGCCAAAAAGAATAACTGTTCCAAACTTATATTCCTCGGCAAACTCTTTGAAATCATCATCAACTTCTGTTCCATCTATACCAACCATTAACATTTGTCCTATTTTTTCATCAAGAGTCATTTTAGAAATTTCCTCGGAAATTTCATCAGTTTCTTCATTCGAGCTTTCAACTAAAGAGCTTTCTTGTTTTGAAATAAGGCTTTCTTCAGCTTTTGAGCTTTGAGAACTTTCAATAGAAGTATTATCTAAAGAACTTTCTTTTGAAGGCTCAACATTTTTAGTGTCATTCCCAGAGCAAGCAGAAAATGCACTCAATAAAATCATTACAGCCAATAAGGCTGATATTGTTTTTAATTTTTTCATTTTTAAATTCTCCTAATTTTTAATAATTTAAAGCTTATTGAATCGATTAAAGAAATCACCAATGAACTACCGAAAAGAGAGTAAAGAAAGTTAAGGGCATTGCCCTTAAAACCTGCGAGCCTTTAAAAAGGCTCGAGCGAAACTTTTATCTGTCTTGGATAAGTTCATCAACTAATCGGTAGTTCATTGGAAAGTTCATTATCCGCGATAAAAAACTTCCCATACCCACTACAAGCGAGACTTGTCGCAGATAGTCATCTGACGCGATTTCGCATCTTGAGTGCGGTGGTTCGCCGTACTCAAGCAATATTTTTTGAAATATGCATATACTGTATTTAAAGGAGTGATTTTATGTGTGGTATTGCAGGTTGGTTCGATAAAACTAATAATTTAAATAAGCATCAACATATTATCGACAATATGAGTTTAAGCCTTGCTAATCGTGGCCCTGATGAAGACGGAATCTTTATGCGAAAAAATCTTTGTCTTATTCATAGACGACTTAGCATCATAGATATAGAAAGTGGCAAACAGCCTATGACAAAAGCCTATAAGGGAAAAATCTGTACTATCGTATATAATGGCGAAATCTACAATTCGCCCGAAATTATGAGCGAACTTCGCTCAAAAGGTTTCAGCTTTTTCGGTCATAGTGATACTGAAGTTGTACTCACTGCATATCTCTGTTGGGGAACTAAATGCGTAGAAAAGCTTAATGGCATCTTTGCTTTTGCTATTTGGGACGATGATGAGCAAAGGCTTTTTCTTGCTCGTGACAGAATCGGTGTAAAACCACTTTTTTATTATGAATATAAAAATGGCTTGCTCTTTGCATCTGAAATAAAAACCTTGCTCAAAAATCCTATTGTTGAGCCAAAAATTGACGAACAGGGCTTATATGAAGTTTTTCTGCTTGGTCCTGCAAGAACATCAGGTTTTGGTGTTATAAAAGACATAAAAGAACTATTGCCCGGTGAATGTGCAACCTATAATGGAAAGGAAATTCGCAAGAAAAAATATTTCACGCTAAGAGCCTATGAACATAGGGATAATGAAAAGCAAACCATTGAGCATATTCGTGAACTTATTACAGATTCTATTGAGCGACAGTTAGTATCAGATGTTCCTCTCTGCACATTTCTTTCTGGTGGACTTGATTCAAGCATAATTTCCTATGTTGCATCAAATTATTATAGAAAAAATAAGCTTGACACTCTCACAACATATTCTGTTGACTACAAAGATAATGAAAAATATTTTCAGAAAAGTATATTTCAGCCGACACCTGACAGCGACTTTATAGACCTAATCTCTACTGCAATAGGTTCTGAACACAGAAATGTTCTCATTGATAATTCTGAGCTTTTTAATGCACTTTATGCCTCAACTCTTGCAAGGGATTTGCCAGGTATGACCGATGTTGATTCCTCACTTCTACTTTTCTGTAAAGCAGTTAAAAAGGATTTCAAGGTCGCACTTTCTGGCGAATGTGCAGACGAGATTTTCGGTGGCTATCCTTGGTATCATAACAAAAATATATTATTTGAAGATACCTTTCCTTGGTCACGCTCACTCGATATAAGACATTCAATTCTCAAAAATGGCTTGCTTAAAAATGGTGACGAATATGTTCGTGAAAGATACCTTGCCACCTGTCAAAGTGCTGAAAAGCTTGACGGCGAAAGCAAGCTTGATAGTCGTATGCGTGAGATGTTCAAACTAAATCTTGATTGGTTTATGCAGACACTTCTCGACCGCAAAGACCGAATGTCGATGTATTCAGGACTTGAAGTAAGAGTGCCATTCTGCGATTATCGAATAGTTGAATATGCTTATAATATGCCTTGGAAACTAAAAAGCCTTAATAACAGAGAGAAAGGTATTGTACGAAAAGCTTTTGAGGGTTTACTGCCCGACGAAATAGTCTGGAGAAAGAAAAGCCCATATCCAAAAACGCACAATCCACTTTATTTCAAGCTTGCTGTTTCCACTGTAAGAAAGGTTCTTAACGATAAAAGTTCTCCACTTTACGATATTATAGATAAAAATACCATAGAAAATATTATTGAAAATCCTGAAAGCATTACCTCTCCTTGGTATGGTCAGCTTATGAAAGCTCCACAGATTTTAAGCTATATTATTCAAACGGATTTTTGGCTAAGAACTAATAATATTCAGATAGAAATATAAAATTTTCACACTTTTTTCAATACAAAAAATTACTGTTTGAAAACTCTTTTATAAGTTACACTTTCTCATTTAAAAATAAATTTAGTATATTATTAAACTCCAAGACTAATTTGGCCATAGTAGATATTTTATCTTTGCTCATAGCCTTAACTGTCCGTTCCTCTAATATTATAATTTAAGCTAAGCTCAAAAATTTCATTAGCACGCATAAATGAATTTGTATAACTCATAGCTTGCCTTGGAAGCATATAACTATCATAAATCTGCTTCTGCGTACAAAAATCAAATTCACGCAAGGTATAAAGCACAAGCATTTCGTTATAGCTGATATTATACATTCAGAATATTCTCCTCTGTATTTTATCAACACTTGGTTAAGCTTATTAAGAAATTTTTATATTCGATTATCCATATATTATATCATCTTTTAAGCAAAAAGCCATAATCACATATGGAGTTATGGTTTTATTATAGATACGGTTTTTTATATAAGTCAATATTGCTTAAAAAATTTATTTTAAAAATGGTTTTAAATCACATAAAATTAATATTTTTATATTTATTCATCTCGAAAAATGTTTTTAAAAACAAAGTTTACCAGAAAACAGCCTTTTCTTACCACTTTATAAATATTCGGATTTTTTATGATATAATTTAAGAAATAGCTTATGGGCTTTTGAGGCTTATTATCTATTGTATTAAACATCAGTTTCATTAAAAAATGTATCGGACTGGAGTGCGGAAGTTCAGTTCGATACATTTTGTTTTTTGCTATTTAATTTTTAATCTTCACATACAAGGATTTGTTTTTCTCTCATGTTCAAGCATGGTTGCAGGACCATGACCGCAATAAACTCTATAATTACCATCAAGATTTTTGAGTCTTTTCAATGATTGCAAAATATCATTATAGTTGCCAGTAGGAAAATCAGTCCTTCCCATAGAGCCAGTCATAAGAGTGTCACCAGTAAAAAGTATATCATCAATCATATAGCAACAACTTCCAGATGTATGCCCCGGAGTGTAAAGAACCTTGATTTTATTTTCACCAAATGGAATTTCTTCCCCATCGCTTACGATAATATCTGCATTAAAAGGTTCAATCTTCAAGCCACCCATAAACGAAGAAAGATTTAATCCGGAATTATGCAGAAACTTTTCTTCACCCTTATAGATAACAATTTTTGCACCTGTTTTCTTACGAAGCTCATCTGCATAACCTATATGGTCAAAATGTCCGTGAGTCAGCAAAATATACTTAATCTGTCCCTCGGCAAAATCATCTATTCTTTCACTGAGCTTCTGTGAGGGTGCGGCTGGGTCAACTATAAGTCCTAAGCCACTATCATCAGTTAAAACATAACAATTTGTAGGCATAATGCCGACCGCAAAAGTTTCAACATTCATCAAAAAATCCTCCTTAATGCTTTGCAAGCTCTTTTGAATCGATGACAAGTGTTACAGGGCCATCGTTCAAAAGCTGTACTTTCATATCAGCACCAAAAACTCCTTGCTCTACCCTTTTGACACCATTTTCACGCAAACATTCGCAAAAATATTCATAAAGCGGATTTGCAATATCAGGCATAGCTGCATTTGTAAAGTTTGGCCGTCTGCCCTTTCTTGCGTCTGCACAAAGCGTAAAATTAGATATAACAAGTGCTGAACCATCAATATCCAAAAGTGAAAGATTCATTTTATCATTCTCATCTGTGAATATTCTAAGTCCTGCAATTTTTGCAGCAAGAGTTTTTGCCTCTGATTCATTGTCACCATTTTCTACTCCAAGAAGTATAAGAAATCCGCTCTCAATACTGCCCTTAACTTCGCCATCAACAGTGACAGAAGCATTGGCTACTCTCTGAATTACAGCTTTCAATTATTTCACTCCAATATATTTTCTTTAAACTCTGCCAATAGATGAAACACCTTTTATGGTATTAAGTCTTGATATTATGCTCTTTAAATGGTCTATGCTATTAATAGTTATAGTTACATCTATAATTGCCATTCCGTCCTTAGCTTCTCTTGAAGAAAGACTATGAATAAATATATGTAAGCTTGAGAGATAACTTGCAACATCAGCAAGAAGTCCTGTTCTATCAACAGCAATAATTTGCAAAGTAGTCTGGAAGCTTTCTTTAACATCTCCTGCCCATCTTACTTTAACCCAACGCTGTGGTTCAGGTGCGTTTTTTATATCCTTTGGAACATTTGTACAAGACTTCTTATGTATAGAAACACCATAGCCTCTTGTGATAAAGCCGATAATATCATCACCCGGAAGTGGATTACAGCACTTTGAGAACTTCACAAGACAATCATCAATTCCGCTGACAATAACACCATTACTTACCTTCTTCTTGGCGACCTCTGTAATCTGAGGCATATCGGGTTTATCATGCTTTTCATAATGCTTTACATATTCTTCCTTGATTCTTGGCATAATTCTCCAGAGCTGGATACCGCCATAACCAATGGAAGCATAGAAATCATCAAGGTTCTTGCAATTCTGACGCTTTATAATTTCAAAGAGGAAGTGTTCAAGCTCTTCAGACGGAATATCAATGTTAAGTCTTCTAAATTCCGCATCAAGCTGTGCTTTACCTTCAATAATATTTTCTTCTCGTTTTTCCTTTTTAAACCAAGAACGAATCTTGCTCTTTGCCTCACTTGTGCGGACAATATTAAGCCAATCTCGCTTTGGACAGCCATTCTCCTTAGTAGTTATAATTTCTACTATTTCGCCATTTTGAACCTTATAATCAATTGGTACAATTCGCTTATCTACCTTTGCACCAATCATTCTGTTGCCAACCTCGGTATGAATAGCATAAGCAACATCTATTACTGTTGCACCTGTTGGCAGGCTGATAATATCACCCTTTGGAGTAAATACAAAAACTTCTTCAGGAACTAAGTCCATCTTAATTGTACGGACAATATCGGTAGCGTCATCATCACTCTGATTTTCAAGCATTTTGCGAATCCAGGCAAGTCTGTCATCAAGAGAATCATTCTTGCCAGAAATGCCAAGCTTATACTTCCAGTGTGCAGCTATACCATATTCAGCAGTATAGTGCATCTCCCATGTTCTAATCTGAATCTCAAACGGAATACCGTCCTTGCCAATAACTGTGGTATGCAATGACTGATACATATTTGGCTTAGGGGTAGAAATATAGTCCTTAAATCTATTAGGGAGCGGAGTAAATAAATCGTGAACTACACCGAGAACATTATAGCAGTCGATAACAGTATCAACTATAACTCTAACAGCAAAAATATCATAAATTTGGTCCATATTTTTGCCCTTCATAAAGGTTTTACGGTATATTCCATGAATGCTCTTAACTCTACCCTCAATATAAACATTTGGAATATCAGGGTCAAGACGCTCGTGAAGCATCTTAATCGTATCTTGAATAAACTGCTTTCTATCCTCTTTCTTGAGAGCAATAGCGTCCTCAATTTCACGATAGCCAACAGGGTCAAGGTAGCGTATGGATAAATCCTCCATTTCCTCCTTGATAGCACGAATACCGAGTCTATGTGCGATAGGAGCATAAACCTCCATATTTTCAAGAGCCTTATCACGCCTATGCTGTTCTTTCATACATTCGATTGTACGCATATTATGAAGTCTATCAGCAAGTTTGATGATAATAACACGAATATCCTTTGCCATAGCCATAAGCATTTTACGAATATTTTCTGCCTGCTGTACTTCTCTTGAAGAATATGGAATTTTACCAAGCTTTGTAACGCCATCAATAAGTTCAGCTATTTCATTGCCAAACTCCTTACGGATTTCATCAAGAGTAACAGGTGTATCCTCTACAACATCATGCAAAAGTGCAGCAGCAACAGATTCATTATCCATACCAAGCTGTACGAGAATATACGCAACAGAAACAGGGTGAAAAATATAAGGTATACCAGAAGAGCGTCTTTGATGACCATGCTCTTTTAATGCAACACGATATGCCTTATTGATTAAATCCATATCATAAATATGGTCACTTTGATTGATAAGCTCTATAAGGTCATTGAAATCCTTATAAAACTCTAAATCCTTACTTACAATTCCGCAATTATCCTTTGTAATATCAGCAGGGGCCTCCTCTGCAATTATAGCAAGCTCAGATTCATCTTCGGAATTTTCCTTAGACTCAGGCTCTGCATTTTGTTCAGAATTTTCCTCAGTCCTTGGTTCAGGTTTTTGTTCAGATTTACACTCGGGTTCATCAGCCTCAGCTTCTGTTAATGTCCTTTCCTTATCTTCCATAACCAGCACACTCCTTCAATTTTCTAAGCAGCTTAGAGGCATTTATGTCTACCTTACCGCTGACATCATTTATTTTTATATAATAAACTCCGCCATCAGAGTTCATTGTTGTGAGATATAATTCTTTCATAATATCAAGAATTAACAGCAGTTTAAAAAGGCTTATTTTCATATTAAGTCTGTGCATCAAAATTTCTGGTAAATAGGCATTATCCTTAGATGCTCTTATATATCTATAAACAACAGCAAATTCTTCTCTTGTAGGGATATTTTCTGCAAGAAATTGTTTATCAAGAGTTTCACCTCTAAGAAAAGCTTCATAGCTTCTCTGCTCAAGAAGTAAAGCCTTATTGTCATTTTCAGAAAGCTTTATTTCACGAGCAATAATTGAAACATTTTCCCTACCCATATAAACATTTTCATCAAGAGTAACAGCAACATCTATTATATCGCCCTCTTTATAGTAAAACTCATTAAGAGTTGTAGAAAACTTCAATACACTTATTCTTGCTCGGCCTCGACTTAATGAAAGTCTTAAATGCTTTCCGCCACCCATCTCTGTGACTTTATCAAGCCTCATATCACAAAGTGCAAATACAGGTTTTGCGTTTCCAAAGCCAAAAGGTTCAAGTAAGGCAATCTGCTTTGCCGCCGAAATTGAAACAGCCTCAGGCTTTAGCTTACATTCGATATTAACTGATGGAATTGCTTCTTCACAGGTCTTAGCATATTCGTTTATTCTGCGTCTGAATTCAGAGATATTTTCTTTTTCTATGCTAAAGCCAACTGCCATTGGGTGACCACCATATTTAGTCAGCAAATCTCCACATTCAAAAATAGCGTCACATAAAGAAAATCCTTTGATACTTCTACCCGAACCACGAGATTCTCCATTTTCGGTAGAAATTATTATAACTGGCTTTCCTATGCGTTCTGTCATTCTCGCCGAGGCAATTCCTATAACTCCATGATGCCAATTTTCTCCATCAACTACAACAACTCTGTCAAGAAGATATTCAGGGTGTTCAGCAATAATCTTATCTATATCATCAGAAATATTTGTTTCTATATCCTTGCGTTGATTATTTTCCTCGCAAAGCTTTTCTGCAAGCCGTTCTGCTTCGTCTGGGTCTTCGGTAAGTAAAAGCTTTAATGCAGATTCTGCTGTACTCATTCTGCCTGCTGCATTTATTCTTGGTGCAACTGAAAACGAAACTGTTCCTGCGGAAAGCTTATCTACATTTATACCAGCTTTTTCAAATAATGCTGATAAACCAATTCTTTCAGAAACTGCAAGAGAATTTAATCCGTATTTTATTATAATTCTATTTTCACCATCAACAGGAACTAAGTCTGCAATTGTTCCTAAGGCGGCTAAATCTGAATAATTTTCAAGTGCTGTGAAGAAATCTCCACCCTCAAGAGCGGCAACGAGTTTAAGCGCTATCCCTGCTCCGCAATACATCTTGTAAGGCGAACCACAATCCACTCTATGTGGGTCTACTACGGCAATAGCTTTAGGAAGAACATCAAGTGGTCTGTGGTGGTCTGTTATGACGGTATCTATTTCAAGAGAATTTGCATAATCTACTTCATCAACGGCGGCTATACCATTATCAACAGTGATTATTAAGCTTACTCCTTGATTTTTGAGCTTTGTTATTGCATTTTTATTAAGGCCATAGCCATCTCCCTCACGAGTAGGAATATAATACATTACATTAGCAAAAACAGATTCAAGATATGAAAAAAGAATGGCTGTCGCTGTAACACCATCACAATCGTAATCGCCATATACACATATCTTTTCATAAGAAACAACAGCTTTTCTTATTCTTTCACACGCAATATCCATATCCTTAATAAGCATAGGGTCGGAAAGTTCTGCATCATCAGAAAGAAAAACTCCTGTTTTTTCTACTGTATCAATTCCTCTTGAGGAAAGCAGCATTGCCAAAAACGGTGGAATACCGCTTTGTTTTGCAAGCTCTTTAGCCTTAAGCTTATCATTTTCTGTAATAATCCAATCTTTCATCACTGCACCGCCACAAAACTCTTTAAATATAAAATCCTTATTAATTTTTTATAATACATAATTGTAGCATTTTTTTAGATATTTTTCAATATTTTTATATTGAAAAGAATTTACTGGCAAACGAGGTTAAGGGCATTGCCCTTAAAACCCATGAGGGACTCCGTCCCTCAACCCTGCGAGCCTTTGAAAAGGCTCGAGCGAAACTTTTAAGGTCTTGAGAAAGTCGGTTAGCTAAACGGCAGTTCATTGGAAATTTCCTCGACCGCGGCAACTTTCTTCCCACGCTCGCCACGAGCGAGGCAAAGCCGAGCGATTCCGCGTCTTGGCTGCGGCGGCTCGCCGCCTCGAGCGAAACTTTTATTTGTCTTTGGAAGGTTTGGTAATGCAAATAATCTTCCCTCTTTGTAGTGATTTTCGGATAATCAAAAGCATAAACATATATAAGAACAAACGGCGGGGTGGCTTATTATGAAAAAAAAGAAAAATGATGAATCTAAGCCTCGCTTATTGGGTGGGTTTGGACTTCCATATGGAATTGTCAAAAGCTCTGTACACATAGAAATAAACAGTAATCGTGAAGCAATTATTGATGGAAGCAGTGGCATACTCGAATATAATGAATGTTGCATTAAAATTAGTACAGGCAAAATGATTGTTGCTTTTAAGGGGCGTGGTCTTTTTATTCGTTGTATGTCGGATTCATCTATGGTCATTGAAGGCTATATAAGCTCTGTTGAGTATGTCAGATAAAAGGGGAAATTTTCTTGATACTTAGACTTTTAAGATGGTTTTCCGGCTATGCAAAATTTAATGCTAAGGGAAAATTTCCGGAACGCCTACTAAATATGACTATGAAAAATGGCATACAGCTTTGGGGTATGCGTTCCGATAGCAGTTCTCTTACAGCTTATGTTGCTGCAAGAGAATATAAACTTCTGCGTCCCTTTGCAAAACGCTGTGAACTCACATTGAAATGCACAAAAAAAGGCGGTCTGCCATTTATAATATCACAATATAAAATTAGGAGTGGATTACTTGTAGGTGCAATACTTTATATTGCAATTTCGATTATACTTTCTGGCTATATTTGGAACATAAATATCAATACAAGTGGCAGTATTAATGAATATGAACTAAGAGAAGAATTGCGTTCACTTGGACTTTATGAAGGTGCTAAGATTTCAGACATAAATATTCAGGATATAGAACAGCAAGCAACTATAGATATGGATAATATCGCCTGGATTTCGATAAATATAACTGGAACTCTTGTAAATATAGAGCTTAGTCCGAGAATTGATAAAAAAACTCCAACTGATAAAACACCATCAAATATTATAGCAAGCTCAGATGGCGTTATAACTGGTATTGAGGCTGGTGAAGGCAAACCCTCAGTTAAAATCGGAGAAGCTGTTGTCAAAGGGCAAATGCTCGTAAGTGGAATCTTGGAATACGATGTCGGCGGATTTAAACTCAAACATTCTGATGCAAAAATCTATGCACAAACAAAGAAAACTCTTTCTGTAAGCGTTCCACTTGAAGAAACTGTTCTTAAGAAAAACGATTTTAATACATATAAAAAAAGTCTTTCTTTGCTTTGGGTTAGCTTTCCGATAAGCATTTATGGAACACCAAATGGTTATATTTCTACTCAGATAAAAAACGAAAATGTTGAACTTTTTGGCACTCAATTACCTATAAAAATAACAACAGAAAATTATAATATATATGAGAATATAAAAGTTAAACGCACAGAAAAGCAAGCCCGAACTCTTGCTGAAAAACAGCTTTCTCTTCTTGAAACATTTAGCTTAAATAATGCAAAATCATACACCAAGAAATATACTCAAAAAATCTCTAACGGAAAGCTGATTCTTGCAGGAACATATACCTGCACTGAAGATATTGCTATACAGCAAGAAATAAAAATAGATGGTTCGATAACCGAAGAAAATATTAATAAATCATCTGAAAAATAAAATATTACTGCAAAAGATACAACCACTTATTTAAAAATTTTATCTTGCAAAACCTTGACAAAACAACTGTTCGCTGATATAATTTTAATGTTGGTGTATTGACACCAACTCCCCTTGCTCGCAATATGTTTGCGGGCCACAAGACCAAAAGGAGGTGCAGTAAATATGGCAGTAATTAATTCTTATGAGGCTGTTATTGTAATTTCTCTCAAGCTTGGCGAAGAGGGTATTGCTGAAACAATCGCAAAGTTCAAGGATATGGTTTCTAAGAACGGTACTCTTGAGAATGTTGATGAGTGGGGTAAGAGAAGACTTGCTTACGAAATCAACAAGGAAACTGAGGCTTATTATGTTCTCTTTGATTTCAAGAGCGAAGCTGAGTTCCCTGCAGAGTTTGACCGTGTCCTTATGATTACAGACGGTGTTCTCCGTTCTATGATCATCAAGAAGGAAGCTTAAGGAGGAAGAGCTAGTATGTTAAATGTAGCTTGTATCATGGGCAGACTTACAGCAGACCCAGAGCTTCGTTATACTCAAGGCAACACAGCAGTAGTTAGAATCACTCTTGCTTGCAACAGACCCACAAGAACTGGTTCAGAAGAACAGACTGATTTTATAGATGTTACCGCTTGGGGTAAGACTGCGGAATTTGTCAGCAGATATTTTCACAAGGGTCAACTCGTTGCTGTTGATGGCTCTATTAGAACAGGCTCTTATACCGATAAACAGGGTATCAAGAGAAGAACCTTTGAGATTTGGGCTAATAACTGCCACTTCGCAGAACCTAAATCAACTCGTTCTAATGATAATAATAACTATCAGGGTGGATATAACGACAGCGGATACTCAAGACAGGATAATGCTCCAGCTACATCTTATTCAACAGGCAATACAGATGCCTTTGAAGAGATTCCGACAGATGACGATCTCCCCTTCTGATTTAATCCTAAACACATCTTATCCTATATAAAGGAGGAATTACAATGGCTGAAAGAACCGAAAGAGATAACCGCAGAGGCGGTCGCAAGGGCCGTAAAAAGGTTTGTGCATTCTGCGTAGATAAAGTTGATGTAATCGACTATAAGGATATCGCAAGACTTCGCCGTTTTATTTCTGAGAGAGCGAAGATTCTTCCTCGCAGAGTAACAGGCACTTGTGCACATCATCAGCGTGAGCTTACAGTTGCTATTAAGCGCGCTCGTTATCTTTCACTTTTACCTTATACAAGCGATTGATAAAAAGCTTTTGCCGATACCGTTCTGCGGTGTCGGCTTTTTGTATCTAAGGAGGAATAAAACTATGACCTATAAATATAGAACTCGTGGCGTTTGCTCAAGAAGCATAACCTTCGATATGGACGAAAACCATATCATTACAAACATCAGCTTTGAGGGTGGTTGCAACGGAAATACAAAGGGTATTGCTTCTCTTGCTGAAGGTATGAAAGCCGAAGACATTATTAGCAAATGTCAAGGTATTCGTTGTGGCATGAAGGCTACATCATGTCCTGACCAACTTACTGAAGCAATTAAAAGTGCATTGCAAAAGTAATCTTTAAATGCGAAATGTGCATAGTATAAACGAAATTTGTTTATACTATGCACATTTTATTTATAATTTTAATCTTCTAAAAAGATATTTTTCTTCTTTCTGCCACGCTTTTTTCTTGGTTTTCTTGGTGGAAGATACTTAATATCTGCTTTCTCAAGAAGTTCAATTTCTTTCTTAGGAATCTCTACTGGCTTTGCAGTGACTTCACGAGTCTTTGATTTGCGTCTGAATTTATAAATATTATCTGTGAGGTCATCAAGAAAGGCCATTGCTTCCTCACGCTTACCTTCATCAAGTGAACGGATTCTGAGAAGAATTTCAGCCTCAAAATTAGCTTCTGAGAACCTTGCTTCATCATCACGGTCAAGCTTATCATTAAGCTCCTTAAAATTTGAATCATTAACATACTTTCCTGTTTCTGTATTACAGCCTGAAAGTAAATCAAAGAAATCAACATGGAATATCTTAGAAAGTCTTATAAGAGTTTCTATATCTGGTGTTGTTTTTCCTGTTTCATAATAGGTGTAGCTTGAACGCTCTAATCCAAGCAAATCTGCAACATCTTGTTGAGTAAGTTTGCATTCGCTTCTATAATATTTCAACCAATAAGATATAATATTATACATTTTTATTACCTCCTTTTATTTTTTTATTATAACATATATTTTTAAGATTTCATCATTATGTGAAACATTTCCACAGTCGCTTAATACTTTTAACTATTTTTTTAAATCTAAAGCTTTAAAATCGGACTCATCAAATATAAGAAGTTAATATACTAATTTTCCATACAAAACAAACTGACTCCGCTTAAAACGAAATCAGTTTGTTTTTTTAAAGCTTATTTTATATTTTAAACTTGGTCCCAATCAAATACAACGCCGAGTGGGAATTGTCTATCCGTAAGAAGTTGATTATATATTTCTGATGTCTGTGTAGGAGAAATAATTTCTGAAAGAATATCTCCAGGATCAATTCTGCCATCTCTCATAAGATTTAAAAGCGTTATATAATCACGCTTAGCAGTAAAGTTACCAAGAACAGAATTATATGCTAAACGGGTTTTATCGTGACAGCCAATTATATTAAGACCCTTAATATGAACATACTTATAAAGGTCAATTGGCTCATCACTAACTCGGTTACAACCATTGATAAGGATTCTTGCATGTTTAGAGGAATATCTCAATGCAAGCTGCAAGCCTGCCATAGAGCCAGAGGTTTCAAGGACAACATTAGCACCCTTAACGCTGTTTGTTCTCTCGGTGATTTCATAAATCTTCTCAACAAGATTAGGTTCACTTGGAGAGAACACATATTCTGCACCAAATAAAGCTGCTTTTTCCTGTCTGATTTCACGATTACCAATAGCTATAAGAGGAGTTGCACCACAAGCCCTTGCAATCTGAACACCGAAAAGTCCAAGCATACCAAGACCAACAACAACGCAAGATTCACCAATCTCAAGACGGCTTCTGCGTATTGCAAGAAGTGGAAAACTTGCTACTCTTGTAAATACTGCATCTATAAAGGATACATCATCAGGAATTTTTACAACGCCTGATTCTTTTTTCCAATTATATGATGCGTGACCTGCATATTCAACAAATACACGGTCGCCTGGTCTGAACTTTGTTACAGCACTGCCTACCTCTACAACCGTACCAACGCTTGAATACCCTGGAACTGTTGGAAATTTTTGTGCAGTATTGTTTGCACCTGAAAGATAGGCCTTTTCTGTACCAGCAGAAATCAAGGTATACTTAACCTTAACCATAACCTCATTATCTTTTGGCTTTCTAAGCTCAAAAGACCTAAGCTCAGCTACTTTCGGCTTTATAAATGTTACTCTATAACCTTTCATTTTTAACCTCCGATTATATCAACAGAAAACTTCAAAGAAAATCGGCTGGTCACAATCTGATGTAAATATTTTAAGATTTTCCTCAAATTCCTCTTGATTTTCAGAAGAAAGATAATTAAAGCCGACAGACTTAACCCAAGCCTTAGCTGAGGTTTCGTGCTTTTGTGTAATAGATGGGCTTCTATAATGACGAAGTAAACCTGCACCTGAGTTATTGAACATCATAATTCTAATATTACCAGTTAGTGGTTTATTCCAGATTGAGTTCATATCATAGAAGAAGCTAAGGTCACCTATCATAAGGAAGCAAAGCTCTTTACTTACTGCACAATGTCCCATAAAGGTTGAAGCTGAACCATCTATGCCATTTGTACCCATATTACAGAATACACGAACAGTTGGGTCGAGCTTATATCTGTTAGTCATAATGATTGTATGACCGATACCGATATGAAGCAATGAATGTGCTGGAAGAGTTGTAACTGTTCTTTCAATAGCATAAAGCTGATTATATTTTTCTGCGTGCATAACTTTAATGTTGCTTTCAGCCTTCTTCCAAGCCTTGTAGTATTCACCATCGTTATGAATATCGCCTGAATGTTCTACAAAATAATCGAAGAAATACTTCTGTGAGCATTCAAAAACATTTTTAAGTCTTCTATATGTGTCAGCAACTTCACCATCTTCAGCAACACGCCAATGATACCATTGTGTACCAAGGTTTCTAAGCTTGCCGAGAATTGGGTTATTGAGCATACGCCTACCGCCTACTGTGATAACAATATCAGGAGCAAGCTCATCTCTGAATTGCTTTTGTGTATAGTCATGAGTGATATTATAAGAAAGAATAGATTTTGAGCAATGGAAGTTTGCAAGGTTATCACTGATAACAACGCAGTTAAACTTATCTACAAATGCTTCAACAGACTTCTGTTCTTCAATAGAAAGAGGCTGGTTCTGGCAATAAACAACAAGTATTCTCTTAACCTTAGAGAGTCTGTCTACCTTATCCTGCCACTTTGAATCAGGGTCACAAAGCTCAAATCTATCTATGCAGAGATATTTCTTATCGAGCTTGAGAACTGATGCAGGAGGCTTCGGAAACTCAATATTAGCGATAGGAACATTAATGTGTACAGGACCTGTACCATGATGCTTAACTTCAAGCAATGCTTCGCAAACCATTCTTCTTGCTTCCCAATCGCCAAGAGCAGTTGGGTCTTGTGGCAAAGAAACGCATTTCTTTACAACCTTGCCATACATACCTGCCTGTGGAATTGTCTGTTCCTCATCCTGACCAAGGTAGCGAGGATAACGGTCACCTGTAATAACAACAAGTGGAATATGCTGATAGTAAGCCTCTGTAATCGAAGTAAGATAGTTTGATGTAGCAGTACCAGAAGTACAACACATAACAACAGGCTCACCAAGTCTTGCAGCAATTCCAAGTGCATAGAAACCTGCACTTCTTTCGTCAGTAACTCTATAAATCTTAAAATATGGCTCTGCCTCAAAAAGACGAGCAAGATTCAAGTTTCTTGAACCTGATGACATAACAATATGCTTAATGCCATATCTCTTAACAAGTGTTACAATCATCTTGCAGCGTTCAAAGTCAACAGAAGTCTTTGGCTTTTCTTCTACGACAGGCTTAGGCTGTATAGCAGGAGCAGGGGTAATAGATTTAACCTCCGCATTTGCAGGTATCATTTTTTTTTCTTTAGTAAGCTGGTCTTTGAGCCAGTTATATGAATACTCCTTAATAGCGTTAAGCTTCTGATAAGGACCTTCATAGTCGCAAGAATCATACTTGCTGAGGTCTGATGTAATCTTATCAGCACTATCAATAAGTCTATATTCAAGGTCAATAGGTCTGAGCAATGAAACAAATCTCTCTGCCCCACGCTTTCTATTAATTAGAGAAACAAATGGCTTCTTAAAGATAATTGAGAAAATTGTTCCGTGGAAGCTGTCAGTAAATACACATGAAGAATTCTGATAATACCAGAGCCACTCAAAGAGGTCAACATCTTTCTTAACTTCAACTCTGCCATTACCAGAAAGCTGAAGATTAGCAAAATTAGCGTCCCATCTTACAGGTGGTTCATCAAGAAGTACAACAACCTTCATATTCTTTTCGATAGAAAGCTTTTCAAGCTGTCTGCCTATTTCAGGATTTGGGTCGAGAACATAAGCAAGAATATATGGTTCTGTTTCAAGTGTTCCTGCTTTAGAAGCAAGTTCGTTATAAGCCTCTATCTTACAAAGAAAAGTTGGGTCGCAAACTTCTACTGTATCATTAAGTGCAAATGTATTCTTACAGGTACTGAGAGAAAGGTCATCTCTTACAGAAATACCATCGAAACGAGCAAGATTTCCGCCACTGCGTGCTTTTTCATCTTCAGGAGCATTATATGCACGACCAAAAGATGTACCATAAGCAATTTTCTTCTTGCTGTCATCAGCAAAGCCAAGAAAATACATTTGCTTATATGGACGGCTAAGACCGTAATTCCAAAGTTGGTCAGAACCGACAACAAATGTATCGCAAACATCGTTAAGCTTAGAGAGAGAATCAAGTCTTAATCTCTCACTAACATTATAATACATATTAGCAATACGGAATGGATGTGTTTTGGTAATTTCAAAATTAGCATTTCCCAAAGGATTATTTATCATAAGAACAGAATAACCCATATCTGTGATAACACTATGAAGAGCATAGTATGTAACCATACTGCCATAATTTCTGCCATACCAAAGACCAATTATACCAACATCATATTTTTTGCTCATATTTTTACTCCTTTATCTTTAGATGATAAATAAACTGCACAATAATATAAATCTGTACTATTATAACAAACTTAGTCAAAAAATGCAAGAACTAATCAAGGATGTCTAAAAAATATATAAAATTTTTAATATAAAACAGTTTTAAATTTCTTCGCCATTCTCAATTTTTTCAATAAGAGCAAGTCTATTGATGTGTCTGTCGCCCTCAAATTCAGTATGAAGGAATATATCAGCAAGCTTAACAGCCATTTCACTGTCAATAACACGACCACCCATACAAAGGATATTTGCATCGTTATGTCTTCTTGTCATCTCTGCACAAAATTCGTTTGTGCAGACAGCAGCTCTTATTCCCTTAACCTTATTTGCTGCAATAGAAATTCCGATTCCTGTTCCGCAGCAAAGTATACCAAGCTCACATTCCTTAGAAGCAACAGCTTTAGCAACTGGATAAGCGTATCTTGGATAATCAACAGAATCTGTGCTATATGTGCCGAAATCCTTATACTCTATGCCCTTTTCTTCAAGATACTTCTTTACTGCTTCTTTAATTTCGTAACCGCCGTGGTCTGCTCCAAGTGCTATCATTTTATTAACCTCCGTTATTTAATATAAGATTTTATTTTGAACTATTTTTCAATCTTGCTTTTAATTCTCTTTCTGCCTGTGGTAATCTCAAATAAAGTGGCACAAGCTCATCTGAGGAAATTATTTCTCCATTTTGAGCCTTTTCATAAGCGACAGCTGCTGTTCCATAGGCTCTTTGATACCTGAGATTTTGTGGTGCAATTTTTATATTTTCAATTCGCTTCATATTTTCAAAGCAAATATTTGCACCATCACCAATAAGCATTATTTCAACATTGCTGAAATCCATAAGCTCAGATTCAAGCTCTGCTATTGATAACGCCCTATCCCCACAGATACGGCTTATCTTTCCGTTGCTTGCCATAAAAAGTGCATTATAAACCTGTGAACATCTTGCGTCCATAACTGCACAAATCAAGCCGTTGAAAATTTCTAAATTCTGCGCCATAGCCTCAAGCGTTGAAACCGATACACAAGGCTTTCCTAAAGCCATAGCCATTCCCTTTACGCACGAAACTCCGATTCTTACTCCAGTAAATGAGCCAGGACCTGCATCAACCGCAAAGACATCAACATCTTTAATATCAGTCTTAGTAAATTCGAGAAGCTTTTCTGCAAGAAGCATAAGCGTCTGACTATGTGTAAGGCTTGTATTCATATAAAATTCGCCTTTTAAAAAGCCGTCCTCATATAGTGCCACAGATGCAGGTGACGCTGAAGAATCAAATGCTAAAATAATCATTCTATGTCTACCCCGCTTATTGTAATTTCTCTTTCATTTTCTGAAAGTGGCTTAATAGTAATTCTGATTGCATCATTGGGAAGTACGCCCTCGATATTTTCGCTCCATTCAATAACCAAAATACCGTTACCAATATAATCAAAAAAGCCTGTTGAATATAAATCGTCATATGTTGTAACACGATACATATCGAAGTGGAAAATCGGAAACTTTCCCTCATATTCGTGAACCAAGGCAAAAGTCGGGCTTGAAACTCCGTCTTCAAAACCAAGTCCCTCAGATAAACCTCTTGTAAAAGCTGTTTTTCCTGCACCAAGTCCGCCAAAAAGTGCTATAACCTCAGTGCCTTTCAATTTTTTTGCAAGCTTTTTTCCTATGTTTTCAGTTTCACTTGCCGAAGATGATATAAACTTAACCAAATCCAAACAACTCCTAATCAGAACAAACCCGAAATTTTACCGTTGTCGTCAACATCAATCCTGTTTGCGGCAGGAACCTTTGGAAGTCCAGGCATAGTCATAATATCGCCTGTATAAATAACAACAAAGCCAGCGCCATTAGAAATTCTTACATCAGAAACAGTAATTACAAAACCCTCTGGTCTGCCGAGAAATGCTGGATTATCAGAAAGTGAATACTGTGTCTTTGCAACGCATATTGGCATATCGTCCTTATAGAGCTTTTCAACCTCTGCAAGAGCCTTTTTAGCCTTAGGAGTATATACTACACCTGATGCACCATAGATATTTTTTGCGATTGCTTCAAGCTTTTCTGTGATTGTAAGACCGTTCTCATAGATAGGCTTAAAGTCAGATGGTTTTTCTGTTGCTTCACAAACTTTCTTTGCAAGCTCAAGTCCGCCCTCTGCACCCTTTGCAAATACTTCTGCGAGTGAGAAATCTGCACCATTATCCTTGCAGTAATTTTCAACAAAATTCAATTCTGCATCTGTGTCGGATTCAAAACGATTAATTGCTACAACAACAGGTACACCGAATTTCTTCATATTCTCAATATGCTTTCCGAGATTTACAATGCCATTTTTAAGAGCGTCAAGATTTTCTGTTTTAAGCTCTGTCTTTGGAACGCCTCCGTTATATTTTAAAGCACGAACAGTAGCTACAAGAACAACTGCATTTGGTTTCAATCTGGCAAGACGGCACTTAATATCAAAGAATTTTTCAGCACCAAGGTCAGAACCAAAACCAGCCTCAGTAACACAATAATCGCCAAGCTTCAGTGCAAGTCTTGTTGCACGAACAGAGTTACAGCCATGAGCAATATTAGCGAATGGACCACCATGCATAATTGCAGGTGTACCATCAATAGTCTGCACAAGGTTTGGCTTAATAGCATCCTTGAGAAGTGCTGTCATAGCACCATTTGCATGAATATCCTTTGCGAAAACCGGCTTTCCGTCATATGAATATGCAATAAGTATATTTCCAAGACGCTCTTTGAGGTCGCTTATAGAGTCTGCAAGACAAAGAATAGCCATAACTTCACTTGCAACAGTGATAATAAAACCGTCCTCACGAGGTACACCGTTTATCTTTCCACCAAGACCAGCAACAATGTTTCTAAGCTCTCTATCGTTCATATCGAGGCAACGCTTAATTAGAATTCTTTTAACATCAATGCCCAGTTCATTTCCTTGCTGAATGTGATTATCGAGCATCGCACAGAGAAGATTATTGGCAGCTGTAATTGCGTGCATATCACCTGTAAAATGAAGATTGATATCCTCCATTGGAAGAACCTGTGAATATCCACCGCCTGCTGCACCGCCCTTAATTCCGAAAACAGGGCCGAGTGATGGTTCGCGCAAAGCAATAACTGTCTTTTTTCCAAGCTTATTCATAGCTTGTCCAAGACCTGTTGTAACAGTTGTCTTACCCTCACCTGCCGGAGTTGGGTTAATTGCTGTAACAAGAATAAGCTTACCATTTGGCTTAGACTCAAGCTTTTTGAAAAGCTCCTCAGAAAGTTTTGCCTTATACTTACCATAAAATTCAAGTTCATCTTCGGCAATTCCTATATCTTTAGCAACATCTTTTATAAGTCTGAGTTTAGTCTGCTGTGCGATTTCAATATCTGTTAACATTATTATTTTCCCTCTCTTAAAGAAAATTTTTCAGTAAATTAATTATAGCATATTTCGTCAATCCTAACAAGCATTTTAATTATTTACTTTATCTTCATCACAAAATATGGTAAAAAAGTACAAAAAGAGGAGAACCCATAGTATGAATTCTCCTCTTTATATAGAGCCTTTCGGCTAAAATTCAATTATTTAGAAGATTCTGCGAGCTGCTTAGCAACCTCATCAGCAAGGTTGTCGCTTCTCTTCTCAAGGCCTTCGCCCTTCTCAAAGCGAACAAAGCCAAGAATCTTAATGCTGCCGCCGAGGTCCTTAGCAACCTTAGCTGTATACTGCTCAACAGTCATCTTGTTATCCTTAACAAAAGCCTGATTTACGAGGCAGTTTTCCTCATAATACTTGCCAATCTTGCCAAGAACAATCTTCTGAGCGATAGCCTCTGGCTTACCCTCGTTGATAACCTGCTCTGTCATAATAGCCTTTTCATGCTCAATAACCTCATCAGGTACATCGGACTTCTGGAGGTATGATGGGTTAACCGCAGCAATCTGCATAGCAATGTCCTTGCCATATTCAGCAAAGCCTTCCTTGCCTGCAACATCTGTTTCAAAGTTAACCATAACACCAATCTTACCGCCTGCGTGGATATAAGTTGCAACAGCACCCTCATAACGAGCAAAACGACGAATCTTGATGTTCTCGCCGATTGTAAGAACCTTCTCTTGGAGAAGTTCAGCAACTGTCATATCAGAATCAGCAGCCTTTTCTGCGAGAAGAGCGTCAACATCAGCAGGGTTCTTCTCGATGATTGTATCGGCAACTGTCTTAACAAAGCTCATGAAGTCATCGTTCTTAGCAACGAAGTCTGTTTCGGAGTTGATTTCAACAACAACACCAACAGTAGCGTCTGCGTTTGTAGCTGCATAAGCTACACCCTCAGCTGCGATTCTTGAAGCTTTCTTAGCCTGCTTTGCAAGACCCTGCTCTCTAAGAATATCAATAGCAGCGTCCATATTGCCGTCAGCCTGTGTGAGAGCCTTCTTGCAGTCCATCATACCACAGCCTGTTTTTTCTCTAAGAGTTTTTACATCTTGTGCTGTAAATGCCATAATAATTTTCCTCCATTTTATAAATTTTCATTATCTTGAAAAATACCCACGAGCATAGCGTGGGTATTTTAATTTTATATTATTGAATTACTCTGCTGCTTCTTCAGCTTCGTCTGCTTCAGCAGCTGCTGCACCCATTCTGCCCTCATTGCCTTCGATAATAGCGTTAGCAATAGCAGAAGAAATGAGCTTAACTGCACGAATAGCATCGTCATTACCAGGGATAACATAATCAACTTCATCAGGGTCGCAGTTTGTATCAACGATAGCAACTATCGGAATACCAAGCTTCTTAGCTTCTGCAACAGCGATTCTTTCCTTGCGTGGGTCGATGATGAAGAGAGCACCAGGAATTTCCTTCATGTCCTTGATACCGCCGAGGAACTTCTCGAGCTTTTCAATCTCAAGGTTGAGCTTAACAACTTCCTTCTTTGGAAGGAGTTCGAATGTACCGTCTTCTTCCATTGTACGGAGCTGCTTAAGTCTTTCAATTCTTGTACGAATTGTTGTGAAGTTTGTGAGCATACCGCCGAGCCATCTTGCGTTAACATAGTAAGCACCTGCACGCTCTGCCTCTTCCTTAACGGAATCCTGAGCCTGCTTCTTTGTGCCTACGAAGAGAACTGACTTGCCTTCTACGGAAAGGTCACGAACGAAGTTATAAGCTTCCTCAAGCTTCTTAACTGTTTTCTGGAGATCGATAATATAGATACCGTTTCTCTCTGTGAAGATATACTTAGCCATCTTCGGGTTCCATCTTCTTGTCTGGTGACCAAAATGTACACCTGCTTCAAGAAGCTGTTTCATAGATACTACTGACATTGTTTTGTCCTCCTTTTGGTTTTAAACCTCCGCAGAATCATATATGACAAACACCTCGGAATGAAATGCACCGAAACCATATAAAAGAGTCTGCGTGTGTTTTGCTCGAATATTTTAACACATATTTTCAGATAATGCAAGTCTTTTTTGAAAATTTATGTGTTTTCAGACAGCATAGTTACTTAAAAAATGGCAGCTTCATTCTTTTTTTCTTATATGGACGCTGAACATTCGTGACAATTATAGTATCCTCGCCTATAAGCTCTATGTTATTCCATAATATAACTATATCCTCTTCCCTGCCGAAAAGTCCGAAGCATTTCGGTCTGCCAAAGATTATGATTGCTACAAGCTTAGCGTTTTTAGTATCTATTTCAACATCATCAACACAACCAAGTCTACAACCGTCCTTGCCATTTATAACTTCTTTACATCTAAGGTCGGTTATTCTACAAGTCATATTGCCCCTCCTATGCAAAAAGCTGTGAACCTCCATTATTCATTATATGCACATAATTAATGTATATTTCTAATTCAGTTAATTAATATTTTTCTTATTTAAGCCTACGCTCATAATTATTCCTAAAACTAAAACCAGCAAGCATACACCACTTCCGGTGCATATATTCATAATGCGAATGTTTTCCGAGGTCATTCCTTCAAAAGATACAAGCATAGAACGCTGTAAGGAAAATATTGATACAGCCACATCTGCAAGTGCTATATTTCGTATTGTAATAAGCAAAAATGACTTATATTTTTTTATCTTAGCAAGATTTATAATAGCCATTATAATTTTATAAAAAGTGTATGTTGCAATAGTTATCATAACTATCTCATTATTCTTATTTGCAACATCATTAACAATGCTATAATAAACTGAAGCAGATAAAACTAAGCTCATTATAATCAGCATAACACCTATAAATCTCATTATGAATTTTTCGTTATGTTTCTTGGTCTTATATTCATATAAAACCGCAGAAAAACGCATAACTGATAAAAGCGTATAATAAGCAAACATTGCTAAAAACCAAACAGACGCATACATTATTCCAAGAATACCGTTATAAAAAGCATATGCAATATTTATTATAAGACTTATAAATGCTATAAAAACTGTTCTATATCTGACATTATGTAAGGCACGATTACCGATTTGCGTTTTTTCTATTTTTGAAATAACATTTTTCTTTATTTTATTCATAAAATCTCATCTTTAGAATTATTTAACCCCTTTAATAATAGGAATCAAACTAAGTAAAATTATAATTCCTACAATTCCAACAATAACGCCCAAAGCCATATTTTGCCATACCATAGTTAAGCACATACCTACACCTAAAACCAATGCTCCGATTATACCAATCAATGTGGTTGCCAAAGTTTTGCCAGATAATTTAATTGGCTTTTTGTTCTCCATTTTTCTCCAGATAAAAAATGTTATAACTCCAAGCACTAAACCAATCAAACCTAAGACAATTCCTGAAGTAAATGTGTTCCATTCCTTAATCAAAGCCATACACATACCCAATGCAAATAAAATTCCGCTCACTGTACCTAAAATCATTGCTACAAAACTGCTCTTTTTCATTTTAACTTACCTCCATAAAATAAATTTAACAAAGCAACACTTGTTCTGTTAATAAGATTATAATATAATTAAATAGCTGAAAACAATCATCAATTCGCATATAAGTGTTGAGGTAATGGAGGTTTATAATGAATGTTAAAAACAACAAACGCCGTAAAGAATCTCGTGCAAAAATAGAAGCTGTATTTTTAGATTTAATACAGGATAAAGAGCTAAATCAAATATCAGTTTCAGAAATATGTAAGAAATCAGGCTTAAATCGAACAACATTCTATGCTAACTATGTCGATATATACGACCTTGCAGATAACATTAGAAAAACTCTCGAAGAAAACTATTTTTATAATTATTTTGAACCAAATCAAGTCATTAGTTCTCTTACAAAACTATTTTATCATATAAAAGAAAATCAGTTATTTTATAAAACATACTTTAAGCTTGGATATGACAGCAATTATAAAATCATAGGTTATAGTAAAGAACTTGCATTCAAGCATTTTAATAATAAGTTCATTGAGTATCATTGTGAATTTTTCAGAAGTGGAATTACAGCCATTATAAAGATGTGGCTTAATAATGGCTGCAAAGAAACACCAGTGGAAATCTGCGAGATTATTGAAACAGAATACAGCAAACGAACACTATAAAATAAAGGACGGCTTTTTGCTATTAAACTTCAGATAAACGCTTTAAATTATCAATAGCTTCCTTTGCGTCAGATGCTTTGAAAACGCCTGTTCCTGATACGCAAACATCAACACCAAACTTAGCAGCCTGAGAAATTGTTTTATCATTAACTCCACCATCAATTTCTACAAGCATATCTTTGCCCAATTCTTTGGCTTTTTCTTTTATAGCAGTAACCTTCGGAAGCATATCTGCCATAAAGCTTTGTCCGCCAAAACCAGGCTCTACTGTCATAACAAGTATCAAATCAACCTGTTCTAAGTAAGGGAATACTTCCTCAGCAGATGTCTTTGGCTTTATTACAAGTCCAGGTTTTACCCCAAGGGACTTAATCTTATCAATAGTTGCTTGAATATCAGATTTTGCTTCAATATGGAAGGTAATTATATCCGCTCCCGCTTTAGCAAATTGCTCTATATAATCAAGCGGATAATCAATCATAAGGTGAACATCAAAAGGAAGCTTAGAGTATTGGCGAAGTGCAGATACTATCGCAGGGCCTATTGTAATATTAGGAACGAAATGCCCGTCCATAACATCAAGATGAATCCAATCTGCTCCACCCTTATCTATTCTGATTAATTCATCTCCCATTTTAGCGAAATCACAAGAAAGCATTGATGGTGCAATCTTCATTATCAATCATTCCTTTTCAGAGTTTTTATGGTTTTCGTATAGTCGGTGCAACTATACCTACTATTATGCAGAAAACATACATAATCAGCAATTCAAGGATATTAAGTCTTGCAATACCTGATATAAATGTAATTACACCAACAAGAACAAAACCTAAAATAATTCCTGCCATTTGCAAGAAAATTGAAAGTGTAACATTTGATTTAATTCTTATACAGCCCGAAATTGCTCTTGCGAATGACTGTATTCCACCCTTTGTTGCAATATATGCACGAGTTTCTTCATCAGGTGTATCTGTCATTTCCTTAGTTATATTTCCCAAACCTGTTGGCAATATCTTAACTGAACGATAGAAAACACCAAAATCTTCTGCAATTCTATCTTGAGTTATATTAGAATCAATCGTTCTCACAAGAATAGTAACACCATTCTGTTCGAGATTTCTAAGCTCCTCAGCGATATATGAGCTACCCTTATAAGTAACTATAAACATTGCAACAAGCTCTCCGCCAAGTGATAAATAAACCGCTTGCTTGCTTTTATCTGTATACTTCTTTTCATATTCAACAGATGGCACTTTAATTCCGTGAGCTTCAAGAAGCCTGCGGTTTCCGAGAAGTATTCTTTGACCAGCTACCCAACCAACAAGTCCAAGACCGTCCTCATAAATAACGCTTTCAACATGAGGTAATGTATCTCTCTTACTCTTGATAATATTATCGAACATACTCGACATAGGTGCTTTAACTGCAAACATAACCGCTGCCGCACCACGAATAGCGTCATCTACCTTACTTCCGCTAAAGGTTTTTATTCCGCTCATTGTAACAGTTCCTGATGGATATAAATCATTTGCATCTACAATAATAGCGTTTGTATCACAGAATTGCTTTACTGATTCATAGCTTGTAACCATAGACCCTTTTTTAACAACTGCTGAGCAGAGCTTTTTAATTGGAAGGTTGACAGCTACAAGCTGACAAACAGGTGTAAGTATTATTGCAAAAAGCACAAATGCACTTGCACCCTCTGCAACTCCCCCACCAATAAACGCATAAAGTAAGGCTGCAACAATAGCTACAACAGAGGTAATCGGCGCAATCTTGGAAGCAATATTTTCGCTTGGGTCAGGTGCATATGAAAGCTGTAAGAAATTACTCAGGAATTTTGTCTTCTTTCTATATGCAATAAGGGGTTTATTAAGAGGTGCTCCCATAAACATTCTCTTTGCATTTCTTTCATCTGTATAAATCTTGCCCGCATAAAGCTCAGGATTTTTCATAATAAACTTAAAGTTATCATGTACACGAGTGATTATCAGCATTCTACCTATACAATTCAGCAAAAGTCCAAGAATTACAAGTGTTGTATAGTAATGCAGATAACCATTTATAAAGCTTTGTGGAGAGAAAAACGATACAAAGGCTTGAAGTATTCCTGCGAAAGATGCAACTGCAAGGCTTGTATCAGAATTAGCCTTGAAATGCCTTAGTGGTATTAGTCCATTTATTATCGGAACATAACAAGCCACTACACATACACACAAGATTATGGCATTTAAAAACGCAACTAAAAGCCAGCCAAAAGGCATACTCATAAAGGTTTCGCTTATAACACCAACAAGTATATCTAATGTTATTGAAAAGACAAGTCCTATCGCAACAATTATTGAACGGAATGTAAGCTTACGATAATTGTTATTTATCTCTGAACGAATTTCCCTCTCATCATTCTTACTTGAATATTCTTCAATTTCTCGATTTTCTCCATTGAAATCAATATCATCAATGTCAAAATCTTCATCATCACTAAAAAGCTTTAACATTTGAGTTTTCTTTTTTATAGCTTTTTTAGCCTCAGATGCCTTATTATTTTTTTTCTTTTCGGTCTTTGGCTTTGTAGTTTTTTCTGGCTCAGGCTGAACAGCTTCTTTTTTTTCCTTTATATCAGGCATTATTTCAGGACGCTGTTTTTTACGAATAAAACTCGGAACAGCCATCTTAACCGCAGGTGGTACTGTCGGCATTTTAGGCTTTGGAATTTTCACCTTGGGTGTTTCTTCTGCCTTTGTTTGTTGCACCTCTTGCTTATGAACAGGTTTAACTACTGATGTATGTTTTTGTTCTTGTTGTGGTTGAGCTTTTTGTTCTGGCTCAGGATTTTTTTTAAGCTTTTTAAATGAAAATTCACCAAAAACAGAAGTTTTTACGCTCTCATCATTTTTCTTCTTCTGTTCTAGCTGTTTTGACTGTTCAGACCTTGGTGGATTTTGTTTATCATCAGGTGGTGTAGGTGGTTCAGGTGACTTTGGTTTGTATTTATATGCACGATATTCACTTCTTACCGTTTTAGTAAACTTACCCGCCATAACTACAAAATTATTTTTTTCTGATGGACGACTATATGTAAGCAGAGTTTTAGGTATATTATCCTTTGCAAAATCAAGCTTAAATTCCTGAATAAGCTTTTCATCTTCTATAATAATAGGATTAAATTGCTTTTGCGGAACTACTGGTTCGCTTGATTTCTGTTTAGGCTTTACTCTATCAACAATTCTAACGAAAGGATTCTCGCTATCTTCCGTCTTTTCCTTGGCAACTGCTTGCTCAACTGGTTCAGTCTTTTCCTCGACAACCACTTGCTTGACTGGTTCAATCTTTTCCTCGGCGACTGCTTGCTTGACTGGTTCAGTCTTTTCCTCGGCAACCGCCTGCTCAACTGGTTCAGTCTTTTCCTCGACAACCGCTTGCTCGACTGGTTCAGTCTTTTCCTCGGCAACTGCTTGCTTGACTGGTTCAGTCTTTTCCTCGGCAACCGCTTGCTTGACTGGTTCAGCCTTTTCCTCAATATGCTTTTTAACTGGCATATCAATTATTTGAATGAAAGGACTATCGAAATCGAAATCATCGTTTTTAACTTCACTTTGAATAGGTTTTGATACTGTTTTTTCAACCTTAGTATCAGCCATTATTTGTTTTGCAACTGATTCAAAGTTAATATCATCTTCAGCAGATTTAATTTCTATTTCAGCTGGCTTTGTAGTTTCTTCTTTAGTTTCTTTTTTAGTTTCTTTTTTAGTTTCTTCTTTAGTTTCTTCTTTAGTTTCTACTTCAACTGATTTGGCAGTTTCTTCCGATTTAATTGGCTTCTCAGTCTTTGGCTTTTTAGACCTGCGTGGTTCTCTTAGAGCGTCACCTGCAATTTGCTCTGAAAGAATAGAAAAATCAAGCTGGTCTGAAAGCGGTGAATTTGAAATATCTTCATTCGATTCATCGTCATCAAGTGCAATATCTATTGAAATTCTATTTCGCTTTTCTTCTGCAAGAATTTCGTCAAAAGTTAATTCATCATCAGTTTTCTTCTTATATACTTTTGTATCCGACTTAATTTCAGCTGTTATAGGTTTTTTATCAATTTTCGACTTAGTTTCTGTTTCAACAGGCTTTTCTTCAACCTCCGACTTAGTTTCTGTTTCAACAGGCTTTTCTTCAACCTCCGACTTAGTTTCTGTTTCAACAGGCTTTTCTTCAACCTCCGACTTAGTTTCTGTT
>OGPS01000052.1_pt1 | contig 114541 bp, 114 predicted proteins | sample 1552931 | NCBI WGS metagenome assembly OGPS01 (sample SAMEA2580252, study PRJEB22360) | human gut metagenome | biome: human gut; feature: human-associated habitat; material: faeces | place: Denmark | collected 2008/2010 | reverse complement strand
GTACTTAAAATTATAAAAACTATTAATAATAAATCCTCAAAATTTAATCTTCTTATTTCTTCTTCTATATTTTCCATATTAAATTATACTAAAAAAAAGAAATTAAATTACTTTAATTTCTTATTTATTTAAATACTCTATAGCATTTAATGCAGCCGTTGTCCCATCACTCGTGGCAACGGTAAGTTGCCTGATTTGTTTATCACGACAATCACCTGCTACAAAAATACCATCTTTTTCTGTTACACAATTATTTGATTCAATATAACCATATTTATTGATTGGTAATAAATCTTTAACAAAATCACTTTGAGGTGTTAAACCGATAGATATAAACATTCCATCTAATCTTATTTCCTTAACGTCATCCAAAGCATTCACCTTTATCGCTTGCAAATTATCTTCACCAATTAATTCAGTTACTTTAGCATTCAGTATTATTTCCACATTTTCTTTTTCTTTCAGTTTTTCTACTAAAGTACTCTCTGCCGTTAACTTATCAATGATCTGTATAACATATACCTTTTTACATATATCACTAAGAGTAATAGCATTAATAACTGCACTATTACCCCCACCAATTACGGCAACTGTTTTATCTTTAAAAAATGCCCCATCACAAGCAACACAAAAATGAATACCATTACCAATTAAATTCTCTTCATTTTTAAGTCCCAATAATTTATACCTAGATCCTGTAGCAATAATTACCGCTTTAGCCTCATACACATTATCCAAAGTAATAACCTTTTTAATTTTACCATGCTCTATCTTTTTAACCTCATCTAGTTCAACATTAACACCTAAAGCAGTTACTTGCTCAAACATATTATTAGCAAGTTCACTTCCACTTATTTCTTTATAACCAGGATAATTTTCAACTAAAGGGGAAGACGAAATTTGTCCCCCAATAGTTTCCTTCTCAATTATTAAAACCTTTCTATTTGCACGTGCAGCATATATTCCAGCAGTCATTCCCGCTGGACCGCAACCAATTATTATAATATCGTACATACTACACCTAAATTTTAAATTCCTCAATGTGCTTCTTAATATTTGATAAATTCACAATATTATTAACTTCTTTACCATGAATAACTACTAAAGTAGGAGCTTGTTTAACATTATATTTCTTAGTCATATCAACATTCTCTTCAGCATCAATAAATTTATACTCAACCTTTGCCTTTTCAAGTAAGGTTTTTGCCATTTTACAATTAGGACAAGTCTTAGTACCAAATAATAATACCTCATCCTCACATTGTTCTTCTTTTAATTTAGAATTTTTAACATCATATAATTTTCTCTTTTTATATTCTTGAGCCTTACCATCATTCCAATTCTTAACTGGACGATAATAACCTGTTATTCTACTATATACTTCAGTTTCTTCACCACATTTAGGACATTTAGTAACTTCTCCTGTAATATAACCATGATTTTTGCATACTGAATAAGTCGGAGAAATTGTATAATATGGCAAACGATAATGCTCAGCAATTTTTCTAACTAAGTTTGCTGCAGCCTTCCAATCACTCAATCTCTCTCCAAGGAATGCATGAAAAACAGTACCTGAAGTATATAATGTTTGAAGTTCATCTTGAATATCTAAAGCCTCAAAAATATCACTAGTAAATCCAACTGGCAAATGTGAACTATTTGTATAATATGGTGTTTCATCACAAGAAGCCGCTGTAATAATATCAGGATATTTACTCTTATCATTCTTTGCTAAACGATATGTTGTTGATTCAGCAGGAGTCGCTTCAAGATTATATAAATCACCATACTCTTCTTGATAATCAGCTAATTTTTCCCTCATGAAGTTTAGAACATTTTTAGTAAATGCTTGAGCATCTTCATTAGTTAAATCTTTTCTTATCCAATTAGCATTTAAACAAGCCTCATTCATACCCACAAGACCAATTGTCGAAAAATGATTATTAAATGTTCCTAAATATCTCTTAGTATATGGATATAAACCTTCATTTAGCAATTTAGAAATTACATTTCTCTTTATTTTTAAACTCCTTGCGGCAATATTCATCATTTTTTCTAATCTCTCATAGAAATCTTTTTCATCCTTAGCTAAATAAGCAATTCTTGGCATATTAATTGTAACAACACCAATAGAGCCAGTAGACTCTCCACTTCCAAAATAGCCACCTGATTTCTTTCTTAATTCTCTCAAATCAAGTCTTAATCGACAACACATACTACGTACATCACTAGGTTCCATATCACTATTAATATAGTTTGAAAAATAAGGTGTACCATATTTTGCAGTCATTTCAAATAATAACTTATTATTTTCATTTTCGCTCCAGTCGAAATTCTTTGTAATTGAATATGTTGGTATTGGGTATTGAAAGCCTCTTCCATTAGCATCCCCTTCTATCATAATTTCAATAAATGCTTTATTAACCATATTCATTTCTTTTTGACAGTCTTTATATTTAAAATCAACTTCTTTTCCACCAATCAGACAGTTTAACTCAGCTAAATCATTAGGAACTACCCAGTCTAAAGTAATATTAGTAAACGGTGCCTGTGTTCCCCATCTACTTGGTGTATTAACTCCATACACAAATGATTGAATACATTGCTTTGTTTGTTGATATGTCAAATTATCAATTTTTACAAATGGAGCTAAATATGTATCAAACGAAGAAAACGCTTGTGCTCCAGCCCATTCATTCTGCATGATACCTAAGAAATTTACCATTTGATTACATAATGTTGATAAATGTTTTGCTGGAGAAGAAGTAATCTTACCAGGTACACCTCCTAATCCTTCTTGAATTAATTGTTTTAAACTCCACCCTGCACAATAACCAGTTAACATTGATAAATCATGTAAATGAATATCACAATTACGATGTGCCTCTGCAATTTCATCATCATATACTTCACTTAACCAATAATTCGCAGTAATTGCTCCTGAATTACTTAAAATTAATCCACCCACAGAATAAGTAACTGTAGAATTTTCTTTAACACGCCAGTCAGTTACATTAACATAACTATTAACTACGTCCTTATAATCTAAAATTGTTGACTTCATGTTGCGCATCTTATCATGTAAACGACGATATAAGATATAAGCCTTAGCTACCTCTGCATAACCAGCCTTAATCAAAACAGACTCAACACTATCTTGAATATCTTCTACACAAATAATATTATCTTTTACCTTAGATTCAAAATCTGCTGTAACTTTTAGAGCTAAAAAGTCTACTATTCCTTCATCATATTTTTTATCTTCAGCTTCAAAAGCCTTTATAATTGCCTCAGTAATTTTCTTTATATCAAAAGGCACAATTTTTCCTTCTCTTTTTCTTACTTTATACATAATTATATTCTCCCTTCTTTTTATTAATCTGTATAAATTATTCAAAATATCTTAATAACAACTTCTTATAACTATCATACCCCTCTAACTACTAAATTAGGGTACTTAACACCTAAAGTGTTTTTTATATTAAGTAACTCCTCATTATCAAAACCATTTAATCCTCTTTGTAATACCGAACTACAGTCCTGATAATTCTGTATATAATATCTAGCATTTGGTCCAATATATTGAATAATTTTTTCTAACTTTCCCACATCATGAAATTGTTTAACAATAGTGGTTCTAAATTCATATTCAATATTAGAATTCTCTATTATTTCAATACTCTTCTTTATATTATCAATATTTGTACACATGCCAGCTGTTTTATCATAATTTAAAAAATCATTTTTAATATCCATCGCTACATAATCAATTAAACCATCTTCTATCAACTGTTTTAGTTTTTTTGGACTACTACCATTAGTATCAAGTTTAACTTTATATCCTAAATCTTTTACTTTTCTAATAAAATCTACAATATCCTTTTGAAGCAATGGTTCACCTCCACTGATACACACTCCATCAAGTAAACCTCTTCTTTTTTCTAAATATTTAAATACCTCTTTTTCATCTATTTTCTCACAATTATTATTCATATCAAGTAACCCGCTGTTGTGGCAAAAAGGACATCTAAAATTACACCCTTGAGTAAATATCAAACAAGCCACATTTCCTGGATAATCTAATAAAGTTAATTTTTGCATTCCATTAATAGTCATACTACACCTACTTCCTCATACTAAACCTCATAAAACCAACATTACATTCTATCATTAACTCTAATAACTCATTAAATTTTTTAACAGTAATGTTTTTAGGCAAATAAACATTAACTAAATTGCCCCCACTAAAACTCTTTTGATATTCACCTATATATTTAAAATCATTTTTAATATTTTCCTTAAAATTAAACATACTATCTATTCTCAAATAACAATTTTTATCAGTAACATCTTTTTTTATTCCATATATAGCTTTATCAAAAGCAATTAATTTCTTTAAAGGCCTTTCCTTACTAGTTTCACTCACAACAAAATTAAGTTTATTTTCTATACTATACTTCTTTGCTTGTCCATTTACATAATCAATTATTTCTTTAACCAATTTTTTTTGTTTTTCTTTGTCTTTTTCCAAGCACATAGCACATTCACTTAAAGATGCTAATTCAATATTCAAAACCCCTTTTTTAATTACTTTTCTAATTTTTTGTCCACTTTCTAACTTATCGTCATCTAAAATATTATTATTAAATATCACTTGATAATTTTCCTTAGATTTATTACCTATTGTTTCAAATATCATTATTAAAATATTCTTAGTAAGTTCTAACATTTCATCTAACTCTAAATAAAATTCACTTTTTGTTTTATCACTATTTCTATTACCAAGTCTACTCATATTTATTGATACCGAAGCCACAATCATTCTTCCAATTGAATTTTTTTCATCGCACAAAATATTTTCAAATATCCTTTTTCCATTACTAAAATATTCAACTTCATTATCTTTATCTTTATTATAACTAGCATCTAAATTAGCAAAAACAATATTCTTACCTTTTATTACTAACTCGCTAACCCTATCAAATAAACAATTATCACCATTCTTTTTTATTTTAAATATCGTAGTAACGTTTTTCATAGAATCTAATTTATCAACAACATCTAAATAACAATTATTAATCATTAAGCCAATTTTCGTATTATTAGTACCTAAACTAATAGCATACTTTTTATTCTCCGTAATTATATTATTTAATGAAACAAGTAATCTTTCTAAAGAAACAGTAAGTAATTCTTCTATTTTCTTAACACTATCAGCATAAGCAATTTCAAATATATTTCTAACTTTTTTATTCAATATATACTGATTAAAAATATCTAAATCAATATTAATAACATCTTCTTTATCTATAAGTTCCTCTATCTTTTTGAAATTGATATAGTCTAAATATCCTTCCAAATCTAAGTATTTATTCAACTTCTCCTTAAACTTTTCTCTAAATCTTCTAAGTAAAAAAGGAACAAGTAAATAATCTATTTTAGATATAGTAATTTCTCCATCAATTTCATTCTTAGCATTCATTGCCGTACAAAATATATTTAAAGGAAATTCATCAGTTATAACACTATTAAACTCTAAATGAGTTGAAGATAAACTACCTAAATTAAAATAATCAAGATTATGAATATAAACACTACCATCTTCATGTGCCCTTATAAATTTATTATCAAGAACATAAGCTTTAGTGTATTCACAAGAAACTGTTTTACCAAAATCTAATAATACTTCATTAGGTTTACTTGTAATATTTTTCTTACTTTCAAAAACAATTCTCTCAATTGCCTTAACAAATTTATGCTGGCTTTTTATATCAAATGCCTTTCTTGAAGCCGCTCGCCTAATACGATAATCACTAAAAGCTTTGTATACATCTTCATAATTATCATCTAACAACATAGTCTGTATTATATCTTGAATATCCTCTACATTAATAGTTTTACGATCCCAATAATTATTTCTTATGTAACTCAAAACATCTTCATACACTTTATTAACTTTTTTCTCGCAGTCTTCTAACCCCGTATTATCAAATGCTTTTTTTATAGCAATAGCAATTTTCATACTATTAAAATTAACTCTTTGTCCACTTCTTTTAACCACGACTAGTTCATTAAAAATTAAATTATCTTTATCATTCATAGTCATCCGCCTTTATCTTTAAGATATACTTATCATATCAAATAGAGCAAATATTGTCAATGTTTTTTTTATAACTTTTTTTATTTTTTACATCACAACATTTTTTACAAACAATTAATTTTGAATAAAAAAAACAAAACAACTTCTTGCTCCCAAAAGAAGTAAGAATATATTTTGTTCATTTTCTTCAAATCCTTACAAAATAAGGGTTCGTTAAAATATTACAACTATTTTGTTATTAACCGGATACATTTTTATAACACATGTTTTTTCTTTATTTTCTTTCATTTACAGAATAATATAAAACTTATACACAACTCTGTGGAAAAAACAAAAAACACTTATATCCTATCATCAATTTACAGATACGCCATTAGGAGCCATCATTGTCAAACTAACTTTATTTTTTTCCAAATTAATATCTTCAACATAACAGTCAACAATATCTCCAACAGCATATATTTCACTTGGATGCTTAATAAACTTATTAGTTAATTTAGAAATATGTGCAAGAGCATCATTTTTAATACCAATATCCACAAATATTCCAAAATCAACAACATTTCTTACCGTGCCTTGAAGTTTCATACCTTTACTTAAATTCTCTATTTTAACAATATCACTTCTTAAAAGAGGTTTTTCAAAATCATCACGATAATCTCTATTAGGACTGCTCAAACATTTAATAATATCCTCCAAAGTATACCTGTCGACTCCACTTATTTTAACATAATTATCAACATCCAAGTTTTCTAACTTTTCACGCAAACGTACACTACCCAATTCACTAATATTTAAGTCCAAATATTTAAGTAATTTTAATGTAGCATCATAACTCTCAGGATGAATAGAAGTCTTATCTAAAACATTGTCTCCATCTACTATTCTAATAAAACCAATTGCTTGTTCATAAGACTTATCACCAAAAGACTTAATATCTTTTAACTCCATACGAGACATAATTTTTCCTTTTTTGTCTCTATATTTCAATATATTATCAATTATACTTTTAGTTAAACCAGATACATATTTTAAAATAGAAGCCGAAGCCGTATTAATATTAACACCAACATTATTAACCGCCTTACTAACAACAAAATCTAGTGATTCATTCAATTTCTTTTGATTAACATCATGTTGATACTGACCCACACCAATACTTTTAGAATCTATTTTAACAAGTTCAGACAAAGGATCTTGTAACCTTCTAGCAATACTAATTGCACTTCTTTCTTCAACATGTAAATTAGGAAATTCACTAATAGCAAGTTTTGAAGCTGAATAAACGGAAGCACCAGCTTCACTAACAATAATATATTCAACATCTTTACCCTTCATATCTTGAATGACTTCACAAACTAACTTCTCACTTTCTCTAGATGCTGTTCCATTTCCTATTGCTATAATTTTAACATCATAAGTATCAATTAATTCCTTTAATTTCAGTTTACTTTCTTCCCACTTATTTTTTGGCTCATGCGGATAAATTACAGAAATATTTAAAACCCTAGAACTTCCATCGACAACAGCTAATTTGCAACCTGTACGATAAGCAGGATCAAAACCCAAAACAACCTTCTCCTTCATTGGAGGTTGCAACAATAATTTTTCCACATTAGAAGAAAACACAGCAATTGCCTGATTAGAAGCTTTATCAGTTAATTCACTTCTAATTTCTCTTTCAATACTAAGTTTTATTAATCTTTTATAACTATCTTTAATAGCATCCTTAACTATTTCACACACATTAGATTTATCATTTTTAATTAACTTATTCTCCAAAAATTCATATATTTTCTCATTGTCTATATCAATAGAAACTGATAACACATTATCTTTCTCACCGCGATTAATAGCCAAAATACGATGTGGCTTAATATATTTAATACTTTCTTTATAATCATAATACATATCATATACTTTTGCCTCATCTGCATCATTTTCCTTCTTTTTAGAAATAATATTACCATTTTTAAAAGTATAATTTCTTATAAAACCACGAAACTTAGCATTATCACTAATCCATTCACTAATAATATATTTAGCCCCAGTAATAGCATCTTCCCTAGTTAAAACATTATCATTTAAATATTTATCAACAACTTCATCTTTTAACACCATAGGAAAACTCATAATAATCTTCGCAAGGGGTTCCAAACCATTAGAAATAGCCAAAGTAGCCTTAGTTTTTTTCTTTTCCTTATAAGGTCTATATAAATCTTCTACTTCAATTAATTTTTCACATTTCATAATGTTATCTTTTAATTCTAAAGTAAGTAACCCTTTTTCTTCAATTAGCCTAATAACATCCTCTTTTCTTTTTAATAGATTAACTTGATATTCATATACCTCATTAATACTTCTTATTTGCTCTTCATCCAAATTACCAGTCATCTCTTTGCGATATCTAGCTATAAAAGGTATCGTATTATCTTCACTAAGTAACTTTAACACACTATCTACTTGCTTAATAGTTATTCCAAGATTTAAAGCAATATTTTTAATTATTTCTTTATTCATATATTCATCCTCCACACTAAATAATTATAACACTGAATTTATTGTTTTTTATCCTTTTTAGCCATATCACCATAAATAATTTTATCATTACCAAACTTATTTCTTAAATTATCCACCACTTTTTGTAATTTACTATCATAAATGACAGTTTTACTATTCTCAAATAAAGAAAGTTGAATATCATTATGTAATGTAAAATTAGAAATAAACACTGTTACATGTCTAATAGGCTCTCCATTCCATAGTTGATTAAATATTTCTAAACTAATATTATACAAATCTATATCACTGCTAATAGCCTTATTTAATTTTCTTTGCTTACTTACCTTATAAAAATTACTATATTTAATAGATATTCCAATAACTAAAGCATAATAATTATGTTGCCTTAATCTTTTGCCTATATCAATAGTTAAATTTCTAATAATAGGCTTTATTAAATTAATATTATCGTAATCAAAAGGAAACACAGTCGAAGCACTGATACTCTTAGGCTCATCATACTCCCCTTCTACTTTGCTATTATCTATCCCATTAGCATATTCAATCATCATTTTAGCCATACTCTTAAAATGCCTAGTTAACATTTGATAATCAGCATGAGCTAAATCATAAATAGTATTAATACCAAGTTCATGTAATTTTATTGACGTCTTTTTTCCTATCATAAACAAATCTTCTACATTAAGAGGCCACATCTTATCTTTAATTTCATTTTGAAATAAAGTATGAACCTTATCAGGTTTAGAAAAATCACTCGCCATCTTAGCACAAAGCTTATTATTACCAACACCAACATTCACCGTAAAACCAAATTTATTTTTTATATCCTCTTTAATTTTATATGCCACCTCTACTGGATTACCAAATAATTTTTCACACCCTGTATAATCAAGAAAACACTCATCAATAGAATATCTTTCTATTAAAGGAGAATAATTACTCAAATATTTATATAACATATTAGAATATTTACTATATAATTTATAATCAGGACTATATACTGCTAAATTAGGACATTTTCTTCTAGCAAAATATAATGTTTCCGCGGTTACTACGCCGTTTTCCTTAGCAGGATAACTCTTAGCAAGAACAATACCTCTCCTTTGAGACTCATCTCCACCTATCACACTACATATATTCCTAATATCAATTTTAGACCCATTATTTAACATATCCACTGCAGTCCATGATAAAAAAGCATTATTAACATCAACATGTAAAACTATTCTATCCTGCATAAAACCACCATCCAATATAATATTAACAAATGTTTGTAACATTTTTCAATAAAAAAAGAAAAATTTTAAAAATTGATCTTATTTTATTTAATCTTTACATTTAATATATCAAGTATTCTATTCAAATCGTTAATAGAATCAAAATATATTTCCATCTTTCTATTACTTACATTAACCCTAGTACCAAGCATTTCCCTAAGTTCTTGTTCAACATAACTATAATCATTATCTTTTTCTTTTCTTTTAATAGTAACATGCTTCTTTATTTCTTCGTGAGTAGAAACATCCTCAAGCTCCCTTACACTCATATTATTAGCAACAACCTTATTAGCAAGTTCATATATCTTATCATTTTCATCTATTTTACTAAGTACTCTCGCATGCCCCATTGATAACTCATTATCAAGTACCATACTTTGTACCCTATCAGGAAGTCTAAGCAAACCTAAAGTGTTAGTAACATGACTTCTACTCTTACCCAATTTATCCGCAAGTTCCTCCTGTGTAATATGTAAATTATCAATAATACCCTTATAAGCCCAAGCCAATTCAATTGAAGACAAATTTTCCCTTTGCAAATTTTCAAGCAAAGCAATTTCACGCATCTTATCATCAGTAAAATCACGAATAATTGCTGGTATCGTTTTCATCCCTGCAAGTCTTGAAGCCTTAACTCTACGTTCACCAGCCACCAAATCATAACCTTTAATACTTTTCTTAACAATAACTGGTTGAAATACACCATAATTCTTAATTGAAGTTGCTAACTCATTAAGAGCTTCTTCATTAAAAGTCTTTCTTGGTTGGTAAGGATTACTCCTGATTTCATCAAGATTAATTTCCTTAATATCATCTTCCTTAGCATTTTCGACAATACTATTCTCAAAAGCATCAAAATCAAGTATTTCATTATTAAATAATTGCTCTAATCCTCTACCTAGAGCCTTCTTCTTTTGGTCCATTTCTCTCTATGACCTCCTTTGCTAAATTTAAATAAGCTAAAGTCCCCTTACTTGTAGGATCATATGCTGCGATAGGTTTACCATGACTTGGAGCCTCAGAAAGTCGTACCAGCCTTGGTATAATCGTATCATAAACCCGCTCCTTAAAGAACCCTCTTATATTTTCAACTACTTCCAAACCTAAATTAGTTCTTGAATAAAGCATTGTTAAAAGAACACCTTCAATTTCTAAATTAGGATTAATTTTCTTTTTGGCAAGCATTATTGTATTCATAAGTTGCATAACACCCTCAAGTGCAAAAAATTCGCATTGTACAGGAATAATTACCGAATCAGAAGCTGCCAGTGCATTCGTCGTAAGTACTCCAAGTGAAGGTGGACAATCAATTATTATATAATCATAATTATCCTTGATCTTTAAAACACTTTTCTTAAGTTGTCCAGTTTTATCAAACACTTCTCCATCTGCAACTGCTTTGCGCTCTTTATTAATAAATACAATATCTATCCCTGCTAAATTAGTATAAGCAGGAACAATACTCATATTTTTATATTTTGTCTTAATAATTGCATCTTCAATAACTGCCTGCCCAATTAATACTTCATATATACTATTTTCTACATCCCCCTTATTAATACCAACACCAGTCGTGGCATTACCTTGAGGATCTAAATCTATCATTAATGCCTTTTTAGAAAGAATTCCTAAAGAAGCTGCTAAATTGATACTAGTAGTAGTTTTACCTACACCACCCTTTTGATTAACCATTGCAATTACTTTACCCATTCTTACACCTTCAATTCTTGTATATCTATTGTACCAAAAATTTTAAAAAAAATAAATATAATTTTACATCAAAAAAAAAAATAATCATAATAGAAAATATTTATTAAACATTAAATCGTTTTATGATATAATAATTACTATATATTAAAGAAAGGAAACGTTGCTATGTACACATTAAAAACTTGTGTAAAAAAAGAAGATATCGATTCGAACTATATTATCGCAGGTATCTCTGGCGGACCCGATTCCATGGCTCTACTTCATTACTTAAAAAAAGTTATGCCCAAAAAATTAGTATGTGCCCATGTCAACCATAACGTAAGAATTGAATCAGATTATGAAGAAGAAAAATTACGAAAATATTGTGCTAAACATCATATTATTTTTGAAAGTACAAAAATTGAAAACTATACAGAATCCAATTTTGAAAACGAAGCTAGAAAAAAAAGATATGCTTTCTTTGAAGAAATGCTAAAAAAGTATAACTCTAAATATCTATTCTTAGCTCATCATGGAGATGATCTAATAGAAACAGTGATCATGAAAATCTTAAGAGGCTCTAACATTGAAGGCTATGCTGGCATGAAGCAAATAAGCAAAAGAAAAAACTATTACATCATAAGACCATTTTTAAACTACACTAAAGAAAATTTAATGGTATATTGTCAAAATTATTGCTTACACTACTCTATTGACTCTACTAACACAAATAAAAGATATACAAGAAATAGAATTAGAAGATTTATTCTACCTGTTTTAAAAAAAGAAAATCCAAATGCACACCACCAATTTCTAAAATATTCCAAACAACTATTAGAATATTACGACTACATAGATAGAGTAACAACAAATATTGCAAATAACATCTATCAAAACAACACTATAAAAACAAAAGACCTCTTAAAAGAAGATCCATTCATACAAAAAAATGTTATTTACAAAATTTTGACTATTATTTATGATAACAAAGATAATACTATTAAAGAAAGCCATTTAAATAACATTATGAAAATTTTAAATAGCAAAAAACCTAATCTAATCGTAAATCTACCAAATAACATCATGGCAATTAAAGAATATGATAGAATAATATTTAAAAAATATATTGCCAAAAGAAAATCATATAAAATAGAATTAGAAAAATATAATATGATAGATAACCATATCATTTCTAAAATAGATAATACCACCGAAAATGGCAATAACATCATTAGATTAAATTCCAGTGAAATCAAATTACCACTTTACATAAGAAACAGACAAGATGGCGATTTTATTTCCTTAAAAGGAACAAATGGTACCAAAAAAATAGGCGATGTCTTTATTGACGGACACATTCCCCTATCAAAAAGAGTAAGTTATCCCTTACTAGTAGACAGCAATAACACCATTTTATGGGTACCAAACTTAAAAAAATCAACATTTGATGTACCTATTAATGAAAAATATGATATAATACTAAAGTACTGTGAAAAGGAGGATTTTAATGAACAAGAAAACAGTTAAAAAAGGCTTATTACCTTATACACTAATGTTTATCTTTATCGTAGGATGTTTATTTACTTTAAACATGTTAAATACTAAAATTAATAAACTAACTTATGATGAATTCAAACAAAGTATGAACAATAACGAAATTGAAACTTTAACTATTACTCCAAAAACAAGAACTGAAGTTTACGAAGTAGTAGGAACATTAAAGGATTATGAAGAAAATGAAAAATTTGTAATCAATTTACCATACTCCGATGAAATAATTAAAAGAGTATTAGAGCATCAAGACAGTGCAAACTTTGAACTAGATGTTAAAACTGATCCTGAAGCAGCCTCTTGGCTTATCCTTGTATCTAACTTCTTGCCAATTATTATTTTAGTCGGAGCAACATTCTACTTATTTACAAGACAATTAAGTGGTAACAGCAAATCATTAGACTTTGGCAAAAGCAAAGCTAAACTAGTAAGCGACAGTGTTAAAACAACATTCAAAGATGTTGCTGGCCTTACTGAAGAAAAAGAAGAAGTCCAAGAATTAATCGACTTCTTAAAAAACCCTAAAAAATTTCAAAGCATGGGTGCTAGAATCCCTAAAGGTGTCTTACTTGTAGGCCCTCCAGGAACTGGTAAAACTCTATTAGCAAGAGCCGTTGCTGGTGAAGCCAAAGTACCATTCTACTATATCAGTGGATCGGATTTTGTTGAATTATTCGTAGGAGTTGGAGCATCACGTGTAAGAGACATGTTCAAACAAGCTAAAATGAATGCCCCATGCCTAATCTTCATTGACGAAATAGATGCTGTTGGTAGACAAAGAGGTACTGGTTTAGGAGGAGGCCATGACGAACGTGAACAAACATTAAACCAATTACTTACAGAAATGGATGGTTTTGGAGCTAACGAAGGCATCATTATCATTGCCGCAACAAATAGACCTGATGTCCTAGACCCAGCATTACTTAGACCAGGTAGATTCGATCGCCAAGTAACTGTATCATTACCTGATAAAAAAGCTCGTGAAGAAATCCTTAAAGTTCATGCTAAAAATAAAACTTTGGCTAAAAATATTACCTTGTCATATTTAGCAAAAAGAACTCCAGGATTCTCTGGCGCCGACCTCGAAAACCTTCTAAACGAAGCCGCCTTACTAACAGTAAGACGTGGCAAAAAACAAATCACCATGAGTGAAATTGATGAAGCAACTGACAGAGTATTAATGGGACCTGCCAAAGTAACAAAAAAATATACAGAAAAAGAAAAAAAACTCGTTGCCTACCACGAAGCTGGTCATGCTGTTTTAGGAATCAAATTAGATGGTGCTAACGATGTTCAAAAAATAACCATTATCCCTAGAAGCAACGCTGGAGGATATACCATGATGACACCTAAAGAAGAAACATTTAATTACACTAAAAACGAACTACTAGAATCCATCTGCGGACTTTTAGGAGGACGTGTAGCTGAAGAATTAATCTTTAACGAAATCACTACAGGAGCACACGACGACTTTAAAAAAGCCACTAAAATCGCTCGTAGCATGGTAACAGAATATGGTATGAGTTCTCTAGGACCTATGCGATTAGAAGATCCTGATACCAACACTTTCTTAGGCAGAGATTACACTAAAAATAGAAACATCTCTGATGCAGTAGCAAATGAAATAGATGAAGAAATGCGTAAGATAATCAACGAATGTTACAAAAAGAGTAAACATATATTAAGTGAAAATAAAGAATTATTAGATCTTATTGCTAATGCCTTACTTAAATATGAAACAATCACAAAAGAACAAATTGACTATCTTGTTGAACACAAACATATGCCTGAAGAAAAACAAGATGAAGAAAATCAAGAAAAAGAAACTGATAAAAACGATACAAAAAAAGATTCAAAGTAACCACCTTGAATCTTTTTATTTATTATCATTTGTATTATTATCAGGAATTCTAATAATTAGCTCTCCCTCTTTAGAATACAAATACTTCTCTCTCGCATATTTAGCTACATACTCAGGATCTTCCAACCTTTGAATATCAGTTTTCAAAATTTCTTCTTGTTCCTCTAAATCTGCTAATTTCCCCTCCAAAGTTTCCTTTTCCTTCTTTATATCCCTAATTTCTTTTAAATAAGCAAATAATTTATAACTAAGGGTAAATATAATAAAACCAAAAAAAACAAAAGCCAAAAACATTCTAATCTTAGTGATTTTACGTCTTTTAACCCTTTTAGTAACAGTTTTACTCAATGTTTACACCTTCCTTTATCATAAACATTATACCACAACTTTACACCTATATCAAACTATTTTTCATAAATCAAATAATTGACAAAATAAAGTAAAATAAAACATTAACATATCAGCATAAATGCACCTATATAATAAATAAAACAATAAAACAATATAAATATAAAAAATGAGTAGTCCAATATAAGAATACCCATTTTTAAATACAATATTAATTATCTTTTTTCATAAGTGGAAATAAAACCACATCTCTTATTGAAGATTGATTATAAATAAGCATAAGCAAGCGATCTATTCCAAAACCAAGACCAGATATAGGAGGCATGCCTTGTTCCATTGCACCCATAAAACCTTCGTCCAACTCCATAGTTTCTTCATCACCTTGTGCTTTAGCTTTTAATTGATCCTCAAACGCTTGCCTTTGCACCATAGGATTAACTAACTCAGAATAAGCCTTACATAACTCCGTTCCACAAGCAACAACCTGAAAGACATCTATAATTTTACTATTATTATCATTTCTTCTAGCAAGTGGTATCAAAAAGGCTGGATAATTATAAATAATTGTAGGCTGAACAATATCTTGCCTTATTTTTTTCTTATAAACAAAATCTATAATTTGACTAATCGATTTATATTCTTCTAAATCAGCCATACTAAATAATCCTTTTTCTACTATTTTCTTTTTTAATTCGCTAGGTTCTTCAATTTCTAAAAAATCAAATTCCAGTATCTTTATCATTTCATCTACATAATTAATTCTATTCCAGTTATTAACACCAAAATCTAATAATTGATCGCGATATTCAATAGTCATTTTTCCAGTTAATTCCATTAAAAGATCTTTTATAAACCTTTGATAAAACTCTATATTATTCTCAAAATTCCAATAAGAAGCATACCATTCTACCTGGGTAAACTCCTGTAAATGTTCTGTATCCATGCCTTCATTTCTAAAGCATTTAGCTATTTCATAAACACGATTATAACCTCCTGCAATACATTGTTTCAAATATGTTTCTGGTGCTATTCTTAAATTACATTCAATGTCTAAAGCATTATGATGTGTATAAAAAGGTCTTGCTGCTGCTCCACAGACAGCTGTTTGAAGAATAGGTGTTTCTACTTCAAGAAAACCATTTTCGGCCATAAATCTATGAATAAATGAATACAACTTACTTCTTCCCAAAAATATTCTTCTTGATTCTTCATTAGAAATCAAATCAACATATCTTTGACGATATTTTAATTCCATATCTGTTAAGCCGTGAAATTTTTCAGGAAGTGGTTTTAACGCTTTTCCCAAAAACTCAAAAGAATCAGCCCTTAAAGTTTTTTCTCCAGTATGAGTAGTAAACATTTCTCCTTTTACTCCAATAAAATCACCAATATCATAGTATTCTTTAAAGAATTGATACTTTGCTTCTCCCACTAAATCTATCTTAATAGATACCTGCAACTCACCTTCAATATCTCTTAATCTAAGAAAACTTAACTTCCCCATTTTTCTTAAAAAAACTATACGTCCCGCTACAGAAACATCTTTTGTTTCATCATCCAAAACTGATGCTTCTTTTAAAGTATGACTAACCTCATACTTTTCAGGATAAGGATTACAATATTTACTTATCTCTTCTACTTTATTTCTTCTTACAATTTCTTGTTCTGTTAATTCCATAATTTTTACTTCCTTTCAATTTCTTGATTCTCACCAAGTTTAGTATTCTTAATTACTTCAACATTATCTATAGTCTCAATATTTGTAGTACTCTTTTTTTCTTTCACAACTTCTTCTGCACTTTTTTCTTCTATGCATTTACTTTCCTTTACTACCATAGTATTAGTAATTACATCCTGAAGTGCCAATTTATCTTTACGATATAATATCATAAATGTACTAATTATTAAAAAAGCATAATTAATTCCAGTAAAAACATTTTTTAAAACATAATAACTATTCTTATCCAAAAAGTTAATACACAAAAGTAGCACAATTAATATCAACATATTATTAAGAATTAAAGCCCTTACTACTATTTGAGAGGCTTTCAACTCACCACTCTTCGATTTAATTCTAATCTTCATTAACTTTTTACCGACCGTTTGACCCTTGTTAAAATAACAAAAACCTATATAATAAGTAGCACTAATAACTAAAGTAATAATATTATTTACATAATTCAATTTATCATTTTCATAATTAATAGCCTTATATTCTTCTATTGCTTCTTCTACATCAAAATCCTCTTGAGAATATTTCTCCATAAGCTTTTGACTCCTATCTATCAAATTTTCACTTTTCTTAATATCCACAGTTACCTGTGCAAAACAACTAGCAATAATCATAACTAATATAGCATCTACTAAATATGCCAATAACCTTTGTAAAAAAGTTGCTTTCATTCAAATCACCCATCCTTATTTTATACTATTTTTTAATTCTTTGAAATAGTTATTTAATAAATTTACTAAATTTTCTTTTGTTTTTACCTTAAATAGTTCATTTTTAAAAGCCACAGCATTAGGTAATCCCTTAATATACCAACTAACAAAACTACGCATTTCTAAAATAGCCACTCTCTCTGGTTTTACTTCCAATAATCTTTCTAAATGATAAAAACACATATTAATTTTTTCTTCTACACTTGGTTTATCAACCATTATTCCTTTATCAAAATATTCTACTAGCTCTCTAATAAGCCAAGGATTACCTAAAGCCGCACGACCTATCATAATAGCATCACATTTAGTATAATCAAACATCTTTTTAGCGGACTCTATATCTATAATATCCCCATTTCCTATAACAGGTATTCCTACATTTTTTTTAACATCTCTAATAACATCTAAATTACACTTACCAGAATATCCTTGGCTTCTAGTACGACCATGCACAGTAACTAAAGAAGAACCTGCCTTTTCACACAACTTAGCTATTTGAATAGCATTTATTGAATTCTCATCCCAACCACTTCTAATTTTAACTGTAACAGGTATTGATACAGCCTTAACAACCTCACTCACAATTTCATAAACCTTTGCAGGATTTTTTAAAAGAGAAGAACCTGCTTGTGATTTAATGGCCACTTTAGGAACAGGACAACCCATATTAATATCAATTAATGCATTTGGATATAATTCTTCTATAATCTTAGCCGCTCTAGCTAAAGAACTAGCATTAGAACCAAATAATTGAATACCAACAGGAATATTTAATTTATCTATTCCCTTTAGCATTTCTAAAGTTTTTTTATTATTCCTAACAATAGCCTCCGCACTTAAAAGTTCAGTTACAACATAACCCACACCCATTTCCTCACATATCTTCATAAAAGCATAATTAGATACTCCCGCCATAGGCGCTAAAACAATATTATTCTTAATTTCTACATTACCTATTTTAAACATAAAATTCACCACGAAATATTGTATCATATTTTAAAGAAAAAAGAAGTGTTTTTATTAAATTTAATCTATTTTTCCTTCTTTATATATAATTTTTCTCCCTTATATAACCTAATTGCATATACATCATTCTTATCACAAGTATATATTAATTCATAATTTGCTTCTTCCTTTTCCTCCTCTTTTTCCAAAACTTCTTCCTTTTTATAGTTAACTGAAGCCCATTCATCACTATAAGCTATCCACATATTATCCCCAATTTTATACCATTCATAATCTCCACTAGCTACTTTATCGTAAAAATTATAAGTTCCATTCTTAACATAACCTAAAATATTACCATTAGGATTATCTCTAACTCTTAAACTATCATTCAAAGTCCTAACCGTAATTTGATTAACATTCACATTTACCTCTTGCAATTCACCCAAATAAACCTTATCTTTTAATATTTGTTTTTTGCCTTCAAGATAAGGTAGAGGATCTTGATTTACACCATTTTCCTTTATCTCAAAATGCACGTGTATTCCAGTTACCCAACCAGTCGCTCCAGTATAACCTAAAACATCACCTTTTTTTACCCTATCTCCTTCTTTCACCACCACAGTTCCATACGCCATATGAAAATATCTTGTTTGATAATTATTATCATGATTAAGATAAACATAATTCCCAGAAGACTTCTTCTCATCATAACCTTTAACTTCATCCCTAGAAGATATAACAACACCATCTTCAAAAGCAATAACATAATCACTCTTATTCTTAGCATCAATTAAATCTATTCCCTTATGAAAATCACTTACTTTTTTTCCCCTCATCATAAATGTTCTATTACCATACAAACTAGTAATTTTCTCATTTCCATTTTTAAGAACATGTTTTATAATACTCATAATACCTTCCTTTCATATTTATTCTATGATTAAATATTACTTAGAATTATTATATGTGTCTTATTTTATCCCTTCTTCTAATAAAATAATATAAATATTTTCATCTATTGGAAATTTAAAATAATTCTATTGTATAACAGTAAAAGCAAATATTTCAAAAATTTGCATTTAATAAAAATTTATGATAAAATTATAAACGGTGAGAAAAATTATGAAAATTAGCAGTGTTAATTTAGAAATAAGTGCTGTTCGCCGTAGTCAATATCCAACACCTGATAAACCAGAATTTTTACTAGTCGGCAGAAGCAACGTTGGTAAAAGCAGTTTTATCAACACCATTATTAATAGAAAAAATTTTGCTAGAACCTCTAGCAAACCTGGTAAAACACAAACCCTTAACTTCTACCTAGTAAACGAAAACTTTTACTTAGTCGATGTCCCAGGATATGGATTTGCCATGACGAGCAAAAAATTAAGACAAAAATTTGGTATGATGATTGAAGAATACTTAGAAACAAGAGAAAATCTAAAAAAAGTATTCATGTTAGTAGACTTTCGCCACAAACCAACAGAAGATGATATATTAATGTATAACTTTTTAAAATATTATAACAATGATGTAACTATAATTGCCATGAAAGCCGACAAAGTAAAAAAAACTAACCACGAAAAAAACAAAAACGTCATTCTAAAAACTCTAAATATTGAAGAACAAAATAATTTAATCATATTCTCTTCAATAACAAAAATGGGTAGACAAGAAGTATACAATATTTTAGATAACATATTAGATAATAATGTCTAATATCTTTTTTTTGCATAACCTATATAAGGTGATACTTTGAATTATGAATTAAAATTAGCCAACTATAATGATAGTAAACTTGCTGACTTAAACTATACCCTATCATTCATTAAAGACATTCTAAAAAAGCATCTAAAACATAAAAACATAAAAGGTACTTTAAAAATAGACGTCTATGCCAACAAAATATATGGAGTTGTCATTAACATCAAAGAAGAAGAAAAAACCTTTTTAAATAAAGATGCTAAAATAACATTCCACATTGATAGTTACTTTTTATATGAAATAGATTATTTCAACATAAAAAAAAGCATAAGAAAAAATAATCTAATCTATTATTATAAAAACAAATACTATCTATATTTAAATAAAGAAATAAAAACAAGCGATTATTATCAAATATTAGAATTTAGCAATATTATCTACGGAAATAACAGTCTAGAAATAATTAATCGTGGAATAAAATTAACATAAATTCTTTTATTTTATTTTTTTTCGTGGTATAATCTTAAAGTAAGGTGATTATAGATGGAGAAAAATTTTAAAAGTCTTGATGAACAAATAGAAATTCTCAAATCAAAAGGACTTATCATTGAAGATAATACTTTAACTAGAAATATTTTACTTAGAGAAAACTATTTCTTCCTAAATGGTTATAGACATCTCTTAATGAAATCTCCAAAAGATAGAACTTTCATAGAAGGATCTACCTTTAGAGAATTATATTCCCTTTTTCTATTTGATAGACATTTAAGAAACATCATGTTTAAAAATTTACTAATTATTGAAAATAACCTAAAATCAATATTTAGCTACCAACTTTCCAAAAAATATGGCTACCGTGAAAAAGATTATCTAAATATTAAAAATTTTTCAAATGATCCTACTAAAACTAAAAAAGTAAAAGATTTAGTAAATAAAATGAAAAGACAAATAAGTATCAATGGTTCTCAACATAATGCTACGATACACTATATATCAAAATATGGCTATGTACCCCTATGGGTATTAGTTAAAGTCTTATCATTTGGAGTTATAAGTGATTTATATTCTATATTAAAACCAGATGATAAAGTAGGTATTGCTTCAATATATAACATTAGTATTGAAAATTTAGAAAGTTTTTTACCGATATTATCAAATTATAGAAACCTATGTGCACACGAAGATATCTTGTACGACCACAAAACAGATCGCTCAATTGCTAATACGAGTTATCATCAAAGATTAAACATTGCAAGAATGGATAATGAATATATATATGGTAAAAACGATATCTTTGCTGTAGTTATTATTATGAAATACCTACTTAGTAATGACGAATTTTTAGATATGATGCGTGAAATACAATATGAAATTGAACTTCTAGCAGGTAAAATGCACTCAATAAATATAAACAAAATATTAGATAGAATTGGTTTTCCCATCAATTATATGGAATTAACTAATTTATAGGAGGAAAAAATGAAAAAGAATAATTTAGGCACAGGATTATCATTAACACTAGCATTTATTACAGGGGTTTTAGGAACATACCTAGTCTTTATGAATAACCCAAAAATAACAAAAAATATCGTAGAAAATATAAACAAAGTAGAAATAAGTGAAAATAGCATTGCCGACTCTGTAGACAAAGTATATGATGCTGTCTTAGCCATTGTATCTTATAAAAATGACACTCAAATAGCATCAGGAACAGGTTTTGTTTATAAAAAAGAAAATAAAAAAGGCTACATTATGACTAACAATCACGTCATTGATGGAGCAGATAAAGTAACAGTAACATTCAGCAATAATAATACAGTTGAAGCTAAAGTTCTAGGTAAAGAAACATTCTCAGACATTGCTGTACTAACCATTGATGAAAAAGATGTCATCAAAATAGTTGAAATTGGCGATAGTGAAAAATTAAGAGTAGGAGATACTTTGTTTGCTGTAGGAACACCACTTGGTATTAGTTACAGTGGTTCCGTTACCAAAGGTATCCTCTCAGGTAAAAACAGATTAGTCGAAGTAAGTATATCAAATTCAAACAGTAGTGATTGGATTATGAAAGTTTTACAAACCGACGCCGCTATTAACCCCGGTAACAGTGGAGGACCACTTGCCAACATCAATGGAGAAGTAATTGGCATTACTTCATTAAAATTAGTCCAAGAACAAATAGAAGGTATGGGCTTCGCTATCCCTATTGAAGATGCTTTATATTATGCCAACGCTTTAGAAAAAGGAGTAACAATTAAAAGACCATACGTAGGTATTGGTATCCTAGATGTAAATGAAACATATTATATTTGGTCAAATGGTATCAATATTGACAATTCTATAAAATCTGGAGTAATTGTCTCAGAAATTGTAAATGACTCACCAGCATCCGCTGGAGGACTACAGAAAGGCGATGTTATCTATGAAGTATCAGGAGAGAAAGTTGACACCAAAGCTCAATTTAGATACGAACTATATAAACATCAACCAGGAGACACTATTGAAATAAAATATTATCGTGGCAAAGATAAAAAAACCACTAAAATTACCCTTACCACTAGCAAATAATCAAAATATTTAAAGTAGAAAACACAGACATTTCTACTTTTTTTATCTTTTTTTCTTTATTTAACAATCAATCTTTGGTATAATACATTTAGAAAGAAGGAATAACATGATTATATTATCAGTAAATGCAGGTAGTTCTTCATTAAAGTTTTCTTTATTTGAAATGCCTGAAGGAGTAGAACTAGTAAATGGTTACTTTGAAAAAATCGGCTTAAGTGATTCATTTTACTCAATAAAAATAAACGGAGAAAAAATTATTCGCGATAAAAGAGTTGACACTCACAAAAAAGCCGTTGAATATCTATGTGAAGAATTAATCGAAAATGGTATCATTAATTCAATGGATGAAATTAAAGGTATAGGACACCGTATTGTCAATGGAGGTCCAAAATATAAAGAAAGCATCTTAATCGACGATGATTTTATCAAAGAATTTGAAAATCTAATCGAATATGCTCCATTACATAACCCAGCTCATTTAGTAGGTATTAAAGCCTTCAAAGAAACATTACCAAATGTAAAAAATGTCTGTGTTTTTGATACAGCATTTCACCAAACGATGGATGAAGTTAACTACCTATATCCTGTTCCATATGAATGGTATACTAAATATGGTATAAGAAAATATGGAGCACATGGTACATCACACCGCTTCGTCTACAAAACAATATGTGAAAAATTACAAAGAGACGACCTAAAAGTAATATCTTGTCATATTGGAAGTGGAGCTTCATTATGTGCTATTGATGGAGGAAAAGTATTAGATACCTCTATGGGCTTTACCCCACTTGCTGGAATTATGATGGGTACTAGATGTGGTGATGTCGACGCTAGCATTATCCCTTACATCATGAAAAAAGAAAATATTAATATCGATGAAGTAATAAATATTTTTAACAAAAAAAGTGGACTACTTGGCATAAGTGGAGTAAGTTCTGATTCGAGAGACATTGAAAATGGTATTAAAGAAGGCAACGAAAGATGTATCTTAGCACAAGACATGTACGTTCAAAAAATAGCTAACTATATTGCCATGTATAACAATCTATTAAACAATGCCGATGTCATTGTATTTACTGCTGGAGTTGGTGAAAATAGTGTTCAAACTAGACAAATGATAGTAGATAAAATTCATAGTTTAGGAGTTAGCCTTGACAAAGAATTAAATAATTGCCGTGGAGTACTTAGAAAAATATCTAATGAGGATTCACGTATTCCAGTATACATTGTTCCAACCAACGAAGAATTAATGATTGCAAAAGACACATATGAATTGATAGGTTAATATGATTAAATGTAACAAAACTTTTAAACAAATTAAAAAACAAATAAAAATATATAACAATATCTTTATTGCAAGACACATTGGAGCAGATCCAGATGCTTTAGGTTCTACAATAGCCCTAAGAGATCTTATAAAAGAAAAATATCCAAATAAATCTGTTTATGCTATAGGCAATCCCGCTAATAGATTTAAATTTATGGGTAATCTTGATAAAGTAGAAAACATTCCTAAAAATAGTTTATTAATTGTCTTAGATACTCCCGATTCAAAAAGAATTGATGGGATAGATATAAATGAATTTGATTTTATTATAAAAATCGACCATCATCCTTTCATTGAAAAATATGCCAACATTGAATACATCGATGATACTGCGAGTAGTACATGTCAAATAATCTTAGAATTTATTTACACTTGTCATTATAAATTAAACAAAAGCATCGCTGAAAAATTATATCTAGGCATTGCCTCTGATACAAATAGATTTTTATATGATTATACAACAGTAAAAACATTTGAACTAGTTACTAAGATGCTTAAAGAAACAAAAATAAATTTTACTTCATTATATGAATCTTTATATTGTAAGCCTTTAAACGAAGTTAAGTTACAGGGTTATATTTATCAAAATATGACAGTTACTGAAAACGGCGTAGCATATATCAAAATAACCGATGCCCTAATAAAAGAATTTGGTATTGATTCAGCCAGTGCAGGCAACATGATTAACAATTTAAACTATGTTAACGAAATTCTAGTTTGGATATTCCTATCGGAAGATGTAAAGAGTAATGTCATTCGTGCCAACATTCGCTCAAGAGGCCCTGTCATTAATGAAGTTGCTTCCCGCTATGGTGGTGGAGGTCATAAATTTGCTTCAGGAGCAAGACTTGCCGATTGGGATTTAGCAGATAAACTAATCTCTTCACTAGATGAACTAACTAAAAAATATTTAGAAAAATAAAAAAAGGACTTCACATTACAAAAGTCCTTTTATATATACTTATCCATATCCTTAGGAACATTATCATTCAAAACTGCATTAATAATCTTCTGTTCCTTTTCCTTGCTTACTTCCTTACCAGTCATCCTAGATAAATCCCCAATTACTTCACGTAATACCTTTTCATCTTTCATATTACCTTGCAATTTAGCCGCTAAAGACAAAATTGTATCCTTATCAACATTAGTCTTTTTTTCTACTCTTTTAAAAAAACTATCTGAAAAAGCCATTAAACTACCTCCTAACATATATTATGTTAAGTTTCATTTTTTGTTAAATATCTTTTTCACCACGATTCTTAAATTGAATAGTTATAGGTGTTCCTTCAAAATCAAAATTTTCTCTCAACTTATTATCTAAATATCTCTCATAAGAAAAATGAACTAAACCCTTATTATTAACACTAAAAGTAAACTTAGGAGGCATAATACCACTTTGATTAACAAAGTATATCTTTAATCTCTTACCTTTATATGAAGGTGGTTGATTAAGTAAAACTGCATCTCTAATAACATCATTCAAAACGCTAGTCTTTATCTCTCTCTTAGAATTTTCATATACCTTATCTATCTCAGGCATAAGTGTATGTATTCTCTTCTTTGTTTTAGCGGACAAGAAAACAATTGGCACATAGGATAAAAATTGAAATTCTGCTCTCATTAACTTAGTAAAACCTTTAATATCATTCTTATTCATAACAGTATCCCATTTATTAACAACAAGCACCATTGCCTTGCCAGATTCCAAAGCATAACCCGCAATATGTTTATCATGTTCAATAATACCCTCTTCAGCATTAATAACAACAACACATACATCGCTTCGTTCAATCGCCTTCATCGCTCTTAAAACACTATACTTCTCAATACTTTCAATAATTCTACCATTCTTACGAATACCAGCCGTATCAATAGCCACATATTTCTTTTTATTATATGTAAATTCTGTATCTACAGCATCTCTTGTTGTTCCAGCATTATTACTAACTATAGCCCTTTCCTCATTCAAAAGAGCATTAATCAAACTACTCTTTCCTACATTAGGTCTACCTATAATACAAAACTTAGTAACATCATTATCATATTCATAATCAGTCAAAACAGGAAAATTTAAAGTAATTTCTTCTAATAATTCTCCTATTCCAACATTATGTTCACCACTTATTGGAATAACCTTATCAAAACCAAGCTCATAATACTCATAAATATTATCATTTCTTTTTTCATTATCAATTTTATTAACAGCAACAATTACTTTTTTACCAGACTTCTTGAGCATATCTCTAATTACAAAATCATTTTGATTAAGCGATTCTTTGCCATCAACAACAAAAACTAAAGTATCAGCTTGATCAATAGCAATTTCCGCCTGTATTTTAATCTCATCATTAAACAAATCCTTAGTTACATCAATACCACCAGTATCTATTAAATGAAATTTATAATCATTATAACTAACATCCCCATAAATTCTATCTCTAGTAACACCAGGAGTATCTTCAATAATAGCAATCTTTTTACCCACTAATCTATTAAATATCGTCGATTTTCCTACATTAGGTCTACCGACTAAAGCCACAGTTGGTAATTTCATATAGTATCACCTCGCAAGAATTATTTTACCATATATATTAAAATAAGTAAATTAAAGTTTAAATTTTTCAATACACATTTTACTTTTATTAATTCTTTTAAACCTATTATATTAACGTTTATCTCTCATTTCTTAACATCCCAAAAGTTTCCAAAATATAGCACTCAAAAGCACAAACAACTTATTTTATTATCCCTTTAACTTGTATCTAGTTACCATATTATTTAAGAAAATAAATAATAAAGAAAATATTATCATCACACTCATGTTAACCAATATTGGTCTCACATTATAAACATTTAACGTTTCCATCACTTGAATCAAATCATTAGTATTAATATACCAATACGTTGGTAAAAAATGTGCTATCTTCAAAACCGTATTTGGTAACATCTTTGCAGGAATAAAACAACCACACAAGAATGCTGAACCTAAAGCCACAACATTAACAATACCACTTATAGCATTCTTATTTTTAATTAAAGACGTTATTAAAAGTGCCAAAGTCAAAGAACAAAAAGTAAAAACAAATAAATTTAAAGCGCATATTAAACCTAACTTTGTAAATACGATATTACCTAAAATAAAATAACTAAGCAAATAATATAAAAACCAAATAATTATCGAAAAAGTAAAACTCGCAACAAGTATTAAATAATTATGCCTCCTATAATTCATACTACTTATAACAATTCGCTTATTAATGGTATGTTCATGAAAACTAGTTAATACTAAACTAATAATATAAAGAATAACAGCCATAATACTATAACTAGCAAAATTAAAATAAAATGACATTCTCTCAGTTTTACTAGTATCGACCTTAGCAGTTATATCTATTTTGCTCTTAGATATTAAACTACTATTAATAGCCTCGATTATATCACTCTCATTATTATAAAAATTAGCATAAACATTTTGTATTTTAATATATCTTTTTAACATCATTTCCATAAAACTTGCTTCATAATCTAATACACTCTTAATATCTAAAACAGGATTCTTCCCACTAAGTACATCATTCCTATAATTATTAGGAATATAAATAATATAACTAACATCACGATAAAATAATGCATCATCTCTTGATTCCTCGTTATCTTTAATATCAACCAAATTAGCATTTTTCTCTACATAATCAATTAAATTCCTAGTTATACCCTCATCAATATCATTATTTACAATCAAAACATCAGGTTTACTAGCCATAAATACTAAAGACTGATTATTTGAAGACATATTAATACTACCAAATAAAATTAGCATAACTGTATATAAAATAATCATTCCTTTATGTTTTCTTACCAGTTTCCAAAAAGTTCTAAATACTGTCATACTTTTGCCTCCTCAAACTTATCAAAGATACTAAGAAAAGCATTACTGAAAAAATAATTAAACTAATTACATCTTTCTCAAAACGATTTCCCACACCATAATAATATAACGAATAAAAACCATCTGTTATCATATTGGCCGGATTCAGCTTATTTAAAAAAGGTAAATTTTTATCAAAAAGATACTTCGTGCTTATTCCCATCATACCTGATAAATAACTCCAAAACATCGTAATAGCAATAATAATTCCTGTTTTAGTACCTTCACTAGATTTAATCAGAGTAGCAACAGCTACACCTAAAGATAATCCCACTAAAGAACCTGCAAGAGAAAGCAATACAACTGCCAAAAAATTATTTCCATAATCGACCTTTAACACAAATATAGTATATATAAATAACAAACTCAATCCAATTACCTGCACTATATAACTAGCAAGAAAACCACCTAAAAGCATCGTACTTTTCTTAATTGGCGCAACTGATGAACGCATACCTACATTACTAACATTAGCTATAGCCTTATTAGTCGCAGTCATAGCAATTATCGAGCCATATAATGTAGCCATAGCAATAAGTGTATAAAATTCAACCATAGTATAGCTTAAATTCTTATTAGATATATTATTTAACTTAACTTGATTATCACTTAATAAATCATTTATTTTATTAATCAAATCTGAATAATTAACTTCACCACTATTATTCATAATCTCTTTCTTTATTAAATTACTACTTACTACTTTTTGACTTTCTATCTCATCAACCACATATTTTAAAATTGTCTCATTAATACCATTTTTAAATACTACTATTCTAACATCATCTAAACTAAAAAGTAAATAACCAGTTATCTTATTATCAGTAAGTAACTTCTTTGCATTGTCCAAATCGGTTACTACTGTATTGAATAACCTACCCTTATTATTCTTATCACTCAAATATGCAAATGTTTTTTTATAAATATCATTATCTTGATAAAAATGACTATCTACAATAGCAATATCAATAATATTTAAACTCTCTTCTTTTTCAATATTAGAAAAAGCCATATTAAAAAATGTCCCCAAAATAATTGGAAAAATAAATGTCCAAAACAAAAGTGCTTTATTACGTAATAATATCTTCAATGAATACTTAAAATTATGCAAAAACATTAGTCTCTAAGTTCCTTTCCTGTAAGTTCTAAGAAAACATCGTTTAAAGTAGGACGTTCAGCATATATCCTATTATAAGTAATCTTATTCTCTTTTAAATAAGAGATTAAATTCTCCAAATTATTTTTACCTTTTTCATAAGTAACTACCAAAGTATTCATATTCACATCAATATTACAGACATTATTTAACTTCTTAATTTTATTTAAATCAACAGAATCAATATCATTCAATTCAACAGTGATCTTCTCTTCAATTTTTGTTTTCTTCTTTAATTCATCACTTGTCCCTTGAGCCAAAATTTTCCCCTTATCTAAAATAATTATCCTATCACATAATATCTCAGCTTCTTCCATATAATGAGTCGTATAAACAATTGTAGCACCATCATCCCTAAGTTTCTTAATACCATCTAAAATATTATTTCTACTTTGTGGATCGACTGCTACAGTTGGTTCGTCAAAAAAAATCAACTTTGGTTTATGAGCAATACCACAAGCAATATTTAATCTTCTAAGTAATCCTCCCGATAATTGTTTAGGATAAAACTTCTTAAAATCTTTAATCCCTACCAAATCAATAGCATCCAAAACATACTTTTCTCTTACTGCTTTATCTTTAATATATAAACCACAAAAATAATCAATATTTTCATATACTGTTAATTCTTCAAATACTGCAACTTCCTGAAAAATAACACCAATTTTTTCCTTGATATCATAAGAATTAGGTCTCATTACTTTATCAAATATTTTAATACTACCCTTTTGAAATTTTAACAAAGACAAAATACAATTAATAGTAGTTGATTTACCACTCCCATTAGGCCCCAACAAACCAAGTATTTCTCCATCTTTTACTTCAAAAGATAAATCATCAATTGCCCTTAAATTCTTATAATTTTTTGTTAAATTTTTTACTTCGATTATATTTTTCATAATTGCCTCCTAAAATATCTTTGATCCATTTACAACAGATTTATCCAAACTCAAAAGAACTACACCATCATTAGTATCAGCACCCAAAACACGCACCTCACTTTTAACATCACCTATATGCATTGGCTCAAAATTAGTAACAACAATAACTTGCTTACCAATTAAATTCTCACAAGTATATAAATCTGTTATTTGAGCCGAAGATTCTTTAACACCAAATTCACTTCCTAAATCTATCTTTAATTTATAAGCCTTATTTCTAGCTTTTTTATTGACAGAAGCCTCAATTATAGTTCCCACTCTCATATCTACCTTATCAAAATCCTTTAATTCTATCATCTTCTCACCTCAAAAAATTTATTCAATAATATTGTACCACATAATAATATAATTTTAAAAATATATTTAACATTTTCATCTTTTGCTATTGCGTTATATTTATTAAGACCATCTCAACATACAACAAAATTAATAACAAACGTTTGTAATTAAATTATAGTATAGTAAAAAACAAATGTCAATATTATTTTAACATTTGTTTGATTTTTTAATCTAAAAAATTTACAATTATATCTAACAATTCCTCTTTCATAACATCATAATTCAAATCCTTATGTTTATGATATACCACCTCATGACAATAATTATCAATTATTCCAATTAAAAGATGTACCTTTTCTTCAATATTCTTATCATTAAAACCGCCTTTGATTAAAATACTTGAGACTTTCATAGTCAAAAGCATCTCTCTATCATTAAATATATTAGCAATATCTTTATCTAAACAACTCATTGCCATTAACTCCTCATGTGGTTCCTTTTTAATAGTATGAGTTTTAATATAACTATCTATCATTTTTACAAAAACTTCTCTAATATTCTTTTTATCTACATCCTTATTATCTATTATACCTAACATAGGAAACATAATCTTATCTGCATAATCTTTAGTCCCCTCAATAAATATATCTCTCTTATCATTAAAATATTGATATATAATACCAGTAGAAACATTTGCATATTTAGCTATATCCACACAACTAACATTATGATAACCCTTATTACACATCAATTCAAAACCCTTTTTAATTATTCTCTCCTTCTTAGCAATAGATGTCTTTTTAATAGGCTCTCTCACTTCACTCATAAAATCCTCCTAACAATATTATAACACCTTTTTACTTATTTTTATTCACACCCTTTAAGACTACTTTCCATATCAATATTATTTATTTTTATAGATAATACTTTAGGCAAAAAATAAAATACTAAAAATGATGACTTACCAGTCACAATCGTTTCCACTATAAAAACCATCTATTCATATGAAAAATATTTCACATTAATTATATGCAATTAACACCCAAAAGTCAATATTAACATGAGTTTCTTCATATTATTTTATAGAAGACTATAAAAATTAAATAATAAAATACATTTTCCTAGAATAATATTAATTATGAAATCATTAATATTAATTATAAAAGGTTTTTTTATTGGTATTGCTAAAATTATTCCAGGTGTCAGTGGAGCACTTTTAGCAATCACATTTAATCTCTACGAAGAAGGTCTTAATGCTATTACTAACTTCTTTGATAACCCTAAAAAAAATCTATTCTTTCTTCTCAAAGTTGGATTTGGTATTATTTTAGGAATAATCATATTTAGTAAAGTCATCACTTATTTTTTCAAATATTATTACTTTCTAACAATGTTCTTCTTTATAGGTTTAATTGGAGGAGGAATTATCCCTATAATTAAAAAAAATAAAAGCAAAAATTACCCTATTATACTTATATCATTCATCATCATCTATTTAATATCAACTCTAACTGGAAATAATAATATAAACATTGAAAATAATTTTACAAAAATTTTAATCTTCTCCATCTCAGGCTTAATCGATGCTGCTTCTACAGTTATTCCAGGAATAAGTGGTACCGCTTTACTTTTATTAATAGGAACATATAATCAAATCATCACACTAATTAGCAACATTACTAACATTGAAATAATTATTTCCAATTTAGAAATATTTCTACCTTATACAATCAATCTGTTTTTGGGTTTAATTATTTTCACCAAATTAATGCACTATTTTTTAAAAAAAAAACGTGAAAAAACAATATCTTTCATTATAGGAATATCATTATCAACTCTATTAATTTTAATCATTAAAACTCTAAATACCCCACATCAAAATACCATATTAATACCAGCCATAATTCTCCTTATCATAGGATATATAATTGGAAAAAATTTGGATAATTAAAAATAATAAAGACAAAACCTTTATCTTTTTTTTATACTGATGTATAATAAAATTAGTAAAGTCGAGATGGTAGTATGAAAAAGAAAATGTTAATTATTATAGTAGGAATTTTAATAGCACTATTCACAGTTGGAGGCATTATACTCTATTTTTTCATTCCTCCTAAAATACAATTGAATGGTAATAAAACAATAACAATTGCTTTAGAAGAAAAATACAAAGATGAAGGAATAAAAGTTATATGGCACAATACCAACATTACCAAAAAATTAAAAATTAAAACTACTAATAACATAGATAACACTAAAATAGGTAATTACTATATCGAATACAAATTTAAATACAATAATCAAGATTATCAAATAAAAAGAAAAATTAAAATAATTGATAATATAAACCCTGAACTAACTTTAACTGAACCGATAGATACCATTATGTGCCCAAATGATAATTATCAAACACTTGGATATACTGCCTTAGACAACTATGACAAAGACATAACCGACAAAGTAAAAATAACCAAAGAAGAAATTGATTCATCACACTATAAAATCATTTATAATGTCAAAGATAGTTCAGGAAACACCGCTACAAAAACAAGAAATATTACCATTGAAGACAAAGAAAAACCAGTTATCAAATTAATAGGAAAAACAAATCGTAACTTATTAAAAGGATATAATTACAAAGAAGCAGGATATCAAGCTTTTGATAACTGTGATGGAGATATATCTAATAAAGTTACAATAACTGGACAAGTTGATACCAATGCAGTAGGAACTTACACCATAACATATAAAGTAAAAGACAGTTATGGAAACGAAGCTGTCGCCTACAGAAAGGTAAATGTAATTAATCCAGATACTAGCAAAAATGTGATATACTTAACATTTGATGATGGACCTAGCACAAATATCACACCTCAAATACTAGATATTTTAAAAGAAGAAAATGTTCAAGCTACATTTTTTATAGTAGATTTCGGTGGTACAAAGACCGACATAGTAAAAAGAATAGTAAACGAAGGACACACAATTGCCATTCATGGTAAATCACACGTCTACAAAGAAATATACAAATCCGTTGACGACTATATGAATAATATTAATTATATGAATGAAAAAATTAAAAAATTAACTGGAGTAGATACTAGGATAACAAGATTCCCTGGCGGAAGTTCAAATACCGTTAGCCGTTTTAACCCAGGAATAATGACCAAATTAACAAAAGAGGTAATTAATCATGGATATGTATATTTTGACTGGAATATCAGCAGTGGTGATGCTGGATGTACAAAAAATGCAATAGGAATATATAACAACGTTGTCAATGGTCTTCGATACAACCGTGCTAATGTAGTCCTAATGCATGACTTAAACAGCAAAACATATACCAAAGAGGCTTTAAAAAATATTATTATTTATGGAAAAGAAAATGGCTATATTTTCAAAAAAATTACAGATAATACCCCAATGGTTACAATGAAGGTAAACAACTAAAAAGAATCAATAATATGAATCGTTTCATACTAAAGATTCTTTTTTATTACAAAAATATTAACAAAATATTATTCAATAACAAGAATTTGACCAATGCTAAGAAGATTACTAGAAAGATTATTTAGAGCCTTTAAATTATCAACAGAAGTATTAAATTTTTTTGCAATTGAATATAAACTATCCCCCTTTTGAACTGTATAAGTTGTTTGCTTTTGGAAAGTTGGAATCTTTAAAACCTGACCAACACTTAATAGATTGGATGTAAGGTTATTAAATTTTTTTAATTTATCCACAGTCGTACCTAACTTTCTTGCTATAGAGTAAAGACTATCGCCTCTTTGAACAACATAAGTTTCGCTTGGTAGTTCTTGCGATGGTGTTGTTATAGGTATTTTAAGTACCTGACCAATGCTAAGAGTGTTAGAGGCAAGCTTATTTAACTTCTTAATTTCATCTACAGTTGTATTATATTTTCTCGCTATTGCATAAAGATTATCACCACTTTTAACTGTATAATTAATAGTTCCTGGTGTTACTGTTGAAGTAGTACCTGATTTTATTTTTAACACTTGCCCTATTTTTAAAGTATTAGAAGTTAGATTATTTAGTTTTTTTAGTTCATCAACGGTAAGACCAAATTTTTTAGAAATAGCATATAAACTGTCGCCTGCCTTAACAGTGTATGTTTCATCACTTACTGCAAATGGAGAAGTATATTTATAGCCAGCATATTCAGCAATAGCTTTTATAACTGCCTCAGCCAATTGTTTATAGTTATCTTGTAAATATTTAACTTTATCTGGAGTATCATCAATAAAACCATATTCAACAATGACAGGCTGTGTACGACCTGTATTTCTATGCATAAAATAATAGTCTTTACTTGTATCAGATGGAAGTCGGCGCTGATAATATTTACGAACGGACTGACCAGTATCAGCAATGTTGTTCAAAATGTCTTTGGCAAGAACATCACTGTTGCGAAGGGCGTAAATTACCTCGGCGCCAGTACCACCCCCGAAGTCGTGGAATGTAGTTAATTTTTAAATCATTTCAAAATAATCATTATCAATTTTTTTAATATCATAAGAGTAGCTTATTTGAACTCCTACATTATGTTCTATCATAAGCTTTGCTAATTGATTTCCATTTATTAAAACTATTGTATGTGATAAATTTGTCGCATAATCCTTTGCTTCTTTTGTAAAATCAGATGTGGTAATAAAAATTCCTTTATTTGACTTTTTGGCTGATAACGCACCCACAAAATTTTGTAATTGTGGTCTTCCAACATTGTCCTTCCATCTTTTTGCTTGAATATAAATTTTATCTAGACCTAATTTGTCTTGATTTATTATTCCATCTATACCTTCATCCCCAGATTTTTTAGTAACAGTATTAGAGTTATCATCAAAATTTCCATATCCCATTTTAGTAAGGACATCCATCACTAGCCTTTCAAAATAATAGGGATCTTTATCAAATATTATTTCTAATAAATCATCCGCCAATTGTTCAGTTATCTTTCTATGTATTCTATCTATATTTTCCTCAGGAGTAATTTCTTCTATTTTATCAGTATTTACAACATTAGTATCATGTTCTTGATTGCTAAAAACACGATATTCTTCATATCTAGATAACAATTTTTTATCAATTCTATTAGGTTTTGTTTCTAATAGTTGACTACCTCTTTTAGTAATTTTATATTCTCCTCTTCTTTCAGTTTCTAACAATAAAGACTTTTTTAAATATGTTAATGCCCAATAAACTCTATTAGCCACTAAAGTTTGTTTTCCACTTGGAACAGTTAATTTTATATCACTTTCATCTAATTTAAAACAATCTATTGCTGCCTTCATACATTCATTTGTAGTATGCATATTATTATCACTAAATAATTGAAGAACTGGTAACATAAAACTTTGAAATTCTGGCACTGCCATAGTTATCACCTCAATATAATTATAGCATAATTATTGCAATTTTGGTATTAACCTGCCAAATATATGATTAAACTATTAATGACTACATACATTTTTATATTACACAGTATTATTTGTATTATAATTTTAATAAATATGATAGTATTAAGTCTAAATCATAATTTTATACGCTAAAATTATATATTATTTCTACATTTTTATCTTTATCAACAATTATTTTATCTACTAGTATAAATAATAATTCTCTAGTAGGTTTTTTCATACTAATTAATTCTTTTATTTTTTGTTTTGTTTCTTCATCATTATATTTTTTAGGAACTTCATTAATAGAATTTTCTAATTCTTTTATTCTAGAGTTATATGTCCTTATTAGATTTTCTGTGTTAGAAGATAGTCTTGTATAAGTGTCAACTGAGATTATGCCATTATATTTATCTTCATATAAAGCATCTATTTTTAGTTGTAGTTCTTTGATATTATTTTCTAATTTTTGTTTTTCTATAATCAAATCTTCCTTGTTATCCTTCTCACTTTTTACATTAGATACTAAATCATCAATATCAACTTTTTCTATATACTTTTTACAAGTTGTTTTAATTTGATTTAAAATTACTTTTTCAAAACTATTATATTCTGAAAAATGTGGTTCACATAATCTTTGCCTTGGACTTCTAGAATATTTATTACAATTTATAGACCAGTAATTGCGTTTTTCTCTATAACTAACCGTTAGCTTATTACCACACTCTTTGCAATAAAGTAAGCCCTCTAATAGCCTCTGTGGACGGTTTAATTTTACTGTTCTGGTTCTATTAGCACTTGTTTGTATTTGATTAAATACTGCTCTATCTACTAATGGTTCATGAGTATTTTCTACAATTATCCAATATTCACTAGAAAGACATATTCTCTTTTGTGACTTATAGTTTAATTTTGTCTGAACATTTTGAATCATATCACCAGTATACATTCTATTTTTTAATATTTTGTTAATCGTACTACAAGTCCAAATGTATCCATTTATTTGTCTTTTTGATTTTTTTATTTGCTTGTATGCACTTGGTGTTGGAATATTTTCATTATTTAATCTTTCAATTATATCTGATATTTTATCTCCTCTTGATACTTCATTAAATATTCTTTTTACTATCCATGCTGTATCTGGATTTGGTACTAGATGTCCTTTATCAAGTGGATCTCTCATATAGCCAAAACTTGGTTTACTACCTATAAATTTACCTTTTACTTTTTTATCTCTTAATATTGATTTTATTTTTTTTGATGTATCTTTACTAGTCATATCATTAAATAAAGCTTTAAAAGGTGCTATATCATTATTTGCAGAATCTAGAAAAGTATCTACATTATCTAGTATAGATATATATCTAACTTTCTTTAATGGAAAGTATTGTTCTATATAATAACCACACTTAATATAATCTCTACCTAATCTTGATAAGTCTTTAGTTATGACACAATTTATTTTTCCCTTTTCTATGTCTTCAAGTAATCTTTTAAATGCTGGCCTTTCAAAGTTAGTACCTGAATATCCATCATCAACATACTCATCAGTTAAAACAAATCCATTATCCCTCAAAAAGTTCATAAGTAAACCTCTTTGATTTAATACACTTTCGCTTTCAGACTCTCTTTTATGTGCTTTATCCTCATCTTCTTGAGATAATCTTATGTATATTCCTACATTATAAAATGATGGTGGTTTTACTGTGCTATACATTATTCTCCTTTCTTTTGCATAGCATCTTGTTTGCCGATTCCATTATAACTCTCTTACCATCATTTGTGTCATTTATTTTATTATTTTCATCTTTATATTTAAGTATTAAACATACATATTCTTGTAATAAAGTTGATATATCTTTACCACCATTTTTAAAAGTTTCAGTTATTATCATACCAACCTACCCCTTTTGGTTTCATACTTAAATATATTCCTAAAACTTAAATTTATATTACTTTTACATCTTATAAATCACTCCTCCTTAATAAATTTTTTTATTGTTTTTATATAAAATTGGGTACATAACTTTTGACTTTAATTCTCTAATTTTCTAAATATTCAGCGTGTTTATTTTTAGCAGGATAAGGATGGCTGACAAACAACTTCCCAGTGGGGAGTTTAGCCCTATTTTAAAGGGATTGCGAAAGACTACTTTGTCATACATTAAAATAAATGTCATACTATTGGGTTAACTAAAAATAGCAAATTTTGTATCAAAAATAGCAGTTAGACACACAAATGGTTATACAAATGACATACTTTTGGATTAACAAAATTGCTAATTATGAACCTCTTTTCACACATAAACCAACTTTTTTAGGTACCTTAATTATTTATTTTTTTTATAATTTCTTGGTACATACTTTTTGTTTATATAATTTTAGATAACAATTCCTCCTTACAAAAAAATACTATACTCATAAACTGAATATAGTATTTTAGCATCTAATAGTTCATATCCTAGAACTATTACTATATTATAATAATTATATCGTAAATAAATTAGAAGTCAATGTCAAAAAAGAGAACGTTATTAAGTAAACGAAAATGACAAAATTATGTAAAAAAACATTGTTTTTTAACTATTAATTTTTATTTTTCCATATTTTTTCATCAGGTATTTTTTTAATTTGATTATATAATTCAAACAAGTATTTTCCATTTATGTCAATTAATGGTTCATACATAAATGCATTAGCATGAATAAACTCAGGTGTTGATAACTGTACTGCTTCAAGATATTTTTTTACATTTGGAAATAACTTTTCACCGTATAAATCAAGAAGCTGTGCAGTTTGATTCGTATTAATATTAGTTAATAAATTAAAATTGTTTGCAATTATTTTTCTTTCTATTAAAAGTCTGCAAGAAAGTGATAAAATTGTTTTTTTTACAATATCAAAATCATCAAATCCAGATAAATTGTCTGCTATTTCAAACAACTTTTCCATGTAAATATCATTTTCATCTATTTTAAGACTTTTTATAGCATTACTTGGAAATTGTAATAATATATCTTTGATTTGTAATTTAGAAGTGTTTTCTTTGTAATGAAGGCACGAATCTAATGTTTTGGTGTCTTCCAATAAAATTGTTTTAATTTCTCTTAAATATGGAATGGCACAAAAGAAATCATAAATATTTGAGCACTTTAAAACATTTTCCATGTTTTTGTTAATTCGATTATTAGTTTGAATATCTACAACGCCGTTAGAGTTGGCAGATGCAACACTTTTTCTTAATTTTGGTATTCTTTTACTAACTGTTCTATAAAATTCAAAATTATGCGTCATAACAATTGTTGGAACATCCAAATTTACTAAATCATTTATGTATTCCATAAAAGCATAGCGATTGGAATAATCAAAAGTTTCTACAATATCATCTAAAATTATAAATGGATGATATTTTTTACAATTTTCATATTCAACTATAAATTTTAATATATTAAGCGTTGTTTTTTCTCCAGAAGATAAAATTTGGCTTAATTTTGTTTCTGAAACAGGAATCTCACAATATCTATTATGATAAAAAGTAATAGTAGGAGTTTTTATGCCTAACATAGACTCTGCCTTATTAACTATTTTGATGTCAAAAATTGGATGAAACCTATTTTTGTATATTTCAATTGCACGTTCAAAATTCGTTTGTTTATCCCGCGCAATTTTTAAAACATTATTTAATTCTTTTTTTGCTTTTTTTACAACTTCTAACCAATAATTGTAATCTATACTTGAAGATTTTAAATATGATAAAAGAATATTTTTTCTACCAGCAGATAACTGTTTAACAAGCAAAGGGTTTTTTTGAATTGATTCTTTTAAAAACTCAGATTCTTTAGCAGTTCCCATTAATTTAGTAATTTCTTTACTTTGTTCAATTATTTCAGGGTCTTTTGATATTTTTTTAATTTCTTTTTCAAATATTTTTTTTACTTCGTCAATATCATAGTATACTTTATCTTTTAAAAATAAGCCCCTAGATTTTGTTTCTGATAAATATTTTGCTTTATCAACATTATTTATAAACTGTAAGCAATTATTTTCGTTAAAATTTTTGTCAAAAAGTTGAGCATTAATTTTATTTTCTAATACTTGAATGTAATTTGATATTTTGCTTTGAAATTTGTTCTGATCAACAATATCATATGCTTTTTGATATATTTTTTTTATATTTATTTCACTAATGTCTTGAGCTTCATGGTTAATGATTGTATTCAGTAATTGAATTATTCTATCTAAGTATCCATCTTCTAAATTAGAAAACATATTAAGTAATATTTCAAAGTTTAAACCAGTACCTTTTAAATAATTATCAACCTGTAATTTGATTTCTATAGTTTCTTCAGTTAATAATTCCTTTATATATTCACTATTTTTTTTATCGATAGTAAGTGTTTCTAATTCAGAACTATAATCAGACAATAATTTAGAATGCTGTTCATATATTTCTCTAGAAAAAACAACAAATCTATTGTCAAAATTCTTTATTTCTTTACCATTTTCTAAAATAGATATATCTAAAATAGCTTTTTCATCTGTTAATCTATCAAATACATTTTCTAACGTACCATTACTTAAATTATATAAAGTATTTGAAAAAGAAGTTTTAAAAGAACCATTTTTAGAATATATTAATTCTTGATACATTTTCTTATCATTTTCCAAATTTAAATGTAAACTTTTAATTCCAAATGCGTTTTCAACTTTTTTTAAAAATAATTCCATATTTCATCTCCTACCTCATTCATATCATAAATATTAATAGTATGACCACTAAATTTTAGGAATTAACGAATTATAATCTATATTATTAGTTATAACATTCCACTTCCCAATTTGCATTTTTTTAATCTTTTTACCATCACCAAAATCTAATAAATCATCTCTCAATAAATTATTGAATATTTTGTTTAGACTTCCTAATCCGTATGATGATAGCAGAAATGCCTCAAGAGGATCACACAACTTACAATAAGCCCATAATTGTCCCAAATCATGAAGATTAAGTTGCGTCTTTTTTGCCTCAATGAAAATAAGATTAGTACTATTCTTGTACTTTACTATACCTAAAACATCTACCTGAATGTCTAGCCCAACAGTTAGAGGATATTGATCAAGCAAGCCAAATTGATTCAAATATGAATCTAAAGTTCTAGCATGTGAATCAATAGTTATTACTTCAGCATTTTTATACTTTTCCTCTAAATATTTTTGCAACCATTTTCTCATCGGCTCATACAATTCAATTTCTTTAGAAACATTATTTATCATAACCCAATACCCTTGCTAACTCTGTCCATGAATTAAAATGTTTTCCCCGTATTTCCTTAGGTAAGGATGGATCATTTTCACCTGGATGTTTTAACTTTTCTCTACCTTTCTTTATGTTTTTTTCCCAATAATATTTATGAGTCTTTTCTGGATTAAGATGTTTTAAAAGCTCATCACTATATTTTTCTAAAGCCTCTTGTTTATGTTTTATATTAAACCCAATTGGTAAAAATTCATTTGCATATATTTTAATTTGATGCTCTTTTTTCCAATAATTAGGCATACCTTTATTATACTTTATTAAATTACTATCTCTAAAATTAGGATGTCCAAAATCTATTGTTTGAATCGGAATATCAACGTCTTTTAACATGTTTGCAATATCAATAACCATTCTCCAATTACAAGGAATTTCAATGTACACTCTATGAGCTCCCTCTTGTCCAAAAGCAATGTTACTTTTTCTAATATATCCTGTAACATCCGCAATACCTCTAAGCAATGATTTTTTTTCATCACTTGTCATACTAAATAAATCGGGATTCATTTCCATAGTTGAATGTTTACGACCATTTCCAACAAATTTCAGTATTTGCCTCATTACATATTCTTCATTTGGTTTAACAAAAGAAATTATAGTTGATCTGTCTTCCTGTGTAAGTTTTAAGTTGCTTCCAATAAGTGGTTCAACAATATCTCGTATATCAGTAATACTAGCTTTTACATATATTTTTACATCCTTAAAATCGTCAGTATATAAATTTTTATGCGGTATATCAATAGTTACAATTGTTTCGTGATTACCCTTTTGAATTTCTCCATTACCTAATATCATTCCAATTAAATATGCCATTTCTATATTCATAATTCCACTCCCATCTCATTATATATTTTATCAGCAATTGCTTTTGCCAATAAAGGTGGCACAGCATTACCGATTTGTTCTCTTACACAAACTTTTGTACCTAAAAAAACGAATTTATCGTCAAAAGATTGAATTCTAGCTGCTTCTCTTGGTGTAATTGCCCTGTTTAAAAACGGATGATTATTTGTCCCATTTGATGAAGCATCAAATCTTGTATCAATTGTTGGAGAAACATCGTCCCATTTTAATCTCCCCCATGTCCCACTAAATTTTTGTTTTCCAAGCATTTCCTTTGGCAAATGTTCTTTACCACATTCTGGTGGGATCATTTGAAGTTTTTTTATTGCAACATCAGAATGATTAGAGGCTTTATGATTATATAATTTAACACTGCCTTTTCTCATAAGTTTTTGATATGAACTTGTAGGTGATGTTATATATTCTTGTTCAAATTCTCCATCGCCAGAGTTTAAATATGCCAAATCAAATATCGCATCTCTAATTGTCACCTTTTTTCTTTTTTGCATAGTCGGCAATTCAATTTTTTTGCTTTTTGAACAAATAAATATAGCTCTTTGTCTAGATTGTGGTACCCCAAAATCAGATGCTGTCAAAATTCCACAATCAACGTAATAACCCATACTTTTTACTCTATTTATTATTTGTTCCTTAAACCATCCTGATGATGTAGACAATAATGCTTTTACATTTTCTATCACAAACACTTCTGGTCTAATTGATTCAACTATATTCAAATATTCGTTAAATAAAAAGTTTCTTGGATCACTTAATCCTAATTTTTTCCCTTTTAGTGAAAAACCTTGACATGGTGGTCCACCTATAATCATATTAACCTTTTTCTCTTTGCTTAATTTAATAATTTTTTGTTTTATTTCTTCATTAGTAATATCACCTAAAACTGTTGTTGCATTTGGTATATTGTGTTTAAATGTTTCTAGTGCAGATTCATTTATATCTAACGCAATAGCAGTCTTAAAATGTTTGTTTTTTTCCATACCATAAGAAAAACCACCTGCACCACTAAATAAGTCTAAAATAACAAATTCTTTTTCTTTCACTTCTTTGCACCTTCTTCTAATCAATATTTTTTTATATAATTCCTTTCCATTTAAAACTGGTTTAAATAAATCATATTCATTATCAGAACCATGATTAGCTTCTCCAACAATTTCAAATTGCTCACTATTATACCTATTTATAATAGTTATTGGTACTCCCATAATACCAAAGTAATCATATGGTATGTCATTTATTGTTTTTACATTTATTGCATCAAAATTATCATATTTTGGGTAATCTTTTGAATTGTATTTTTTTGTTAAATTAATTTCTCTATGCCTTCGTTCATTATCTATGTTTGTTAACCACATTGCATTTCCTAAACTTCTCCATTTTTGTCCTGTATCATCAACCCAGTATCTTGTAGTTCTAGGTTTAGAAGTTTTGGGCACTCTAAATTTCATCTCTCCAAACTGATACCCAGTCCATAATTCATCATTCTTTATCAATGGAAATATTTCTTTATATGTTAGTGCATTTTGATTTCCAACAATTAAGAACTTCTTTTTATATTTCATGATAATAGAGACAAATTCTCTAAATAAAGAAAATGGTGGATTAGTTACGACTATATCTGATTCTTTCAAGTAGTTTAAACATTCATCACTTTGAAAGTCTCCTGTACCTTTTAATTCTTTTATATTGCCTGATTCTTTTAATAAATTACAAATTACATCATCTGATATTACTCCTTTTGTATCTACAAATTTTTGTATATCTAATACGTATCCTTTAGTTCTAGACTTTTTTTCACCCTTTTTTAAGAAATTTAATTCTTTCGATATAATTTTAGAAGAATAGTATGATGTACATATTAATCTTTTTATTTCCAATACATTAAAGTTTGTCAAAAAATACTTGCAAAAATTAGATTCAAATGGATCATCACAATTACAAAATACTGTTTTGTTTTTAAAATGTATCTTATAATTTATTATTTCTTTTTCAATATCCTCATATGTTGTATAAAATTCATCATCTTTTTTATTTTTAGCATTTTGTAAATTTGTATTTTTATTTGCCATTTCTAATCAACTCCTTATAGAAATAAATGCATGATGTCATTTTAATTAATAATTAAAATATATCTTTAATCAAATTAATTATTTGAAATTCTATGTTTTTGTATTATTTTTTTAACAACCAATCAATTATATTTTTATGAATTATTCCATTTTGTGATAAATCAAATTTATCCATTGAAAGAACATATTTTGGATAGTTATCTTCAATCTTTTTATAAGCATTAAATTCTCTATCAATTACTGTTTCATCACTTAAAATGTAAGCAACTTGAATATATATTTTTTCATTAAACCTTGTTGCTATAAAATCTATTTCACCATTTTCTAATGTTCCAATATTAACATTATATCCTCTAGCAATTAGTTCATTATAAACAATGTTTTCCAGATAAGCACCAATTTGTTCTTTTTTGCCTTCACTTAAAATATTAGTAAAACCTAAATCAGTTAAATAATATTTATATTTACCTGTAAGAATTCTTTTACCTCTAACATCATATCTTTCTGCTTTTGAAATAAGGTTTGCACGAGTTATGTAATCAAGATAATTATATAATGTTTCTAATGATACATTTCTAGAATCACTTTGCATATATTTTTTTAAACTATCAGGTGAAAATACTTGAGATGGAGTAGTTAAAATATAAGTAACTATTCTATTTAACAAATCAATATCTTTAATATTAAATCTTTTTACGATATCTTTTATTATTATTGAATCATAAATATCATTTAAATAAGTTTTTCTTGAAATATCATCTTTTTGCATAAATCTTTGTGGCATTCCACCCCATTTAATATAATCATTAAATGCATCTTCAATATCTCTATTATCTATAATATTTAATAATTTACAAACTTCATCAAATGTAAATGGAGTTATTTTAAAACTTACATATCTTCCTGCTATGTGAGTTGCTAAATCACTGGATAATAAATCACTATTAGAACCAGTTATAAAAATAGATGTGTTCTTTGTTGCTCTTAATGAATTAACAACTTTTTCCCATTTATCAACATTTTGAATTTCATCAAAGAATATATAATATTTTTTATCATCAATTATTCTTTCTTTAACATAATTGTTTAACTTTTTAGGATCAGTATATTCCTCATAATCGTAATCTTCAAAGTTAATATAGATAATATGATTATCATCAACATTATTTTCTTTTAGCTCATCTATTATTTGTTTTAAAATAACTGATTTTCCAGAACGTCTAATACCAATTAACACTTTAATTAACTCTTGATCATAAAATGGTCTAATTAATTTTAAATATCTTTCACGAATAACCATAATCCATCTTCCTTTCTTATATATACATTATAATACTATATTTAATTTTTGTCAATTTATTACGATATAGAGTAATTTTTTTACATTTTTACTAATTTATTACGATTGTTCTTTTATACATTAAATGAATACTCGTTGTGGCAAAATAAAACAATTAACTATACAAAACTACATTTAATATGTATATTTACTAATAAATATAATTTGTCATGGCTTAATATTTTTATTTTATATCCATATAACTTTGATTAATAATCTTATTTTTTTCTTCCTTAGTATATTCTGCATCAATAAAATCCTGAAAAATTGGTGCAATCCATTGTTGGCATCCATCCGGTGGTTCCTCTCCATTTTCAATATAATCAATATAGTCAGTACTTTCTATACTCTTTCCATCGTACGATGCAGTTATTGCAAAATAAAACTTTATAAGTCTATACCAATTTTCTAACAGTTCAATATCATTATTTATATGCTTTGGAGAAATCTTTGTAAAACCATTTTTATGAATATAGTTGTTACATTTTTCATTAATTTTTTTTATTTCGTTCAATTCATTACTCCAATTCTCTAATGTTGGATTTTCTCTTATCAAATCTCTAATATCAAAATTCCATGAACTATTTTCTTTTTCTAACTTTAAATGTATTTCCTTTTTAACTTTTTCGTTTACAATATATTTGATAATCTTTTCATGTTTATTGTCAATAATTTCTTCCTTAATTGCTCCTCTTAGTAGATATAAATATAGCTTGATATTCTCAATAATATCTCTCATTAAGAAATAACATAATAATATACTTTTTTTATTTAATAAATTTATCAAAAATTGCTTGGAAATAATATGGTTTCTATATGATATTGATTCTGTGTAATTAACTAATATTGATCTCTTATTTTTAATAATAAGATCATCAACAATTTGATAGTTATTATTATATAATGAATATAAAACATTTACATATCTTATAATTTTTAATGATTTATTGTTCAACTCTATATTTAAATCTTTCAATACATCATCTAGTATCCAATGCTCTTTTATATCTATCTGAAATGTCATACTTAATGGTAAATTTAAAATATTTATACCAACATGCACTTTTTTCTTTAGTAAATCAATTATCTCATCTGCTGTATATTCTTTTTTAAGTTTTATTCTTTCTAAAAATATCTCATCATATAATACTTCAATTTCATCTACTTTCAACATTATCACCAATTTTATTATATCATAAAAGCATTTTTCTTTATACTAATTTAATATTTTCAGTTCTAATAAAAAAGAACTTTAGCCAAAATTCTTTTGTTTTAAAGCAAACAAGACACTATTTCACATTGCCTACATTCTTACCATTCGCACCCCCTGCATTCAAGTGATTAGACACCACAACCACATTAGGATTGTTACCAAACGCATCCAACACCAAATTAGTTCTTTCATTTGGAGCCAATGTCTTATCACTATCACGCGTCAATGCAACAGGTATCCCCAGTTCCTTAAACCTATCATACATATACTTAGATATCATCAAATTATAATCTTTTTCCTTCAAATTATTTCCCAAAGCACCAGAATCACTACCTCCATGACCAGGATCAATTACAATACCCACTAAAGATTTATCCATGTTTATCACCTATATTAGTCTATGTAATAATAAAATTTTTGTTAAAACCAAATTAACCATAAAATATCAACTCAACATTTTTGTACATCTGTAGTGTACATTGCTCGGCTACAAAAGCACTACTTAAGAATCAATAAATATAAAAAAAGAAAAAGCACTTATCAATTACAAAATACTATAAAGTTTCTACAACTACTCCATACATTATTCACAATTTAGTTTTGTATACTATTGCTTTACATTTTACAATTTTTCCCTAAATTTTATCAACAATACCACAATCACATCAACTAATTCTATCTATATTCCTTATTTATCCTCTATTTTATACCTTTTTAACTGTTACTCAAGAATTATTATGTATATTCACCCTAAATTTTATATTATATATTATGTATTTTTTCGTAAAATGCACTAGATTTATAATACAAAGATAAATAAACAAAACTATCCCATGAGAGTCAATTATCCTTTAATCTTACCACCTAACCACTTAGCCAGCAAATATCCCCCCAAAATAGAAAATAAAAAGTATATATGTACCACTCCATCATTTACTAACCTAAGTAACATAAAATAAAGGATTACATTAACAATAATAAAAAGTATATTAATAATTATTTTTAAAACAAGTCCCTTACAATATAAAAACTTATAATTAACACTTACTAAAATAAAGAAAACAATACCATATCCAAATGACATCAATATAGATTCTATTTGTAACACAAGTTCCATTATTTAAATAACCTTGTTAAAAAAGAATTCTCCTTTTCCTTTTTTAAAGAACTAGTTTCAAAATAACCCAAACTATCAACGTGCCCTTTGATTGAAACATTTCCCTGATAAGTATCCAACTTAATAATTTCCAATTCGCTTCCCTTAATAACTAAATAACCAAGTGTCGTTTCCATCAAAAATTCCTCATTATCAAAACTTTCTATCTTCTTAACCCCACTTACTATAATGCTTTTCCTTTCTGCAATAGTAATACCATGACTAAAACTACTACCAATTTCATTTACCTTGTCCATTATCTCACCCATTTAATCATATGCACATATTAAAAAAAAAGACTAATTTTTAAGTTCATTAGCCATTTCAACAAAAATATTTATATCCAACTGCTCTGCTCTAACAGATAAATCATAACCATACTTCTTTAAAACATTCTCCACCTTCAGTAAATCATACCCTTTCAAATTGTTTCTTAAATTCTTCCTTTTAAAACAAAAACTGTCTCTCACAAGCTTATAAAACAAAGTCAAATCACAAACTTCCTGCTTCTTATCTCTTTTCTTTAAACATATCACAGTACTATCAACCTTAGGCTTGGGAATAAATGAATTTTTACTAACATCAAATAACTTTTTAACCTCAAAATGATAATTCAAATAAACAGTTAAAGAATTATAATCTTTATTCCCTGGTACAGCACAAAATCTATCAGCAACCTCCTTTTGTATCATAACGACAATATAAGAAACATCTATTGCATCAGTTATTAACTTATTAATAATAGGTGTTGTAATGTAATAGGGCAAATTAGCAACCACATATAATTTCCTATAATTATATTCTTTTATATCCTTTACTACATCAGCCTTCAAAAAGTCCTGGAACTTTATAACGACATTATCAAAACTACAAAGATTATTTCTTAACACACTCTCTAACCTTGTATCTATCTCATAAGCTAAAACATTCCCTGCAACATACGCTAATTTACTAGTCAAAACACCACTTCCAGGACCTATTTCAATAACTAAAGTATCCTTATCTATTGGCAAAGAACTAACTATCTTATTAATAATATTATCATCATTTAAAAAATTTTGCCCTAAAGACTTTCTAAAATTAAAATTCTTATCTATCATAATCTCACCTACAAAAAGCACTAACTTAAGTTAGCGCCTATTTACCACTTCTAAGTATATCACAAGTAACATTATACTTCTTACCTATTGTTGTCTTAGCAACAGCCTCAGACTCAACAACTAAATCTATTTGAATCGATTTACTAAAACTAATCCCGCCTCCGCGATCTAAAACAATAGCCAAAATTGGTTCCATACCATTTATATTAGAAATTCTAACAATTGAATACATCGGTATAGACTTATCCATTGCTACAATCCTAAGTGTTCCAAACGTTGGATCATCATAATAAATAGTGTCTCTTATTGAATAACCAGATGCTGTCTTACCCGTAGTACAACCTCTACAATCATAACCATATCCTGTCATAACTAAATTAGTGTAACTATTCAAAACAGGATAATTAGAAGTATCAATAGGATCATACTTTACTACAGGCTTCTCTTCTACCTTAGGTTCTTCCTCTTTCTTTTCTTCTTCTTTGACTTCTTCTACCTTAGGAGTCTCAACTACCTTAGGTTCCTCTTTTTGTTCATTCTCATCCTTTAATATTACTTCTTCTTGTTTTTCTTCTACTACCTCTTCTTTTTTGTCTTCTGTATCAATTAAAATATCATCAACAAAAAACTTAGAAGTAGTATCTATCATTTTTACGGCATCACTATTCTCTACCGTAAACACTAGTTTCTCATCTTTATTTCTAGGCATTACGAGTACCACAAAAATTCCCGCAATCACAACTTCAAAAGTCGGCCAAAAAAACTTGGAAACTATTTTTCTCATTTTTTCACCTCTTAATTATTGTACTGAAAATGCCAAACTTTTCCATTCATTTCGTACATATCTTACTTCAGTAATAGAATTTTACCACAAAAGAACCTATTTGTCAAATATCATCTTCACATTACCACTAGTCGCACTCATAACGCTATCTAAACTAACACCCTTAATCTCCGCGATTTTCCTTGCAATTAAAGGAATATATGCAGGTTCATTAGAATTTCCTCGATATGGTTCAGGAGTTAAATAAGGAGAATCAGTTTCTAATAGAATATATTTTAAATCTATCTTTTTTATGACTTCAACTATATTCTTAGCATTTTTAAAAGTAATTATACCACCAACTCCTAAATAAAAGCCCATCTTTATAAGTTCCAAAGCAGTTTCTACACTTCCAGAATAGCAATGCATAACCCCCCTCAATTTACCATTATATCTTCTTAAAATATTCATCATGTCCTCAGTCGCATCCCTAGAATGTATAATCACAGGCATATCATATTTAATAGCAAGCTCTATTTGATGGATAAATACATCTTTTTGCAATTCCCTATCCGCTCCCTCATAGTGGTAATCCAAGCCAATTTCTCCAATACCAATTATTTTCTCATTTCTAATATTTTCTTCCAAAAAACTCATATAATTATTATCCAAATTATCCAAATTCAAAGGATGTATTCCTATCGTACCATATAAAGAATCATATTTACCAACTTTTTCCAGTACCTCCAAATTACTCTTAATATCACATCCTGAAATAATAATCTTTAAAACATTATTATCTAAAGCCCTAGCAATTACTTCCTCTATATTACTATAATATTCATCAAATAAATGAGCGTGTGTATCAATAAACATAAAAATCACTTCCCATATAAGCATAACTTCAAAACATCCTTTAGTCAAGAAAAAAACCTATACTTAAGTACAAGTTAATTTCTAATATGCAAATAATATAAAAAACAAATAAGCATACCAAATAAATAAAATAAATCCAAAATTGAATACTCAGTTACTACTAAAACTAAAGCTAGTAACAAAGTTACTACAAAAAACAAAATACAACCATCAATACCACTAAATATTTTTGGCATAAATTATTTTTTTCCTCCCTATATCATATTTTAACGCATAAAACCACTATAACAAAACAAAAAGACATTGTAAAGAAAACAACAATATCTTTTTTTATTTAACAGAAGTCTATGTCAACTATTTAACTTCAATTCTTTGAAATATTGGATCGGCAATACCAACTTTAGTACCACTTACATAACCACCAAATTCATTTACTGAAAACATATCTTTAATATCAGTATTCAATTGCTTAAATATTCTTTCACTTGCACTCGGTATAAAAGGACTAAGAAAAACTGTACCGATTCTAATAGATTCAACTAAATTATATAAAACTGTAGAAAGTCTATCCTTTTTATTTTCTTCCTTTGCTAAAATCCAAGGCATTGTCTCATCAATATATTTATTGCAAGCTCTAAATAAGTCAAAAATATGCTCAAGTGCACTAGATACTTCCAACTTATCCATATCTTTATCCACCTTATCCCTTAAAGACAAAGCAACTTTTATTAAATCATTATCCAATTCTTCACTACACCTTGTATTAGTAACAACACCATCAAAATATTTATTAATCATACCAATTGTTCTATTAACTAAATTACCTAAAACATTAGCCAAATCAGCATTTGCTCTAGTAACCATCGCGTCAACTGAAAAATTACCATCATTTCCAAAAGGTACTTCTCTAAGTACAAAATATCTAACCGCATCTATTCCATACATTGCAATATATTCCCTAGGATCCTGATAATTTCCCGAACTCTTTGATATCTTACCACCATCAATTACTAACCAACCATGTCCAAATACCTTCTTAGGAAGTTCTAATCCTAAAGCCATCAACATAATAGGCCATATAATCGTATGAAACCTAACTATTTCCTTACCCACAATGTGTAAATCTGCAGGCCAATACCTTTTAAACTTACTGTCATCTTGACTTAAATATCCTAAAGCTGAAATATAATTAGATAAAGCATCTATCCATACATAAACTATATGTTTATCATCAAAAGTAACAGGAATGCCCCATTTAAAAGAAGTTCTTGATACACATAAATCCTCAAGTCCTGGCTTAATAAAATTATTAATCATTTCATTTTTTCTCGAAACAGGTTGAATAAACTCTGGATGAGACTCAATATAATCAACTAATCTATCTTGATATTTTGATAACTTAAAAAAGTATGCTTCCTCCTTAACCTCGTGTACATCTCTTCCACAGTCAGGACACTTGCCGTCCTTAAGCTGTGTCTCCGTCCAAAAAGATTCACAAGGTGTACAATATAAACCCTTATATTCCCCCTTATAAATATCTCCTTGTTGATATAACTTTTCAAATATCTTTTGTACACAAGCAACATGCTCACTATCAGTAGTTCTAATGAACTTATCATAACTAATATCTAAACTCTTCCATAAATCCTTTGCATTATCCACGATTTTATCAACATATTCCTTAGGACTAACACCTGCCTCAATTGCCTTTTTTTCAATTTTTTGTCCATGTTCATCAGTACCAGTTAAGAAAAACACATCATATCCATTTAATCTCTTATATCTAGCAATAGCATCAGCTATAATTGTTGTGTAGCAGTGCCCAATATGAAAATTAGCAGATGGATAATATATTGGTGTCGTTAAATAAAATTTTTCTTTCATATCTATTCCTCTTTTCTATCGGTACTACCAAAACCACCTTCACGCGTCTTAGTAACTACCTCCTCATTATCACATATCATAAATTTTTGTATTATTCCCTGTACAAAATGTTCGCCTTTTTTTATAACAACATCTAAATCACCCTCATTTTGTAAAAACACAAAAATATGACCCTCATTACTAACATTATTATAATAATCAGCATCAACGATACCTACTTGATTACACATCCGTATATTATATTTACATCCCATTTTACTGCGGACATACACTCCAAGAAATTCATCATCATTTAATCTTACCTTAACACCAGTAGGTATCTTCAAAATTTCACCCTTTTTAATAGTAATATCTTCTATTGCCTTAAAATCATAACCGGCACTTTTCAAAGTTGCCCTTTTTGGTAATTCATATTCATTATACAAATCAATGTTATCACAAATATCTTTTTTAAATTGTGCAAAACTTATTTTTTCAAAACGCCTCATAACATCACTCCCATAACAAGTTTTTTCATAAATTTATTTTACACAATTTTCCATAAAAAGTAAATGTTTTTTTGGTTTTATTTGCTACGCTGTTATAGTGCGTAAAAATAATTTCATAAATTTATATATCCTAGTATAAAATTACTAAATCTTGGCAAAATATTTAGTATTGGAGGTAATAAATATGAAATCAACAGGAGTAATTAGAAGAGTAGATGATTTAGGTAGAATTGTTATACCAAAAGAAATAAGAAATAATATGCGCATCAAAAGTGGCGAAGGTTTAGAAATATTTACTGATGACGAATGCTTAATTCTAAAAAAATTCTCTCCCATTGAAAACTTAGAATCACTAGCCACGAAATACACAGAAGCCATATATCAAGTAGTAAAACACAACATCATAGTAACCGACTTAAACAAAATCATCGCCATATCTGGTAACCTAAAGAAAAAATACTTAAATAACAACATCAGTCCCTTTGTAGAACGCAGTATTGAAAGAAGAGACAGTTTTGTTGAAAGACAAAAAAAAGAAGTCGAAATAATAGAAAATGTCAAAGAATATGGTTATTACTCATTTAGTTCAATTGTTTTAAATGGAGATATCCTAGGAAGCGTCATTATCTTATCGACCGAAACCCCACTTATTCAAGTAGAAGAGAAAATGGCCGAAATACTATCTAAATTAATCAGTGGAAGTATTTCCATATAATAAAATAATATTGCATTTTACCTAATAAATGTTATAATATGTTTGGTGATTTTATGAACACAAATTATCATTTATTATGTAAAGAAGAAATACAAAAATTAAACAAAGTAAAAAAAATATTACTTCATAGTTGCTGTGCACCTTGTAGTAGTTATGTCATATCATTTCTAAGTAATTACTTTGATATCACCGTTTTATATTATAATCCTAACATCTATCCTGAAGAAGAATATCTAAAAAGAAAAGAAGAACAAATAAGATTAATAAAAGAATTAAAAACAAAAAATAAACTAGATTATATAGACTGTGATTATGAAAACGACAAATACGAAGAAGCCATCAAAGGATTAGAAAAATGTATTGAAGGTGGTAATAGATGTCAAATATGTTTTAAATTAAGACTAGAAAAAACTGCCCAAATAGCAAAACTTCATAATTACGACTACTTTACTACCACCTTAACAGTTAGTCCTCATAAAAATGCCAAAATAATTAATGAAATCGGTTCATCACTGGAAAATATTTATAATATTAAATGGCTTTATGCTGATTTCAAAAAAAAGGAAGGCTACAAACAGTCTATAACTTTATCCAAGCAATATAACTTATATAGACAAAATTACTGTGGATGCAGATATTCAAAAATGCCTAGTTCAAACTAAGCATTTTTTAAAAAAACATTTTTTCCCATATTTCATTCATATTCCTTTGATAATTACTTACTATAATACTTAAGAAAAGGAAGGAAATTATATGAAAAAAATAATTAACAAAGAAAAAATAATTACATTACTAACCGGAGCAATAACAAGTACAATAATATGTCTTATTGGTTTTGCCTTATTTTATAACTTTTATATGAAAAATCTAGTTACTACCAAAACTAAAATTGAAAAACAAGTATCAATTACTGAAAACGGCATAGCAGAAGCAGTTGAAAAAGTTTATGATGCTGTAACCGTCGTAGAATCATTAAAAAATAACCAAGTTTACCAAACAGGAACTGGTTTTGTCTTTAAAATCGATGAACAATATGGCTACATTCTAACCAACCATCATGTCATTGAAGGAGCGGAAGAAATACAAATAATTCTAACTAATCAAGAAAAAATAAAAGCGAATATTGTAGGAAGTGATGAATACTCAGACATTGCTGTACTAAAAATAAATAAAGATAAAGTAATCAAAATAGCACCACTTGGTAATTCAGTCAACCTAAAAGTAGGAGATACCTTATTCGCCGTCGGTGCACCACTTGATGCAGAGATATACTCAAATTCAGTAACCCGTGGTATTTTATCAGGAAAAAACAGACTAGTTGAAGTTACTAATAACAAAATGAACACATATATCATGGAAGTATTACAAACTGATACAGCCATTAACTCAGGTAATTCAGGAGGTCCACTATGTAACTCAAATGGTGAAGTAATAGGTATCACCAATATGAAACTTGCCAGTACTGCTGTCGAAGGCATGGGCTTTGCTATTCCCATAGAAACCGCTGAACAATATGCTAACATTATAATTGAAGGAAAAACTATCGAAAGACCATACCTAGGTATTAGTATCTATGAAGCAAAAACCATGTTTACCTCTACCAGTGAAGGCATTTATATTGAATCAGTAGTAAACAATTCACCTGCAGAAAAGGCTGGTTTACAAGCTGGAGATAAAATAACAAAAATAAACAATGTTGATATTAAAAGTGTTTCTTACTTCAAATATACGCTTTATAAACAAAATGTAGGAAGTACTATTAAACTAACATATATAAGAAATAATCAAGAAAAAACAGTTGATATCAAATTAGAAAGCCAAAATCAAAAAGCATAATAAAACTCCATGTACATAAGATTAACTTATTACATAGAGTTTTTTCTACCTATCTATATAATTATCTTTATCCACCTTAATACTATCATCACTCATACTCTTAGGCGTATAATTAATAATATTTTGACTCTTCAAAAACTTATAAATTCCAGGAGCCCCAATAAAACTAAACAAACTAATCCATATACTTATAACTAAATCTTTCTCATAAAAACTATATACAAAAGGTATTCCAATTCCAAAAGATAATATTAAATTCAAGAAAAAGATATGCCATTCTTTCTTTATAAAAGGCAAACTTTTACATTTTTGAATCGCAGCCATAACAACAGAACTTAAAGTAATAGAAATCATTAAAATATCTAAAAGTTTTTGAGTTACTAAAACATCCATTATATCACCTCCTTAGCAATCTTTTTTGATAGGTATCTTATCTATTTCATCTCTTATATCATCTATTATTCCATCACCACCTAATTTTTTATACTCAATATATAAATTATTAAGTGTTTCTTTTTCGTTTAAAGAAATACAACCCTTATTCTTGTGTAAGTAGTATTTGTCAACATAGATATTCTTAATGATGGCAACAATAGATACACGATTAACTTCAATTGTACTAATTATTTTTTTAATTCTCTTATAAATAGCAATAATTAAAGTTGTTGTTACTGTAAGTACTATTTCAATTAAATAATCAACTAAATATTTCATATAACCACTTCCTACATAAATTCTATGTAGAAAAAAATTTATTGAATATTTAAATAATACAAAAAAATGCAAATATTCTAAATTATTTGCATTTTTTTTCTTCCTCTAATTTCTTATAATAATCATATCTATTCTTTGCCCACACCTTCTGTTTTTGAAGTAATTCTTTATTCTCAATAACATTATATCTATTTTGACTACCTAAAAATTCCTCATAAAGATTAAAATCAACATTCTTACTATCAAGCGTAAAATTTAAAGTAACAGGATCGTATCTAAAAGTTAAGAAATATCCACATTTCGTAGCCAAAGAAGCATTTTCTAAATCAGTTCCCATTCCCTTTTTAATACCATGCTCTATACAAGGAGCATATGCAATAATCAAAGATGGCCCCTTATGATTAATAGCCTCATCAAGTACTTTTAAATATTGTTCCTTATTATAACCAATATTAACACAAGCTACATATACATTGGGATAACACATTGCCATTCTTGCTAAATCCTTTTTATAATTAGTCTTACCTGAAGATGCAAAAGATGCAATTGCCCCAAGAGAAGTAGACTTCGATGCCTGCCCACCAGTATTAGAATAAACTTCTGTATCAAGCACTAAAATATTAATATCATTATCAGTAGATAAAACATGATCTAAACCACCAAAACCAATATCATAAGCAAATCCATCACCACCAATAACAAAAACAGTCTTAGGAAGTATATAATCTTTATTCTCTTCTAAATATTTATCATAATCAAGATTATCATAAACATACTTACATATATTATAATCATTATAATTATCTAATAACTTTTTAACAAGTTCCTTATTCTTTCTACTAAATTTAGCATTCATAAGATATTCTCTTAAATCATCACGCTTCTTTTGATAACTTATCTCAATTCCAAGACCATACTCACTATTATCTTCAAAAAGAGAACTAGCCCAAGCCACCGAATATGGTGTTGATGGCGAAGATGCCCCATAAATTGAAGAACATCCTGTAGCATTAGCAATAACTAAACCATCACCCACATATTGTGTCAAATTCTTAATATAAGGTGTTTCTCCGCATCCTGCACACGCTCCAGAAAACTCAAACTTTGGACGATTAAACATTATATTTTTAACATTCTTAACATCATAATTATAATTACTATTTAAATTATTATTAACTAAATTATCAAAATCTTCTTGACGACATTTACTCTTATCATAATTAATTAAACATAAAGCCTTATTTCCCATCTTACCAGGACAAGCATTTACACATAAACCACATCCTGTACAATCTTCATAACTAATAGCAATCTTATAATTTGCATCCATATTACTCTTAGAAAGTTCTGCCTTAATAGAATTATCTTTACTTTCCGTTAAAAATGGCCTAATAACCGCATGAGGACAAACAAAAGCACATTGATTACATTGAATACAATTTTCCTTCTTCCAAAAAGGTACTATCTCCGTAATATTTCTCTTTTCATACTTCGTATTACCACCTTCATAAATACCTTCCTTATTCTTCAAAAACGCTGAAACTGGCAAATCATCACCTTTTAAATAATTAATAATCTCTTCATTATTTTTATAAACAACATCTTTATAACTTAAATTCTTCCATTTCTCTTCCACTTTAATTTCTACTAAATAATCAAGAGCCTTATCCACTATAACATTATTAATTTCAATTATCTTTTCTCCCTTACTTAAAAACCTATGCTTATTCTGTGCTTTCATAATAGCCTTTACTTTATCTATCTTAATAATATTAATTAGTTTAAAAATAGCAATCTCCATACAAGTACTAATCTTATTCTTAAGCCCAACCTCATTAACTATCTTATTTGCATCTATTATATAAAATCTAATGTTTTTCGTAGCTAATAAATACTTAACCTTATCAGATAAACTAGCAACTATCTCTTTTTCATTTAAATTAGTATTCAACAAAAGAATCCCATTATCACAAACATTATCTAAAATATCATACTTATACATATAGCTATCCTTAGAAACCACGACTAATTTAGGATTTAAAGGATAATATGGCTTTTGAAACTCCTCATTACCTATTCTCAAATAACTCCTAGTAACGCCTCCACTTTTCTTAGAATCATATTGAAAATAACCCTGTACATACTTATTAGTATTATCACCAATAATCTTAAGAACATCTTTTGATGTTGAAACCATTCCATCAGACCCATAACCATAAAATAAATACTCATCTAAATCACTAGGTATAACAAAATTTTTATCAAAATTCAAACTTAAATTAGTTACATCATCATTAATACCAATAGTAAAATTATTATGTATCTTACCTTCCTCAACATAATCAAAAATAGCCTTAATATGAGCAGGAGTAGTATTCTTAGAAGATAATCCATACCTACCACCATAAATATTAACATTCATATCCTTTAAAGCACTACAAACATCTAAATAAAGTGCCTCCCCATTAGAACCCGCTTCCTTACTACGATCTAATACAACAATATTCTTAACACTATTAGGTATTTTACTAAGTAAATGTTTATTACTAAAAGGACGATATAAGTGTACCGAAATAACTCCATATTTTTTATTATACTTATCATTCAAATAAGAAACAGTTTCATGTATTGTATCACAAACACTACCCATAGCAATAATTATCGTATCAGGATTATCTGCTCCATAATAATTAAACGGTTTATAATTAGTCTTACATATCTTATTAACCTTATCCATATAGTAACATACATCAAGAATTGCATCTTCATAAAATTTATTTCTCACTTCCATACATTGAAAATAAGTGTCCTCATTTTGAGCCGTTCCTCTAGTATTAGGCCTTTCTGGATTAATCGCCTTAACCCTAAAATCATTAAGACTCTTCTTATCAATCAATTCCTTTATTTTATCATTATTTATTAACCTAATCTTATTTATTTCATGACTTGTACGAAACCCATCGAAAAAATGAATAAAAGGCAAACTAGACTTAATCGCCGCTAAATGAGCAACATTAGCTAAATGATAAGCCTCAATGGGATTATTTGAACATAACATACATACCCCAGACATTCTTGTCGCATATATATCTTGATGATCACCAAAAATTGATAAAGCATGTGTCGATATACTGCGTGCCGCAACATGAATAACTAAAGGCAACATTTCTCCAGCTACTTTATATAACGAAGGTATCATTAAAAGCAAACCCTGACTAGCCGTAAATGTCGTAGCTAAGGAACCAGCTTGAAGTGCACCATGAACGAGTCCTATTGCCCCAGCCTCACTTTGCATCTCTACCACTTTAACTTTATTACCAAAAAAATTAACATTATCCTTAGTCATTTTATCAACCAACTCTGCCATAGGAGAAGCAGGAGTTATTGGATATATTCCACATATTTCACTAAAGTTATAAGCCACACTAGCAACGGCATTATTCGCATCCATTGTTTTATATTTCATACAATTCCTTCTTCCTATTATAATTTTATCACAAAATTAGAAAAAAAGATACCAAGTTACAAGATATCTTCCTTAATAAAATCAATTATCTTTTCACCCATTTTATCCCCATTAACAACCAAATATTTCTTTTTAATTTGATAATCTTTCATAAAACTATCTATCTTATCACAAACCCCTTTATTATCTAAAAATATAATTCCATCAACCGCCTCCTGATAATAAAAAATGGCTCCACATAATTTCTTATTATAAATATCATTTTTAACATGCTTAGCATAACTAGCACCAAGTTTTTTGTTTAAAACATTAGCATATATCAAACCAATATCGTTATTAATAATATAATTATAACTTACATCATCTACATATCTATCATAAATACTATCATACATTGAAACTATCAAAATTTTCTTGTTTTCATTATAAAGCATATTGTTTTGATTATTTAAAACTATCCTCTTAATCTTAACTTCCTTATTTTTAGCCTTAATAAAAGCATAAACTATTCTAAAAACATTCTTACTCACCCTAAAACCCATACAAAAAAAAGAATAAAACTCCAATAATAAATTATCGTAATCTTTATATAAAATCATTGAAATATTAGGTAAAACTCTCATTATATCTTGATAAAAGCAATTATTTTCTACTAAAACATAATCACATTTATTAAACAAATAAAAAATATGACTCATATAAATCTTATTATTATAACTAGTATTAATATTAAATATCGTTGCATTTTCTCGTATTTCGTCATTAGTACTAGGACTCACACATACACTACAACCCAAATACTTAAAAAAATTTCTCCATAACTTATTATTTTTATAATATAAATATGCCCTAGGTAGTCCGATTATCTTTTTTCTCATATATCTCTCCAATAAAATCTATGTAAAAATATTCATTTTATTCTAAACTATCTATAAAACTTTGAAATAATCTTCTTTGATAAACATCATCATTTTCTTCTGGGTGCCATTGGCAAGCAAGAAAAAATCTTTTACTATTATCCTCAAATCCTTCAATAACATTATCTTCACTTTTGGCATTTACAAAAAGAAAAGAACCCTTTACTTGATAATTATGTCTTGAGCATACCATTATTGTCTCACTCTTCAAAATACTATATAACTTAGAATTTCTTCTTATTTTTACAGAATGATTAACTTTATAATGATTATTCACTCTTACATAATTACCTCCCTTATAAAAAGCCATAGATTGCATACCAAGACATATCCCTAACGTAGGAATGTCATTTTTATATAAATAATCTATAATCCTAATATCAAAATCATAAAACTCATCACCTCCCTGTAAAATAATACCATTACACATCTTAATTAAATCTAACATCTTATTAAAATCATAATCAGTAATTTTAGGTCCTTCTTCATAACCAAAATCAATATAATTATCTTTACACGGTGGAATAATTACCATAACATTAACGTTATATCTTTGAATAACCTCTAATAATTTCTTATTAACAACCATAACAAAATTATTTTGACTAGTTATATCTGGCCTAGCTACAATACCTATTATTTTCATATAATCCCCAAAATAAAATATGAAAAAAAATAAAAATATATAACACAATTTTCAAAATAACTCTAAAATCTTAAACCATTAAAACAAAAAATATCAATTTTTTACAAATTTAGTATTCTCTAACTATTAAAACTATGTTATAATAATTACAAAGAATAAAGAGGTGCTAAAATGAATGAATTACTTTTTTTAGTTACAATTATAGTGTGCATGACAGGAATAATCGCTTTTTACAAGTACCTTGGTCATGATGGACTATATCTTTGGATTATCATTGCAACAATATTTTCATTCATTGCATCATTTAGAACGATGCCCTTATGCAACTTTAATGTTAATGGAGCCTTTCCAATTCTCAGTTCCATCTATATATGCATTTTTATTCTAATAGAAAAGTACAATAAAAAAGAAACTAAAAAAGTTATCTCAGTTACTATTTTCACGATGCTAATAACAATATTTTATTTCTATATATCTTCAGTATATAAACCAAGTATCTATGATAACACTTCTGTTTACCTAACCAAACTATTAGAAAATAATCTCCTTAACTTAATACTATTTACAATAATGCTAGGACTAAGTGAATATTTAATAATTATTATATATAAACACATTAAAGAATATTATGATAATCCATTTGTTAAAAATTGTTTAACCACGATTGTAATAAGCATCATTGATACAGCTATATATTTACCTATTATTTATCTTGGTAACAATAGCATGAATGTAACTTATGTTGTACTTGCTACCTATACATTTAAATTAATGACATCAATTCTTTATTTACCTTTTATCTATTATATATTAACATTAAAGAAGGTGAAAAAATGAATGAATTAATTTTATTAATAGAAATTATTGTTACGTTTTTCGCACTTATCATGGCAAATAAATTATATGGTAAAAATGGTCTTTACTTTTGGTTAATAATATCCATAATTGCATCGACCATTCTCAGTGTCAAAACTGTCATTATATTCAAATATGAAGTAAGTCTTGGCATTGTCCCATATGTATCTAATTTCATTTGCATGAACATCCTAGTTCAAAAATATGGAACCGAACAAAATAGAAAAATAGTTATCTGCTCTATTATGTCGCTTATTTTCTCATATTTTCTTATATTAATATTAAATAACTGTAGTATAGATTATATTAATTTAGAAAATAACGAAGCATTTATCAATGTTTTTAAACTAGATATTATCAAATGCATAGCCTTTGTAATAGCCTACATCGCTTCCATTTTAGCGAATATTGAACTATACTATCAAATAAGAAAAACTAAAAATAAAATATGGATTAGTAACCTCATAAGTACTATAATCATACAATTTACAGATACTGTTTTATATTCAATTATTGCCTACCTTGTTTTTGCCGACATAAAATTTTTTGTCTTTTCTATAATAATTACTACTATCATTAAATACATCGTGGGTATAATTGGCACAGGAGCAATATATATATGTAAAAAAATAGAAGATTAAGGAGTATAACAATATGAGAACAAGCAAAGAAGAACTAATATCTAACGAATTAAAACCAATAATATGTCAAAAAATAAAAGATGCTAGAATTAAGTTTGGATATTCATTAGAAGATTTAGCAAAAGCACTTAACTATCAAAAAAATAGACAAACATTACATAAATATGAAAACGGCACATTAAATATTCCTTATAATATTTTATTTGAAATATGTCGCATTTTTAATATCGAAGATATTGATATCAGTAATATGCCGATTGACAAAGAAACAAAAAATAAATTCGAGCATAAATTTGTTAAAGATTATGTAAATAGCACTAGAAAAGATAAACACTTAACTCCATATATTGAAAAAATTGTAGAAACATACAAAAATGCTATTTACGAACCTATTACAAATGCAAGTGATTTAACTATCAAAGTTATAGACGATTCCATGGAACCTGCCTATTTAAAAAATGATAAAGTGAACATTGTTAAATTAGATTCCTACAAAAACGGAGACGACATTGTTATAGCCATTAAAAATAACATCTTAGCCGTACGTAGGCTATATAAATATCCTAAAGGCATAATTTTACAAGCATTAAATCCCAAATATCAAACAATTAATATAAATATTGTATCAAATGATATGATATTAGGAAAAGTTGTATCCTTAAAAAGAGAAATAAAATAGTAATTAACTCACTAATTACTATTTTTTATTATTTCCAAAACCGTTTCTTTATCACTATAATGAATCTTCTCATTGCCTATTATTTGATAATTCTCATGCCCTTTACCAAGAATAAGTAACATATCATTATGATTAAGTAAACTTATTGCCTTTTTTGTAGCCTCATACCTATCATTAATTACTTCAAAATTCTTAACACCTAAATTTCTTATAATATCATTTGTAATTTCCTTTGAATCTTCACACCTAGGATTATCATCAGTAAATATAACATAACTAGAATACTTCGTAGCAATATCACCCATTATAGGTCTTTTTGTTTTATCACGCTTACCACCACATCCAATAACAGTAATAATATTACCTCTTTTTAATTCATTACAACACTTCAATATATTTTCCATTGCATCAGGAGTATGAGCATAATCAACTATAATAACATTATCTTGATAATTAATTATTTCAAATCTTCCAGGTGGAGAACTTACCTTAATACCTAATATCTCTTTAATATCATAGCCAAGTCCATTAACAATTATTAAAGCAAGTAAATAATTATATATATTATATTTTCCAAGCAAATTAACTTCCGCATTATAAATTACATCTTTATAGTTAAAATCAAATACTGTTTTATTCATTAATAACTTACTAGATATTACATGATAATCACCCTTATTAAAGCCATATGTTATATTATTATTTCCTTTAATAAGAAAATTACTTGCATATTCATCATCAATGTTAACAATAGCCTTACCACCTTTTTTAACTTTATAAAATAACTTTTGCTTTGCCTTCATATAATTCTCAAAAGTACCATGAACATCCAAATGATCTTGAGTTAAATTAGTAAAAGCTACAATATCAAAATCAATCCCCATTAAACGTCCAATTTCTAAAGCATGACTAGATACTTCCATAACAATTACCTCTATTTTATTCTTAATACACAAATCGAACATCTCATATAATTCCATCAAATCTGGTGTTGTATTTTGTGTTTCTTTGTAACTATTTACCATATAAAAACCAATTGTACCAATATAAGCAGTAGGACAACTCAATTTATTTAACATTTGATAAACTAAATAAGCAGTCGTAGTCTTACCGTTTGTCCCAGTTATTCCAACAAACTTAATATCTGCGAGCTCATTATCATACATATTATGCAAATAATCTGCTAAATACTTCCTCGTATCCTCTACAACAACTGTTTCTACATCATAACTACCATGTTCACATATGACCTTAGATGCTCCATTCTCAATCGCACTTACAATATAATCGTGCCCATCAGTTTCTACCCCCCTAAGTGCTAAAAAAGTATCTCCTTTTTTTACTTTCCTAGAATCTGTTACTAACACAAAATCACTCCTCACTTCTTATTTTTCGTTAAATATATCAGGTAAATCATTTTCAAGAAGAACAAACTTATTCTTACCATCTATCTTATTAATTATCTCAAACGATTCCTTTACATCATTAATCACATATATCTTATTCTTTAAATAATTATTATCGATTAACCCCACATATATTGGTTTAGTTTGCGCCTTACCTACCAAAATTACATAATCACACACTTCGCTTATATATTTTCCAAACAAATAATTTAACTCATATTGCTTACTGCCCAATTCTATCATACCAGGAGTAACAATTATCTTAACACCATTCATTAAATCTAATACTTCCAAAGCCATCTTAGAACCATCAGGATTAGAATTAAACGCATCATCTATTATTGTAATATCACCAAGTTTCCTAATACTCAAACGATGCTCAGTTGGCTTTAAATACTTAACCACTCTCTGCATATCACAAATAGCCACGCCTAATGCTTTTCCAAGTGCAATAGCAGACAAAATATTATAAATATTAGCCCTACCAAGAATAGAAGTTTCAAAATGATAACTCTCCACATTCTTAAATTCCACATCAAAACACATTTTCAAATTATCTATCTTAATATTTTTAGCAAAAACATCCGCCTTATCTTTATTGTCAATACCTATCCATATAATCTTACAATTATTTTTAATATGATAACTTACTTGTCTCTCATCATCAGCATTTAAAATACCAATCCCATCTTTAGGCAAAGATTCAATTAACTTCATTTTTTCCATTGTCGTATTTTCTAAAGTTTTAAATGTTTCCAAATGTGCTTCACCTATCTTTGTAACAATACCATAACTAGGTTTAATAAAATCACATAATTCTTTAATATCACCAAGTTTACAAGCTCCCATCTCCGCGATAAAAACATTATCAAATTTATCCAAATAATTATTAATAGCATTCATAAGACCATATGGAGTATTAAAACTTTTAGGCGTAGCAAAAGAATTATACTTAGCATTTAATATCTCATTTAAAATATTCTTACTACTTGTCTTCCCATAACTACCAGTTATTCCAATTTTTATAAGATTAGACTTATCATTTAACTTCTTTAAAGCCATATTTTTATAATAATAATAAACACATTTTTCTATTGGTTTATTAATTATATTAGCAATAAAAACAACAAAATAAGACATATAACTTAAACACAAATAGATTAAATAATAAAATAATATATCATTTTGATTATAATTAAAGCATATAACTAAACTTAAAAATAAATATATTACAAGAATTGTTAAAATTAATCTCTTAATACGACTAGTAACCACAAAAGGCTTCTTAACTTGCATTTTTTTTATCTTACTACCCTCTAAATAAAAAAGTACTAGAAAAAATATCATATTAATCAAGCAAAAGAAATTAATATCCAAAATAAAGTAAAAAGGAATAACTAAAACATACAAAAAATCAAAAGAAACAAAAACCTTTTTAATACTTTTCCCTATCCATTTGATATATCTATTACTTACATTATATGAATTTTGCTGCAACATATAAAGTCCATTGCGGTATTTTATTAAAACATACAAGCTATAAGTCAAAAGACTAACATAAAAAACTAACATCTACTTCACCTACTTTATTATATTACGAAAAGTATTCATGGTACCATACTAAAAATGTATAGACAGTCCATATTTTTCTACTATTATCCCTTTTTCCTTTGTAATGTGCATCTAAAAGTTTTATTATTTCCTTTTTGTTAAAGAATTGGTTATCACTTTCAAAAGTCTTCTTAATTAACTCATATGTATCATTTTCCCTTAACCATACTCTAATAGGAACTGGAAAACCTAATTTTTTCTTATTAGCAACCTTATCCGCTAATTCCTTCTTAGCAACGTTACGAAAAGCATACTTAGTTTGTCCATCCTTAATCTTATACTTCGTTGGCATTTTCCTCATACTATCAATTAAAACTCTATCCAGATAAGGTACCCTCACCTCCAAAGAATTAGCCATTGACATCTTATCCGCCTTAAGAAGAATATCGCCAATTAACCAAGTGTTAAAATCAATATACTGCATTTTAGTAACATCATCATATTCCTTACATTTTTCATAATAAGATTTAGTTACATCTTTAAAACATAAATCCTTCTTCTTATTTTTTAAAATCTTTTTTTTCTCACTCTCATCAAAGATAAAAGCATTACCTACATATCTATCTTCTAACTTATGACTTCTTCTATATATGAAATTAAACCCTCTATATTTTCTAAAAGGATAAACCAAAACACCTAAAAACCTCCTAATAACATAAGGTATCTTGTAATAAGAACTTACAGAATATGGCTCATGATATATATTATATCCACCAAATATTTCATCAGCACCTTCACCCGATAAAGCAACTTTCACATATTTACTTGCTTCATTTGCTACGAAATACAAAGCCACCGCGGCAGGGTCTGCTAAAGGTTCATCCATAAAATACTGAATTTTAGGAAAATTACAAAAATATTCCTCCTTACTTATCTTTTTACTAATATTATCTATTTTTAAATTATTAGATAAATCCTTAGCATAATCAATTTCACTATACTTAGTATTATCCCAACCAACAGTAAAAGTCTTATCAACATTAGCCTTAGCAACAATATAAGAAGAATCTACACCACTAGATAAAAAACTACCTACTTCAACATCACTTATCTTATGAGCCTTAATTGAATCATCAAGTAATTTATTAATCTCTTTCTCATAATATTTTAAATCTTTACTATCATCAGGGGCAAACTCTAACTCATAATACTTTGAGATATCAAGTTTACCATCCTTATACTTAAAATAATGCCCTGGCAATAACTTATAAACATTCTTAAAAAATGTTTCAGGGTATACACTATATTGAAAAGTCAAATAATAATCAAGCATATCTATATTCAATTCCTTTTTAAATCCAGGATGAGCCAAAAAACTCTTGATTTCAGACCCAAACATAAAATTACCTTTATCGAAATAATAATACATTGGCTTAATTCCATAAAAATCTCTAGCTCCGAAAAGTTCACCAGTTTTTATATCATAAATAGCAAAAGCAAACATTCCTCTTAATTTCATAAGAATATCTTCTTTGTATTCTTCATAACCATGTAAAATTACTTCTGTATCCGTCTTAGTTTTAAATTTATAACCTTTTTTTATAAGATCCTTTTTTATCTCCTGATAATTATAAATTTCTCCATTAAAAATAATAACTTTATCTTTTTTCTCATTATATATTGGTTGACTACCAGTATTAAGGTCTATTATTGACAACCTACGAAAACCTAAAGCCACAGTTGAATCCACATAATAACCATCACTATCAGGACCACGATGAATAATTCTATCTGCCATATCTTTGATTATTTTTTCTTTATTTTTGCTTTTATCACTAAAGCCTACTATTCCACACATATTATCTACCTCATAAATAGTATACCACAAAAAAAGAAAAACTCACACATTTAGTGAAGTTCTTTACACACACCTGCATCAGGTTTGTAAAAACAATGATTTTTATATCTCCCAGCAAAGTCTTGTTCCCACCACGAACTACCACATGTTGTTCCTTTTGCAGGAGCATAAAACCATAAAGCATTTGTCGCAGGATAATAATATTCACCACGTATTACTCTTTGAGCCAAATCTTTTTCCAGAACTGTAGGATTTCCAATAAAGAGACTACTACTAGTGCCTGAAAAACCACCTGGATTTTGATAAATTGCATCAGTTAAAGAACGAATATCTTTAAAAGTCAAACAATCAGCGATTGTCCTATTTACAACAACATTGCCAACCATTAACATCCCAAGATTTCCTTCTCCCACCGCCTCAGCTCTCATTAACCTAGCCAGCAATTCTAATTCCTTTTGATTATACTTAACAATCATTTTATCACCTTTTTCCACTTTACAAGAAAATTATATGAATTTTTTATTTTTTTATTATATTGTATTGAAAAAAAACGAAATATATGATAAATTATATATAGCAAACATTTTTAGGGGATTAGTTAAATGGTATAATAATGGTCTCCAAAACTGTTGTTATGGAAATAAGAACTGCCATTTAGCCCTTATAAACATTGGATTTGATAAAAAGTAAATTTGCTTTGTGGTCATCTTTGGTGGCAAAACAAAAAATATCAAACACAATTAAAAGTGCTAAAACCCATCAAATCATATTCAAAAGTATATGATTTGTGTTATAATAAATTCACTTGAAAAAGTGACATCTAGGGGTGTAATTTAGTGGTAAAATTATGGTCTCCAAAACCATCTTCGGGAGTTCGACTCTCTCCACCCCTGCCAAGAAAATCAAAGGAATTCAGCTATTTTGCTGGGTTCTTTTTCATTATAACATATTGATAAAGATGTGTTTTTTAATGTCAATTAAACAAATATTTTTCTTTTTTTACATATTGTAGGAAATTGAAATATTAACTTGAATTCAATTTTTATGTATGCTAACATACAACACGATGATATGGAGGATATTATGAAAAAAAAGAAAAAATTAACTATTGATGAATTACATTTGATCGACTTAAAAAGAACTGCAATGTACTTTCAAGCAGAAAAAACTGCATATGAATTAAAATTATTATGTGAATGGTGCTGTCCTATTACTGATGAACTGAATACAATATTTGAAAATTCTTTTAATATACCTAAATTTAGTGAAAAGGAAAAAGAAGTTATTCTTGCTGATGCAATAGAACTTCTTCGCATAAAACATCATATAAATATTTTAAATGATAAACCTATATTAGTAATGGATAAGATTAGTCTATCTTCCCATATAACCAATCAATAGAAACTTTATATTTTTTAGCGATTTCATATGCAAATGCTACTAATAGTAGTGTTTTTCCATTTTCATAAGCACTTATTGTAGAATGAGATGTATTAAGGATATTTGCTAATTGTTCTTGTGTTAAATTATTCTTAACCCTTATTTCTTTAATTCGTTTTCCTACTACTTTCTTATTAAGAATATCATTTTGATTTTTATAACTTCTAATGTTTGTTAATCCAACAATATAATCCATACTTACTTTAAAATAATTACAAAAATTATTAAGATGCCTAATTGGTATAATTTTATCTTCAGTTTCCCATAAAGAATAGTTTTGTTGTGTCACTTTTAATATATCAGCAACATCTTTTTGCGACAAGTCATATTCTTCTCTTATATCATATAAACGTTTAAATATCATTGCTTTCACCACCTATTATAATTTTCTCATTAAAAAATTAAATATTCGGTTTTAACAAACAAATACGACAAAGTGTGCTATAATAGAATTGTAGTAAATACTTTTATGGAGGAAATGAGTTTGAAAAAAGAAAAGAAAAAAAATGTAGATATTGACATCAAAGATAAAGAACTTGCAGAAAAAACAATTGATTTATGCTTGTATTATCAAATTGAGGATTCTCATAGATGGCTTGATATAATTGATTTGCAAATTAAAAATTGCCAAATGCAATTACATTTTCTTGAAGAAAAAAAACCTTTTTGGTTTCAAAAGAAAAAACTTGAAGAATATAACAAGCAGATAGAAGAATTAGAAAATATGATTTATAAGTATTACAAAGATTTAGATGAAGAAGTTGATATGATTTTTAAATTACAAAAATCACTTAATAAGGAGGGAATAATTATTAGTTATGGTAAATTGATGGAATTATTAAAAAGTAATAATGCACCTACTGAAGTAGAACTAAAAATTGGAAAAAAATTAAAAAGTTATATTTTAAGTGAAGATGGCTATTATGTATTGAAAAATCAAAAAGATGAAGATAACATTTTTCATTATTGGTTAAGAGATTGTTTATTAGATACAGAAAATGACAAAAAATGTATCAAAATCATTAAATATTAAAAAACACAATAAAATTATGATATAATATAATAAATATTTATTAGATGAAGGGGAAATTTTGATGATTATACCAATAAACGAATCTTATAATTTTAAACCAAATAAAAATGATAGACAAGATAGCAAAAAAAGAACTGGTTTTGCATCCACTGATATGCCTTGGTTAAATTATTATGAACCATTAGCCTTTGAAAGAGCCACAAATATACCAAACAATATGACTGTATGGGACATTTTAGAAAAAAGTTTTGATGAACATTTAGATGTTCCAGCTTTAGAATATTTTAAAAAAGAAATATCTAGACCAAATTTTGCAAATTCTGTTTATACTTGGGCAAGAGCACTAAGAGGAATGGGAATTGAAGAAAATGAAGTTGTGCCTATTTACGGAACACTTTTTCCAGAAATAGGTGCTATAACATTAGCATTAAATATGATTGGTGCTACACCATACTTTTTAAAATTAGAAATGTCGAAAAAGAATTTTGAAGAAGAAACATCGGAAGCAAAATTTGCTATTGTTTTTGATGGAATGTGGGATAAAGTTAAAGATATTTTTAGTGATGATAGATTTAAGAAAGTTATAATTGCAACAGCAACAGACTCAATGTTAAGCCCACAAAAAGAGTTGATAGCATTTTTAAATTATATTGAACAAATTAAAAACAAATCGCGAGTTCCGAGAACAAATAAATATGTTTGGATAGATCAAGCAAAAAAAATGGCAAACTATTACACTGGCGAAGTTAAAGTTCCATTTCAACCAAATAGAAATGCCTTTATAACATCATCAAGTGGAACTTCCTTAAGTGGATTAGTAAAAGGAACTATTGCAACTAATGAAGGTGTAATAGCACAATTATATCAAGCAGATAATGCAAAAATTAATTATAATGTTGGTGATAGATGTTTAACTAACTTACCCCCAACAGCTTCCACTTCTTTAAATTGCTTATTCTTCCTACCATTATTTAGAGGAATGACAATAGTAAATGATCCTAGAATTAGCGAGGCAGGATTTTACAAACAGATGATGACTACAAGACCAAATGTTGCATTAACCACAGGTAGTTTATGGGAAGCATTTTTTAGAAATGCAGAGCAAGATTTGACTAGGGGTAGAAAAATAGATTTGAGTTATGCGAAAATGTGGATAATTGGTGGCGAAGGAACAAATTTAGAATATTTTAAAGAATGGAATGAACTAATGAAGAAATGTGGCTCTGATACTCCACTTTACAGCGGATATGGAATGTCTGAAGTATTCTCTGTTTTATCTGTTGAGACTACTGAGTCTTCTATAGATGCAATTCAGAAAAATACCCCAATTATAAGTGTTGGTATTCCCTATCCTGGAACTAATGTAAAAATTGTCGATAAACAAGGTCATGAAGTTAAATATAATGAACGAGGAGAACTTTTAATAAAATCTCAAGCATCTATGAAAGGCTATTATCAAAAACCAGATTTATCAAATAAGGCATTAGCAGATGGATGGGTACATACAGGAGACATATTTAGTATTGATGAAAATGGTATTCTATATTTATGGGGCAGAGCTGATGATAAAATTGTTTTACCAAATGGCAACGATATATATTTATTTGATCTAGCTAATCAAATTAGAACTGATAAAGATATTGATGATGTTTTTGTAAATGCTATGCCATTAGCAGATGGAACATTATCACTAGTAGCCCATATTATTTTTAATAAAGATTTTATTGGAGATAAAAAAGAAAAATATGTACAATTTGATTTAATGTTAAAAGAATTATTACCTGAAGAAATAACTATTGATGGATATAAAGAACATTTTGTTACTTTTAAATGTTCTCCAACAACTGTAAAAAAAGATAGAAAAGGTTTAATGAAAGAATTAGATGGATACATAAAAATAATAGACGGAAAAGAATATAATTTAAATTTTGAATTAGATGAAGAAAAAAGATTACACAAAAATTATCAAATGATTCAAACAAAAGTTTTAAAAAGAATAAAGAATAAAAAGTAAGGAAGTGGTGATAGCTATGTGGAATATGGTATTTTTGTTTACAGGGTTAATATTTATAATAACATTAGTACTAACTTTTGCTTCAAAGCAAAGAATAAAATCAAAAGAAAATAGAATGTTTCGTATTTTATCGATTGTTAATATTGTAGGTTTTATTATAGAAATATCAATGCAATTGATGATAAGAAAACTTGGAGTGGATTACTTGTTAGTAATACCAATAGCAAAACTATATATAATTTTCATATTTGTGTGGTTTACAATATTTTCAATTTATACTTTTTTAATTTCATTTAATGAAGAAGAAGATTTAGATAAGAAATATAGTTATAAATTAATAAAATATATCCATATTACAATAGCAATTATAGGAACTATTGCAATTGCAATTATGCCAATTTCTATATACTATTCAAATGGTGAAATGTATAGTTATGGAATGGCAACAACTTTTTTAAAAATTATGTTAGGCATATATGTATTTATTTGGATAGTTAGATTATTTATTAATTTTAAAACCATAATAGAAAAAAAGTATTATCCTGTTATTGTTACAATACTATTGTTATTTACAAACATAATTGTTCAATCTGCCAATCCTACAATACTAATAGCAACATTTACTATGACTTATACTTGCTATATTCTATTTTTTACAATTGAAAATCCTGATATTAGATTAATTAAAGAATTAACATATTCAAAATCAATGGCTGAAAAATGGCAAACAGGAACATTAGAAATTTTAAATGAGATGCAAAACGAACTAAAGGGATCTTTGGTAAATTTAGTTAATTTTGGATTTAAAAAAATTGATAAAGATGATACAGAAGAAGTTAATAAGGAAATTAAGTATATTCAAAAATATTCAGTTAAACTAGCTGATAAAGTATCTGGAATTATTGATTTAGCAAAAATTAATAGTGGTCAGTACGATTTGAAAAATGGTAAATATGATACATATGAAATGATAGAAAATTTAAAATATTTATACATGCTTGAAAAAGGAAATAGAAAAATTTCAATTACTACAGAAATATCAGATAATTTACATAAAGTATTATATGGTGATTCTGAAAAGGTAAAACAGGTTTCGTTATATTTATTGAGTTATATAATTAGTTTAATCAAAACAGGAGATATACATATTTCTGTTGATAGTATGAATGTTGGTAATTTCAGTAGATTAAAATTTCATTATTTTGTGAATTATGATTCAATAAAGAGTTATTTAACTGAAATTAATGATTTTTCTGGAGGAAAATCATACTCAACATTAGATAAGAGATTTTTTCTAGATGGCTACAAAAGTAATACCGAGTATTTAATACTAAATAAATTATTAGATATATTAAAAGCAAAAATCGATGTCAGAATAGATGATAATAATATGGTAGAGATTTTATTACTAATAAATCAAAGAATTATGAGCGAATATGAAATTGTTGAACAAAAAGAAGAAAATAAAGATATTAAGGTAAAATATTTTAAAGTACCTGAAAAACGCATTTTAATTGTTGATGATAATAAAGCAATGTTAAAAAATTTGATTCTATTGTTTAGACCATATGCTTGTGATGTAAATGTTGCTATGAATGAAGAACAGATGAATCAAGAATTATCAACTAATACACCATATGATTTAATTATTATGGATGATATTATTCCAAGTTTTAATATAGAAGATGAATATATGGAACCGATTGATATTAGAAAGAAAGTTAAAAAAACTGCAGGATATAATATCCCAATTGTTATAATGGTAACTGAAAATCGTGCTAAATTAGAATCAAAATATAAAAAAATAGGATTTGATGATTGTATTACTAAACCTATGAATAAAGCAAAAATTAATGAAATTGCATTAAAATATTTGGCAATGTTAAAGGAAAATAACATTAAGAAATGATTTAAAAATAGTAATAAATATAAAATAAACGAGAAAGTTGGTGAAAAAATGATGACAGATATTAATTTAAATCTTTATAGAGTGTTTTATGTATTAGCAAAGTCAAAAACATTTGTAGAAGCTTCTGAAAAACTTTGTATTTCACAACCAGCAGTTAGTAAACATATAAAGAGTTTAGAAGAAATACTTAAGACAAAGTTATTTTATAGAGAAAAATCTGGAATTAATTTAACAAAGGATGGAAAAGATCTATTAAAATATGTTGAAAATTCATATAATTCTTTAGTTGCAGGGCAAAAAATGATATACGAAAATCAAAACTTAGATTACGGAAGTATTGTTATAGGAGCTCCCTCTCATATTGCATCATTTTATTTAATGAAATATATTAAACAATTTAGAAAAGACTATCCTAATATTTTCATAAGAATAATAAGTGGCTCTACTTCGTTTTTAATTGATGAATTATTACAACATAAAATAGATTTTATTATTGATAGTTCCCCTATTGAATTTGATTTTACAAATTTAATTGTAGAAAAATTAGTGTCATTTAAAACTTGTTTTATTACAAATAAGATAGAGTTATCAAATAAACAAATAGTTGATTTAGAAGAATATAATTACATAATGCCATATGAAAGAAGTGCAATTAGAAAAAATTTAGAGAAAAAGTTAAAAATCAACAATCAAAAACTTCATGTTGTATTAGAAGTTGAAACTACTGAATTGATAATTGATGCAGTAAAAAATGATGTTGGTATTGGCTATGTTGTAAAAGAAGCCGTTTTAGAGGACATTGAAAAAAAAGAATTATTTGAATTAAAAACAAAATATGAATTACCAGAATTAGAACTAAATCTTGTTTATATAAATGATTATATAACAAATTCATCTAAAAAAATTATAAATGATTACATAAAAAAGTAATCTTTTTTTTTAATATCAATTATAAGTATTAGTTATAGTGATATAACAAAGATGTATTATTAGTTATACATACATTGATGTATAATTAAATCAAGCAAGTTTGTATTGGGGGTGATAATTATCAGAGAAAAAATTAAGTTAATAGCAATCGATTTAGGAGGTACACTTTTAAAAGATAACAATACTATTAGTGCTGAAGATATTAAAGCTATTGATTATGCAAAAAGTAAAGGAATAAAAATTGTACTTGCCACAGCAAGAATGTATTCTTCTACAAAATATATTAGTCAAGTTATCGGAGCAGATTTTGGAATATTTAGCAATGGTAGTTATGTTATGGATATAAATAATATGATTAGTATAAGAAAACAATTTTTAGATGAAAAATCCATTTTAGAATTAATAGATTTCGCAAAAGCAAATAATTTATACATTCACATAAATCAGGAATTCGAAGAAGGATCAGATGAAAATAAATATTTTACATTAAAACATAGATCTCTCAATGAAAATTATCCAAAAAAATTGAAAAGCAATATTTTTTTAGTAAATGACATTAGAGAATATGTTAAAAATCATAAAAATATAATAAAGTTAGTCATAGTGTCAGATAAGGAATTAGATTCAATTTTAGAACGAATAAAACCCATATTAAAATTAAACAGACTATATGTAACAGAATTCTATAAAAATCTAAATGAATCAGCCATTAATCAAGTAATAAATTATATAGAAATTGGTACTTCAAAAGATACAAAATTTGAAGGATTAAAAGAATTACTACATTATTTGGAATATGATTTATCTAATGTTCTATTTATTGGTGATGGAATAAACGACAAAGATATGTTTGAATCGGTAGATAATTCTTGTTGTATGTCTAATGGAAATAATAAAATCAAAAAACTGGCAAAATATATTACAACAAAGGATAACAATCATTCTGGTGTAGCAGATGCTATATACCATTTTGTGAAGTAAGGGGGAAATTAATCATGAATAATGAAAGTTTAGACATTAATTTTATTTTGAAAGATATTTACAAAAAAATTGGTTTAAGAAAATTTGAATTAGAATCTTTATCACAAACTGAATATGTTCTTAATAAAAAATATCTAATAAAATTAAATGATGTAAAAAATAATTCGACAGAGTTAATATACTTTGATAAAGATTTAAATTATTCTGTTAACAAATTTATCAAACAATTAAACAACAAATAGGAGGTATATATGAAACTGGCAATAGAGGGAATGGATGGAGTTGGAAAAACTACAATAGCAAAAAGAATTGCAGAAGAAAATGGATTAATCTATATTGATAAGCCATTACATTATTTTTTCGAAGATAGTGCTGAAGAAGGATATAGAGATTTAATGCAATTAGCAAATAGAATATATGATGTTAAAGATCCTGTTGTAAGATCATGGTTTTTTGGATTAGGTAATTTGTTTTGCTTTAGAAATTTTCAACATGAAAATTTTATTGTAGATAGGCACTTCGTTTCAAATTATTTTTGGAATGGTGATGAACAAAGTGATAAGGTTTTTGAATCAATGATAAATATTATTGGTGTTCCCGATTTAACAATAATATTATATGCTAGTCCTAAAGTTAGAATGGAACGATTAAAAAAGCGAAATCCTAATGATAAAGATATAAATGATCCTGAAAAGCAAGTGAATGGATATGACAAAATGTTAGGGTTTTTGCATAAATTTAACATACCTTACATATTTGTTGATACAGAAAACAAAGCAATAGAAGAAATAGTTTCTGAACTTAATGATGCCATTTCACAATTACATTTAACTGACAAACCATTTGTGAAAAAATTGGAGATATAATATGCTGACTTTTTTAGGAACAGGTGGAGCATTTACCAAAGAGAACGGAAATACATCTGCTTATTGTTATATTAATGATAATAGTTTGCTGTTAATAGATTGTGGTGAGAGTGTTTTTAATAAAATAATAAGAGAACAATTATTAGCAAAAATTACTGATATATATATATTGATTACACATTTTCATTCAGATCATGTAGGAAGTTTAGGAAGTTTGCTATTTTATTGTGATTATTTAGGATTACAAAATATTTCAGTAATATTTCCAAATATTCAGAAATTAAAAGAATTAATACATATATATGGGTTAGATAGTGAACTCTTGCATTTAAAACTTCCTAGCGAAATAACAGGATTTAATATAAAAGAATATAAGCAAGTTCATTCTAATATGGAAGCTTACGGATATTTAATAGAATTGAATCATGAACTAATATTTTATTCAGGAGACTCAAAAACAATACCAAAAGACATTTTAGATAATATAGATAAAATCGATGCTATTTATCAAGATGTTAGAGATAGTAATTATCCACACCATTTGTCGATAGCAGAATTAGATAGATTAATTCCACAAATATATCGTTATAAAATAAAATGTATGCACTATCCTGATGATACAGATTTAGAAAAAATCAATAACAAAGGATACTGTGTAGTAAAAAGAAAGAGGTAAAAAAATGAAAGATAAATTAAGATTAGATCAAGAAGGTTATGAACAATTTTTATTGGAAATAGAAAAAATTGAAAAAGAATTAGGAGATATAAGAAAATACAAAGGTGAAGATGCAATATTTCAAGGTGATAATTGGCATGATAATCCTACTTTATATCAAGCAGAAATGGTTGAAAGAAATTTAATGTTAAGACTTAGTGAGATGAGACAACAATTATTAGAAATTGAAATTGTAGAGAAACAAGCACAAGATGATAGTATTGTTGATATTGGTGATGTACTTAAAATAACAATGATATTTGGATCTGAAGAAGAAGATGAAATATTTAAATTAGTTGGTGGAAATGCAAACTTTGGAGCAGATATAAGTGAAGTTTCTATAAATAGTCCTCTAGGCTCATCTATTTATGGAAAACAACTTGGCACAAGAGTTAGTTATAAAGTTAATGATAGAGAAATATCTGCAATAATAAGAGAAAAAATAGATTTATCAAAAAACCAAGATGGTAAAGCAAGAACTTTAAAATAATAAGGAGGACAATATGGAAATTTTAAGCCCAGCGAGTAATATGCAACACATTCAAGTTGCAATTGATCATAATGCTAATGCAGTATATGGTGGATTAACAAAATGGAATGCACGAAATAAAGCAATTAATTTTACAACTGATCAATATAACTTTTTAATTGATGAATTGCATAAAAAGAATATAAAATTCTTTTTAACATTAAATATTTTAATGCTAGATGATGAAATTGAAGAAGTAATTGATTTTCTAAGGAATAATACTCTTCCTGATTCATTTATTGTTACTGATATGGGTTTAATAAAAAGATTGTCTGAAGAATTCCCACAAGTTCCACTACATTTTTCAACCCAATTTGGTTGCCATAATGTTGATGATGTTAATTATGTGGAAAGTTTAGGTGGTACAAGATCAATACTAGCAAGAGAACTGACATTAGAAGAAATAAATTTAATTAAAAATAATACAAATATTGAATTAGAATGTTTTATTTGGGGATCTCAATGTATTAGTTTTTCAGGATTATGTTTCTTTGGAACCATTATCAATGGTGGTGGTGGTAATAGAGGAAAATGCATGATTACTTGTAGAGACATATATTCCGTCAATGATGAAAAAGGACATTATATGTATGTTCCTGATATGGATAGCATAAATATAGTTTCCAAATTAAGAGATATTGATTGTTTAAAAATTGAAGGTCGAAGAAGAAATCCAAATGAAATAGCAAAAATTCTTGATAAAATAAACAGCAACATCGATTCGAATGTAAACAAAGGATATGTATTTGGCGAGGATATTTTACACAATGGTTTATATGAAAAAATCAATTCAAGAATAAAACCAATAATGTGTGCAAAAGATGTCAAAAATATTTGTAATGATGATATTTGCATTGAATTTTTAGACTCTACTCCTATTAGATTTTCAAATGACTATAAAAATCAAAATGTAATGTACATTGGAACTGAAATCAAAAAATCGTATAATGTTAGAAGAAAAAATATATCTTTGGATTTATTGTTTGATAATAAAGATTTAAAAGAAGTATTATATGTAAATCATAATGGTACTGGACACACTTTTTTCTGCCAAAATGATCAAAAAAGAAATTTAAATATTAAATTATTAATAAAAGAAATAGAAGATAAAAATTCAAATATTAATATATACAATACTAGATATAAGAAAAACAAAGATGATTCATATTATATATCTAACAATATGTATAAAGAAATTGTGGATTATATTACAAAGGATTGTCTATCAAATAATAATAATGATTTAAAAAATAACAAATTTAAAATTAGTAAGTTATTTGTAGAAATCAGTGATGAAAGTATGATAGAACAATTAGTTCATGATAAAGATGTGAAAATTATTTATAATATTTCAACAATTAAAAAATTAAAAAATATTTCAAGTGTAATAGAAAAATTTGATAACAAAATAATATATAAATTACCTTTATTCAATTGGAAAAGTGAAATGATTTTGAAATATTTAGAAATGCTATCAGGTAAAGATGTAATGTTTACTAGATTATCACAAATATATTTAACAAAAAATGTGGTTTTTAATAAAAAATATATAGATTATACAATATATGTTTGGAATAAACATGCACTAAAATATTTAAAAGAAAATGGTATTGAAGAATTTACTGCATCACCAGAATTAAGTTATGATACAAATAAAAGAATATTTGAAAATGAAAATTTTCAAGTTATAATTGGTGGAAAAATTCCTATGGTATTTACTAGAAATTGTTTTGGACATATATTTGATTGTAATGGATGTGCAAAGAAAAAAGAGTTGAAAGAAATAAAAAATGAAGATAAAAATATGAAATTTGAAGTTATCTGTGAAGATGATTTTAGAATGGTATTAAATCAAAATCCAATTCTTAATGATTATTCAAAAGTTGATGTATCAAAAAATACATCATTTAGATATATTACTATTGGTCAAAGCATTGATACAATTAAAAAAACAATACTAATTTTTAAAAGCAAGAATTACTATAATGAATTAAAGAAAAATAGTGAATGGAAGAATTCTTATGAATGTAACTTATTACAAGGAAAGGAATAGTATGGATCAAAAATTTAGATATAATTCATCATCACTAAAAAATTATGTTAGTGTAAATGGAATAAAATTTGGAGGAAAAAATAAGAATATAATTGCTGGACCTTGTACTTTTGGTAGTTACGAAGAATTGTATTCAATAGCACTAGAACTAAAAAAATTAGGTATTAAATTTTTGAGAGCTGGAACATTTAAAGCAAGAACTAATCCCTATTCTTTTCAAGGATTAAGAGATGAAGGAATAGATATTTTATTGAGAATTAAAAAAGAATTAGAGTTAAATGTTATTACTGAACTCATGACTATTGAACAAGTTAAAAAATATGGTAATTCAATAGATATAATTCAAATTGGTAGTAGAAATATGTATAATTATGAATTATTAAAAGAAGTAGGAAAACTAAAAAAACCGATACTTTTGAAAAGAGGTTTATCAGCAACATATGATGAATGGTTAATGTCTGCAGAATACATTCTCAATGAGGGTAATCCCAATGTTATTCTTTGTGAAAGAGGCATTAGAGGTAATATTTCAAATCATACTCGAAACATTTTAGATATTCAAGCTATACCATACATCAAAAAAAATACAAATTTACCAATAATTATTGTTCCTTCACATTCTAGTGGACAAGCTTATATGGTGGAATCAATGTCAAAAGCATCTTTAATAGCAGGTGCTGATGGATTGATAATTGAAGTACATATAACACCTGAAAAAAGTTTGTGTGATAGTGAACAAACAATTAAAATAGAAGATTTAAAGAAAATAATTGAATTTAATGAAAGGTTGAAAAAGTATGAAAACTAAAAGTATTTGGGGAAAGCCACCCACTAGATTATATAGATTAATAAATTTAGGCAAAAAACAGTTTAACAACGACTTTACAGCTTGTATTGTTGGTTGTTCTGATGGCAAATTTTTAATGCCATTCGCTAGAGAAAATATCCAAGTAACAGGATATGATATAGATGATATTGCATTATATGGAGGAACTAAATTATTTCCATTAAATGATAAAAGTGTTAAATATGAATATAGTAGTGATTTTGTTTCTAAAGAATATGAATTAGAAGAAAAACAAGTTATCGGAGTAATAGATCGAGTAAAATTAGAAAATGTAGAAAATTTTGTTTCATTAGAAAAAAGAGATTTTTATAAAAATGTTCCTCAAAAGAAATTTGATATAGTTTTTACAAGTTGCTCGTTACATTATAGTGCTAATAAAAACTTTAGTTTAGAAGATAAAACAAAAAAATTGCAAAATATAGTTAAAGATAATGGATATTTATATATCGATTATATGATGGCAATTGATGAAAATGATTATGAAACATATCCATCTAATAAATTTTATAGAAAAAATGAAATACTTAATTATTTTGATAGTAATTGGAAAGTTGTATCTTTTAGGGAAAATCATTCTCCATCTTTTGAAGCTGCACATGTTGATTGTGTAAAAGATCATTTTCATCGATTTGGATACATTTTAGCAAAAAAAATTATAGTATCAGATGAAAAAGAGGTTTGTTGGAATGTTACAACAAGATGTAATCAAAATTGTAAATATTGTCATCGATTTTTAAACATTAATGATCTTTCTTTAGAAGAAAATAAAAAAATTTTGAATAATCTTTTAAAAAGTAATATCACATCAATTACATGGACAGGTGGCGAGGCACTATTGTTAGATGGGATAGATGAACTATTAAAAATAGCACATTCGAATGGTGTGAAGAATAAGTTGATTACGAACGGAAAACTTTTGGATCAAAATAAAATTGAAAAAATAGGAAAATATTTAGATAGTATTACTCTTTCAATAGATTCAATAGATTCCGATATAAATGAAAAACTTGGTCGTGGCTATCAACATTATCAGAATATCAAAAATATTTTAGATTATTTAAAAGATAAAGACATTAAAATTAGAATTAATAGTGTAGTTTGCAGTTATAATAAAACAATGTTTAAAAATTTGATTGCTTTTTTGAATAATTATAATATTTATAGTTGGAGATTATTTAAATTTATGCCATTGAGAGAAAAGGCAGTTAAAAATAAAAATGAATTTGAAATTTCTTTAAAAGAATATTATGATGTTATAAATTTGGTTAAAAATAAATCAAAAATAAAAAAAATTGATTCGAGAATACAAGAAGATATGGAAAAAAAATATATTCTTATTTTAGCAGATGGAAGTATTGTGATAACTGAAAATGGCTTTGACAAATGTGTTGGTAATGCTTTAAAAGATAGTTTTGAGAAGGTTGTATGTTAGAGTATAATGGAAAACAAGTGACAATAATGTCTTGTTCTGATTGCAATGCAAATTGTGAACATTGTTACATAAGTTATACTGGTAATTTAACTGGAAAAGAATTACTAAAATTGTGTAATGTGTTGCATAAAAAGTATAAAATCATTATTAATGGTACAGAAGTTTTGCTTCATCCAGATTACTTTGAAGCATTAACAATTTCAGACCAAAATAGAATTTTAACTAACGGAATTATTATTTACAATAATCCTAAAATATTGGATGATATAAAAAGAACTGGCATTTCAACTATCGCCATGTCATATCATTTTGATAGTGATGTTTCCCATATTTCACATGAAATGCTTGAAAAAACAATAAATATAATACAAAAAGCAAATATGAATGTAGAATTAATGTGTACTATAACAAATGACAACTATAATCAATTGGAAACCATTTGCGAGAAAGTGTTATCATTGGGGGTACATACAATAAGATTTTTTAATTGTTTAAATACTGGAAAATGTGAAGAAAATGTTAATGAATTATGTTTATCAGATAACCAAATTTTGGACTTTTTTAAACAATTGAAATGTATTAGAGCAAAATATGATAAAAATATTTTAAAAATAAAAAGAAATGGATTATTTGGGGCAGATAAAAATAACATTAATTGTAATTTTTGTTGTAATGCAGGTATTGATGAAGTTGTTATAACTCCAAATCTTAATGTGTATCCTTGTATATTTATGACAAAACCAGGATTTGAGATTGGAAAGTATATTAATGGTAAAATAATGTTAGATGAAAAAATACTTAATGATGGAAAAGAATGTGTTGCATATCAAATATTTAACAGACAAAAAAATCCGTTAGAAAAAAACAAACAAAAAATAAAGTGTTAATGTATTTAGGAGGATTATAATGAGTTGGTATGAAGTTTATTTAAAAGATATCGAGAAAAAAAGCAGTTTAGATTTTTATGTTAGAGATAAAATTAAAAATAAAAAAGTGTTAATAAATTTAATAAAAAAATATTCATTAAATAAAAAAATAATTGAATCTGGATCAGGAACAGGTGTATTATCTACCTACATGGCATCGTTAGATTATGATGTTGTTGGAATTGATATAGACAAAAAGATTTTAGAATTATCAAAGAGAATAGCAAAAAACTATGATTCTAAAAATAAACCAATTTTCATAAAAAAATCAATTTTTGAATTAGATTATATAGATAATGAGTTTGATGTATCATTTAGCAATGGTGTGTTAGAACATTTCACTGATAAAGAAATTGTAAAAACATTAACTCAACAAATGAGTATAGCTAAATTTGTAATTTTTGGAATACCAACAAAATATTTCAAACAAAGTGAAGCAATGTATGGTGATGAAAGATATATGAACTTTTCTTTTTGGAGAAAGTTAATAAAACTTGCAAACGGCAAAATATTAGAGGAAAAATCTATGCATTACATGGATATTAAGCATCGTTTAACTAATTTCAAAAAATATTTCAAACCATATCCTTACAGAATATTTGTTATAACTAAAGATACAAAAAACTAATATTTATGTTATAATATAAATAGCTATTGTGAAAGGATTGATTTAAATGTCAAAGTTAGAAAAAGAAGTAAAAGTATTGAATGTAGATGTTCAACAATTACAAAAAAAATTAGAAAATATTGGAGCAAAAAATAAAGGTGAAAAAAATCAAAAAATATATGTATATGATATCCCAACATTATATCATCGTTTTTTAGAAATAAGGGATTTATTAAACTCCGATAGCGAAATGATTGTTAATACAAATTTGAAAAAATTGGAAGTATTAATTTTAGAATTAAATGATTTATTAAAAGATGAAAAACGAATAGAATTATTGCAATTTTTAAATATTAAAACTTTAGATGAACTTACAAGTTTGCCATTAAAAAAAATAATAGATATTCTTTATAGTGATACTTTTGAAAATGAGATAAAATCATTTGGTATTAATCCGAATAAGTGGATAAGATTAAGAAAAAGCAATAATAAAATTGAATTAACTACTAAACACATATTAGAAAAACAAAATAATAAATTCCAAAATGTTATTGAAACTGAAATTGAAGTTTCCTCATTAGAAGAAACAAATCGTTTGTTAGAAAATATAGGAATTGCTAGAAGAAGTTATCAAGAAAAAATAAGATATAGTTATGAATATAAAACTGCTGAAATCGAAATTGATATATGGCCACAATTAGATCCATATATGGAAATTGAATGTGATGATGAAAATATTATAGAAGAGATAATAGAAAAATTGGATTTAAAAAATAATGAGATAGTATCTCTAAATACTGAACAACTATATAAGAGAATCGGAATTGATGTTCATTCTATGAGTGAATTAAAATTTTAAAAATTATATTGGATACAAAATTGCCCAAAAAAGTTCTTGATAAGTTAATTATATCTGATATAATTAAGTAAAATGAGTTAATTATGTATGAAAAATGTCTTAATTAACTCTTTTTTTTGGCTAAAATATTGACTTTATAAAAAAAAATGATAGAATAAGAGCCAAATATTTGTGTTGGGAGTGTTTATACCTGCACCACTTTCTCTAAATACAAAGAATAAGCAGTACTCAAACAAATTGTTTTTGCTTATTCTTTTTTCAAGTTTTTTTGGGGGTATTTTATGATTAATATAAAAAAGTTTATTTTATGTAAAAGTGATGATATTCAATTATTAATAAATACTAAAGAAGAGATTTTTAGGGCATAAAGTCCTAACAATCTCTTCTTTTTAAATGATGGGGGTAATTATTATGATGCAAAGCACACCTAATTATACATCTGAAGCTAATACAAACTATAATATAGAATTTTTGAATAATTGTCTTTTAAATGCTAGAATTATTTCACATTATAATATGGAACTAACTAAAGAAAATGTTAATATGATGTTAGATAATTATATAAAATTGCAATATAAATACTTGAATATAATTCCACCTAGAATAACTACTTCATATGAAATTAGATATGATAGTTTTATAAGCAAAAAATCAGATCCTGTTGGTTATTATAATGAGCGAAAATTTGATACGGAAAAGGAAGTTGAATATTTTTACGGTGAAATCAGAGATGTTTTACAAAGAATGACAAGTGAGGAATTATTATATTATAATGAAAATTTGTTAAGAAAAAAATCAGAAGAATCAACAGCAGAAAAATTATGTTTATCTAGAAAAGGATTAAAACCAATTAAAAATAGTTGTATATTGAAATTAGCAATTGCTTTTGGGATTGAAGAATTAAAATAAAAATCAACTAACAATTGATTTTTTTTTTTTGAGTTTATAGTGATCTCATTATCAAAAAACTAAATAATAATAGAATTGGAGGTGAAAAAAGTTTGACTTGTGATCCATACTACAAAACTGAAAACGGAACTCTTTATAAAGGTGATTGTTTAGAAGTGATGGATTTTCTGATTGAAAAAGGTATCAAAGTAGATGCAATTATAACTGATCCCCCTTATGCAGTAACTGGATATGAATGGGATCAAATAATTCCTTTTGATCAAATGTGGGATAAGTTATTAAAACTTATTAAAGAAGATGGTGCTATAGTGTTATTTGGTAATGAGCCATTTAGTAGTAATTTAAGATTAAGTAATTCTAAATTATATAGATATGATTGGAAATGGGTAAAAACACAAATAACAGGATTTCAAAATGCTAAATATCAACCACTTCGTTGTTATGAAGATGTAATGGTATTTTCTAAAGGTGGAACTGTTGCTCATGCAAAAGTACCAATGAAATACTATCCACAGGGAATTATATCAGTAAATTTAAAAGTGACTAGATCTGCAATTGATTATTTAAGTGAGAAGAAAAGTAAAGAAAAATCTACACAGATTCAGGAATTTGCTAATTTCCCAAGAAATGTAATACAATTTCCTAGAGAATCAAGATTATTTCATCCAACCCAAAAACCTACAAATCTAATGGAGTATCTAATTTCTACTTATACAAAAACAGGTGAATTAGTTTTGGATTTCACGAGTGGAAGTGGCTCTACTTTACTAGGTTGTGAAATACTTTCTAGAAAATGGATTGGAATAGAAATAACTGATAAGTATTGTAAGGTTATAGAAGAACGAATAAAAAATGGAATACAATTAAAATTATTATTTGACTACAAAAATGAGTAAAACGATTATAGGAGGAATGTATAATAAATAATTTATTACAAAATAAAAACCGAGATTTAAGTTGTTTAGTAAATTGGAACTCACTAAAAACTCTCGGCAAATACAAGTATAGCACAAAACTAATTAATCGCAAACTTTCTTTGGAAGGATGCAACTAGTTGGAATCGATTTTATCAAATGTATTATCATTGATAAACGATGCTATGGGATATTTAAGGTTGTTCGTAATTGGAGGAACTGCCTTTTTTGTTGCAAAAGACTATGCCTTAAAAATGGCATCAAGTGATGATAATCAAAAAGCAAGTTATGATCGTAAGATTAGAACTACAATAATTGCAGGTGTCTGTGCATTAATTACTACTCAGTTTGTAAGTTGGATATTGGAGTATTTTAAATAATGAAAAAATATTTTGATGAAAACATAATTGATATTCTAAATGAAAAACAAATAGAAAACATACCACTTAAAAACATTGATACTTTAAAATATATTTTTAGTGATAAAGAAATTAAAAAATCTTTATATAAAGGGTTTAAAACTTATTATAATATAATGTATGGTAATGACATGGATTGGTGTTTAATGAAAGTGCAAGATATGTTATATAGAATTCATTTGTTAGTAAATTGTTCTTTATATGATAACTTTGGAATAACTGATAAAAATGTTATAAAAGATGTTGTTTTAAAGTTTGCTAGAGATGGTGATATTCTACTTTATGAATCAGTTGAGTATAATGACTATGATTTAGAAATTGTAAATGATTTTAATTTAGAAATTAGAGATCTACTTTTAATGAAACAAATATGAAAAGAAAAACTTGGCATTCTTATGCTAAAAGTCATAATTTAGTTAATCGTATCTATGATATGCTTGACTATTTTGGACTTTTTAATGATCATAAGGAAAATGAAAAAAAGTTAAAAAAACAAATATATAGTAAGATGGGAAGTTTTTACTATATAGAAAACTTGGCAAAATACTTTGATGAAAAATTAAAAAGAAATCAAAAAAACATTGAAATAAGATGTAATTTAAAAGATTTACTTTACGATTTAGATATATTAAAGCAGTATTTAGTAAAGTAAGTTATCCACAAACTTGATTTATTTTAATATTTAAGTTAACATTAAATCAAATAAGAGGTGGTTTTGATGAAAATCTTTAAAATTATTATTCCCTGTTTAGTAGTAACTATTGTTTTTGTGCTTATTTCTTTTGGATACTATAAAAAAAATGATGCTCAGATTGAACAACCGAAAGAAATTATTAATGTTGAGGATGATAATGTTTCTAGTATTGAAAAAGAGGATGCTGTCGATGAAATTGACTCTGCCCCTACCAAAGAAAAGGAAGAAGAAACAAAAAAACCGATTATTAAAGAAAAACAAGAAACAAATAAAGATAAAAATACTACTAATGAAATTATTGATACTTCCCCACCTATTGAAGAGGTGAAAGAAGAAACTCCACTTGTTGAGGAAGTTATCGAAGATAAGCCAATGATTGATGACAATATACCTGATCAAAATGATATGTTTTATTCAATTCATCGTGGCAGATATGATTATTCTAGTTATAGTGATTGTGTTAAGGCAGGTGAAAGAATTGCTCTTGCAAATGAAGTTGATGTTTTATACTTTAATTGTTTAGAAGTATATTCTACTACAAACAAATTATTAGGTATTTACCTAGATATTCTTTGTCAGTCAGGTAATTGTGATAAATACAAGTAAATATTTAAAATTGCATTACTTTGTTAATGCTTTTTTTATGCTAAAAATTAAGAAAGGAAAGATTAAAAATGAGAGAAAAATTAAAAATAAATAAAATATTATTTGGAATAATTATGTTTCTATTTATATTTGTTGGTTTCACGAATAATGTTAAGGCATTATCTACCACAAGTAATTTAATTAGAACACCAATTTCAAATATGTTTTATGAAAGAACTAGAACTGATTATTATTTTTCATATCAGTATTCTGCTTATGATATAGGTGGAAAAGTTGCTTATTGCATCGAGCCAGGTATTGATATTACCGAAACTACTTATCATGGAAGTGATAATTTAGTTTCAATATCAGGACTATCAGCAGATACCATAAGAAAAGTTTTATTATATGCCTATTATGGATATCAAAACCCAAACTATTCTCATAATACTATGCTTTATAGGGTGGCTACTCAGACTTTGATATGGGAAGCAGTTGATACATATAAGTTTACTTATCATACAGAAAGATATGGATATGGTAGTTATGTAGATATATCTCGTGAAAAAAATGAGATACAAAGATTAGTTGATAATCATTATGTAAGACCATCTTTTAATGGTCAGACTATTCGAGCTCAAGTTGGTGAAGAAGTAACTCTTACTGATACTAATGGAGTTTTATCAAATTACGAAGTTCATGGTGACAATATTGCTAATGTTGTAATTGATGGAAACAAATTAACATTTAGAACTACGACAATTGGTGATGTATCACTTAACTTTGTTAAAAAGCAATATACAAATGAGGTTGCTTTGGTGCATTATAATAGTATTTCACAAAAAATGATTACTCGTGGTGCAGTAGATCCTGTGTATTCAAAAGTTAATATTGATAGTTATGGAGGACAAGTTGAATTCACTAAAAATGATTTTGATAATAAAAATACTACTCCAATGGGTGAAGCCACTTTAAAAGGTGCAGTATATGGTTTATATGATTCAAATGATGTCTTAATAGAAAAGTTAACTACTGATGAATTTGGATACATTAAAAGTGATTATTTAGATTCTTTTGGAACTTACTACTTACAAGAAATATCAGCAAGTACAGGATATCAATTAGATACTACAAAATATTATTTTGAAAGCACTATTGATGACTTACTTGTAACAATTAATGTTTATGAAAAAGTAATAAAAAGAGAAATTGATATTACGAAAGTATATGCTGATGATAGAACATTAATATTAACACCAGAGCCAAATATTGAATTTGGTTTTTATGATTATAAAGGTGAACTATTCACTTCTGCTATTACTGATAGAAATGGAAGATTAAGAGTATCTTTACCATATGGTAGTTATGTTGTTAAGCAATTAAATGCTACTCCTAATCATGAAAAAGTTGAGGATTTTAATGTATATGTTACTTCCATGGGTGAAGTATTAAGATATGTTATATCCAATGCTGAAATAACAGCTAAAGTAAAAGTTGTTAAAAAAGATGCCGAGACTGGTGATATAATTGCTCGTGCAGGAATTAAATTTAAAATATATGATGTATTAAATGAAAATTATGTATGCCAAACTATAACATATCCATCTGCCACTACTTTATGTGAATTTGAAACTGATAAAAATGGTGTTTTGATTACACCTTACAATTTAAAATCAGGTAGATATCAATTAGAAGAAGTGGATCAAAAAATAGATGGATATCTATGGAACAATGAGAAAATATCTTTTGAAATTGGTGATAATAGTAATTTCACATTTGATTCAAAATATGGAGTGTTATTTCTAATTAACTTTACTAATACAAGAGTAAAAGGATCTGTTGAACTTACTAAATATGGTGAAGAGATTGTTTATGAAAATGATAGTTATTCATACAATGAAATACTACTTCCAAATGTCAAATATGAATTATATGCAAATGAGGACATCACTTTAAATAATAAAACTATTTATCATAAAGGTGATTTAGTAGAAACTTTAAACACAAATGAAAATGGATATGCAAAAGTTGATAATTTATATTTAGGCAAATACTATCTAATTGAAATTGAATCAAGTTTAAATAATATAATTAATGATGAAAAAATATATATTGATTTGGATTATGTAGATCAATATACAAAAGAAATAAAAATATCAAAAGAATTATATAATAAATTACCCAAAGGTGAACTTGATTTTACTAAAAACGATTTAGTAACTGGTGATGTAATACCAAATGTAAAAATTGAAATATATAACGATGAAGATATTTTAGTTTATACTGGATATACTGATGAGGCTGGAAAAATAAAAATAACTGACTTATTAGTGGATAAATATTATATTATTGAAACTGAAACAGCTACAGGATACGAATTAACTGATGAAAAAATCTATTTTGAAATATTAGAAAATGGCGAAATTATCAAAGCATCAATGACAAATGAAAGAGTTGTTGTTCCTAATACAAGTATAAGTGATTCAAAAGTTATAAACATAATTGGTTTTATAGCGATAGTATTTGGAATAGGATATATCATTTATGACAAAACAAAAAAAAAATAAAATCAAAAAGAGTCATTCTATATTGATTGGCTCTTTGATTGTATTATTCGGTATTACTTGTGTGTTTATTGAATGGTATTTTGACTTCAAAATAGAAAAGCAAGAGGAAAAACAAATTGAAAGTTTTTTTGATGAAGAAGTTGTTCCTATTGTAACCCCTACTGAAGAAGTAATAGAAACTAAAAAAGAAACTGCTACTTATGTTGAAGAATATATTGCTATTTTAGAAATACCTAAAATCTCTTTTAAAAGAGGTTTAGTCGATATTAATTCTAAAAGAAACAATGTTAAATACAATGTGCAAATTATTAAACCATCTGATATGCCAAACATAACAAATGGTAATTTAATACTAGCGAGTCATTCAGGAAGTGGATACACAGCTTTTTTCAAAAATCTATATAAATTAAAAAAAGATGATTTATCATATGTTTATTATGATAATGAAAAATATACTTATCAAGTAGTAAAGATTTATGAAGAGGACAAAGATGGAACAATTCAAATTAAAAGAAATCAACAAAAGACTACATTAACCATGATTACTTGTAGTCAAACAAATAAAACAAAACAGATAGTTATAATGTCTGAACTTATAAATAAAGAAAATTATTAGGAGGAATTAGTTATTTTAATAATGGCAGTTACTCAAGTTGATCAGAAATGGTATTTAGATATATTTAGAAGTGCTATGTGGTCTATATGTAAAGGAGTTTTATACTTATTAGATGGATTCTTTGACATAATCGATGGTATTTGGAGATATCGTTTCTTTGATAACGAGTATGTTAACAAAATATTTGGTGGTGCTGTTATAGTTGCTTGTAGTTGGCTCGTGCTAAAAGTAGTTCTCGAGCTAATAATGAATTACATTGTAAAAAATGAGGGCAAAGGCAGTCCACTTACAATTTATAGAGGCATCGTTTTAGCCATTGTAATGATGTTTCTCGTTACTCCACTATTTCAATTTGGACATAATGTTTCTACTGCTCTAACTGATGCAGTTATTGAAGTATCAGGTATGGGATCAGGAGATCAAGAAACTACTATATCAAATGCTTTAGTTAGATCGATGGTATATAAAGATGAGATGTATGATGATGATGTGGATTATTTAGTTTCAAATTGGAAAAATGTAGATATAAATGCAACAGAGGGAGGAGTCATTGGTATTGGTGATGTTTACCTATATTCGCTTAACTTTTTTATGTTAATAGTGTTATCGGTGGTCACAATATTTCTTTTGTTCTTTGTTGCAATTCAAATGGCAAAGCGAGTCATGGAAATCGCTTTATTCAAAATAATTGCACCTTTTTGTTGTACGAGTTTAACAACAGGTCAGTCAAAAGCATTTGAGACTTGGACTAAAAGTACGATGGGATTATTTTTAATAACTGTTGTGCAATTTATCTGTATTGGTCTACTTCTTAATATGTTTGGATCTGCTATTCAAGATAATGGTACTTTAACAGGTATTTTTTTAATTGTAGGAGCATTATTATTTATAATTTCTACTCCAACAATTATTAGTTCATTACTCGGTCAGCAGTCAGGCATGATGACAGCTTTTGGTGATATGCAAAGTTTAATGGCTCTTGGACAGGGAGTTAATGCAGGAATTAATGTTGCCAAAGGTGGTCTTGCATCAGGTGTTAGTGTAATACCTAAAACTGCAGGACATCTTTCAGGTGTTAAAGATCAATTTAATAACTTTAAAGCAGGTGGCAGTAGCACAATGGGAGCACTTGGGAAAACTGCTCTATCAGAAGCAAGTAGACCATTTGTAACTTCATATCAAAAAGCACTTGCATCAATGAGTAAAAATTACAATGACTCTAAAGCAAAAGGGACTAACCCATTCGGATTAGATACTTCTAATCCATTTAAAAACCCACACAGCATTCAGTTTAATCCAATCAGAAATCAGTATCAAAATCAAAATAATAATATGGATGGAGGGATGACATAATATGTATTTGATTCCTAAAAACATTAAAATTAAAAAAGAAATATTTAAAGGATTTGGTATGATTGAACTTCTTGCAATGGCATTAAGTTTTGGTATTGGATATTTAATGACAATGCTATCAAGTTTTTATCAAGTAAAAGTATTTCTATTTTTTATATTACCATTAAGTATGTTTATTTTGCTACTACCCCTACCAAATGGGAGTACAGCATTAAAAATCTTAATTAAATTTATAAAATATCAAAGAAATCAAAAAAAATATAAAATAAAAAATTAGGAGGAATTTTAATAGAAGAAAGAAAAAATATTAAAGAAAAAAATAAACAAATAGCACAAAAAATAATAAATCAAATGGCACATGAGTTTAGTGGTAGTGATGCAGATTTAATTTATGAAACAATAATTTCAGTATTAAATCATGATCTAATGGAAAATGATAAAGAACTTGCCAACATATTTTCGGATACAATGATTGATCTTTTCTTAAATGATTATAAAGATAAATTAGATTTCAATTTTGTTTTTGATAAAGTGTATTCAGCTTTTAGAGAGCCACTTTTTTGTGAATTGGTATTTGATACTATTTTAGAAAAATTAAAAACTAAACATGATATTGTTTTAGAGCAAAAGGTGGATATATGATGAATAAAAAAATTAATTCAAAAGATGGTGAAATGAGCTTAGTTGTTCTTTCATATGAAAATAATAATAGAATGGCTATTATATGTATTAATGATGACGAGCCATTTGGGGACATTACCATTAATTTATCAGATATGCCTATCAATGATATTAGCGAGGGATTTTTAAATGCAGATATTAATCGTAGTGGTTTTGATATTATTCCAATTTTAAAAGAGTTAGGAATAATTAGTATGTCGTATGGATTTATACCTTATAATATGGGAACTTACGAATATGTTAAATTTGATTTAGAAAAATTAAAAGAATATGATAGTACAGGAATAGAATACATTATAGAACATAAAAAACCAATAAATGAAAATGATGTTATTAGAACTTTATTAGACAATAGTTATTTTATGCAACCCGTTGAGAGATTAACTTATAGAATGCTACAACATTATGCTTTTGTTCTTAATGAAAATCCTAGTCAAATTAGTGATGCTGAGATTCAAAAAGCAAGAGATTATGCTAAAGAATATTTAAAAAATAATGATATGCCAAGTGATATAAATGAGGAAATAGAATTATTTATTAACAAAGAAAGATTTTTAGCAATTACAAACATTGATTATGATTCTATAAAAGATACCATTAAAGAAGATTTTTCTACCGTGTTTGATAATGATTGTTATGATAATGATGTTTATTTTGATGAAGATAACGATATTATTGTTAAACAAACAGATAAAATTGGCTCTGTGATGTATTGTTATGATTTAGAAGAAAGAGATATTACACTTATTACAAAAAGATATTCAGATGATGAGCTTACTTTGTTAGGAAGTTTTGTTACTTATAAAAAAATAAATATTTAGGGAGGAATAATTATAGGAAGAAAAAAAATTAAGTTTAATAATAAAAATTATTACATCGGAGTCTATACCTACTACAATGGTAGACTTCGTTTGAAAATAGAAAACAAAACTGAATGTCATGATATTACTCTAGATTTAAAAGATGCCTATTTAGAAAATGGGCATATTTTATTAGATCCTATTGTGACAAGAAATGGATTAATGAAAATCTTAAAGAAAACTAGAATCATTAGAAGTGTATGTGGACTTATGAATTATGGATATGTTCCTGTACCTGTTGCTAAAGTAAATATGGGAATATTAAAACAATACGATTTAAATGGTGTTACGAAACATTTAGAAACTATATCAAAGGGGGTAAATCATGAATAAAAGATTAAAACTTTATGATGATATTTTAATGATTAGTATTAGTAAAAAGGATAAAATAAAGTTTAGAAAACTAGCATTTAAAAATAATAAAACAATGTCAGATTTCAATAGATATCTAATTAAATTTGCAATACTAGTTGATGAACTTGATTCTAATGCTTTATCAAGAGATAACTTTATATTAGAAACTGATAAAATATTATCTATGCTTGGGAGGGACAAATAACTATAAGTAAGGATAAAAAAGAAAAAGAAGTAAAAATAAAACAAAAGAAATTGCCTAAAACAATTAGTGAGTTTATACCATTTCAAGATGTGTGGAATAACTATGTATATTTAGATGACAATAAGATTGTTGGTGGAATTAAGATTAATTCTATAAATCTATATTTGCTCTTTGATGAAGAACAAAAAATAAAAGTTAGTGAACTTAAAAAAGTTTTAAATTCAGTTGACTATCCCATCAAAATATTTAGTATTGACAAACCTATTAATTTGGATAATAATTTAAACATATTAGGAGCAAAGATTAAATCAGAAACTAATAAAAATAAAATAAAATTATTAGAGGAAGATTATAAATTTGTAAATGAATTAAATAATAAAAAATGGGTTGTTAACAGAGAATTCTATTTAATTATTGAAGAAGATATTAACAATGAAAATGTTTTAAAACAAAAACTTCAAGATTTAATTCAAGAATTAACTGCTATGGGACTTACAAGTTATCAAGTATCTAGTGAGGAATGGCGAGATTTATTATATGTTGTCTTAAATCCTGTCACATCGCTTGATATTTTCAAGAAAGATGCAACAGGTATAACTAGGTCATTTAGAGAGAAAATCGCACCAAATGGGCTTAAAATTAGCGAACGAGACCTTATTCTTGGTGATGCTTATATAAGTATTGTAACTTTGAGGACATATCCATCTATTGTTGATGTTGGATGGCTTGGGGCAGTAGCAAATGTTAATCATACTCGTATGACTATGACAATTAGTCCAATGGATTCTGTTGAGATAAGTAATACTATAAAAAAAAGTATGTCAGAAGTTAAATCAAAAATATTAAATGTTAATGATTACAACGATCAAATTATCTTAAATAATCAATTGCAAGACTATGTAGAACTTGCTAATAGAATTGACAGAGAACATGAAAGATTCTCTCTTTTGACAGTTAACTTCTTATGCTATGGGGAATCAAAAGAAGAATTAGAACGAACTAAAAAAGAATTGAAAAATACATTATCAGCTTATGGCATGGGTGGTGTTGATTTAATGTTCGAACAAGAAAGATCACTAAAAATGTGTCTACCTACTATGTATAAGGAATTAGAGAAAGATTTTGGTCTACCAATTCCGATGATGACTACAGCTTCTGCATTCCCATTTATCTTTCAAAACTTACAGGATGATGGCGATGCTATGATGATAGGAACTGATACTCTTGGTAGTTTATTATTCTTTGACTTATGGAAAAGAACTAATAAAAGAAACAATTCTAATGCAGTTATTATTGGTAAGAGTGGTAGTGGTAAATCTACTCTCTTAAAAAAATTGATTCGTGGTAATTGGTGCAGAGGAAATAAAGTAATTGTTATCGATCCTGAACGAGAATATAAACATTTATGTGAAAATGTTAACGGCACTTGGATTGATTGTGGAACTGGTACTGCAGGAATAATAAACCCACTTGAAGTAAGGAAAAGTTCCGATGATGAGGATGAAGATGGTAAGAAAAATACTAATAATGATTTATCAAGACATTTTCAAACATTTAGAACATTCATCAAGTATTATTTGCAAGATTTAAATGCTTACGAATTAACTAAAATTGAAGAAATTTTAATTGAGGTTTACAAAGATAAAGGTATTACATTTGATACTGATTTATCTACTTTAAAAAGTGAGGACTATCCTATTATGGAAGATCTTTATAAAAAAGTTGAAAAAACTTTAAAGGAAGCAAAATCTAGTCATGAGGCACATAATGTAATTGAATCATTAGAAAAAATATGTTCTATGATTAAACGAGCTACTATAGGTGCAGATGCTAGGATATTTAATGGTCATTCAAGTATCGATGTTGGAAAAGATACAGACTTCATTGTTCTTGATATTCACTCTCTTGTCGATTCTGATGATACCATATTAAAGACACAATTCTTTAATATATTGTCATGGTGCTGGAACGAAATCAGTCGTAATCGTGATGAGCAAGTAATACTTGTTTGCGATGAGGCACATTTACTAATTGATCCTAACAATAAGGATGGTATTGAGTTCTTAAAACGAAGTGCTAAAAGGATTCGTAAATATAATGGCAGTCTTTGGATTATCAGTCAGAACTTAATAGATTTTACATCTAAAGAAATTGAAAGACAGGGACAAGTTATTATAGATAATAGTGCTTACATATTAATCATGGCACAGGGAAAAAAAGAAATTGAAGCAGTTCAAAAAATGATGAATTTAAGTGAATCAGAAATGCAATTTTTAACTACTGCATCTCGTGGACAGGGACTATTTGTTATCTCACAAGATACAAGACTTCCTATTCAAATTCATTTAAGAGAAGAAGAAAAGGAATTGTTCGGTACTGCAGGTGGTAGATAAATGAAAGAACTTTTAAAATTAAAAAAGTTTCTTCCTTTTTTAGTTCCTATGTTGTCTGTAATAGGGATAGTATTTTTAGTAATGATGATAACTAATTCATCAAGTGGTGATGCATCAATTATGGCAGGTACTCTATTTCGAGTACCTTTTAAAGATGGTGTTCATTATTCAGTTACTTCTAATTTTGGTAATAGACACGATCCTTTTGGAAGTGGTGAAATTAAACATCATTCAGGTATGGATATGTCAGCACCAGCTGGAACAGAAATAATCGCAATTGGTGATGGAATTGTCTATGAAACTGGATATTCCGAGAGTGGTTTAGGAAATTATGTTTATATAAAACACGACTATGATGGTTTAATTTATTATTCCATCTATGGTCATATGTTAGATAATTCAATTAAAGTTTCTAAAGGTCAAGAAGTTAAAACAGGCGATGTTTTAGGTATAATCTATAAAAGTGGCTTGTCAACAGGAATTCATTTACATCTGACCATAACTAGTCCTATTTTATCTTTTGATAAGAAATATTTAGTTGATCCTTATTATGTAATAAATGGTTTATAAATGGGAGGTGGAACAAATGAAAGATGAGTTAGAAACAAAAGATTTAATTTATATTAGTTCAGAAGCAATTGCTTATAGTATTTCAAATTTCTTACATCAAAATAATAAAAAAATTATTACTTATGATTTAGTTTTTTCTTATGTTAAACAACTAGTTAAAGATGAAAAATTAGTTGAGCAAATATATGATGAAGTAAGAAATCTTTTAATAAATAAGTATGGAATTAATTTAGTTTTAGAAAAAAAGATTTAAGATTTTAATTATGAAATGGAGGGTTTAATAATAAATAATTTAAAGAAAAACATTAGTAGAAAAGATTTTGATTTATTACTATTGAGTGAAAAGGTTGCATATGAAATATATCATTCAATGGTTAAGGAAAAAAGTACCAAAGAATATGTAGATATCATTGCTACTACTTATACTAACGAAGATGTTCATTCATCTGAATTAGTTGAGTATATGGTAAGAGCAAAAGAAATACTAAAAAAAGATTATGGAGTTGATATGATGGAATTACAATTTCAATATCAAGAAAATAAAGAAGCCATTAACAAATATATTTTACATAATTGTGATGCCATTAGTGATGTAGAAAGCATGGATATTAAAATATAAGGTAGTACCAAGTTTGGCACTTTTTCTTAATAATTGGGTATTGAAAATGCCTATTTTGTTCTAACATTTGTTAGATATTTTAATGAATTCTTAACAAAAGTGGTTAAAAAGTGTTAGTCCATTTGTAAGACAAATATATAATTGTATGACATTTACTTTTTGTATATTCCCTTATTTTATGGGCTAACTCGCCACTGGCGAGTTAATTGTCAGCCCCATTTATCCTGATAAAAACAGATACATAAGTTGGGACTTAAAATTATATAAAAAACAAATAATTATGGTACATTGTTTTGTACCATAAAATATTAATTTAGGAGGGAATTATTTATTGAATAATAATGATTATTCGATTATAAAATGTAGGTTAAAAAACGAATTGTGTGAGTTATTAAAATTAATATTGGATGAGTTAAATTTAAAACAACAAGACTTTTTAGAAAGCCAAATAAAAGATTTTATCTTTGCTAATTCTCATATCATTTTAGATAAAACAAAAAAGGATAAGAAGTAATGAAAAAAGATGAAAGAATAACAATTAGAGTTAGTGAAAAAGATAAAAAAGATATTGAACTATCAGCTAATAAAGAAAAAATGAATACATCAGAGTATGTTTATCGTGCTACCAAAGAAAAAATGGAAACCGAGAAAATTAGTGATAGCCAAGAACAATTTATTAGTCTTTTTGATATTGCTTTTAGAAAAAGTTTTGATATGTTTTTTAAACAATTATTAGTAGTATTAAATAGAATTGATTTTAATTCTAGGTGGGCTATCAAACAACAAGATATTTTTATGCAACATTTAAAAGTTCCACAAACAAAAGAAGAATTAAATCTATCTATAATTGATCATCCTATTACTGAAATTGCTCACGAAAAAGTTTTAAAAGATTTAAGAACTATGTCTGCTAAAAAGAAAGAAAATGAAGATGAGTAATAGTTCTATTGTTGTAAGAACTAAATATCAATTATGTAATAATTTAAAAACTAGTGTTTCAAAAACAATTAGTTATATTGGTGATAAGAAAAAAGCAGATGCAACAAATATTGATGAGTATAATATTTTAAAAGATTATATGTCTATGTCAGATAAAGAGTCTTATTTATATGAAAAAAGCGAATCATTTTTTTGGAATGCAAGTGGTAATGTTGATGCTAAAAAGGATTTAAAAAAAATACAAAGTTTATTAGATCGAAAAGGAACTCTTTGGAGTTTAGTTGTTTCATTCCCACCTGATTTTGCAATTGATAATGGTTTAGTTACTAAAATGGATTATCATCAATTAACAAATAATTTTATGCCTACATTCTTAACTGGTATGGGACTTAATATTAACAATGTGACTTGGTATTGTAGTTTGCATCGTAATACTAAAAACCCACATTTGCATATTAATTTCTTTGAACATACTCCTACTATTTCTAATCCTAAAATACCATATTCTTGCATACATAAATTAAAAAGTGATATTGCAAATTACATTATTAATAATGAAGAGTTTTACAAATTAAGAGATAAAGAGTTTCAAAGTATAGTTGGTACTATTTCTTTGAACGAATTAAATAAAGTTAAAAATCAAAAACTATTTAGTGAAAGTTTCAGAAGATGTCTTAATAAAATGCTTGTAGATTACTATTCTACTTTACCTAAAAACATAAGACTTCAATATAATGCTAAAGCAATGATCCCTTATAAAAAAGATTTAGATGCAATTATTAACTATATTCTTATGCATGATTCTGTTAAATATAATTATGCTAATTATTTAAAACTTCTTACAGAACATCAAAAACAATTATTACAAGTTTATGGTGATTCAAAAGATAATAAAAATCAAAATTATTATAATAATCAATTAAATAAATTGTATTCGAAGATTGGAAATGAAATTTTACAAAACTTTAAAATATATAATTCGATTGGTATTATTGAAAAAGAAACTCTTTTTTTAAAGAAACATATAATTGATTTAAACTTTAAAAGTAGAGACTATGCTAAAGATAAGAGTAAAGAAAATATTGCTAAAAATCTATATAAAATATGTATGCTTTGTGATTTAAATGATTATCAAATTAATAAAGTATTTTCTGATTGGACTAGAAGATCTAAATATACTAATATGGATATAAATTCTATTATAGCATCAGTTAGAACTGATGATTATGATATGACTTCTACTGAGCTATATGATACTTTAAAAAAACTTGGATATGATTATAAAAAGTATAAAACTATAAAAGATAAAAACTTTTATAAGGAATTAAATTATAAGAAGTTTATTAATCGTGCTATAAATCATTTAATGTATGAGTATGAAAGGGAACAAAAAGAAATTGAACGAGAAATGGAATATGATCTGGAGGGAATGTAATGTATGTAATTGATATAACAAGAGATGATGGTATTAGCATTGAAAATGATATGCTAGTTGGTAAGTTAAGTACCGATTCAAAAACTAAAACTTTAAATTATATTTATGAGTATGCTCTTGCAAATTTAAATATAGATTTAGATAAAGAAAAATTAGATAACAATGTTAATATGGATTTCTTTTCATTAAAAAAATATTTAAGTGAAAATTATTCACTACATACTAATAAAGATTTAATAATTCAAAGCCATGTTGTTGATAAGGATAATTGCATATTTGTAAAACAATATAATAAAGATATTGATTCAATGCCTACGATTTATCAATTCAATAAAGAACAAGTAAAAGAAGCCAAAGGATATATGGCTTTTTTAATTAATGATGAACTTATTAACTATCTTGGTGAAGATGATAAATTAGAGGAATTAGATAAATATAAACAAGATGTTCAGTCTTTTGATGGTATTTCATTTAAGATTGGTAATAAAAATTATGAATTATGTTCTTTATATAATGGTGGTTTGTTTATGGAAGAATTATTAAATAATGCAGTATCTTACAAACAATTACAAAATGATGTTAAGGACATTGATATATGATGAAAAAATATATTAATTATGTGCTAATTTATATTTTAGGTTTTATAGTATCTGCTAACATTTGTTTTAACTTAACAAATATAATTAAAAATAAATTGGTTTTGTCTTGGAATATTAACATATTTTATAGTTTATTAAAACTATCTGATTTAGGACTATTGTTTGGAACTTTACTTCTATCATCTTTAATAATACTATTTGTTATTAAGTATGATAAGGAATTTAAATTAAGATTAAAAAGAAAACAAGAAATGCCACAAGAAGATGGTAGTTTTGAGTATGGTAGTTCTAGGTGGGCTACTACGAAAGAAATTAAAAAAAGATTTAAGGTTTGGGATATAGGAAAACCTATTTCAAGTGGTGGTATTCCTGTCACTTTTATTGGGGATAAATGCTATTATGATGATTCAACTGATCATACATTAATTGTAGGATCAACAGGTAGTGGTAAAACTATAAGTACAATTATGCCATTAATATTTAATCTTGCTGATGCAGGAGAATCAATGGTCATAAATGACACAAAGGGTGAGCTTTACTCCACTACTGCAAGTTATTTAAAAGATAAAGGTTATTGTATTAGAATTATTAATTTAAGAGATGCTTTTGCAAGTGATGGTTGGAATCCACTTCACTTACCTTATAAATATTTTAAAAGTGGCAATGTTGATGAAGCAGGAGATATGATAGAAAACTTTGCTAAATCATTAACAAAAAATCTTTCTAGTAAAGATATGTACTGGGAAAAATCAGCTAATGCAGTCTTAACTGCTCTTTGCTATGCCATAATCGAAGATGCCCCATGTGAAGAACAAGTAAATCTATATTCTATTTATAATTTATTGGTAGAACATGGTGCTAAAAATATTGATAGATTTAATTCATTAGATTTATACTTTCAACAAAAACCATTTGGAAATATTTCTAAAAATGCTTATGCTACTGGTAGTTTTGCTAAAGGTGAAACTCGTGCTACATTATTTTCAGTTCTTGCTACTGTCATCAAAATGTTTAGTGATACAGGTATTGCTAATTTAACAAGTAGAACTGATTTTGAACTTGAGGATATAGGAAAAGAAAAAACAGCAGTATATCTTATTATTCCTGATGAGAAAGAATCAAGACATGATCTTGCTACTTTATTTATCCATCAATGCTACCAATCTAATGTTTATGTGGCTCAGTCACTCCCTAGTGGTATGCTACCTATTAGAGTTAATTTCATATTAGATGAGTTTGCTAATATGCCACCAATACCATCAATGTCTAACAAAATTACGGTTTCTAGAAGTAGAAATATTAGATATTATTTAGTATTGCAAGATTTTGACCAATTAAAAGAAACTTACAAAGAATCATCAGGTACTATTAAATCTAATGCTACTAATTGGATATACTTATTAACTTCTGATAATGAAACAGCAAAGGAAATAAGTTCTCGTATAGGAAAATATACAATATCTAGTTCTAGGATATCTACTTCTACTCGTTTAGAGCAGTTAGATTATAATTTGTCTAATGATAAATCTTTAATAGGAAGAGAATTATTAATGCCTGATGAACTTATGAGATTTAAGTTTGGTGAGGGTTTATTTTTAAAAGCAAGAATGCATCCAATTAAAGCAACATACTTGCCTATTGAAAAGTATGGTATAAAAATTAAAAAAATAGATTTACCTAGAGAGAAAAAAGAATATGAAATTGCTTGTTTTAATTTGGATGAATATCGTAAAAAGAAAACAGAGGGATTAGTTGATATAAGTTAGAATTGCAAAAAATGTCGAAATTTGTTATATTATAGATGAACCATTTAACGATGCCTTTCTGCATCACGCCTAAAAGTCGCTAGTACAGGACTTTTTTTATTTTGGAGGGAAAAATTGAAAATTATATTATTAATAATAGGAATAATAGTTGGAATAATACTATTATTTTTATTTTGTGCTTTTTTTATAGCATCAAAAGAAGACTTGATGTTAGAGCAATTAAAGGAGGAGGATTTAGAATGTTTAATGAAAAACAAATTGAAAGAATAAAAAAAATGTATCCCAAAGGAACAGAGATTGAGTTGATATCCATGAATGATAGTCAAGCAGTTCCATCAGGTACTAAAGGTATTGTTGATTTTGTTGATGATGCTGGAACTATTCAAATGGATTGGGAAAATGGATCATCACTTGGTCTTATTGTTGGTGAGGATCAATTTAAAGTTATTAGAGATGTTGAATTAGAAAACAATTCAATGAAAATTTAGGAGGAATGTAAAATAGAAATTAAAGGGAAAATAAAAGATATAAAAAAAATAGTTGTTTCAGATCCAAGTTATAGATCTAATGTGTGGTGTCGTTTTGAAAAAAAGATAAGACCAAAACAAGATTTTCAAATTGAACTTGCTATAAGGAATGAAACTGGTACAATTGATGGCTATTCATATGATGGCATTGGAATAAAAATTATTTTATTAAATGAAACCTTTGCTATTGATAAGGATATTTCATTATTGAAAAATCAAAATAGCACTAATTATGATTATGATAATCCAAATAGTTTATTAAGAAAAGATAGTTTTGATATTGGTATGGATACTGCAAAAATAAGTTTTGGAGTTAACGACAAAGCTGATGAAATAATTGCAAATGCCTATAAAGAGGAAAAAATAGAAGATTTAATTTCTAATCTTGATTTACCTTTTGCTTTAAATACAGGAACTGATGGATATTTTGGAAATGTCACAATGATAACAGCAAGAAAGACAGATATTCCTGTAAAAATTATTATAGATGGCTATCTTTCATCTGATATGGGATACACGATTGAAGATTTAAAGAATTATTTTATAGATCAATTTCAAATAAAAAATATTGATGTTGATTATGATAAAGAAATAAATATATAGGAGGAATGATTATAAATAAATTTCAAAAAAATAGAAGTTTAGAATTAAGCAAAATGTTTTTTGATAAATTAGAAAACAAATTAGATAATCTTGATTTAGATGGACATTATAATGTCTTTAATAATTGTCGAGAACAAGGTTTAGTATTAACTTTGTATAATGTTGGAAATACACCAGATTTGAATATATGGGCTTGTGAATGCAGAAATACTGATGATTTAATGATAGTTATTGGAAATGAAAAAGACAGAGATACAAATGCTATGTTTAGTGAAAATGCTTATAATGAAAGAAAGTTTTTTAATGTTGAAGATGTTGATTCTGCATTAAAGTATGTAATTGATAAAATGAGAGTAACTTTTCCTAAAGCATTTGTAAGACCTGCTAATTTTAATTTTGAATGTAATTATAAATTAGAAGATTTAGAAAGAATTGTTATAGATGCAAACTCTTTAGATTATGAAGACTATCACGACTTGGCAACATTTGATGATTTAAATGAAAATTATTTTTGCGATTTAATTATTATGGATGGTGAAATTGGTTTAAGATATTCAAAAGTTTCTGATAGAAATAATAACGATTATGAAAATTTAACATTTGAAAAATACGAGCCGAATCTTGAAAGTGAATTATCTTTAATGATTGGTATGAAAGAAAGACTAGATCATTTTATTACAAACGAAAAAGAATACGAATTAGAAATGAATTCGGATATAAAAATTTAGGAGGTAAAAATGGAAGAAAATAAAAAAGTAAAGGCACAAATTATTGGTGCAGATGGAAATGTATTTAATTTAATGGGTATATGTGCAAGAGCATTAAAAAAAGAAGGATATTCTAAAGAAGCAGACGAGATGATTAATAGAATTACTACTACTGCTAAAAGTTATGATGAATCATTACAAATAATGATGGAGTATGTTGTACCTGTAGATCAATATAATAAAGAGTTTGAAAGTATAGATTTTGACAATGCTTTTGAAGAAAGTATAGATATTTAGGAGGTATAAATAATGATAGAAGATAAAATAAAAGAAATAAATAATTTAAGTTTTAAATCTAGTGTTAGTAAAGATGAAAAAGAAAAAGAACAATTAGAATCAGAATTAAAACAAATATTAGATGGATTAAAAAAAGATGCAATTGATAAGTTTCAAAATGAAAGTGATTTAAAAAAGTTTTTAGACAATATTCCAAAGTTCTATAATTATTCTTTTAATAATCAATTACTAATTCATTTGCAAAACCCTGATGCTACTTTTGTAGCACCATTAAGAAAGTTTAGTCAAATGGGTTATAAAGTTAATAAAGGATCAAAAAGCATAAAAATTTTAATTCCTTTATTTAATAAAATAGTTCAAATCAAGCAAAATGATAATTCTGTTATTTCAAAATATGAGTATCAATTAACTGATGAAGAAAAGAAAATATTTAAAGATAAAACAAACGATCAAATAACTTTGCTAAAAGAAAAATTAAGCCGATTTAAAGTCGGTTTTGTTTTTGATGCAAAACAAACTGATATGCCACTTGATAAAGTTGAAGAAGAATTATATCCTACTTCAAATAGTTTAGAATCAAAAGAACTATTAAATGTTTTTGTTAAAACGATTTATCGTGATAATTATAAAGTATCTTTTGTAGATAAGATAGAATCAGGTGCTAAAGGTTATTGTAAAACAGATAGTAATGAAATTGTTGTTCTTGATACTTTGGGTAGTGATATGAAATTAAAGGTATTAATACATGAATATGCTCATGCACTATCTCATATTCATCTTATAAATCAAAATAAAGATTATAAAGAACATCAAAATAAATACGAATCAGAAGCAGAAAGTATTGCTTATGTTGTATCAAAATATTTAGGCATTAATACTCAAGATTCATCACTTGGATATTTGTATGCATGGAGTAAAGAAAAAGATTTTAAAGAATTAGAAGATTCATTTAGCATGATTGTTAATGCTAGTAAAAAAATAATAAATAATTTTGAGAAAATGTATGATAAAAATCATGGACTTTATAGCGAAGAACTAAAGCCATCTATATAAGGAGGAATGATTATAGAAATTAAGAAAATTAGTATAGAAGAAGTTAAAGAGTTAAGCAATGATAAAGAGTTTCTTGTAATACAGGGTTGTGGTGGTGATTTAAACGAATGGTCTGATGGAATTGCTGATATGTTTACTGATGCTGGAATAGTTCCAAAAGGTTTTAAATTTAAAGAAGTATATAGCTTTAAAAATGACAAAATAAATAATATGTTATTTTCTCTTGATGACAAAGATATTAATATTGGAAAACTTACTATTTTTAGATTACAAATAAGAGAAGAGTTTGGAGCTATGTGGTTATCTGATTATGTTAATAATTATTTAAAGGTGGATGAGCACATTGATATCTAAATTTAAATGGAACTGGATTAAATTTTGGGGACACTACTTTAAAGTGGTATCCCCTAATTGTATTAAAAGATATTATCAGTATCATAGATCTATTTATGATATTGAAGAATGGGACAACTATTTTAGGGGGAGTGATGTATAGAAAATAAAAAGATTAGTTTAGGTGAAATGTTAATAAACATTGGTATGATTGTTAAAGAATATGAAAATTCAACTATTACTACTAACAATAATAATGGTAATTTGTTGAAAGCAAAAGAAGTTTGCAAAAAGTATCCTGCTATTACACCTTATGGATTAAATGAGGCAGTTAAACAAAGAAAAATACCTATTGTTAAAATTGGTAAGTTAAACTTTTATGATCCAATAGATATTGAAAAATATATTAATAATAAGAAAACTTATGTTTCTGAAGTGCAAGAAAATAATTCATCTAATAATTCAAAAAAATATGTTTGAAATAAGGAGGAATTGATATAGGAAAAATAAAAGATAATCGATTAAAAAATATTTATGAAGAATCAAAAGGTATATATAGAATTGAATTAAGTAATGGTTTTAGAGATGATGGTACTCGTGATAGATTAGTTGAAAGAGTTTATGGTACTGAAGCCGATGCTATCGCAAGAAGAGATGAACTTAAAGTGTTACAACAGAAAAAGAAAGATGAGGGTTTAAGAGAGCAAAATAGTGGCTATACCCTTACTCAAGTTTCTAAATTCTATTTAGATGATGATAAATATCAAAAAAGATCTATCAATACAATACGAGGATATAAACAATTATTAAATAATTGGATTCTACCAGAACTTGGTGATATCAAAATAAGAAGTATTGAAGAATCAGATTTAGAAAAATTATATGATTCAATGAGGAAAAAAATAAACCCTTTAACTAACAAACCATTAAGCGAAACTTATATCACACATTGTCATAAATTAATAAAATCAATTTATAATTATGCAAAAAAGAAAAAATGGATATTATCAAACCCAACGGATTATGTTATTAATGCACCAAAGTTTAATTCAGCTGAACGAGATTATTATAGTTTTGATGAAATGCAAAATGTTTATGAATTATTAAACAATTATCATATAAGATTTAAAACTGCTATTACAATTTTATTTAATGCAGGTTTAAGAAGAGGAGAACTTTTTGGTCTTAAATGGGAAGACATAATAAATAGAAATGTTCCTGTTTTAGAAAATGGTAAAAGAGTTTTAAAAAATACTACTATATTTAACATCAATAAAGAAGTAATCGCCATTGATAAAAAACTATTGGATGATCCTGATTTTTTGAAAAAATATAATATCATTGAAGTGATTTCTGATTCACTTGTTGCTATTACTCCGAAAACTGAAAAAAGTATTCGTAATATTGTTATTGCAAATCGTTGCTTTGATTTATTACAAGAATATAAACAATATCAAATTGATAATGGTTTTAAACCAACTGATAAAGATTATGTTTTTAGAACTTTAGATAATTTGGAAGTATGGAATCCTAATTATTTAACAAAAGAATGGAAATATTTTGTAGAAAATAATAATCTTAAAAAAATTACTGTCCATGATATTAGGCATAGTCATGCTACTTACTTATTATCTCTTGGTATTCCACCACAGGATGTAGCACGAAGATTAGGGCATTCTGAACCTGCTACTACTCTAAAAATATATACACATAGCAATTTAATTCAAGATCAAAAGATTGTTAATATAATTTCTCAAAATGAATATTATGATATAGAAAAAGAACATGAAAAAAAAGATAGTTACATATTCCCAATGTCTATATTATCTATTCTGTGTAATGACAAATCTAATGAAGAAGATTTATTTGCAACATTAGATTGGTTTTTTAACACAAGTGTTGAAAAAGAAAAAATTGATTTATATTTAGATGTGTGTAAAAAATATATTTGTGATGTTAATCCACAATTGAATTCTTTTGCTGAAATGATAGAAAATCTTAACGAAAATGATAAAAAAATACTCTTTGGTGGCATTAATGCTATTTTTAACAAAAATAACGAGTTATGTTTAGAACAAATTAATGATATTGATAAATACAATATTTATGATAAGAAGATTTAAAATAGCCCATAATCCTTTGTGATTGTGGGCTATTTTTTGCATTTATAAGTATCATTGAAGTCCATAAAACTGTTGTTGTGTGTTTTAAAGTGTCTTGGTGGCACTTTTGGTGGCAAATGTATCACTTTACACCTGAAAAGAACTATATATAAAATTACTGATATGTCTTGTTTTCCTTTGTTTTAGTGTGATATAATGTTTTTAGTTGTGATAGGTGGATGGCTCCAAAACCACTGTTGGGAGTTCGATTCTCTCATCCCCTGCCATTTAGTGATTATGCGAACATTGTTTACTTTGTAGGCGGGTTTGCTGTAAATATAAAATTAAAATAAAGTGATAAAAAGGGCTAGTATAGACTTTAAGAAGTTTTATACTGCCTTTTTTATTTAAGAAGTAGAGGTGCAGTATATTATGTATAATCATTCAAAAGATTATTTATTAAATTATAGTAAAGATAAGGAACTATGGTTAAAATATTTAATAAACAAAGTAATTTTAACAAATGGTGTGTTTAAAGAGAACGATGATTATATAAAAACTTGTTATGATATTCTTGTTAATGGAACTAACTACAATTTGGAAGATTTGCATCAAGATGAAAATACTAAAAAGAATCATAAACCATTTTATATAAAAGAACTTAATCATATTTCTGGTGTAAATGTTTTAAAAGATAATCAAAAAATTTTATTTAATGATAATATTACTATTTTATTCGGTCAAAATGGGTCTGGTAAAAGTGGTTATTTTAGAATATTGAATGAAATATGTGGAGGAAACGAGAAAAAAGATATTATTCCTAATGTTTATTCAACTACAATTAAGCCAGTTCAAGTTTCAATTAAGAATAGTATAAATAATGATACTTTAATTTGGAATAATACAAGTAGAGGAATACCTCCTTATAATAAAACTTCTGTTTATGACACATCATATATGAAAGGACTTATTGAGCCTAGAAATACACAAGAGGCACTAATTGAGCCTTTTGGATTACACCTATTTTCTTCATTAATAAAATATATTGAGGTATTAAAGCAAAACATTAGTGAAGAAATTATCAATATTAGGCTTAACCTACCTAATATTGATACTACTGATTATTCTGATAAAGTTAAAACTGCATTTATAAATAAAGTTTTGCCTTTAGAAATTAAAAACTACATACTAGATAATTATTCATTTAATGAAGTAAAAAAAATAGAAGAATTAGAAAAGAAGATTAGCACACTTAAAAGCACAAATATTCAAACAGAAATTTCTTTAAGAAATCAAAAATACCTAAAGGCAAAAAACATTTTAAATGAAATAAAAAATAATTATACATTTATTGTAGAAAATAATACCTTATTAAATAATTTAATTGAAAAACATAAAAATAGTAAAGTTAAAGTCGAAGAATATCAAAATAAGATAGATATATTAAATCAAATACCCTCAATAGATACCGCAGAATGGAAAGAATTTATTACTAGTGCTGATAAGTATAACAAGGTATTAAAACAAAACGATAATGTATGTATATATTGTAGAAACCCATTAAACAAACAATCAATAGAACTAATTAATGCTTATTCGGAATATTTAAATAACGATATCATTCAAACAAATAATAAAATCGAAAATAGTTTTAAAGAAATAGAAAATAAATTAAGTACAGAAAAAACAATACTAATTGATGATATACTAAAAGAAGATTTCGAAAATTTAAATATAACACAATTATTAAACGAATTTAACAATTACATTAAAGAACAATTATTTAAACTTAAAAATGCAGTTGATAACAAATATTTAAAAGAATTTACACCATTTGAGATAAGTTTAATAAACGATAAACTCAATTCATATATTACTAAAATTCAAGATGAAAGTGAAAAATTGAAAAGTAATGCTGAAAAAAGAAAAGAAGAAATTACTAAACTAGAAAAGGAACTTGTATTACTTAAAGAAAAGCAAAGCATTGCTAATCAAAAGGAAAATATTAATAATTGGATTAATCAAATTGATAATATAAGCAATTTAGAAAAAATTAAAAATAGTATTAACACTACTCAAATTTCAACTTTAAGTAAGAAAGCACATAACGAATTATTGACCGAAAAATTAAAAAGCAATTTTGAATTTGAATTAAAAAAACTGGGCTTTAAAAATCTTGATGTTAATTTAGTAGCGGCTGGTGCTTCAAAAGGAATTGTTAGTACAAAACTTGTAGTAAGTAAAAATAGCAAGGTAACTGAAATATTAAGTGAGGGCGAACAAAAAGCGGTTTCTTTAGCAATGTTCTTATCGGAAATTAGTATAAGAAATGATATTAATCCTATAATTTTAGATGACCCAGTAAATAGTCTAGACCATAAAGTAATGAAAAAATTTGTTGAAAGATTATTAGAATTAGATAATCAAATAATTATATTTACACACAATATTTTGTTCTTAAGTTATTTTGAAAATTCTAGTAATTGCCATATTTGTAAAAATTATTCTAATGGTTGCAGTAAGAATAAAGGAAAACATATTTACTTATATGATATTAAAGAAGAAACACAAACTTCTAAAGGCATAATTATGATAAGGCTCGAAGATAATTACGAAACACATATTGAATTAGCAAAAGATATTTTAAATAAAAAAGATGCCGATTATGAAAGAAGTGCATCTATACAAATTAGATATGCTATTGAGTGTTTAATTGATGAAAAAATATTACTTAAAATTGAGCCTCAAAAATATAGTGGTAAAAATAATAGAATAAAATGGGAAAATTTAGAAAAACTTGGGGAAAACAAAAAATTGTTAGAATGTCTTAAAAATAATTATGATAGACTATCTGGAGGAAAAACACATAGAGGACTTGAAGAATTAGAAAATCCACTACAAGAAATTGAATTAAGGGAAATAATTGATGATATTGAAGATAATTGCATCGAAAAAAAAGAATTACAGTCACAATAAAAAATAGTATCAAATTAAACGATAGAGAGTGTAAAAAACTTTGTGTAAAGTTACCAATCCATGGTAATAAAGATATTTGAGATTGATTATATCAGTCTCTTTTTGTTACCATAATAATAACACAAATTGAATAATTTTCAAAGATCAATTTAATCGTTCAGGATATAAAATATTAAGTTCATTATAAATCATATCCCAATTAGGGTATCTAGTAGTCCACTTTTTTTCTACATTTTTAGTAGCTAAGAATAAGCATTTCATTAAAGAATTATCACTAGTAAATACACCTTTAGTCTTAGTATATTTTCGATAAGAACGATTTAAACTTTTAATAGCATTAGTTGTATACATTATTCTTCTCAATTCTTTAGAATAATTGAATAAAGTACAAATTGCTTCCCAATTATCTTCCCGAACTTTTAAACTTGTTGGATAAATGGAATTTCATTTATCTTTTACTTTTTCTAAATTATTTTGTGCCTCCTTTTCATTATTTGATTTATATATAGTTCTTAAATCATTACAAAATTCTTTTAAATGTTTATAAGAAACAAATTTAACTGAGTTTCTAATCAAATGAACAATGCATCTTTGCTGCATAGCATTTGGATAAACTGCTTTAATTGCTTCATTTATGCCTTTTAATCCATCAGAGCATATAATTAATATGTCTTTGACTCCACGATTCTTTAATTCATTTAAGGTTCCTAACCAATATTTTGCAGATTCATTTTCCCCAATCCATATTCCTAGTACTTCCTTAAATCCTTCAGTAGTAACTCCAAGAATGACATAAGCTGCTTTTTTAACTATAACATTTTCTTGTTTAACATTAAAATGTACTGCATCAATAAAGACAATTGGATAAACTTCTTTTAGCGGCCTTTTTTGCCATTCTTCTATTTCTTCTAGAACAGCATCAGTAATATTGCTAATCATTGTAGCAGACAATTGAACTCCATAAATATCTTCGATAGAGTCGCTTATTTCTCTAGTAGATAAACCTTTACCATAGAGATTTATAACTTTCTCTTCAATTCCGGAAATATCCCTTTTATTTTTAGGAACAATTTGTAGTTCAAATTCGGCATTTCTATCCCTAGGAATAGATAAATCAAATTCACCAAATTGACTTTTTACCTTTTTAGAAGAATAGCCATTTCTATAGTTTGATTTTTCTATTTTATTATCACTTTTTTCATATCCCATAGATGAATCAAATTCAGCACTCATCATAGTTTGAATAGTATCTTTAAACATATCCTTTAGTGCATAAGCAATGTCATTTGCATTTTTAATATCATAATTTTCTAATAAATATTTAACAACTTCATTATTTTTATTTTCTTTCATACAAAAATCCTTTCTTGATTATATATTTCTATATTACCATAGAAAGGATTTATCTTTACACAAAATTATTTGCAGACTCCATATTAAAAATGGTAATGTAGATGATATTAGATATAAAAAGGCTATAATTAATACATTAGTTAATAAGGTGTTTTTATACGATGATAGTTTAACGATTATTTTTAACACACAAGGTAAGCCTTATGAGAAGAAAATACCAAGACCAGAGGTATTAGAGAGTTCGCTTTTGGGTAATGATGCTCTGCCATTTAGTGATTATGCGAACATTGTTTACTTTGTAGGCGGGTTTGCTGTATATATAATCTTGAAAGTACTAGCAATAGTACTTTTTCTTTGATTAGGGGGTCATTTACAACCTCGCTTTTAAAATATTTGACTAATATCATTAATGCTAACAAATAATTCTCCAACATATACACATCTTATTAATAATACGACTATAAAGTTTATAAATACTATTGTATTAATTGCAGTTAAATTTATATTCCTTTTTGAAACAATAAAATTATAATATAAAAAAAATAATAAACAACCACTAGTAGCAAAA